>Ga0315287_10003395_pt1 | contig 15359 bp, 13 predicted proteins | sample YL17G11_0_MG_FD_205037 | JGI IMG/M metagenome (GOLD analysis project Ga0315287, IMG submission 205037) | Sediment microbial communities from Yellowstone Lake, YNP, Wyoming, USA - YL17G11_0 | ecosystem: Environmental > Aquatic > Freshwater > Lake > Sediment | place: USA: Wyoming | collected... | reverse complement strand
CTACCAAGGTCAGCATCGCGCTCGACCAGTGGTGGGAGGCTCCGTTCTTCCTGAGCGACAAGGATCTCATCGAGGCGATGAATGGCATCATCCCGATGCAGGCTTCCGAGGCGGTCAAGTCGCTGGCAAACAAGGTCGATGCCGACATTCTGGCTCTGTACAAGCAGACCTTCAGCGCGTCGGGCACTCCTGGTGTCACCCCGTTCGGGACGGACACGAGTGAGTTCCTCACGGCCGACCAGCTCATCAACGACACTCTGACTCCTGCGGATCCTCGGTTCGTGGTGATGAATTCGCGCGCCAAGGCCAATGCGCTCGGCCTCCGTGCGTTCCAGGACACCTCGTATCGTGGCGACACCCAGGGCATCATCAAGGGTCAGATCGGTGAGAAGCTCGGCGCGGTCTGGTTCATGGATCAGAACGTCCCCTCGCACACCGCCGGGACGTGGAACGGCGCGGGCACCACGACGGGCACCAACGCGGCTGGCGCGACCACGGTCAACCTGACTGGTGGCACTGGCTCGATCCTCGCGGGCGACATCTTCACCATCGCTGGTGACGATCAGCAGTACGTCTGTGTCACCCCGACCGGCACCGCTCCGACCACCGCGATGACGATCTACCCTGGTCTGAAGAAGGCCGCGTCCTCGTCCGAAGTCGTCACCGTCCTCGGCGCGAGCGACACCTATCGCGTGAACATGCTGTTCCACCGCGATGCGTTCGCTCTGGCCACCAGGCCTTTCTCGGGCGCGGACCCGATGGGTCTCGGCACGTACATGTCGGCAGTCGATCCGATCAGCGGTCTCACGCTGCGGCTCGAGGTGTCTCGTCAGCACAAGCGCACCCGCTTCGCGTACGACATCCTGTACGGTGTGAAGTGCGTGCGTCCTGAGTTCGCCTGTCGCATGGTCGGCGAGTAATCTCCTGTTGGCTAGGAGGGAGACCGTTTCCCTCCCTCCTAGCCTCGTTTCCAACAAGAGCAGTGTGTCGGGCTGCTCCTAGCGTCCAAGGTCGGAAATACCGACGAGCGCAAAGGAAAAGGAGTAACTCGATGCAGATCAAGGACTATCCTGCTGGTCGTAGTGCAGCCAAACCCAAGTACATCAACGGTGTTCTGACGTTCGACGCTGGTCCGTTGATTCCTGGTGTGACGCACACGCTGCGGCACCGCGTGGCGACGGCTGAAGTCAACGCGGGCCACGTTGTTCTCCCTGCGATTCCGGGGTTCAAGTACCGGATCGTGGACTGCAAGATGATCGCGATTGGCGGCAACGCTGCCACCGCGACGAGCGTGGATCTTCTCGGGACGCAGGGCGGGTCGGCCGCGCGCCCGGTGGTCAACGCGATCGCCGCCACGTTCAACCGCAGCGTGGTTCTGCGGATGGGCGCGAGCGGGTCCACCGTCCTCGCCGATGGTGCGTCGTTCGCGGCGATGGACGCGAACACGGCGATCAGCATCACCAAGCAGAGCGGCGGGAGCGGTCTCGGAACTGCGGCGCACATCGACCTGCTGCTCGACTACGCGATCGAGAAGGCGTAAGGAGGCTGATCCATGCTCGCGACCAAGGACTATCCGGTCGGCAGTGGTGCAGCTCAGAGTCGGTACATCCGGACTCGTTCTAGTGTCCCGGCGAAGAACGTCATCACCTACACGGCGTCTGACGTTACGGCCACGAAGGTCGTGGTCGTCAACAAGGTGACCTACACGTTCCAGACGGCTGTCGCGGCTGCCGGGGACGTGAAGGTGGGCGGATCGGCCGATGCGTCGTGGCTGAACTTCGTCCGCTGCATCAACAAGAGCGGGGGGACGGAGGGCGCTGCGGGCGACTACATGGCCGCCAACGGTGTGGCGCACCCGACGGTCTCCGCGACGATCGATGCGTCTGGTTCCGGCGGGGTTGTCACTCTGACGGCGATCGGCGGCGGTGCGTTCGGAAACTCGTTCACGCTCACGAAGGACGAGCCTGAGGCGACTCTCACGGCGGCGACGTTCTACGGTGGAAGCGATGCCGAGGCACCGCTGGTGTTCAATGGTGCGATCCGCTATCCGGGCGTGGCGCACGAGCATCGTCACCGCGTCACCGTCGTGCAGGTCAACGCGGGTCACACGCTTCTCCCGGCGATCCCCGGCTGGAAGTACCGGCTGGTGGACGCCTCCATCGTCGCGATCGGCGACGCTGCCGGTGCCGTGACGACGGTGAACATCCTCGGGACGCTGGCCACCTCCAGCCGGAAGCTGGTGGCGTTCGGACAAGCGGCGCTCTTGAAGGACACCGTGGTTCGGGTTGGTGACACGGCGGGAGTCGTTCTGGCTGATGGCGCGTCGTTCACCGCGAACGATGCGAATACCGCGATCACAATCGGCAAGACGGACGCCGACGTGACTGATGCCAGTTATCTCGACGTGGTTCTCAAGTACGCGCTCGAGAGCGCATAAGGAGCAAAATGAAGACCATGGTTGTCGTTCAAAAGGCATCTGGGAGAACGGTCACAATCAACGCCAAGGACTTCAACGATGATCTCTATGCTGCCCCTGGAGAGGTCATTGCTCCCCCTGTTGAAGAAGTCCAAGTCGAAGCTCCTGTCGAAGAGCGTCCGTCTCGTCGGCGTGGGAGGTAGGAGTATGCTCCGCCGAGCATTTGGGATTCTAGCACTGTCCCTCTGTTCCTCTTTTGCAACGGCACAAGGGGCAGTGACTCTTCTCGATGTCGACGTTACGGCTGCGGTCACTGCACAGGTGGGGTCTGTCTTCACGCTCGCACGGCTGCCAGCCGACGCTCCGAAGTATATTGCTTCCCAGGCGAAGTTTGTATACAGGGCTGGCGGGACCACGGCAACGGCCTACGTGCAGACCAGTCTCGACGGTGGTGTCACGTGGGTCGACATCATGTGCTTCCAGTTCACTACGAACACGGCGACGAAGGTCTCTGCTGTCAATTCGAATATCGCTTTGGCACCAGGGGCCACTCCGTCCGATGGGTCTCTCACAGCCAATACAATCCTGAACGGGCTGATCGGTGACAGACTCCGTGTCAAGTACACCACGGCTGGAACATACACTCCAACAACCGCCACCAACACGGTTCTTTACGAGGATGGCACTGCCCCGACCGCAGCAAAGGTTCTCAACATCAATGGAACGGTCTACACGTTCGTGGCGATTGTCGCAGCTGCTGGTGATGTGAAGATCGAGGCCAGTGCCGACGCGACGATGCTGAACCTGTCCCGCTGCATCAACAAGTCTGGTGGAACAGCGGGCGCTGGTCAGGACTACATGAGTGCAGGCGGCATCGCGCATCCGACTGCTAGCGCATCACTCAACTCTGGGACGGACCTTCTGACACTAACGGCTCTGACTGCAGGAGTCGGTGGAAATGCGTTGACCTTGTCCTCCACGGAGGCCACTTTCACTCTTGGTGGTGCTCTGTTCTCCGGAGGTAGCGTTCAGGCGCGTCTCAAGGTCACGGCAGTTCCCAGGTAACCATGTCCACTCCAATTCTCGTCACCACACCCGGTTCGCCGACTGCAAATAGCTACTGCACCGTTGCGGAAGCTGATGCATATCACGAGACGAGACTGCATTCCTCCGCATGGCCGGCAAACATTTCGGCGAGTGTGGTCATCGGAGGAATCACCCTTACTGTCGTTGCACCTGGAACAGCAGGAAACTCCTGGACAGCCGAAGCGGTTCTGGCAGCTGGAAATAGCCAGCCAATGAGTGTTGCTCTCGTTGACACCGATATCACCGTCACCCTTGGAACGGGAATTGCTGGTGCCATCGATCCTACGAAGAACACTGTTGCTCTTGTGGCTGCAGCACTCACCAGTCTGAGCGGAGTTTCAGTTGCCATCTCCGGAACAGGCTCTATCTCCGTGACTGCCAAGACCTCATTCACTGGTGGGTCCAACATTGAAGAAGTGAAGAATGTTGCTCTCACCATGGCAACTCGACTTCTGGATTCGATGTACTCCTGGGCAGAGTGGTCCACCACCACTACCCAAAGTCTCCAGTGGCCTCGAATCGGTGTTTTGGATTTCCTCCAACTCTCTAACATTCCGGATTACGAGATTCCGGATCGACTCAAGGAAGCTACAGCGGAATTTGCACGTCAGCTCATCGTGTCCGATACTACGGCGAATTCGGACATCGAGACCCAAGGCATCAAGTCCCTGACTGCGGGTCCTGTGTCCCTTGCTTTCAAGGACTCCATCACTCCCAAGGTCGTTCCTGACGCAGTGATCAATCTGATTCCCTCCTGGTGGGGAAAGCCTCGTGCCAGGAAGCAGATGACTAGAGAGTTGGTGAGAGCCTAATGGCCCTCTCCGACACTGTCCGTTCGGCGATCGCTGTCGCGAATGGGGTGACTTCTGGTCTACAGGTGTACGTCCAGCACTACCTCTGGCTTGAGGATGATTCCTACGGAAAGCCCATCTATTCGACTCCTGTGAGCCGACTGGCGATTGTGGAGTACAATCAGCAGTTGGTGCGCTCCTATTCTGGCCAGGATGTGATGCAGTTGGCGAAGGTCACTGTACTGCAGCCTATTGTGGCGAATGGAGCAGAAGGGCGCAAAGAGCCTGTGGACCCTCGGGACAAGTTCGTTCTTCCTGATGGGTCGACTCATGCCATCCTCAGTGTCGAAGGAATGACGGATCCTGCAACCGGCTTCCCTTACATGTTCCAGATTTCTCTGGGCGGAAACACGACTGTAAACTGATGGCCAACAAGGTCCAATTCGCCATCAAAGGGATTGACGAACTCAATCGCAATCTCGCGAAGATCGCTCAGGACTCCCCCAAGGAGTTTGGTCGAGCGATGTTCGAAGAGGCCCTCATTGAGGAGGCAGAATCCCGGAAACGAACTCCTGTTGAGTGGGGAGTTCTTAAGGGATCTCACGAGACTCATCCTGTGGAGTTCAAGACTCCTGACATCGAAGTCAAGATCACGGTGGGTGGTCCGACTGCCTCTTCCCCTGAAGGGGCTGGATATTCGATCTACGTGCATGAGTTGGTGGATAACTACCATCGTGTTGGTCAGGCCAAGTTCCTCGAATCCACACTGAATGAGTCTCGGAACTCTTTTGGATCACGCGTAGCTCGACGAATCAGTTTCAATCGGGTGATGGGCGTCTAATGCTGTTGGATGATATCGCGGACTACCTGTACACTACGATGCGGAATACAGGAACAATCCGAAAAGGATACATGCCAACAAGTCCGGATATCTGCACAGGTCTCTTCGAGTACGGTGCTGGCTCGCCCATCCTTCACTTCGGAGCGGAGGGTGTGCAGTACGAATTTCCCTCGCTTCAGGTACGTTGTCGTGGGGAGAAACAGGACTACGAAGAGCCAAGGAAGCGCATTGAAGAGATCTATCGGCAGCTCAGTTGTGTTCAGGGGATGACTCTTGGAAGCACGTACTATCTGATGATTCGACCATTGCAGAGTCCTTTCTTCCTTCAGAGAGATGAGGGGGAACGGATCATCTTCAATGTGAATTTCATCGTGGAGAAGGGTCTCAGTGCTAGTTGATCCCGCCGGAAATCCCATCCAGTCCGAGCGCCCAAAGTCTGCTCTTTGCCCAATCTGTAGCGCTCCGGCAAGGCAGAAAGAGATCATCACCGCATTTGGTTCATGGTGGCGGCAGGTTTGTTCCAATTGCGGCCATGAGTATCGCAAGGGGCAGGGCATCCCACCTTTGGAGGAGTAATGCTGTACACAGTTCTGAAAGAAGGGATTCGTCAGCGGACCAGCGAAGGTGGTTGGTCTTCTCCCAAAGTTGGTGACGTCATCCAGGTGTCCGATGTCGCTGCTCCTTCGATGATCGAGGAGGGTTGGATCGGGGAACGTGATTCACAGAAGCCCAAACCTCGCAAAAAGAAAGCTGCATGGCTCGGTCTTGGGTCTGAAGAGCCTGAGACTTCGAACGAAGAGGAGAAGGAATGAGCTTCTATGGACCGCGATCGGCATGGCTCCATGTTGGTGGACTCGATCTGACCAGTGATACGTTCACGCTGGAAGAGAATGCAGAGTCCGCCTTTGAAGAGGTGCACTCTTTCGGTTCGACCTGGGAAGAGTATCTCCCTGTCGGGATTGGCAAGGTCACTCTCTCCGCTGGTGGTGGCCTCTACAACGAGGGTGTCATTCTCACGGCACTCCAGGAAACTCGTGAGACCAAACAGCTCGTTGCCTGGGGCATGAGCGGTCAGACCATCGGCAAGGAGGCTGTCCTCATGGACGGCACCTATGCCGGCAAGTGGAAGCGGATCGCTGAACGCAATGCTCTCACGAAGGCGGAGGCCGAGCACACTGTTTCTGGTGTCTATCGCCGTGGTGTGATTCTTCACCCTATGGGTGTGGAGACGGCCGATGGGGACACCATGGGAGCTGTTGCTCCCAAGGGTGGTGTCGATTTCTACGACTCCCATCTGAATCGGCTCGTTCCTGTTGGTCACATCAACACCACAAGTGACCATCTCTATGGCCAGGCGGGAAATCCGAATCCGATCGCCACGTCGAATGCAACGAGCAACGCTGTGGTCTGCACAGAGCTGTTTGGCCTGAAGACCGGTGACTGGGTCAAGATCGCGAACCACGTTGGATCCACGCCTGACATCAATGGGGTTCATCAGGTCACAGTTGTGGACGCGTTCAAGTTCACTCTGGACGATGTGGCGGACATCACCGCTGGTGGTACTGTTGGGACCTGGAGCAAGATCCAGCCGCATGGTCTCGTGACTGGGGACAAGATCGTCATCTCCGGCCAGGTGGGTGGAACTCCCAGCCTGAATGGGAACTGGACTGTCACTCGCATCGACGACATCCGTTTCACTCTCGACACGGTAGGCAACATCACAGTCGCTGGTTCGGGAGCCACCTGGAAGAGAGTTACTTCCAGAGGGTTCGTGGCTCATCTCCACGTTGAGGCACTGACGGGTTGTGCAACTCTCGCTGCCACGCTCTACAACAGTGTGGACGACGATACGTACACCGTAGTGACTGGTGGGGCTTTCGCCACAGTGTCTCCGGCAAACGTCACTGCTGGAATTCGTACCAAGAAGTTGGAGCCCGCAACGCAGTTGCTTCAGAGATACGTTGCGGTTGAATGGACATTCGCGACGCCGAGTAGCCCCAGTGGCAAATTCTTTGTCGGAATTGCTCGTCGATAGGGCAAGAAGTGCGGTTCGGGAAGTCGAACGTTTCGCGTATTGTGCGGTGAGCGAAACGACTGAGAGTGATCGACTGGATGAGGCCAGGACGATCATGAGGTTGGCAATAGGACTCCGGCGAAAGCTGGATCTTTGGAGGAGCAAAGAAGATGGCTAACAGCACGCCGGCAGGAATCAAGGTCGAATACGACAACTCGGGTGGGACTCCCGTCGACATCTCGCAGTTCGTTCTCTCGATCAACGAGATCAGCGTGGAGTCCGCGTTCGAAGAGGTTCACTCGTTTGGTGACCAGTGGGAAGAGTGGCTTCCTGTTGGCATCGGCAAGTCCGCTCAGATCGAACTGGGTGGTCTCTACGATGACTCTGGTGGCGGACCCGACGATGTCTTCGCTGACCGCGTTCCTGAAGTTCCTGGGGTCACCGCGACCCGCACTCTGACGATCACGTGGGTTGGCACGAAGACCACGTCCTTCGAGACGTATCTCGTGGCGTACAAGCGCACTCCTGATCGCAGCGCTCTGACCAAGTGGTCCGCGACGCTGCAGCCCACTGGTGCGTTCACTGAGGTGTAATGATGGCTTGTAAACCCAAGTCGTCGAAGTCCAAGACCAAGTCGAAGAAGTAGCATCCGCCCTCGGCGGCGTGATCTCGTTCTGGAATAGGCCAGAACCTCTCACGCCGCCATTCGGAGGTTTTCATGTTTGCTTCGTTGGTGACGTCTCAGGTTGTTTTCGAAGACGGTGCTGTCAACATCCGGAAGCTCTCGGCTCGTTCGCTCGAGAAGGCACAGGAAGCTCGCCAGATCAAGGCGGCTTCTCTCTCCAAGGGCCTTGGTGCAGAGCTCATCAAGGCTTTCTCCGACGGCACGGCGGACAAGGTTGCGGAATCCGTTGCATCCAAGCCAGTCGATCTAGAGGCAATGAGGAAGGCCCGCTACACCAGCTACGATCCGGAGCAGGTCATCCTCGCTGGGGTCGTGAGCTGGACTTACTCCCGCACTCTCACAGAGGGTCTTCCCGATCTGGACGAAGAAGCTTCGAAGAGCATTTTCGAAGCAATTCTGGATTTGTCTCTTCCCCCGATCGATCCCGAAGAGGCCAAAGCTGCCTCGGGAAAATCCTAAGGGCTCTCCATCAACTTCTTGACGATGATGAGCCAGATGACCCTGACATCCATCGACTGTGGCTCGTTACTCAGGTGGCGGATCAATTCCATGTCCTTCCATCAGTCGCTGCAAGGGACCTCGACGAAGACCCTGAACGACTGTCGCTCGTGGCCATATCGCTCCTCCGATATGCTCATGCGAAGGCGGAATTCGATGCTGCTGACAGTGACGACAGTCTCAAGCACTGGAAAGGGTCTGAACTGATGAAGACAGTGAAGACGAACACATTTGAACTTCACAAGGCACGAATAGTGCCGAAGGACAAATAGTGGCTGTACTCACAGTCGGAACGCTCGAAGCAATCATCCGCCTCCGGGACGAGATGTCTCCGGCCTTGAAGAAGGCCAACGAGAATTTCTCAAAACTCGGTGGGGAGATGAAGAGCGTCGGCATGTCTCTTCTCCCAGTTACTCTGGCCATCGCTGCTGTTGGTGGAGCTTCTATCAAGATGGCGATGGAAGCTGTCGAGTCCGAAAACCTATTCGAAGTGGCTATGAAGGGGATGTCCGCACAAGCCAGAGCATGGTCCAAAAATCTTGGAGAGTCACTAGGACTCAACGAGTTCGCTCTGCGTAAGAATGCGGGCATCCTCTTCACCATGACCTCGGCTCTTGGTCTGACTGAGCAAGCGGCATACGACCTGTCGACGAAGACTGTCATGCTGGCTCAGGACATGGCCTCGTTCTATAATCTCGACCCAGAGGAGGCATTCCGCAAGCTCCGTTCTGGTCTCTCAGGAGAAGCAGAAGGACTGAAGGTCCTCGGCATTATCATCAAAGAGGAGATAATCCAGGAAGTCGCATGGAGGAATGGTCTTGTTGCTGTTGGACAGGAGCTAACTGCTCAGCAGAAGGTCCAGGCTCGGTATCTGGCCATCATGGAGCAAACCAAGGACGCGCAAGGTGACTTGGCTCGCACGATCAACTCACCTACCAACCAACTGCGTGTCATGCGTGAGACGATGAACAAGCTGGCAACTCAGCTTGGCATGGCTCTTCTTCCGGCATTCGAGTCCTTCCTCAATTTCCTAAAATCGATGGTTCCGTACATCCAGGCAGCAGTGACTTGGTTCGAGAAGTTGGATAAGACCACAAAGAACTGGGTGATCGGAATCGCCCTCGCTGTTGCAGCTGCTGGGCCATTGATCTGGATCTTCGGAAGTCTCCTGACGCTGATTGGAGGACTAGGCTCCGCATTCTTGACCCTGAAAGCTGTAATGGTGGCATTCGGGCTCATTACTGTTGCGGATACAGGAGCTGTCACCAGTTTCGCTGGTGCCACGATGTTGGCAACTGCCAAAGTTGCGGCGATGACTGCTGTGAACGCAACTGCCAACGCAGTCAACGCGATGGGAGCATCTGCATACGCGACCCTCTCCGCTGCAGTTCTGTGGCTCGGAAATGCTTCGGGAGCAACTGCAGCGAAGACTGCAATTCTCACAGTGGCTGAGCAGGTCTCGGCAGCTTCTTCCACAATGGCTGCTGGAGCAAAGGGTCTTCTCGCAACCGCTATTGCATGGGTGTCCAATTCCGCTATCGTCGCCACGATCAAAGTGTACGCGTTGGCCATTGCTGAGCGGGTGGCTGCAGCAGCATCCGGTCTCATGGCTGCAGCAGCCGGTCCCGCAGCAGCTGGTCTTTCACTTATCGGGGCAGCTGCCGCAATTGCCGCTGCCGGATTTGTTGGATGGGAGATCGGTAAGTGGCTCGGCGATATGAAGATGTTCGAGAATGGGACTGTTTCGCTCTCGGACAAGATTGGGGAACTGGGCACATGGTTGGTTTACGGGGAAGATGCTGCTGAAGAGTATCGTAAGACCTGGATCGAGAATGGCCAGGAAATGGAGCGTGCAGCTAAGAAGGGCAAGGAAGCAATTGATTCAATTCCTGATCTGAAGGACAAACTCACTGGTGCTGATATTGCCTTTGAGATCGGAAAACTCGACACTGCAGTAGCACAACTCCAGAAGAGTGGCCCTCTTAGCGCAACAGCCTTGAAGAACATCGCTGAAGAGGCCAAACGTCTTCAGGCCCAGGGCGGAACGCTGACCACCACCCTTTCGGGTCTCCTCGACCAGTTCAACAAACTGAGTGTAGCACAGGTAGCGTATGTGGCTCCGACCAAGGAAGCTGTCATCGCCGCTCAGAAACAGAAGAACGAGACCGAACTGATCAAACAGGCATTTGACCAGTTGGGGATCACGGTCAATAGCGCTGCGGAAGCGCAGAGAGTTCTCGGAATTGCAAACGCGAACAGCACTGAGGCGATCCAGCGAAACAAGGACAAGCTCCTCGAACAGGCTCAGGCTGCGAGGGACGCTGCTACTGAGATCAATCAGGCTGCATTGGCCATGCAGGGTCTCATGGTGGCTACTGAATCTCAGAAGCTTTCCGACACACTGAGCCGACTGCCAAATGCAGGATCTGTTGATCAAGGGCAACTCGAAGGTCTGGTCAAGCAGATTGAGATGGCCAAAAAGAGTGGCCAGTCTCTCCCACCTGTGGCGGATGAGATTGTCAAACGCTTCCAACTCCTTCAGAGCTACATCGCTGAAGGGGAGGCATGGGACAAGAAGTTTAACGACGTCGATGCTGCTCTCCAATCTCTTGGCCCAACGGTCAAGACCATCGCCGCAGAGTTCAAGCTGCTCAATGAGTCCATGCTCAGCGGAGGCACCTCTGAGAAGGGCGGTCTTGCAGGGCTGAATCTCACCCAACTCCAGGCACAAGGTGCCTCTCTGGACAAGTTAGTATCTCAGGCAAATGCCGCGAAGATCCCGATGAGCGAATTGCCGGGACTTGGCAAGGCATACGCGGAGGTCTGGGCAGAGATCGTCAAGAGAACTGGAGAGGCTCCGGACTACGTCGAGGCAGTCAAGGACAACACTCTTGTGGCCAGCGAGGCTGCAAAGGACTGCTCCAGCAGCTATTCCAAGTGGGGAGAGTATCTGGATGCTGCCGGAAAGATGGCGGAATACTTCGGAGGTACTCTTGGAGAATCCCTGACCATCGCCGGCCAGCTGTCCAATAGTCTCTCCCAGATTGCTCAGATCAAGCCAAACGAAAAAGTCAAGGACATCTTTGGTAAAGAGCACTCTGCCAAGACGATGGCGATGATCCAAGCAGGTACCCAGGCTGCTGGCGCTATCGGAGGAATGCTGAACAAGGGCACTGGCAACAAGATGGTTGCTGGCCAGGCGATGCAAGGAGCTGCTTCTGGTGCCCAGATCGGAATGATCGCTGGCCCTTATGGTGCTGCAGCCGGTGCGATCGTTGGTGGGGTCCTTGGATTCTTAAAGGGTGCGAAACTGAAGAAGGACGCCAAGGCTGCTGGCAAGGCCCTTGGCATGGAAGTGAGTCAGGAGCTCGCCAAGCAGATCCAACAGACCGCTAAAGACCTAAAGATCGACATCAAGTCGGCAGCTCTACTGAATCTATCATCCGCGATGGACGAGTCGAAGAAGGCCGCTGGCACGTTTGCTCCACAAGTCGCATCACTGATGAAGGGGATCGCGGACGGTAGCATCCCAGCGAAGGAGGGTCTCGAACAAGTTGGGCAAGCATTCACCAAGATCGCCGACGAGGCGATGAAGGCGGGAACGGTTGGATCGCGCGAGATGGTCGCGCTCATCAAGGCGTCCCGCGACATGAAGCTCGACTCGCCAGAGATCAAGGCGTTCGTATCGGAGCAGCTTTCGAGGGCGGCTGCGGGCTTTGCGAAGTTCGCGGCGCTCTTCAAGAAGTCTACAAAGGAGGAGGTAGACAAGCTCGGGGAAGAGGCCGACAAGGCGTTTGCCGGGTTGAGCGACGAGGCGGTGAAGAAGCTGGCCGCGAATACCGGCATGGTGTTCGGGGCGGTCTTCAACGCACTCGTTAGCGAGCAGGGCATCATCGGAGCAGTCGATCAGATGAAGGACTCCTTCGAGACGCTCCGCACGCGCCTTCTGGAGACGCTTGGCGAGGATGCCGTAACCAAGATCCTCGGTCCGTTTGGTGCCGCATTCGACACGATTGGCAACGAGAAGCTGCGCCCTCTGTTCGAGGGGATCGACGGGCTCTCGCAGGCGATGCAGGGCCTTGCCAACTCGGGATTCCTCAGCCTTGAACAGTTCGGCGCGATCCAACAAGCGACAAAGACGCTCTTCGATGAGGCGGTGGCTGGCGGCGCTGACATGAAGACAGCGCTTCTCGCGGTCTCTCCGTCGATTCAGGCGGCGATCTCGGCGGCGCAGGAGTTCGGCGTCCCGCTCGACGCGGACACGCAGAAGCTGAAGGATCTCGCCGAGCAGAACGGGATCACGTTCAAGACCGACCCGATGCGGGCGATGCTCGACGTGATGGTCGAGATCGCAAAGGTCATGGGGGCGACGATCCCGGACAGCGTTAAGAAGATGCAGGGGTCGTTCCAAGACGCAGCCGGTGCTGCAAATGCACTTGGCAACGCTGTTGGTGCAGTTCCGAGTGGAACGAATGCACCCAATCAGTCCAGCGCTCCTCTACATGATCAGTTCTCTGATGTGGATTCCGCAGTCAAGTCTGCGGCTACAGAGGCGAGAATCGCTTCGAAGGCAGCGGGAGACAGTTGGAATGAATCGTGGAGCGACACACTAAAGGCTATTGGCTCCACGACCGAACAGTGGAAACAGGAAAACACCGCGATCTTCAAGGCATCTGGAATCGAAAGCGCGACAGCGGTCCAGACTGCGTTCGACGCTGCGGTCAAGGCGGCTAAGGCGTCTGGTGATAGCAACAAGCAAGCTGCACGTGAGGGACGTGACGCTGCGGTGACGGCAGCGCAGGACTGGGCGAACGCCAATCAAGCAGCGGCGGCACAGGTCGTTGCTTCTTACAGTTCCGCCAAAGCGGCAGGAGACGCGGCGGCGGAGGCTTCGCTCGCAGCATCTAAGGCCTCTGGCGATAACAAGCTCAAGGCCATGTTCGATGCCATGGAGGCCGCGAAACTGGCAGAGATCACATGGGAGCAGTCGCAAGCGTCGCTGGCGAACGCAGCTACAACGACGGCCGCGTCGATCGCTGGTACGTTCGACGCGGCGGCGCTGGGGATCGAGTCCACCGCCATTCTGGCAACCGACGCGGTGGCGCTGCTTGGCGCAGATGCTGAAACGGCTGTTTCTGATGCGACTGCTGGTGTGATTGACGCCGAAGCGATTGCTGCCGATCTGGCTATCGTATCAGAAGAGATTGGAAAATTCGTTGGGGACACTGAGACGGCAGCAGCGGCAGCGGCTGGTATCGCGCTCCTCGAAACTCAGACCGCCGCCGTGGCGATCGGGACAACGACTATGGACCAGATCGCGGCAATGGCAACGTCGGCTGCGGAGGGAAACGCAGCGGCGGGCGACAGCCTTGCTGCTGCGCTTGGAGTTGGGGCCGAGGCGGTTGGGGAACTTGCGAACGATCCGGGTTGGGCCGATTTGGTGTTGGCTCTTGGTTCCGATGTTCCGGAAGCGGCGGCGGCAGCAGCTGCTGCTATCGCGGCAATTATCGCGAACGTCCCTGGCGCAGTTAACATCCCAGTCAATGTTGTGACCAATGGAGCTCCGCCTCCGGATGTTCCGCCTGAGACTGCAAACTCTTTTGCTGCTGGCACTCTCGGGTGGCAGAACTTTGGTCGCGGAACACCCGCCATGCTTCACAACACCGAGGCTGTCATTCGGCCGGGCGACCCTGTCCTGCCCGGACAGGTTGGTGGCGGGAACACGACGACAGTCCACCTCAATATCAACGAGAATCCGATGCAGACATCCGCGATGGTAGAGCAGATGCGCCGATTCACCCTCCGAGCTGCCGAGCGGGAATTGAGCAAGAACCTCTCCAGCCTCATCGAAAGTGGACGAGCCTAGATGCGAAGCGCAGGAATGCTGGAAGAGTGCCGACGAGGAGTTGCTCCTTTTCCAGTGCTGCGCCTGACGCTCGTCGCTAGGGGTCTGAGCCTCGGGTCGTACGTGTACGCGCCACAGGGGCGCTCAACGGCCGCTGGGGGGGTCACGGGCGTCACCAAGCTTGGCGGGTGGGACACGATCGAGTACGGGTCCGGGATCAAGGACCGGGGGCTTCGTGCGGTCGAGACGGCGGTTTCCGTGGTGGACCCGAACGGCGACCTGATCCGAATGCTGGAGACGTACGACCCTCGCGGTAGCATGGCTACGATCGATTCCGCTACTCCGGGCCTTTCGCTCGTGGATTGGGAACCACTCTTCACGGGGATCCTGTCCGACTGGGAGCGGGATGGTGGCCTCTGCACCAAGCTGATCCTGAAGACGAACGACACGGCGCTCAGGACCCCGGTTCCGAACGGAGTGTTCACGAGGACTCAGTGGGGATCGGCATCTGAAGGGACGATCTACGGAACGCAGCTTCCGCTAGTTCTGGGCTACCACAGTTCGTTCGACGTCACCATGCGCGGAATGGTCCCGGCGGTGAACATCAGGTACGACAAGGACAACGGCTATTGGTGGCTCGCCTCTGTTGATCGCATGATCGACATCGCCAAGCTCTACTTCGACGGCATCCCGCAGGGCACGGGAGGTTGGAGCATCCTTCGTGGAGTGTATGGCGGACACTACCTTACGATCATCGTGATCGCCGAAGGCTACCAGCCAGAGAAGGGCGTTGTGGTGTCGTTCGACGGAAGCGGACCAAATGAAGACGGTTTGGCTCTTGGCGAACCTCTCACTGGCGCGGTGGACCAGTTGCGAGTGATCGTCGAGGAGTATGCATACCGCACTCCCCCACTCGCTGGATGGAGGGGGCCGCACCTCATCATAGACGACACCTCATGGAGTGCGGCTTCGCTGTTCTTCGCCACCCACAGCATCGAATCGGCCCGCCGGTTCGGTGGCGATCAGAATGCCGAAACTGTGGCGGAGATTATCGACAGCTTCCTAGAAGCGTACCAGCACGTTCGAATCTGGTGGAACGAGCTTGGCAAGCTGGAGATGTTCATCATCGACCCGGACGACGTGGACCCGGACGACGACGCGCATCTCGACCTAGCGGCGCACA
>Ga0315287_10003394_pt1 | contig 15359 bp, 18 predicted proteins | sample YL17G11_0_MG_FD_205037 | JGI IMG/M metagenome (GOLD analysis project Ga0315287, IMG submission 205037) | Sediment microbial communities from Yellowstone Lake, YNP, Wyoming, USA - YL17G11_0 | ecosystem: Environmental > Aquatic > Freshwater > Lake > Sediment | place: USA: Wyoming | collected... | reverse complement strand
CTGAGCCGGCCGGATGGTCGTCGCGGCGGGCGCGGTTCTGGGTCTCACGACGCGTTCCGGTCGCTGTGCAGCCGGGTGCGCCAGCTGCGCGGCCCGCACTGGATGACGTGACCGTGGTGGAGCAGGCGATCGAGCAGCGCCGTGACGGCGGCGGTGTCGCCCAGGAGCTTGCCCCAGTCTTCCACCGGCCTGTTTTATGCGGAGCGTATTGTTACGCCGAGTTGACCTGAAGAATCAGCGATAGCGCTTTTCCACCAGAGGAGGTGGACCGACCGGGTTTTGTAAGGACTCCGCATAATCATGACGTGCTTCCAACCCAAATGGAGGACGTCATGCTGTCCGAGTTCTTTGATTCTCCTGTGCGGATTCACGAACTGGGTATCGGTCTTGCCGGTGCGCACTTCGCAGGGTTTGCACACACACTGTTCCACGCGGGCTACGCAGAGCTCACGGCCCGCCGACACATCCGAGCGGCAGAGCACTTCATGTTTTGGGCCGATCGGAACGGAGTACTGCTCCCGGATCTGGACGAGCCGTCGCTGGCGCGCTTCGACCGCCATCTCGGTCACTGCCGATGCCCACGCTATGGGCACACGGACCGCCTGAACGTGCTCAACGGCGCGCGTCTGTTCCTGAGTCATCTGCGAGGGGCAGGCGTGATCACCGCCAGGGTGGTTGACGTTCCCCCGCCCGATCCGGCGCTTTACACGGCATTCTGTGAATGGATGCGCCAGCAGCGCGGTACTTGTGATCGGACCCTCTACAACTACGGCATTCCGATTCGCGGAATGCTCCGACGCCTCGGCGACGACCCGCGCCAGTTTGATGCACGGAGCGTGCGGCAGTTTGTCCTGGAGGAGAGTCGGCGCAGCGGGTGGGCGAGGGCCGCACGGTGCGCGACCGCGCTGCGCATGTTTCTGCGCTTCCTGATCGTCGAAGGCCGTTGCGCGGCCGAGTTGGTTGCGGCTATTCCCGTGTTGGCGCACTGGCGGCTCTCCGCGCTCCCGCGATACCTGCCACCCGACGACGTCGAACGCCTCATTGCGTCCTGCGATACCGCCTCGCCGGTTGGCCAACGAGATCGTGCCATTCTGTTGCTGTTGGCACGTCTCGGTCTTCGGGCGGGCGATATCGTGCAGTTGCGGTTGCGCGACATCGACTGGACCGGCGCGTGGATTCTCGTGTGTGGCAAGGGTCGCCGCGACACGCGACTGCCGCTCACGCAGGAGGTCGGGCAGGCGTTGGTGACGTACCTGCAGGAGAGTCGGCCGCGGACCGATTCTGAGGCGTTGTTTGTCCGCAGTCGTGCTCCGTTTCGCGCCTTCCGTTCTCACGCGGCGGTCTCGGTAGTTGTCGGTCGTGCCTTCGCCCGGGCGGCGGTGACACGCCCAAGCCGAGGGGCCGCCCACCTGCTACGCCATTCCGTCGCCGCGTCCATGTTGCGCCACGGGGCCTCGCTCCAGGACATCGCGGTCCTCCTCCGGCATCGCTCCATAGAGACCACGCAGATCTACGCCAAAGTCGACGTCACCGCGCTCCGGCAGATCGCCCAGCCGTGGCCAGCGGAAGTGTCGTCATGCTAACGCCCGCCGTTGCATCGTATGTGGCTGTCCGTCGGGCGGCCGGATATGTCTTCAAGTCCGAAGACTCGCTGCTGCGAAGCTTCGCGACGTTCTCTGAGGCCAGAGGCGAGCGATTCGTGCGCGCGTCCGTCGCCATCGAGTGGGCGGGACTGGCCCGGTCGGTATCGCACCGCGCGCGTCGGCTCGGAATGGTCATTCGATTCGTCCGATACATCCGCGCGGAGGACGGGCGCCATGAACTACCGGCGGCGGTCTTCGGGGCCGAGAAGCAGCCACGGCCCGTGCCCTACATCCTCTCCGACGACGCCATTCAGCAACTCATCCACGCGGCTGCCCAGTCCGGATATCGTACGTTGCGTCGCGACACCTACAGCACCTTGTTCGCCTTGCTGGCTTGCACCGGGCTTCGCGTGTCAGAGGCGCTCCATCTGCGATTTGAAGACGTCGGTCCTGACGGACTCGTCATTCGACAAACCAAGTTTCGCAAGACGCGCCTCGTACCCTTGCACGACACCGCCCGCGCGGGTCTCGCACGGTATCTGGAGCGGCGACGTCCCTACGCGCCCTTCGATGATCACGTCTTCGTATCGTTGCGCCGAAAGCCGCTCCTGCTGCACGATGTGGAAACCGCATTCCAGACCGCAGTCAGCCAACTGGAGCTACCGCGCGGCACGGGGCGTGCTCGGCCGACGCCCCATTCGTTGCGGCACGCCTTCGCGGTCAGATCTTTGCGCACGTGCCCGGATGGCCGGGATAACATCACCCAGCACATGGTGGCGCTGTCGACCTACCTGGGGCATTGCAAAGTCGCCGACACGTATTGGTACCTGGAAGCAGTGCCAGAGTTGATGCAATCCGTCGCCGACCAGTGCGAACGCTTCGTTACGGGTGGATGACCATGACGCCGCTCGCGCCACACCTCACCGCCTTCTTCCAGCACCGTCTGCCGCTCGAACGCGGTGCCAGCCCCAACACGTCGGACTCGTATGCGTGGGCATTCAAGCTGCTCCTTGAATTCGCCAGCGCGCGTCTCCACGTCGCGCCGTCGCAACTGGACTTGGAGCAACTCGACGCGTCGCTCGTAGTCCACTTCCTCTGGCACTTGGAAACCGCCCGCGCGAATGGTCCGAGTTCGCGCAACGTGCGCTTGGCCGCGATCAAATCCTTCATGCACTTCATGGAGTATCGCGTGCCCTCGGCGATGGAGCAGATCCGCCAGATCCTGGCGATTCCAGCCAAGCGAGCGGATACGCGGCTGGTGCGACACCTAAGTGTGGACGAAATCCAGTCCCTCCTGAATGCGCCCACACCGACCAGCCGGGACGGGCTGCGGGACCGCGCCATGCTGCATCTGTGTTTCGCCGGCGGATTGCGCGTGTCCGAACTGATCGGCCTGCAACTCGCCAGCGTCACCCTTCACCCGCACGCCAGCGTGCTGGTCCACGGCAAGGGCCGACGCGAACGGTGTCTGCCTTTGTGGAAGGAAACGACCGCCGCGCTGCGCGCGTGGCTCGCGGTCCGAGGCACCGTGCGGGTCCCGGACCTGTTTCTCAACGCGCGCGGCGAACCCATGACGCGCTCGGGCTTCGAGTACATTCTGCACAAGCACACCCTCGCCGCCACCACGCGGTGCCCATCCTTGGCCACGAAGCGCGTGTCCCCACACGTCTTGCGACACACCTGCGCGCTGACCGTCCTGCAGGCCACCAAAGATCTTCGCAAGGTCGCGCTGTGGCTTGGACACGCGCACATGCAAACGACGGAGATGTACACGCGGGCTGATCCCTCGGTGAAGCTCGAAGCCTTGGAATCGATGATTGCGCCCACGCTGCGGTCCGGCCGGTTCAAGGCCACCGACTCACTGATTGCCACGCTGACGGCGCGCCCCATTATGCGGAGCACGAAGCCTGCGCGCTGACTCGGATGCGGGGCCTCAGAGCACTCGATGCCCCGCATTACATTCGACTCCGCATAAAACCGCCCCGTGGAAGACTGGGGCAAGCTCCTGGGCGATACCGCCGCCGTCACGGCGCTCCTCGATCGCCTCCTCCACCACGGCCACGTCCTCCAGTGCGGGCCGCGCAGCTGGCGCACCCGGCTCCACAGCGACAGGAACGCGTCGTGAGACCCACGACAGCGATCCCCCGGCAGGCTCAGACCCCTTGCGTCGCCAGCAACGGACGCGCAACATCACCCTCGCCTTGAGCGCCCGCTCTATGGCCGGTTTTGCGCCGTCCACGTATGGCCGGATTTGAGGTGGTCACCGAGGTCCAGAGCTGCTGCCTTCTATGTGGGCGCTCTGCTGTGTGGCACGCGGCGAGCGCACGCATTTATGCTGCCGCACTGGAGCTGTGTGCGCAACAGCGGTGAACAGGCGCAATGATTTGGCCGGAGCTTCCGCCTCACGACGCGGTCTAGGGCGCGAAATCAAGAAAGCCAGACCGATTACCCGGGATATCCTCTTGACAAATGGGGCCATTTCCCTTATTGAACACGTACAGTAGGCCAGTGTAGTCAAAGGTCCCTCCCCGCTGAAAGAGCCCCCAGGGGGCTCTGCCCCAAAGGCTAGGCGGGGAGGTCGCATTATGGGGTCTCGCCCTTGGCCACGCTCCATATCCACATAGACGAAGCGGGCAACTTCGACTTCTCTCCACGGGGCAGTCGCTACTACATCTTTGCGATCGCGTGGACATATGATCCGTCGCCATTGGCGAGGGGGCTTGAGGCCGTGCGCTTTGGCTTACTCAAGAAGGGAATTAACATCTGCCACTTCCACGCGACCGAGGACAAGCAGGCCACGCGAAACCAAGTCGTCGGGGAGTTAATCGCTCACGGTGAATGGAGCTTCGCGTCGGTGGTGGTTCAGAAGAACAAGGTCTTTGAGCCCCTACGCGAGCCGACTTGGTTCTACGCGAAGTTCCTCACGGTCGCCCTGCGCTTCGTGCTGAGGGGGCGGGTTCGCAGCGACACGTCCTGTATCCTCATCTACACAGATCGTCTACCGACCGCGAAGAGGGCTGGCGTCCGCGCATTCGAGAAGGCGGTGAAGAAGGAGTGCGCCGCCGACCTTCCCAAGGGTTATCCGGCCTACATGTACCATCACCCATCTGAGTCGAACTACTGGCTTCAAGCGGTGGATTACGCCTGCTGGGCAATTTGGCGCAAATGGGAGAGCGCCGAGACGCGCACATATGAGTCCCTGCGATGTCGATTGGCTGCCCCGGAACTGGATGTGCTGGCAGCCGGCGGCCGCACCTTCTATTGACCATTCTCGAGTAACAACCGACCTGGCCCACTACCCGGCGCGCGAGATCGTTGCACTTTGCGGCACAAAGTACCTTGCGCGACTGTGCCAAGCGGCACATGTTAAAGGGGCCGGGTTTGGCATACCTGCCTCCCCCGGCCTTCCGGATCGGCGGAATCGGGGTTACAATCCCCGCCCGCTCGACCCCTCTCCCGGTGGACTCAGGCGACCCTCCAAAGGTCCCGACTGAGATCCACCGGTCCTTTTATCTCTACCCCTTCTTCTGCGCCTTGTAGGCCGCGGCAGCATCCTTCATCGTCATGCCGTCACCCATCTTCTTGGCGATGAAGGCGTGGTAGGCGCTACGCGGCCTGGTCGAGCTCCCCGCCTCTTTGGACTCGACGCTTTCCTTCTCCCTGTCCTTGTCCTTGCCACGCTTGTTCCGGAGGCCGGGATACCACGCGGTCAGGCCCCATTCCTTGTTCTTGACCTGTACCACCTCGCCGTCCACGGCAAGGCGGCTGAGGGCCGTCCGGACGATGTTCGAGGGGTTCCCCGAGGACGAGTGGAAGCCGTGGTCCATCAGGTCCTTGGCGATGATCGAGGCGGTCCTTGGCTGCCTTACGATGGCGAGGTAGGTCCTCGCCGCCTCGGGCGCCTTCATACCGAAGAACGAGTCGCGCCGAAGGCCAGTAGCGCCGGCCACAACACCTGCCACGGCATCACCGTTCGAATCGCCCTCCGCTGCTGCGGGGGGTAGGCCGGACACGGCCTCGATGGTGGCAATGGCTCGGTTCAACTCATCCCGCCGTCGCCGCATGTCCGCCAGGATTGGTCCGTAGTCTGGTGCGTCAACCACAGGGTCTTGACCTCCGGTCTCATAGTGCATAAATTGAAAAGCGGCCGTTTGGGGGCGGTTTTCCCGCCCCCCGGCCCGCGAATAGGGGCCTTACTATTTCATGTGGCACCGGCCCTTCTGGTTCTCGCGGCGGCCTCAGTCTCCCGGCAAGGTGACCTGAGGCCGTTCGCATTCCTATGCCCGACACTTCCCCGAACCTATACCCGTCGCCCCTCTACGTCAACCCCTCGCGATGTGCCGACCAAATCACACCCCACATCGACAGGGACAACCTAGGCCATTGGCCGGGTTTTGTCAAATCGCGTCCATACAAGTGGCGAATTCACATCATGAATGGAATGCTGTGTCAAGTATATTATTGCCCTAATTAGGCAGCCACGCCACCGGCCGGCGCTGGGTGCGCCTCGAGTATCTCGATGTAGCGCTCAATGTCGGTGGCCGCCGCGTGGAACACGCCGAGGTTGTGCTCTCGCAAGTAGGTTCGGAACTCTTTGAGCTTCGCTAGCAGGCTCCCAACGTGCTTCTCCGCCTTGACAACAGCGTCAGCGGCTCGGTCGGCGTCCAGCTCCAAGTCACCCTTTGGAGGCAGGCCGATATCCTGAAAATGATAGTGATTCAACAGCTGAATCGCGCCGAGCAGGCCAAGGCGACGCTCTGCGTCTCCGCTCGGCTCCAGGCCTAGGCGGCCCCGAAAGACATCGGCCAGGAGCGGCAGTAAGTAGGTGATCTGTTCCAAGGCCGAGTCCGCATCGCGCCGATACTCCCCAACGTTGTCGTCATCGGATGGAAAGGCGGTCCCCCAATCTCGTGGGTGACTCGTGGGTGACTTGAGCAGTCGCGAACGGTCTTGAGCGGTTCTGAGACGTCCTGTCGTGCCTCGCTTTCCCTCTAGAAGTCGCGGACCGAGCCTCCGGGACACCCTCTCCTAATCAGTAGGTTCCGTGTTCGATTCACGGGCGGCGCACTGAAGGAAGATCCAAGCGCGGCTTCAGGTTCACTGAGGCCGCGCTTGGCTCTTGGCTTCAGACTTCGGAACTCGTGGGTGATCCGTGCGTGACCGGAGGGCTCGAGCGGGCGAGCCTGTCCTGACTCCTGTCTGAAGCGCGCGTGACGAGGATGAGTGCGACACCACCAAAGAGCAGTAGCACGGCGACAACCACCCAAGCGATACCGACAGCGTGGTCCCATTCCATTGTACTATTGGCGTTTGGCGGAATAGGAGCGAGCATTCCGACCGACCTGGTAATGGTGAGCAATCCGAGGAGGGTCAGGATGATGCCTAACGGCAACTTCCATCGAACCCAAATCGCGGCACCCCTCCATGTCGCTCCAATCCCGGGCACGACGAAAACCAGAGTCAGCACCCAGAATGTCTCATCTAGGCGACCAGATGCCAGAATTAGAGCCGTTACAGCCAGCACAAAGACCCAGAGCCAGACAGCTCCGATGAGCAGGTAAAGGACGCTTCCGATCTTGTTCAGTATGCTGACGGGTTTCAACTCGTTGGCCACGTCATCACCTCCGAGCTTGGAAAGGTCGGAATGAAGAGAGTGCCCTCGCCGGCGCGGTCGCCACGCTGGTCCCGCCCGACCGCCGCGGCGAGGCGTACACCGACGTACTCGCCGTGCCCTAGCCGCTCGTGTGGCCGCCTGTCCCGACACGATCCTATGACCGCCCAACCTTGAGGCGTGTCCCCTTATGCGCTACGCGATGTACCGGAGCGTGCACCACTCCCTGGCGCGGCGCGTCCTTCGCTACGGAATCGCTACCGCCACGCCGACCGAGATGAGGTGCGCGTAGCCGGTGTGGCTCGCGCAGCCTGGGGTGTCGGACGCACCGTTCTGCCCAGAGAGCGACGCAGCGACGCCGCCTGGTCCCCGTTGCGAATAGTAGACGTAGTAGCAGCCGCCGCCGGCCTCGTACGTGTCACCCTCCTCCCAGCGGTACTCGCCGACCAGGGAGAGCTGCCGTATCGGGGAGAAGCGCACGCCGACGCCCCAGCTGGTTCCGTTCCGGTAGAAGGTCCGAGGGCCGTTGAAATCCGCTAGCGCGACGCTCTGGGCTAGGGTGTAGGACATCCGCTGCAGGCCGGTCCCCACGACCGCGGTGAGATAGAGCGGCACTCCGCGCCACGGCGCGCCGAGCAGCACGAAGTCGCCCTGCAACAGCGCCACCGAGGCATCTCTGTAGTCGACGGGGCCGTATGAGTACGTGAAATCGGCCAGTTGCACGCCAACGTAGCTCACGCCGAGCTCGAGGCCGACGCGCCCCCCCTGGAACATCAGCAACCAACCGAGGCGTCCCCCAGTCGACGTAGCCGACTGCCCGGTCCTGACTTCTCCCGTCCACTCGGTGGGCCCGGACGGCTGTGGGAGGAACGGGTTCTGGTATGTGGTTCGGAAGACCGTGACGCTCAGGGCATGGCGGGTGGGCTGGGTGCGGGCCGCGGGTGTTGGCTTGGATCGCGGCTTCTGGCCGCTCGCTGGAGATGGCACGAGGACGACCAAGAGGGCGACCACGAGGGAGGCGAACGACCGATTCACGGCGACCCCTTCCACCTGGAGTGGGTGGCGACCGTGAGGATTCCGGTCGCCGCTACGACGCAGCGGACGGAGCAGATCCGTTGCAGCGATTCATCGCACGGGGAGCCATGCAAGGGACAGTTGGTACCGGCTTCCCTCGCAACACATGCACCCGCGGCGCGCGGTTGGCAAGAGCCCTGCTGTACGCGTGCGAACTGGCTAGGCTGGCGTGGAGGGCGCTGCCGCTGGAGGTGCGGTGACGCGGGCGCGCACCGTGCGGGGGCGGTGGCGCGTGCATCGGGGGGACTTGGTCGTGTGGCTCGGCGGGGCCTAACTCTGCGGCCTGTCGGTCAAGCGCATCGGTCACAGCCGGCTAGAGTCTCACTCTAGAGGACATGCCGCGTAGCTCATTGCACGCCGCCGTATTCCCGCCGTCGCACGAAAACGCAGCCGTTCGCACGCCGGCTAGGGTCGCTCCCTGCGCACCCGATCGCACGCCTCGGTGTACCCGCCGTTGCAGGCCCGCTGGTAGAGCTCGACGGCCCGCGTGATGTCCCGGGCCACGCCGCGACCAGCCTGGTACATCGCACCCAGACTCGAGCACCCTGTCATCGCCCCGCCGTCGCAGGCCCGCTGGTAGAGCTCGACGGCCCGCGTGAAGTTCTGCGCCACGCCGCGACCATTCGCGTACGCCCAACCCAGATTCCCGCAGCCGTGCATGTCACCGCCGTCACAAGCTCGCTGGTAGAGCTCGGCGACCCGCGCATCGCTCTGTGCCACACCGCGGCCTTCACGGTACATCAGCCCCAGACTCGTGCACCCCTCCATGTTCCCGCCATCGCAGGCCCGCTGGTAGAACTCGACGGCCCGCGTGAAGTTCTGCGCCACGCCGTGACCAGCCTGGTACATCGCACCCAGATTTGAGCACCCTGTCATCGCCCCGCCAACGCAGGCCCGCTGGTAGAGCTCGACGGCCCGTGTATCGCTCTGAGTCACGCCGCGGCCAGTCGCGTACATCCAGCCCAGTCCCCCGCACCCCTCCATGTTCCCGCCGTCGCAGGCCCGCCGGAAGAGCTCTACGGCGAGTGTGTCGCTCCGTGGCACACCTCGGCCATCCGCGTACGCCCAACCGAGGTTACGGCACCCTACCATCTCTCCACCGTCGCAGGCCCGCCGGAAGAGCTCGACGGCCCGCGTGAAGTTCTGCGCCACGCCGCGACCAGCCTGGTACATCACACCCAGATTCGAGCACCCTGTCATCGCCCCGCCAACGCAGGCCCGCTGGTAGAGCTCGACGGCCCGTGTATCGCTCTGAGTCACGCCGCGGCCAGACTCATAGGCCCAACCGAGGTTACGGCACCCTACCATCTCTCCACCGTCGCAGGCCCGCTGGTAGAACTCGACGGCCCGCGTGAAGTTCTGCGCCACGCCGCGACCAGCCTGGTACATCGCACCCAGATTCGAGCACCCTACCATCTCTCCACCGTCGCAGGCCCGCTGGTAGAACTCGACGGCCCGCGTGAAGTTCTGCGCCACGCCGCGACCAGCCTGGTACATCCCACCAAGATTCGAGCACCCTGTCATCGCCCCGCCAACGCAGGCCCGCTCGAGAAGCTCGACGGACCGTGTATCGCTCTGAGTCACGCCGCGGCCAGTCGCGTACATCCAGCCCAGTCCCCCGCACCCCTCCATGTTCCCGCCGTCGCAGGCCCGCTGGTAGAGCTCGACGGCCCGCGTGATGTTCTGCGCCACGCCGCGACCAGCCTGGTACATCGCACCCAGATTCGAGCACCCTGTCATCGCCCCGCCGGCGCAGGCCCGCTCGAGAAGCTCGACGGACCGTGTATCGCTCTGAGTCACGCCGCGGCCAGTCGCGTACATCCAGCCCAGTCCCCCGCACCCCTCCATGTTCCCGCCAACGCAGGCCCGCCGGAAGAGCTCGACGGCCCGCGTGAAGTTCTGCGCCACGCCGCGACCAGCCTGGTACATCACACCCAGATTCGAGCACCCTGTCATCGCCCCGCCATCGCAGGCCCGCTGGAAGAGCTCTGCGGCGCGCGTGTCGCTCTGCGCCACGCCGAGGCCACGATCGTACGCCGAACCTAGATAGAAGCACGCCTCCATGTGCCCGCCGTTGCAGGCCCTCTGGAAGAGATCTACGGCGCGTGTGTCGCTCTTCGGCACGCCCCAACCCCAGTGGTATGCCAACCCGAGGCCGGCGCACCCCTGCATGTTCCCGCCGTCGCAGGCCCGCTGGTAGAACTCGGCGGCGCGCGTATCGCTCTTAGCCACGCCGCGACCAGCCTGGTACATCCCACCAAGATTCGCACACCCCTGCATGTTCCCGCCGTCGCAGGCCCGCTGGTAGAACTCGACGGCCCGCGTGTAGCTCTGTGCCACGCCGCCGCCAGACTCATAGGCCCAACCGAGGCTACGGCACCCTACCATCTCTCCACCGTCGCAGGCCCGTCGGTATCGCTCTACGTCGAGCGTGTCGCTCCTCCGCGCCGCCACCACGTCGGGCGAGGCAAGACGGCGCAGCTGATCGCACGCCTCCTGCAGTCCGCCGTCGCAGGCCCGCCGGAACAGATCTGCGGCTCGCGCGCTGTCCCGGGCCACGCTGCGGCCATTCAAGTACGCCAATGCGACGGGAAGGCACCCCGCCACAACCCCGCCGGCGCAGGCCCGCTCGAGAAGCTCGACGGACCGTGTGAGGCTCTGAGTCACGCCGCGGCCAAGGCCATACGCCGTACCGAGAATGAGGCACCCCATCATCTCCCCGCCGTCGCAGGCCCGCTGGTAGAGCTCGACGGCCCGCGTGTAGCTCTGTGCCACGCCGCCGCCAGACTCATAGGCCCAACCGAGGTTACGGCACCCTACCATCTCTCCACCGTCGCAGGCCCGTCGGTGGAGCTCGACGGCGAGTGTGTCGCTCTTTGGCACACCGCGGCCAGACGCGTACGCCACGCCGAGGTACGTGCACCCCAGCATCTCCCCGTCGTTGCAGGCCCGTCGGTAAAGCTCGACGGCCCGCGCATCGCTCTGTGCCACACCGCGGCCTTCACGGTACATCAGCCCCAGACTCGTGCACCCCTTCATGTCCGCGCCGTCGCAGGCCCGCCGGAAGAGCTCTACGGCGAGTGTGTCGCTCCGTGGCACACCTCGGCCATCCGCGTACGCCCAACCGAGGTCGCGGCATGCGGCCATGCCCCCGCTGTCGCAGGCACGCCGCGTGTATTCGAGACTGACGGCCTGGGGCGTCTGCTGCGCGGCGGACTTCTCGGGCGACACGAAGGCGAGCATCGCCACCATGGCTAGGGGTCCACACTTCGGCGGCAGATTCACGAGACGCCCTCCTCAGGCGCTGGTGTGGATGGCGATTCGGGCGGGAGATGTCTACTGCGCCGCAAACACGCACTCTGAAGCCGAATACCCCGCCTGCGCGGCGATACCCCGGACCTGGACGAGGAGCCCGGGAGGAACCTCGATCTGCATGGTCGTGCTCCCTTTGCGACACACCAACTGGCCGCCCCGAGAGTCGTCAACCTGCGGGGCGGGCCCTTTGGGCGCTCGGGCGCAGGCGGCACCCAGCAGGGTCAGAGCAACGAGCGCTCCCGTGATCCAGCCTCGGTTCAATTCCATTCCATCCTCCCCGTGGTAGGGAACTTCCTTCGCGTCGGCCCAAGTATCCGGGCGGGGCATCGGCGCGTCAAGGACGCAGCGTGCCAGCACGGGTTGCGGCTGGGCGCTGGAGCGGGTGGACGAGAAGGTGCGCGCCGGGGCGGAGGGCCACCGGGGGCGGCGCGCTGGACGACGGCTGCTGGGTGGGTTGGCGGGTGGCGGTGGGAGTTGCAGGAGCGCTCGGTCGCGCTGGGGATAAGCGGGTGTGCGCGGACGGACTGGGGGCTGCGGGTGTAAAAGCGCGCGAAGGGACGGTCATCCTCGCTGACCCCGACGCCGGTATGGACGTGGAAGCCCGAGTGGGGCCACTGGAGCATCTCTCGGGCCGGGTAGCCCCGCGCCCCTAAGTGCCGCCCCCCAAACGCCTTCCGCAGGTGCGCGAACTCCTGAAGGAGAATCCGCGAGCTGATGCACTTCAGCCATTGAACAATCATGCTGGCATCAGCATGCGGGCGATGCTGCACAAGGACGTCAATGTGGTCGCTGGCGACCTTCCTGGACAAGTTCACGATCTCGTATTCCATGGCGATCTGCCGGATCAGGTCGCGCACGCGAAGCGCCACTTTGCCCCTCAGCACTCGTTTCCGATACTTCGGTATCCAGACCAGGTGTACCTTCAGGTCGTGCTTCGTGTGCGCGCCCAATTGGCAGCGTTTCATGCCGCCACATTACACGGCCCTGGACTTCGCCTCGAGGTGAGGGGGTTCCACCATCCCCGAGGGAGACACTAACGCTTCCCGCCGTGGATCTATCCGGCCGCGCCGAGGGCCCCGCCGAGATCCTCGCGCTTTTCGGCGCTGGTGATGTCACAGCGATCGCATCGGAGCGTGATCAGGGAACTCGAAGCGGACACAATCCACTCACCGCCGTCTGACTCAACCCTCATCGGCAGGCCGCAGAGGTTGCAGACGCCCGCGCTGGCCAGCGGCCGCCCCCGAGCCTCTGCCTCCACGCGCAGGGAGCGGAGCCAATGCCGCACCCCCAGACCCGTCATAGGAACAAGCAAGATGCATTGAACGATCACCAGCAGGACCGTCGCCGCTTGCCCGCCGATCGCCAGGGACAGCAGCGCCACGATGAAGGCGACCCAGATCAAGCGGACCATCGCTGCAAAAATGCGCCACCAGAGCGAAGCGCCACGCTTCAACGTGCCGCTGATCTCCGCCACGGACGCAGACGGAATGGTCCCCTTCGAGCGCAACGCCTCCGCGGCTCCCAAGCTGTAGACCCAATACAACAGGAACAGCGGGACGGCCAAAAGAACCCAGGGCTCATTCGGGATCAGCCTCTCGAAGCCTCTACGATCCAGCTCCGCCCAGAAGATGAAGGCGTAGCCAGGCGCGAAGAGAATCGCCTGCCGCCAAACAAACGACCACCCGATCGCCCAGGTTTCAGCGCTCAGAACTTCGATCGGTTCCGTCTTGAGGGTTTCGACGACCTTCTTTAGGCGTTCTTGGGCTTTCATGGCATCTCCTCTCTGCTCGCGAGCGCGACTGCACTCCGCCTCGGCCTCTTCGCGGGCGTGCGCCTGACCCGCCTGCCGGCGGAGTTCCGCTTCCGCCCTGACGCGGGCGAGGCCACCCCGCTGCTCGGCCTCGTGTTGTGCAACACTGAGGGCTTCCGGAGTGTAGTCGGCTGCCGCTGTCGTCAGAACCGTCAGAAGCTCCTCGTCAGAGAGTCTGGCCATGTTCTGCCGTACGATGTCCGTCTGTGATCCCATGGTTGTGTCCTTGAACCAGTGGCTGCGTGCGTGATGCGGAGATGCTATCCGATCCCGCGCTACAATGTCGGCTCTCACGACCGATCCCCCCGGATTCTCACGAGCTATCCCCCCGGGGGTGCCGGGGTTCAAGCTGCCGCGGTGGTTCTGCGATGTCCAGTCGAGCCCCCGTCGTTCACGAGGTCGTAGGCGTTGCTGGTGAAGCGATCGATGGGTCGGGCGGGGGCGGTGGTGTTCGCGGCCAGCACGGGCGATGGGTCGGGTGGACAAGGAGGTGCGTGGTCGGTGATACGCCGGGGCGGTGTGACAACGCCTTGGTGCAGTGCTCGCCGAGGTCGTCACCGTCGGGGTTGGTGGAGGGCGTGTGGTGGGTGGTCCACGTTCGGGCGAGGTCATAGGTAGCCACCTGTTCTGCGATGCGGCCAGCACGTCACGATTCTTGACGCCCCAACCGTCAAGTGCCCGCGAACGCAGGGCGAAACCACACCATCATTGGTGCATACCACTCTTCATCATCGCTTTGCCCCGTTCCATGTCCGCCAGCCCTCTAACACCATCCCCAATGGAGACATAGGAACCTCCCCGCAAGAGGTATGCGATTGGACTTTTCGGATCCTGACGGATCCACTCGCTACAGCAAGCAATCACTCTCTCGTGTTGCCCCTTGCCCGCGTATTCAAGCGCAAGCTGCTTGTACTCGGCGGATGACTTCATCGAACCACCTCTTTCTTCCGCGCTCTATGCCATTGGCGTTGCACGAAGGGGAACCTTCCCACTTTCCCACCACTGTCTTGCGTCGTCAGCGGCGACTTTCAGGTCAATGCCCCGTAGCCTTGCACCCTGTCCACAAACCAGGAGAGGCATTAAACCAACCCCCAAAGCGCCCCGTGCTGTACCACCCTTTATCGCCTTCATCCGAACTACTGCCTCCTGGCTGATGTATAGGTAGCCTGATCCCTCGGGAATCGGTGTCTCAGGACAGGGGCACCCCTTGTCTGAACAAACCGCACATGTCTTCAGTGCTTCTATCGTGCGCATGTCGTATTGGTAGAACTCAACCTCACTGCTATCCGGTCTAGGGTGCGCAACTGCTGCTTCAGACAGTTGACTACTGCTCCGGGACACGTCCGGTGCGGGCCAACTGATCCCAGCGGCCTTGCGTAGTCTCTTAGCCTTGCTCCCCGCTCCCGCAGCTACCAACAGGCCGACAAGCCAGGCAACCAGGATGAGGATCGTCCACGTTAGTGCCGTTGCCTGTGAAAAGTGACTACCGCTCAGGACCACCAAGATGGTCACCTTGACAAGGAATGCACCCCACGTGGCCCAAAGGAAGATGTTCACCGCTCGCAATTGCTGCCGATGCCACTCTACGAACTTGGCCTCATCGACACCCGGGTAGTCGCTGACGGTAAGTCTCTTCAGCTTCGGCCGACGAATCGCGTAGATCAAGCCGACGACAAGCAAGATGACCTCGAGCATTCAGCTCCTCCGTTCCTGTTCGCCGATTAGCAAGCGAACGTGCCCAGGTCTTACCCTAGATCGGTCGTACTTGCGGATAGTTGGTATGAAGCGGCGGCGTGGCCTCCACGGTAACGTGGTGGCATACGTTGCCCGACACATGTCAACGCGCTCAACTTGCGAAGGTGCCGCTTGTGAGTTCTCTGAATTCTGTCCCCCTTTTTCTCTAAACTCTGTCCCCCCTGCGGGCGGCTAGGCCGTCTTCGCCCGGCGGGGTGGGCTCTCCTCCTCG
>Ga0315287_10003393_pt1 | contig 15360 bp, 7 predicted proteins | sample YL17G11_0_MG_FD_205037 | JGI IMG/M metagenome (GOLD analysis project Ga0315287, IMG submission 205037) | Sediment microbial communities from Yellowstone Lake, YNP, Wyoming, USA - YL17G11_0 | ecosystem: Environmental > Aquatic > Freshwater > Lake > Sediment | place: USA: Wyoming | collected... | reverse complement strand
GGGAACGGTGAGTTCGTAGTGACGGGGGGCCAAGGCGGAATTGCGCGAAGATTCAAGAGCCAGAGTGGGGACGAACGAAGTGAGCTTAAAATCGGAAGTATCATCATTGCAACGGCAATCACCCATACTGGAAAACTCGTGGCAATTGCAGGTCAAGATCGGATCACTAGACTCTGGAACGCAGAAACCAACCAAGAACTCGCCAGCCTTGTCAGCTTCACCGACGGCACCTGGATGGTGGCGACCCCCGACGGCCGCTTCGACACCAACAACCTGGAAGAGATCAAAGGCCTGCGCTGGATCATGCCCGACGACCCCCTGCGGCCGCTCCCCCTCGAGATCTTCATGCGCGATTACTACGAACCTCGGTTGTTGCCGCGGGTGCTGGCCGGCGAGAAGCTCCCGCCTATCCCATCGCTGGCCGAGCTGAACCGTGCCCAGCCCAAGGTCGAGATCAAGGAAGTCCGGGTCGAGGATGCGATAGCCGGTCTGGTTGCGATCACGGTGGAAGTCGCCAACGACACCTTGGAAGTCGTGCGTGGGAGCACCCCCCTGGTTATGCAGAGCGGGGCCTACGACCTTCGGCTATTCCGTGATGGACAGTTGGTGGCACAGTTCCCCGAACCCAAAGAGGCCACGAACCCCGGCAAACAGACCCGCGAGGAGGAACTCGCCCAGTGGCGTGGTCGCCACCAAATCAAGCTCGATCCCAAGACCGGCAAGATGACGCATACCTTCCCCCCCATCCGTCTGCCACGCAAGGCCGGGCTGAAGGAAGTCGAGTTCTCCGCCTACGCCTTCAACATCGATCGGGTCAAGAGCGATACCGAGCGGGCCACACTTGAGGTTCCGAAGGAACTCATCCCTCGCCAGGCCCGCGCCTATGTGGTGACCATCGGTGTCAATGGCTTTGAGCACAACGCCATGAGCCGCCTGCGCTATGCCGCCAACGACGCCAAGGGGCTCAGTGCAGAGCTGAGCAATCGCCTCAAGAACGTAAAGGATCCGGAGACAGGTAGGTTTATATTTGGCGATACGCATGTTGTCCCCATCACCTTGGTTACCGAGTTTGGGACTGGCGATCAGGCTGACAAGCTCGTCACCAACTATGCCACCAAGGACCGCATTAAGGCGGTGATCGAGAAGCTTGCCGGCAAGCCGGTCGACGCCGTCCGGCTGAGGGGCATCGCCAACGCCGATCAGCTGATGCCGGCGCAGCCTGAGGATCTGGTGCTCATCGGTTTCTCCACCCACGGGGACACCCGACGCGGGCAGTTCTATCTCATGCCCTACGACCTTGGAACGAGTCCTGAAGAGGCGGACATTCTCAAACGCGCCATCTCCAGCGAGGAGCTCTCGGCGTGGCTACGCACGCTGGACGCCGGCGAACTGGTGATGATTGTGGACGCCTGCCACAGTGCCGCGACTGTGGAGAGCCAAGAGTTCAAGCCTGGCCCGATGGGCAGTCGAGGTCTGGGGCAGCTCGCCTTTGACAAGGGCATGCGGATCCTGGCAGCGAGCCAGCGCGATCGGCCTGCATATGAGACCGAGAAAAGGCAGCATGGGCTGCTAAGTGATGCGCTCGTGACCGAAGGGCTAATAGGCAACGCCGCCGACTTCAAGCCCAAGGATACGCGCATCCAGCTTTCCGAGTGGCTCAACTATGGTGTCGATCGGGTGCCCGAATTGTATCGTGAGGACAAGCTCAAGGCACGCACGGCTACGCCACTTGATGAACCCGAGGGACACTTCATTTCGATTCAACAGCCGGCTCTATTTGATTTCGCGCGGGGGAGAGACATTCCTCTGGTGGTCGATATACTGCAGTAACACAGGAAATTTCTCCGAAAAGCGACGACAGTTGGAAATGAAAGGAGAATGGCGAATTCGATGATCCCAGAGAGGGAAGGAGCGGACCGATAAAGCGGTTGAAAGTCTCCGAGCGGGATCAGAATATGGGACCAGCAATTGTCTAAGGAACTTCTGGGGTTATTGCTTGACCTGGCACCTCGCGGATTGGCGGTAACCGAACCCAATTTTCGTCTTCTCCGCCCGCGGTCTTGAGAGGAGATCCATGAAGAGAGTTCATCTCGCATTGGGCGTCTCGAATGCGGAGGCGTCTCCGTCGAACGAACTGTGAACGGTATTTCTGTGAGCGCGTTACAACCGACCAGCAGGCGGCAGAGATCCGGCAGACCTGGTCCTCGACAAGCTATCAACCGAAGTAATCCCGTTCGATACTTCCTCTCCCGCGACGGAGCATACGAGCATCTTTAGATATCTGTGATGGTCGTCGGAGATGAACTCGAATCTGAGGAATGAAATCTCTGGACTATCGAACGCCGCCGCGACACACCTCTAACGCCAAGCGAGGCGTGCCTTCCCCGGCCTGCAGCCGGCGTGATGGGTTTGTGAATCACTCGGAAAGATACGCCACCTCTAAATCCCCGTTCCACGACTTCTGACGATAATTCGGCGGGCGATGACCGCAGTCGACGATGGCACCAGCACCCACTCGAGGCCGCCGGCGGCTCTCCAGAGCGATTCGCTCGCGCGGACCAGCGGTAGCTGATCCAAGTCCGGGTGCACGACGCCCGTCAGCTCGACGACGAAGGCATACGCAGGCTGATCTTTTTCTGAGACGGTGAGCCGGTAGTACAGCTTCTCTGCTGCGCGCAGCGTGTCCCAGACTTCCACCGGCACGGTATGCGCCTGGAATGGCAGGCATGGCAAACCGGCGATCCTTCCCGGTTTGATCCAGTCGGACGTGAACCGTTTCTCGAACGTCGAATCAACGGCGAGCTCCACACGGCACGCGATCTCGCCGTGCAGCTCGAGGCGGAACGTCGGCGGACCCATGGCGCGATCCCATCGTGCCGGTCCCTCGATCCATGGCTCGCCCGTATCCCGCGGCATGCCGCTCAGGTCCGAGATCGTGGACCGTGTGGACCCAGGCGTCTGCGGCGGTGCGCCGATGCCCGACGCGATGCTGATCGACGGCGCGCTCGCGCCCTGGTCGTCTGGCGTGGAGACGACGTAGTCATCCGAATACGTGATCGCGCTCGAGGAGGAGCCGACGCGGTACCACAGGCGATCCGCGGGTCGCAGCCGACCCCACACGGCCGCCGGTAGAACGTATGTCGCGCTCGTCTGGAACGGCGAGTCGGACCACGAGCCGTAAAAGTTGTCGGCGTTACGCAGAAACCCGTGTTCGGCCTTGTCAAACAGCTCCGGCTGCGTCACCACTTCCACGACGTAATAGAGATTCGGTGTGGGATCGACGTGAAACATCGGCGGACTGTCCACGCGCGACCACACGCTTGGCGCAAGGATCACCGGACCGACCGCCTCAACCGGCGCCGGATGCGCGGCGCCTTCGACGACGCCGGCGGCATTCAGCCGACCGTGGCCGTAGTGGTCGCTGTGTCCCATCAGATCGTACTGCGTGTCCCCGCCGATACGATCCGCGGTCCGCGCCAGCAGATCGCGCACCTGCTGCACGGTGAGCGCGGGATTGACGGAGAGCGCGAGCGCCGCAATGCCGGCGGCGAGCGGGGCGGCAGACGACGTTCCGCCGAAGCTGTTGGTGTAATCACCCGGTGCGTCGCCTCGCTGTGCGTTCCCAGGGTTGTAGCCGGCCGGACCACGGCGGTCCGTCGTGAAGATCGCCGGCTGCCCAAGCCCGCCGCTGGACGGCGCGCACGCAAAGATCTCGGGACCGTAGTCGCTGTAGTGCGCGGGCGCTTCCGCTGCCGTGCACGCGGCAATCGCCATCACGTCTGGATTCGACGCGTAACCGTCGCCGGACACGAGTTCCGTGCCATTGCCCGCCGCCCAGAAGATCGGGATGCCTTTCCCCGCGCGACCTTGCGTAACACAGTAGCGGATCGCGAGTCTCGTCGCCGTCGGCAGCAGGACGGTCGCGCCCAATCCGTCCGCGGGTCCCCACGAGCAGCTGATCACATCCGTGCCCGCATCGGCCGCCCACACGAACATCTTTGCTTCGTCCGATACGCCCAGATAGTCGGGCACGCGCGCGATGATCAGTCGGCAGCCGGGCGCGACGCCTGAGGCGTTCACACCGGACGCTGCGGCGACACCCGCGCACGCGGTTCCGTGATTGTCGATGTACGTTCTCGGCGACGCATCCGCGGTGCCAGTCGCGAAGTCGAATTGATCAGCGACCTTCGGCTGTCCCAAAGCGACCGGCGTCGTGAACTCCTCATGCCCAAGGTCGAGCCCATCGTCGAGGATCGCGATGCGGATGGCGGCGCTGCCTTCGGTGTACTTCCACGCGTCCTGCGCGTGCACGGCCTTCAGGTGCCACTGATTGCCCAGGTACGGCGCCGCGTACAGATCGGGCAATCCGTCGTCTTTCCAGTGCCGCGACTGAATGAGATCCGGTTCGGCGAACACGACGAGCCTACGCTCGACCAGGGTATTTGCCGCGCTGACCGCGCCGAGGCCGTCGCCGCCCGGCGACGCCTCGAGCATAAACCCGTGCGGAGACGCGTAGGGCAGCGGCTCGACGATCCGGAGCTTGAACTCCTCGAGCGCCGCTGCGATTTGCGCTTCGCCCAGATCTGCCCGGAACTGGACCAGGAGTCGCGTGGTGATGATGACCGTGTCTTCGCCGCCGGGCGCGCGATGATAAACCGAGACCGCGTGCGCGATGCCCGGGTCGCGGCGCAGCAACTCGCTGATCTGCGGCGCCGTGTCGTGGCGGTAGATGTGCAGGCCGTCGCGCGGCAGGAACGTGACCGGCTGCGACTGACCGAGCATGCGCCACACCTCTTCGGACAGGCGGAGCGTGTCGATCTGCGCCGCCCGCGTTAGCCGGACCGCGAACAGCTGCGGATTCGGAATCAGCGGCACCCGCTGATCGCCGACGTAGAAATAGGCCGATGGCTCGATCATGGCCGGGTCTCAGTCGGTGATCTGAATCGTGGGGATCCCACTGTCGGTCGATTGGTTCGAAACCTGGCTATCGATACTCCAGGTCGTGGGGCTGGAGCTCATCCAGATGCGGTAATACAGCTGGTTGGCTCGCCGCATCCGACCCCACACCGGCGCCGGGAGAATGTAGATGCTGCCGCTCATCAGCGGACTGTCTTTCCACCACGACCCGTAGTAGTTGTCGTCGGTGCGTTCCCCGCCGTCGAACAGGGCCGGCGCCGCCGCCACTTCGACCCCGTAATAGCGTCCAACCCCAGGATTCACCATGAACGCCGGCGGCATGGTGCTGCGCGCGACTGTCGCAGGCCCTTCGATCGGCCGCTTGCCGTTTGACGGTGGGCTGGCGTGGTTGACGGTTGATCGCACCGCGTTCACCGTGAACGGCGACTGCGCTTCGAAATCCAGATTCGGCGTGCCAATCACGGAGTAGTTCGGCGTCTGCGTCGATGGCATCTGGTCGACAATCGCCTGTTGGAATGCCCGGTAGTTGCCGGAGAACCCGCCGTCGTTCCACACGGTCAACAGCGTGCCGGTGAACAGGCCGTTGTTGTCGCCGTCGTTTGACAGCTGGTTGTCCTGACAGCCGGAGATCAAGAGGATCGTCGCATTCATCATGGCGCGCGTGCGGCTACCGGAGGCGAACTGCAGTGCGTTGTACTGACTCTTGTTCTCCTCGTAGTTGGCGGCGGCGACCTCCGCAGGCATCCCCCGGAAGCGTACCGGGCCGCTGCGCGTGCGCGGGTAATGCTTGGCGAACGCGTCCGATCCGACGACAGCCGCGTACTCGCGGTTCCTGGTCACCGTACCGCTATGGCAGCTGTCGGAGAGCACGAAGAGACGCGCGCCCGTCGAGAACTGGCTCCAGAGGTTGCATAGCTCGTCGTCGATCAGCTGGCGGTCATAGCACACCCACGTCTCGTCCTTGCCGTCGGCTTCGTCGCCGTTGACGTCCGGCATTTGGCCGCCGTGTCCGCTGAACGTGATCAGGACAATGCCACCCTCGTCCAGATTCCACGCCGCCTGGCCGATTTCTGAAATGATGCGGTCGGCCGTCGCTTCCGCGTTCAGGATCAGCGTCGACACGTACCCGAGGCCGTCCGCGATCTTCTGCATCGCCAGCGCGTCGTTGACACAGCCCGCCAGCGCGCCGTCCCACCCGTTGTAGGCGTTCGGATCGACGCCATTCAAACCCACGTTAATCGAGATTGCGTTGCTCATACGTCTCCTCCAATCAGGTCCCAGGTTAGGCTGACGACATTGCCTTGAGAGGCCAGGTCCCATTCGAGCCAGGGTGTCGTGGTCACACGGCTCGCGGCGTCGGTCTTCGTCACTTGGAATTGCAGCGTGCGCGGCCCCAGATATGTGGTGAGCGGCAGGACGAAATCCGCTTCGCCCACCGGGTCCGCCTCGCTTACCGGCACCGCGGTGTCGCTGCCGGGCGCCTCCTTCAGCCGCGCGTTCAGATCAAGGCGCTTCAAGTCGTGGTTCGCATAGTTGACGAGACTCACGAAGACGACGTTGGTGCGGATGTCTTCGACGAAGCTGCTCGCTTCGCTGAGCTGCGCGGGATTGCCGGGCTGCACGGCGTATACGGGATACGCGTCGGCGACCGCAATCGGCAGATCGATCAACACGAATCCGCCGGGCTCGATCAGCCGGTCCACGCGCACGGACTGCGACGCACCGCTGGCGGCGTAGACGATCAGATCGCTGACATTGACGCCAAGCTCAATGCCGTTTGTGAGCGTGGCCTGCGACGCCTGCAGGACCGTGGCGATCGGCCCGCCGGCCCACGGTCCAGTCAGACCTGACAGATCGAGGATCAGGCTCGTGTTAAGCGTCGTGCCATCCTGCAGCGTGAAGCGCGCGTTCGCCGTGACGCCGCTGGTGCGCAGCATCCCCTGCAACTGGAGGCCGCCCGCGAGATCGCTCGACAGAGTGGCCTGGAATCCGTTCCACAGCTTGGCGGCATGCGGGTCGATCGCGGTCACGCCGCCGTCGAGCGACCAGGTGTAGGCGACGTCTGCGTCGATCTCGGTGAGGTATTGCACCACCGGGTTGTGGTGCAGCGTCGTGAGCTTCGATCCGAGCTCCCGGCGGACCCACGGCGGCAGGTCGGGCTCGAGCGAGGCCATGACGACGCAGCGGTTGTTCGCTTCGTGCTCTGCATCGAGCGACGAGTACAGATACACCGCCGGACGATACGCACGATCCCCTTCCGTGGGGGCATACCGCGCGATGCGGTACGCCGTCGGTTGTACGAGGAAATGGCCCGGCTGACTAAGCGATCGATATACCTTGTAGCGCGTGTTCGCGAACGAGGTATCGTCTATCGCTTCGTAAAGCTTGAACGCGGTTTGCCCAAGGCTGAATGAATCCTGGCAGCCGATGGACACTTTCCGGTCACCGAGATCCTGACGGTAGTATGCGCCGAGCGTATTGCACGGGAAGAACGCGGGAATCAGTACGCTTTGGCCCTGCGTCTGCCGCGCATACCGCTTCTCCCTGAGGTATTCCTGCAGTCGGATCGCGGATTCCATGTGCGGCCGAAACGGCGCCACGGGCTGCACGGCGGCGGCGCCCATGAACCGCCGGGCCGCGCCGACTGCAGCCACCTCACGCGTCCCCAACGGCGCTTCGCGCTGGTAGACGAGATCTGCCGCGGGCGATCGATAGGCGACGCGAGAGGCGTCGACGAATGGCACGTCGCGGAGCGCATTCGCATGCATCGCCGTGTACGCCACAGGCGTCATCAGAATCTTGCCGACGTACTGAAGCCTCGGATTCGGATCGGGCGCAGGCACGATCGCCTCGAACGTGTACGCGAGCGTGAGTTGTGCGGCATTTGGCTGGAAGTTTGCGATCGCGAGATCGCCGTACGCAACGCGCAGGTAGTCGTTCATCAACGCGACGCGGACCTCGATTGCACTGCCCTTGTCAGCGACGGTGCCCGACAAATCGATCTGCCGCAGCTGCCCGCTGGTGTCTTTGACCGGAAGCTGCAGCGACGCCGACAGTCCGCCGATCGGCACCGCATCCGCGCGCGGACTTCCGCGCGCCACGAGCGCCGCCTGCGTCGCCGCACTGATCCCACGGAGGACGGTGAAGAGCGCTTCGCCCTCGAGCACGGGGCGGCCGCGATCGTCGTGTCCGGCTTCGCGGAACGTGAACTGAAAGGTACTAGCGTCCGGATCCGCTGCGGGATCCACGGGCGCGATTTTGAACTCGGGCGCGTACCAGAAGCGGCTGCTGTCGGCGTGGTCGGCCCAGAGGGCGCCTCCAGGATCGTCGACAACCGGCAGATTCGGCTCAGGCGCAGCACCCCCGTCCACACGTCCAAGCACGACGTTGTTGACCGCGAACATATGCGCGGGCCCGGTGTGCAGTCGCACCTCGTCGGACGCGAGCAGCGCGTGCGCGAACGGACGCAGCGTGGTGTCGGTCGTGAGCGCGCGCGCGAGGGACACGACGTGCCCGCCAGCCGGCGCGTAGATGGGCGCCGCGCCGCGCGTGGCGCCTTCCGCACCGCGCGTCCCCGAACCACTGACGCGCCGGGGCACCGGCTGCGGTCTGCCTCGGGTGCCAGCGTCGGCATAGGAGAGTGTGATGAAGCGCTCGGCGTCGAGGCCGTCGAGCGCGCCGCCGATGACCGCTTCGAGCGGCGCGTCCAGATCGACGTGCGCCTCGTTCGACGTCGTCACCGCTAGCCGACTATCGATCGTGAGCGCGATGTCTGGCCTGTCGCGCAGGGTGTACACCGATCCCGCCGTGTCGAGGAGCATGGATCGGACTTTCGAGAACGCGTTCCACAGCGCCGACGGATCGGTTTCGGGAGCCTCGACGTCGAGGCCGCTCGGTTCGACGCGATGCGCGCTAATTACGCCGGTGCGGGCCATCTCAAGTAGATGACCCCGCAGCGCCGTTTCCGTGAACGAGCCGCCGGCGCGGGCCTTCAAGAAATCGTAGACGTTCGCCCACCGTGCCGCAAGATGCACGGTCACGCGCGATTCGGCAGTACGATAGGTGACACGGCAGGCGAGGGTCAGGTTCGATTCGCGCTGCTGCAGCGCGCCGAGCATCGCCTGCGCCTCCGTCCTGTCCACGATGGCCGCCAGTCCCGCGCGCGCGCCGGTGCCCTGCGCGATCGCCTCGACAAGCACCGACTCGGTCGCCACGTCACCTGTGCCGTCGCGGGTGACGAGTCGAAAGACCACCTGCCTCGCGAACAGCGGCAGCAGGCTATCGGCGCGGGTCACGTAATCCGGCACGGCGATGCTCACGTCGCAGGCGAGCGCCGCCGATTCGATTAGCGAAAAGATGCTGTCCTCGTCCGCGGCGGGCCGGCGACCGAGCATGAGCGACAGCGAGAACACCGGGCTGTCGGCACGATCGCGCACGAGCTGCGGAACAGCCGGCAACGCGTAAAACGAATCAGGAAGCGCCGCGTTCTCATGCTCGGCATTCGCGGCATCGGGCAGCACGAGGATCGGCAGGGACCGATCGGCGGTCCCTGCATCTCTGCGCGTCCACTGTGCCGTGGCTGACGGACCCCGCAGCAGTTGGCGCGACATGACTCACCTCACGTACGTGAACTGCGGCTCTTCTTCGCCGACGGATCCTCGGTAGACCATCCCTGAAGCACCGGCTCCGGCTCGCCGGTGAGGGCGGGCACATCGCGCGACGCCGGGACCGACTTCGTCGTCGTGTCCGGTTCGGCAAGGTAGCCGTAGACCGCGATGGGTTTGGGGACGCCCTTGCTCGTGCGCGCTGGCGGCGGACCCGGCAGCACCGGCGGCGATCCAGGCAGCGACGTCGTGGTGGTGGCCACGGGGTGTGGCGCGGCCGCGCCGGCCGATTCCGGGAAGTCGCGCGTGACGGTGACGCCCGCGTCCTCGGGGGTCGGCACGCTGAGCATCAGCGGTCCGTTGCCGTTGGTCTCGACCCACGGCCCGGTCCACTCCATGCCCTTCGTGAACAGACTCCCCTTGATTACTACGTGCACCTGATAGCGGTACTTCGGCACGAAATCGAGCTGCCCGGTGTAAATCGCCCAGTAGCGCGGCTCCGTCTGATCGCTATAGGTCCACTGGAACTTGGTGATGTTGCGTGGGGCGCCCTGTATGGACGTTCCGAGACACTGGAACGAGATCTCGACGATCTGCTTCGGGCTGTCGAGATCGACGTTCAGTGCGATAGGACCCACATCGAGCTTGCCTGCCGAATCGGCGCGGACGTCGAGATTGATCTCGTTGGTGGGCGTACCGTTCGGGCCCGGATCGAGATCGACGACATTTTGTTCGATGAACACGCGTGCGTATGGGTAGGTCGATTCATCCGGCGGCTCGGTGAAGTGGACCTTGCGCTTGACGAACGTGATGTCAGGCTGCCAGCCGCTCGGGGGGTTGGAGACTTCGGACAGCTTCTTCTTCGCCATCGCCGGCTGAAACACCGCGTCGGGCGGATCGGTCGCCTGGAACATGCGGCCACTCCACTGCAGCGCGCCTTGCGTGTCTGGGTAGCCCACCTGCGCCGAGAGAAACGCCACCGGCTCACCCACCCACTTACGGCTGGGATCCGGCCAATTGACGACCGGCTTGATCGTCCGCGTGACCTTACGGTCCCAGTCGTCGAGATACAACGTGGTGAAGTACTTGTTCTCGTTCGCCGGGTCGGCCTTGATCTCATCGTAGAACCCGGTGAGGCTCGAACTGATCGTCTGGTTCTGGATGTACGCCATCTCCCGCTTTTCGTGGTAGTTGAGATCGAGATTGGTCGTGTCGCGGCGGTACTTGAGCGCGAGACCGACTCCCCAAGGGCCGCTCCCGCTGTCGGCGTGCGCGGGATCGACCTTCGGCGGCGGCGGCTCGAAGATCATCTTCTGCGCGGCATCCATGAACTTCGTCAGGACGATGTCGGTTTTCTTGTCGATGTCGGCCTGCATTTTGTCAGCGCCTGGAATCGTCGGATCTACCTGAACGCTGACCTCGATCGTGCCGTTCGTGCGCATGTTGTTGATCTCGACCTGGATGTCGGCCGACGCCCAGAGGTAATGGGCGGAGACGGCGGCGGAGAAGTGCTCGAAGATCTTGTCCCAGTGGCCCTTGATTGTGATCTCAACGAGCGGCGCCCAGAACTTCAGCTTGTAATCCTGCCGCGCGACGACGACGCCGGAGGAACCGTGGAAGCTGGCCCAAAGGATCGCGGCAGGCATACTGCCCATCAGACCGGCGTACGCCGTCTCGCCGAGCAGGTTGATGTTGCCCTCGCCTTGTCCCTGGAGGTTGATGAACCAAGGATCCAGATTCGACGAGAGTTCGCTGCCCTCGCGCACCGTCCGGGGCATGATGGCCGATCGCACCGAGGGCGCGAGGCGGATGTCGCGTGGCGCTCCGGGTCCGATGCCTCGGGGGACCGAGCTCACCGGCGTGGCGCCGTTCGGCTGCGGCGAGAGATTGGTGAGCGAGGTGACGCAGCCCATCACCGGCATCGGGCGGAACGCCGGTGCGACCGACGTGCGCCAGCCCCAGAACTTGTCGTCGCTGCCGCGGAAGATGTTCAGCAACGCCTGCTGCGACGCTTCGAGTTCGCCGAGCGGCGGTGCCGCGGTCGTCGTGAAGGTGATGACGCCGCCCGCAACTTCGCGCGTAGTGTTCGCGCCCACACCGACGGTGGTGTCGCCGCTCTGCACGCCGACGAAGTGGAGCATGTGGAATTTGTAATCGCCCGAGTCTGCGTTCTTGCGGGCGATTCGCACGCCGGCCGGCATCCAGTAGTACACCGGCGGCTTGCCTTCCTTCTGCAGCAGATCATTTTTGAGATCGGGCAGATACATTAATTCGTATGCACCCGCTTTGATGTGCTGAAATCCTCCGGCAAATAATGGACCTACAGGGTCAGCCATTTTGCACCTCTCCTTAACAAAGAATTCAACGCGTGATGCGTTGCTTGGGCGAGACGCTAGCAAATACGTATGTGAGTGTCAATCGAATAGTTAAGCTAACTAATTGCCGGTCGTGACAAAAGTATGACACCGGTGACAGAGCGCTGCTGCGCCGTGCTAATTTTATGCTAAAACACAATCAGCAAAACATTGAGTTCGATATTTATACGTAGTCTGATTTGCAACCTGGAGGTCAGAGAATCCCTCGGTGAGGCGGGGCCGGTCGGACAGCGATGGCGGCTGATGGGGGATCAGCGGCTCCGTCGCGGCTCTAACCTCTCAACGCGTTGATTTGTGAGGACGGGTTTGGCTCTGATCCGGATGCGCGGGGCGCCATGTAGGCAGGGTGCAGGCGTTCGAAGCGCTTAGCGCGGTTTCGCGGGCGGCAGGGCCGGCGCCGGCGCCAGGCGATCCAGCCGCCGCTCCGTTGTCTCGAGCAGGGGCTCGACGCGGATCCCGGGCCGGCTCGGGAGGGCGGGACCCGGATCACTGGTGGACGTCCGGAGCGCCGCCTGGACGAAGGCCTGCAGATCTTCGCGCCGGTAGCGCACGCAGCGGCCCACCTTGACGAACCGCGGGCCGCCGCCGCGAGACCGCCAGCCCTGTATAGACTTGACCGACACGTGCAGCAAGGCGGCGGCATCTTGTTCGGTAAGGAGCGTGGTGATCGTGCCAATCTGATCATGCCTGGCTGAGCCCCCAGGCGGGCCGGGGTTCCCCGCGTTAGTAGTCATCGCCGCCGTCCTCGTCCTCCTCGAGTTCCTCCAACGGCACGTGGCAGTCGTCACAGACCGCCTCCTTCGCTGGCATCCGATCGAGTTCGAATTCTTCATCACAGCGGGGGCAGATGAAGTACCCTGTTAGGACTTTGTGCATCGGCATAAGGACCTCCATGGATTGAGCGTGAACTGTGGTCTGAGGAACGTCGTGGCGCGATGGCCCTGCGACACTTAGTTGCATGAGTGTCTTGCGGTAGGGGGCGAAGACGCGCTCGCGCACACTAGTGGCGATTTGCTGGCGCTCCCACAGCGACATCTCCGCGATCGGCAGCGTGGCGAATGTGCGCGCGATCTCCGCTTTCGCCTCGGCGAGCGCTTCAGGAGGCATCGGCTCCCGGTTAAAATACAAGTCGACCACCAGCCATTGAATTTGTTGAATCAGTATCCGCTGCTGCGCGTCACGAGCTCGTTGCTCCTCCGCGCACCGGCGCTTCTCGGCCTGACGGGCCTCCCATTGCCGGCGGACCTCCTGCTCGATCTGCGCGCGAGACCAGCCGGGATCACGAGGGGGCGTCGAAGGCCGCGCGGCGCGCCGGGGATCGAGGTCCTGCGGCGCGGGGTAAGTTCGACTCGAGGGGATCGGCGGGCCAAAGAGCCGGCGGAGGTCTTCCTCCTCCGTTGTGGCCCTCCGGGCGCGCGGCGGGGCCGACGGAGTCGTGGGCCGGTGTTTGTACGATCGGCAAAATCGCAAGTGTGCTCGGACACTTTGGGAGGATTTAAAGACTCTTCCGCAGTAGTTGCAGCGTGCCATGGGTCCTGTCTCCAGTGGGAAATGCTACCCACCGAATCCTAGCGATGCCCATAATTGATTGTCAAGCAATTGTGTTGACTTTCAATTAGTATATATATACAAAACATACACACAGAAGCGAGAGGGGATCCGGATCCGTGTCAGCACGTCTCTCGAATCGACATGGAGAGGGTGGACGAATGAAGCGCGTGACCCTCATGGCACCACAGAACAGGACAGGGGCGGAAACCATGCTCACGCAGGCCTCTCCCCCGCTCAGGACGGACCACGAACGTCGGCTGCGATGGCTCTTGGGCTTTGCTCAGGAGCCCGCTGCCCCGCGCACCCCGGCCGAGCGTCGCACGGTGCACGCACAGATGGGCGCCTACCTCGGCGGCCTCCTCCTCCGGCAGAAGGGCGAGGAGGACAACGGACCTCTGGTGATGGAGCTGGGCGACCCCCGGAAGCCCGATGCCCTGCCGATGAGGGGTGCAGGCAATCGGAAATCGCTCGAGGAAAAGCTGGCGCTGATCCGGACCGGCGTGCGTCGCATTGTGAAGGCGTTCCTCAGTGCTCCCACGGTGGCCCGTCGAGTCACGGGGGAGATTGCGTGGCAGCGCATCCTGGACAACGCCCCGGGACGAAGGCCGACGTTCCGGGTGCAAGGGGTGGCGGCTGATGTGCGGGAGGGAATCACGTTTTGCCTGCTCGAGGATCTGGCCCAGGCCGGCGCGCTCGTGCGGGAATGTCCCGCGACGGGCTGTGGCAAGATCTTTGTGCGGCGCTATCGCCAGGAATTCTGCTCGACGGCCTGTCGCAACCGCACCAACTTTCACATCTGGTATCAGGGGACGAGAAAAGAGACGAAGGGCATGGTCATGACGCCGCACGCCAGGAGGCGTAAACGGCGATCGATGTACCTGCAGCGGGCGCGCGCCAGAGGGAAGCCGAAGCCGCGCGCGAAGTCCGCATAAGGTGTGGTTTAGGTCCGGGAGACAACGACGTGCCCAGGCAGCGTGCCTAGGCATCCCTTCCCTTAGGCAACATCAAGTTGTCTTTGAATCATCTGATTTGAGTACAGTACTGCCACTGATGGTCTTACTCGTGTTAGAGCCGGCACCGAAGCATTGACTTCAATGGAAGATATGCAGAGGTTATTGAAAGATGTGGTAAGCCGGCTAGATCTCAAGCCCTAGACCTTCGTCTTAGAAGGCACACCTGGGGAGACAGTGATAGAGCGTGAGAGAGTGAGAAAATCTTTTGCAACTCTCACGAGTTAGGCCTCTCGGTATGGTGAAGGCGTGTGATGGAGTTGGATCTGGAATCGGGAGTAAAACCGGGAGTAGAAAAACCCGAGCCCTGGGATCGCACGAAAAAGACTCGCAACCGACCACTATCGGTCCATTTGCTTTCCATACTTCTTCGTTCGCAACTCCAGCGCTCTCTCTCCACCGTCCAAGATATCCAAGACGTGCGATGTGATGGGCGAGCTACGGTGCGACAGAAACCCTGCGCAACTAATGAAGCCATGGCCGCTCTCAGCCTCAAACGTAACGATGCACTCGGGGTCGCTCAGGACGACAAGATTGGCGTTGTGGGACGTCATTACGATCTGCCTGGTTCGCTTGTCCAACGCGAGGACTACAGCGACACTTTTTGCGATGTGTCTGTTGTCAAGGTTGTCCTCCGGCTGATCCACCACGAGCGGACCATCTCGCAGTTTGAGCAGTATCGGAAATACAGCTGTGCATCTCTGCCCTGCTGAGAGTTGATCAATGGGGCTGAACTCCTCTCCCGGCTTGCCTACCGCGAAGCGAATGGAAAGATCGTCGTTCTCCAGGATCGATAACAAGCGTCCGAACTCCGCATCCGAGAATAGGACGTGATCCCCGGCAACCAAGTCTCCTCGCAGCTTCTCATAGGACAGTGCGAGCATCCGATGCAAACGATAGGTC
>Ga0315287_10003392_pt1 | contig 15365 bp, 12 predicted proteins | sample YL17G11_0_MG_FD_205037 | JGI IMG/M metagenome (GOLD analysis project Ga0315287, IMG submission 205037) | Sediment microbial communities from Yellowstone Lake, YNP, Wyoming, USA - YL17G11_0 | ecosystem: Environmental > Aquatic > Freshwater > Lake > Sediment | place: USA: Wyoming | collected... | reverse complement strand
CTGTCTGGCCGAATGCAGATGGGGCGTTCAGGCAAGGACTTTTTCCAATCGCTCCGTCACGCAAGGTCCCATGCAGCGCGTTCCAACACAGATTCGCTGAGCTTTCAAGAAAGGATGTGCCGCGGACTGACAGACTTCAAGGGGCCGTTACTGCTTCTGCTAAGCGGCCGTGACTTGACTGCACGTGAGTTTGAGGATGCGTGTGACCGATCGCCGGCCTGGTCTCGGGTAGTCTGCAGATCGTCAACTACGACGCTCAAATTGCCAGATGCCGACCACACGTTCTCTCTGAACTCCGAGCTGCTGCGAATGTCGAAGCATTGCGCTGGGTGGATGCAGAGTGCACGTTTCACATGAGCTGTGCTCCGAACCCGTGACCGGCGTCTCAGTTGCAGCCGCTTGGGCCGGCTAGACTCAGCAGGCCATCGTCCCGGCATCCGAGCGCTCGCGCGCTGAAAGCCGACACTACATCCGGGAATTTGACATGAAACGAAGAGATTTCCTCAGGACTTCCGCAGGAATTGTCTCACTCGCCGTTCCGGTGATCGGCAATTCGCAATCACGCCCGTGTCCGGCCTCGACCCTGGGCGTCCGAGGCGGGTCCGCGGTGAACTCCTCGTGCGCGTCCCCGGGCGACATGGAGGCGGACTGGCTTGCTCGCTCGAAGGGTGCTGGGGTGGTCTGGGCGCACGACTTCCGGCACCCTGAGGAGCTTTCGAGTTTCCTGAAGGTTGGCGAGGACTACACACCGGATTACCCGGAAGGTCTTCTGCCTCAAAGGGTGCCAGGAGGAATCACCGGCGGATACTGTCTGAAGTTCACCAACTTCGGCACGACCCTTGCCAAGGGAATCTCCGCGGCGGATACGCAGATCGAGCTGGTCGACGCCAGCTCTTTTCCGGACCCGCAGGATGGCAGGTATCCCTACCGTGTAGTCTTGCAAGTGGAAAAAGCCGTCGAAAAGAGCAGTGATAAACGCGAGAACGTTTTCGTTACTGCGAAGAACGGACGGGTGCTCACCGTACAGCGTGCGAGATTGATGACGTCGGATGCAATGCCATGGGCAGCCGGGACCACCATAGGATGGGATTGTGACGGCCAGTGGGCGCGGCCCATGTCGGCTTTCAAGGCCGGCAGCAACGGCCTGCAGGTAGACGATCCGGCGGCGGGCGGCAGGGTCGCGTATCGACCCTACTCGGTGAAGCCGGGCGCCGACGCGCAAAATGCGCTTTACAACTTCCGTGAGGGATACTGGGGACACCGCGATTATCATGCCAAGTATTCCAACTGGTTGGGCAGCCGGGCTCCTTGGAATGGCGACGAGTTCTATATCCAGTTCCGGGTCAAAATCGATGGCGCCAAGTTCGATCCGGTGAATGTGGCAGGTGGAAAGCTGTTCTTCCTCCATGTCACCGGCGGCGGAACAACTGAACTCATTGGCAAGATGTTTCCGAAATCTGACCGAAACACCAGTACCAGCGAGTTCGGCATGTATACGAACTACGGACGAGGGCCGTCGGGGCAGAGTCAACTGACGGACCCGCAGGGTGGTGATCGGGGGGCCCGGATTCAGCCTGGAAGCCCGTACACCGGTTGCGTGACGGGAGCAGATCGACTGTCATGCTGGGAGTGGCCCGTGGATCGTTGGGTCACGGTACTGCTGCATGTCAAACCGGGGCACCATAACGACTACAAATATGGTCTTTCGAAGACCGGGCCGGCTCCGGCCGGGTCGATCATGGTCATTGTCGACGCCTTCGAGCCGACCAATGATGGTTCTACCATCGAATTCGAGACGAATCTCGTGCCCAAGCCAGAGGAATATGCCTTTGCGGGCAACCTGGACAACGCCGCCGCAGAGTACTTTCAGAGCTGGGCCGGTATTTTTCCTGCGGGGTCCCTCAGCGGCAGCAAGTACAAGGTGGCCAGCTACCGTGTAGTCAATGGGCGGGCCCGCTGGCGGTTGATGCCTTATCGAGAGACCGAGGCCTTGCCTGCTGGTTTGCCATCGGCCGGCGACCCGTTCGGCGTCGAATGGGGACGACTGGTTGACTCTGCCAAGTACAAAGACACGCTGATTGAAGCCTGGGTGGCGAGCGATGGTGAGAAGGAGTACGTGCGCGTCTACAGCAAGAGCGACGTTGCTTACCTGTTCGGAGACGTGTCCGCGTCAAGCTTTGTTCGTCACCCGCCCGCTTTCAATTTGTTCCAGCTGACGAGCTATCAGAACGTGCAGGACGGCAACCGCCCTCCTCAAAAGACATATTCCTACTGGTTCGACCAGGTGATCCTCTCGACGCAGTTCGTCCCATGCCCACAGGCTTAGCTGGCAGCGAGATCTTGCATCCGGAGTCTTGATATGCAGAGACGAGAGTTCCTGGCGGCTGGTGCGGGTCTGGCCGGATTCGCGTTGCCGGCGATGGCAGTTTCGAAGTCTCGCCCGTGCGGGCCGAGTTCACTCAGCGTGGCCGGCGGTTCCAGGATCAGTTCCGAGTGCATGCCAAGTACAGGCCCGGCGGATTGGTTTCAGTCGCTGGAGCCAATGCGGTGGGCATCAGTCGCGGGCGGCGCGCGCATGAAGCAATCTTGGCAGCAGGGCGCGAATCTTTCCAGCGTGCTGCACGGACGCGACTACTGGAACCAGGAATTAGTATCGCGAACCGGCCGATCCGTATTGTACGGAAACTTTCCCGACGCAGTCTTCGCGTCCTGGAACGGCGCCTCGTTGGATCAGCGCCGAGGTGAGTTGTTGATAGTGGGTAACGGGGGTCATACAAACGGGCCGGACAATGGTGGGTACGCCTTGTCGCTACGCTCTGACCGTCCTGAATGGCGTCGTATGGCCGATGCCACTCCGGGGTCGCATCTTGTGGGGGTCGGAGACATCGATCAGCGGACGGAAGCGGCGGTGTATCTCGATGGTCGACCGGCGGCGATGCACACCTGCGGGGTACCAGTCTGGGCGAATGATCGTGTCTGGTTCCCTTTCCAGAATTCGTATTACTCTTCAGGCAAGTCTTCATTCGCCACCTTCTCGTTTGACTCGGGTCTCCTGGAGGCGGCGCCGGACTTGTCGCGCTGGCGTGCGGACTCTACGCTGCCGTGGCGCTATCACGGTCAGGTATCTGAGACCGCTGCAATTGGGGGCTACACGTTTGGCAGAGGCGTGTACGATCGGAAGAATGAACGTGTGTTCTACTTCGGGAAGTCAGGTTCCAGCTACTGGTATCTTGACGTCGACAAGGCCAGTCCCACGTTCGAGAAAAGTCTCCGTATACGGCCGCATGGAGACTTCTCATACACCTGCGCTTGGGCTGTAAACGTACACGGTCTTGATCGAAACCTTATCGTACTCGGAAGCATTCACAGCCAGGACTTGTATGTTCTCGACGCCGACCGGCCCGACGACTCGCGTAGTTGGCGAGTAAAAAACGCATCGCCACAGATGAGCTGGGACGAGAACAACCCGGTGGGTCCGGCAGGCTACGCGTTGGAGTATGGCGCAGTGTATCATTCGGCCAGTCGAAGAATTTTCTTGTACAACCCGAACACCCTGGGTGCGGGGACGATGCGATGTCTGTCGGTTCCAGTTACGGGCAATGGCAACTACGACGACGCGGGCACGTGGAAGTGGTCGGAGATCGCCTTGACTGCCTACGACGATGACTTCCCGAAGCCGCTTTCCCGCGGCGCGGATTCCGCTGGCGGGGTCTACGGCAGATTCAATCTGATCGAGCGCATGGATGACGCCGGGACATCAGCGCTTGTCGCCGCGACGCAAGTCGGCGGCCCCACGTATGTCTGTAAATTGGATGGCCCGGCATGAAAAGCAAGGAGCGTAGACTCGCCGGTTCGCTATTCGCGCTGCATTCAGTAGCCGCAATTGGGTTTGGCCTTTGCATGACCGGGTTCTATGCGCACGCAGACGCATCGAAAAGCAACGGTGCATTCTTCGATCAAGATCTGGCTTCTACTTGTGGAGCACCGCCGCCCGGAGACCACACAAAGGGAAAGCGGGACTACCGTGCGCGGTTTTCGAGCGAAGAATGGAAGAATGACTTCCGGGACTTTGAGACGTATCACATGAGTCGAGCAGAGCGAAACATGGCTCCTGGCGGTCGCGCGGTCGATGTAATGGAGAACTTCCATTTCGTGTTGCGGAGATCACCGAACCATCAACGCGCAATGGAACTGATGATCAAATGGAGTTCCGCCGGCGGACACGACGAACGTTTCGCTAAACCCTCATGCTTCTTTGTGTGGGGCACGGAGTTCGTGCCGGACGATCCGGTTGTCTGGAGACTGGGTGGGCTGTATTTCTGGAAGACTGGCGACGTTCGGCGAGCCCAGCACTGGTGGGAAGAGGCTGTAAGAATCGATCCGGAATCCGCTGACGCCCATTACAGTCTGGGTCTGTTGTACTTTGATGCCGGAAATTTTGAGTCCTCGCGAAAGCACGCCCGTGCCGCATACGAAGCCGGCTACCCGCTGCCGGGGTTACGCAACAAGCTGGAAGCGGTCGGGCAGTGGCAGTCGACCACCGCCAACTGAGTCTGTAAGCGTCGCCGCTGGCTATCGAATGCGCCGCTTGGTACGTACCGGTTTGGCTGGAACTCATTTCGCAGTGAGAGAACCGTGAGCGCGACGGGTTTGATTTTCCTGTCGGCATTCATCCTGGGCTGCATGCTGGCCCTGTCCCGGCACGCGATTTATGGCGTCATGACCTACGTCATCGTAGTGTTTGTCAGTCCTGGAGACCGGTGGTGGGGGCAAGACGCACTTGGTGATATTCGCTGGTCCCTGGTTGCCGCAATCGTTACGTTGGCAGCGCTTCTTTTGCACAGGCCAGTTAGCCACGCCACCCCGTTCTGGCGACAACCATTTGTGATCGGTGTCCTGGCGTTTCTGTTCTGGTTGCTGATGCAGTCGCTTTGGGCACTCAGCCCGGTCTCGCACAGCGAATTGACCAGCTATTACGTCAAGTACGTCGTGGCTATTGGCCTGCTGTACCTCTCGCTTGACCGTCCTGAACACGTTCGACTTTTCATGTGGGCGTATTTCATCGGCTGCTGTTTCCTAGCGTGGGTTAGCTATACCTCTTTCGCAGGCGGGCGGTTTGATTCCTTCGGTGGCGCGAGCATCAATGACGCGAATACAGGCGCGTTGGTGACAGTTACCGGTCTGCTGGTTGCAGTGGGTTTGCTTCTCGCCGAGAAGGGCTGGCTCCGGGTCACTATTCTGCTTGCTGCGCCTTTCATGGTGAATTCGCTGGTAGCAACCGAGAGTCGTACTGGCTTCCTGGCATTGGTGGGTGGCATGGGAACCTTTTTCATGCTCGGGACCAGGCGGACCAGGAAGTTTATCCTGATGATTTCTGCCCTAGGATTGGTTCTGTTCGTTGCGCTGTCGAACGCAGCGTATTGGGAGCGAATTGGTACCATTGCATTCATGGGCAAGCAGGTCGAGGGTCTCGATACCGGACACAAGAGGTTGCTTCTGATCCAGGCGCAGTGGCGGATGTTCAAGCTGCACCCACTTGGCTGCGGCTCTCGGTGCACGGATGTACTTAGCGGCGAGTTTCTTGATTCGACGCAGCTGACGGGCCACCGAGACGAGGAAAAGGCGAGGTCATCTCACAACACCCCCATGACGATGCTGGTTGAGCATGGGGTTCCCGGCGCAGCATTCTATCTGTTGATGCTGCTTTGGGTGCTGCGTAGTGTCCAGACCATGCGGCGGTACGCTGGTTCCGAGATGATTGGCTTCGCACCGGAATACCTGCCCGCGGTGGCAGGAGTCTTTGTCAGCATCCTGATTGCGGACCAGTTCGTGCAGATGCCGAAACTCGAACCGCGGCTATGGTTCGCCACCGTCCTGATGGTCATGCTGGAGCTGAGTACGCGTCAGCGGGAGGCTCGCCATCAGGCGCCGCAGGACCTCGAGGTTGCGAAGTGCTGACGAGGGCAGAACGTCTGCGCAAAGGATGGAAGCGCATGTTGCATCTGACCCGACGGCGAAAGGCAGATGCGATACCCGTCCTCATCTTCGGGGAAATGCGTTCCGGTACGAACATGTTGCTGGCGTGCTTCAATGCCGCGCCGTCAGCGGAGGTCTGCAACGAGACCGATGACGAAGCGTTCCTGGACTATGAGCTTCGTGATCTATCAACAGTGCGACGGCTAGTTCAGCGATCAAGGGCGTCTCACGTCGTATTTAAGCCCACGGCGGACGGCAATCGTGCCAATGAGGTGCTGGATGGGCTGCCGGGCGCACGTGGAGTATGGATCTTCCGTTCCTATCCGGACGTGGTCAACTCGGCATTGAATCTTTTCAAACAGCACCGCGAGTATCTGCAGCGAATTGTGGACCGCAGCCCAACGGCACGGTGGCGTGCCACCAACCTGACCGAGGCAGACTACAGCCTGATTGAGACGCACCTCAGTCGCGATCTGTCAGAAGCTTCGATTCGGGCATTGATCTGGTATTTGCGCAACAGTTTCTATTTCCGATTGCACTTGGATCGGCGCGGCGATACGTTGCTGGTCAACTATGAAGATCTTGTCAAGAAGGGCAGCGGGACCACCAAGCGTATCTTCGATTTCGTCGGACTGAGATTCCGGGATAGATACGTCCGGCACGTTACCTCTGCGTCGGTGGGCCGGCGCCAGCCGCCAGAGATCGACGAGTCCATCCAATTGCTCTGCGATGGGTTGCTGAAAAAGCTTCGAGCATCGTGTGATCAGCAAACGACGATCGCGCTGTAGGGGCTTCACGCGGTGAAGAGTTTGTGCTGAACCAGCCTGCCGGGAAAAAGAGAGATGCGCTACAGTCGCGAGCGAAGTGATCTCAATGCGGCGCGCACTAGCAGTCTCCACGCTTGAAAATCCAGTGGCTCGATTGATATGGCTTGCCGCGCTGAGGATTGGGCTATCTGCGGCGAGCCAGCGAGCAGGTGTCTTAGACCAAATGCTTTCCAGGACTCCCGAAGCACGCTGTCAACATTCGCACGATCCAGGGTGCGGCCATCGGTATCTTGAAGTCCCCAGTTGGATACAGCTCTTTCGATGATCACAGCCTGATAGTTTGTATCCATCGGTCGATGTGTAAGGCTGGCTCCGTAAATCCGGTAAAGAGAGAGTGTCGAATCCAACTTATGGATTGGACTGATCCGCGACGCACGCAGCCAGTAGTCCAGGTCCTGTCCTTTGCGAAGCGTCTCGTCGAACATCCCCGCCTCGCGAATCACGTCGCTTCGAAACATTACGCTGGACGTGTGAATGACCGATTCCAGCAGTAACTTCAAGTACAACCAGCCGGAGTCATTCTGCAACGTCCTGGGCGAGTCGAGATCGTCCTGCGGCCAAGACGGCTTGGTCCAGCCGCCGTCCGCGCTACACCGCCACTCAAGCCAACGACCGTAGACGATGCCACATGCAGGGTGCGCCAGAAGGTGCCTCAACTGCACCTCAATCTTGCGTGGATGCCACGCGTCGTCGGCGTCAAGAAACGCAACATAATCGCCTTTGGCCGCCAGCAGTCCAGCGTTTCGTGCTGATGCGGGGCCACTGTTGCGCTGTCGAATCAACGAAATGCGATCTGCAAAGCCAGCAAGCTGATCGACCGAGTCATCGGTTGAACCGTCGTCAACGACGATGATCTGAATGTTCTGGTAACCTTGCGTAATGATGCTTTCGACGGCTTCACGAACAAACGTTCCCGCGTTGTGGCAGGGCACAATTGCCGAGACGAGTGGCAGGGTGCTGTGATTGGCCATTCTTACCGGATGTCGTGCTCAGGCAACTGGAGGCGGCAAACCGTTCTAGAGACCGGTACGGTCAGCAACTGCATTGTCTGGGTATTGACATGACTGAGCAAGTGCCAAGTTCCGATGTGGGCAGGCGTATTGCGGCCGGAATGGCTTGGACCGTTTCGTTCAAGCTGTTCGACCGCTTTGTCGGATTGTTAAGCACGATAGTGCTGGCGAGAATACTCGTTCCGCATGACTTCGGATTGGTTGCGATGGCTGTCACGGCTCTTGGAATCGTTGAGATGTTCCGGGGGTTGGGGTTTGAAGCGGCGTTGATCCGTAATCGTGAAGCCTCCGACGCAGAGTTCGACACCGCATGGACACTCAATGTCCTGCTAGGGGTAGCAATGGGCCTGGCAATGGTCGCAGGTGCGCCCGCGGTTGCTAGGTTCTTCAATGAGCCGCGCGTCCAACCAATCCTGTACGTTCTCGCTCTGGTGCCCGTGCTTGAAGGCGTCGTCAACATCGGCATCATCGGTTTCCGCAAGAACCTCGATTTCCGGCGGGACTTCCAGTTCATGGCGCTGCGCCGCGCCTTGGCGGCCATCATTACAGTATCCATGGCGCTCACCTTGCGCAGCTATTGGGCGCTGCCGATCGGCACTGCGATTGGCTGGGCCATCGGGGTGATTCTTTCTTACGTGATGCATCCGTACCGGCCGCAACTTAGTCTCCGCGCGGGACGTGCGGTGATGGGCTTCTCGGCCTGGATCTTCTTGAATAACTGGCTAGGATTCCTGCGCGTCCGAGGCGCCAGCTTTGTGATCGGTCGCATAGGCGGGGCCGCGCCGCTAGGCATTTTTGAGGTGGCATTCCAGATAGCCAGTCTGCCTACGACAGCTCTTGTTGTGCCGCTGAATCGTGCGCTTTTCCCTGGCTACGTTCAGTTGCGCGATGACATGACGAAGTATCGCTATGCTGTCGTTCAGGTCATCGCCGGGATGGCGTTGCTGGCTATCCCGGCGGGAATAGGTATCGCGTGCACAGGGCACTTGATTGTGGAAGCATTTCTTGGCGACAAGTGGCTCGATGCCATACCCGCGGTACAGATGCTGGCAGTTTTCGGCGTGACTATGGCTCTGCAGGCGAACTTGAATTCAGTCTACAATTCACTGGGAAAGCCAAGGCTGCAGGCCGTAATCACCACGATGACGTTGGTGGTTCTGTTGCCGCTGTTGATTTTCTGGGTTCGAATGGACGGTGTTGAAGGCGCCGCTCGCGCTTACCTGGTCACAGGCCTGCTGGTCTGGCCGATCAACTACGCCATCTGCTTCCGACTCGTAGGGATACGCTGGCGCAGCGTTATTGCCGTGCTCTGGAGACCTATGGTGGCCGCCGGGATCATGGCCGGTGTCCTAATGACTGTGTTTCCTGGCAGTCAGGTGGGGGGTGGGTCGTTGCAGGCGCTTTCCCGTTTTGTCGGGGCCATCGGGCTTGGTGCGCTCATCTATTCATTGGCGGTTATCGGCCTCTGGCTACTTTCCGGGCGGCCTGAGAACAGCGGAGAGCGGATCATTGTCCGTCATGCGGGTCGGCAACTTAGAAACGTAGCGACAAGGCTTCGGGGTTCAACGTAACTCGGGCGCGCAGAGCGTATAAAGACGGTTCAAGTAAACAACGTCTTATGTGACGGTAGAAATCCAGCCGCCGTTCAATCAGTCCGCTGCCGGTACATTGCGTGAAGGCCGTTCACCAAACGAAGTCTTGCCCCAGCAACTCGCTAAGGCGCGTGTTGTGGGGCCGGAAGTAGTCTGTCAGTTGCTGACGAAGCGGCGCACTCAGTGGATCGTCTGATTTGGAGTATGTGCCTTCATTGCGCACCTCTTTGTGATGGAGGCGCATGTCCTCAAGCCCGAGAAACCTGGTTGTTTGATCAACGGCCGATTGGGGGACCGAGAAAAGGTCTTCGCTTCTAAGCACCAGCAACTGTTCCCGGGGATAGACCTGCAAATACGCCTCGAGTTGGTCCGCATAGTGGCCGCGTGCGATGTACGACCACATTCGGTGCTTGTCGCTCTCGTAGCCGTCGACCATCAACTTGGCGCTCTCACTCTTCAGTATCGGCTGGTCGTAGCGGAGGGCATGTTCGATGGGCCGCGACTCCATGCCGGTGCGTACCGAATGGAAGTAGTGCGAAACTGCTCGATCGACCGGGTTGCGCAAGACTGCTATCAACTTCGCTTCCGGCAGCAGGCGCGACAAGCGAGTCGGTCCGGCGGGGTGAAAAAGGTAGTAGGGTGTCGCCTCACCCGTCACGGCCCCGCGGCCGTGCATACTCAATTCACCGTGCGTGGGAAAGTTCGCGCGATACCACCGCGTGCCCCTGGTGTAGTGCATATCGAAGAAATGCACTTCTTTTCGGTAGGCGCTGACAACACTTGGATGCTGGCAGAGGTAGTCATACAGGGATGTCGTGCCACCTTTCATGGTGCCGATGATCAGGAAGTCAGGCAACACGCGCCTGCTGGCCGTTGCAAGGCGGAACACCCAGTCTGCGCGGCGGCCAAAATGGCGCAGGTTATGGTCGGTCCACTCCTTCGAGAATCTGCGCATGAACGCTCAAGCTTCCTTGAAAATCGGAACGCGTGCTACTCCGAATCGGTCGCGAAGAAATGCGACGAGGTGTTCGTTCATCCGAACAGCTTCTGAGTGAGCGACGGAACGCGTTTTCTCAGGAATCTTTTCGTTACTTCGCAGGCCTGCCCTGGTCACTAGTTCAGATCGCAGTTCCCCTACTGAGAGGAAATCAGCAAGCTCGGCCAGTCGATGCGGTTCATTCAAGTTCTGTGTTGTCAGATGAATCACGGGAAGCGTTGGGTGTTCTCTGATAAGACGAAGAACGCGGGCCTCGGTTTCGTACCAATACCACAAACATCGATATAGCTGATGATCCAGCTCGGGCATGGTTTCGAGTGCGTCGGCGATTGGCAACTCGTTATCCGAGCGCCATGGGTCGATAAGGTAACGCCGCCCTAGCTCTGTTACGCCGGGAATAGAGCCGATTGAATAGAATGAACTGGCGACGCTGACGGGATCCCGCGTCAAGTGAATGACTCTCACACGTTCGCCGAAGTGCTTTATCACAGGGTCAGCAAAGTTCTTCAGAAACTGGTGACTGGACTCAAGGTACAATCGATGTCCAGTGGCTGTACGAAGGATGTTGATGATCTTGGCGTGAACCACAGATTCTGAAGCACGGTAACTGCCATTGATCGAAGTGGTCATCGCAGGGTAAGGCTCGTGGACTGCGACACAGCCTGGCTGGTTGCTAAGAAGGTCCGCGAGCGTATTCGTTCCACTGCGTCCCGTCGTGGCTACGAATGCAAATGTCTTTGTGCTTCGGCATCGCCAATCAAGCAAGCGGGTGTAGGTTGCCACCGCCCATGGATGCCTCTTCAAGGTCCGTTCGAGATCCTTGTTGAGTCGGACGTGGCCGTTCGTCGAGACGGGGCGCGTTGAATCTTTCCTGGATACCGTCATCGGGGCTCCCGGAAACGGGGCGCTATGTCGACACGACTGCGCCATACGGTTCCATTTCGGCATTCTGAATGACCGTTCACGCTAACTGGACCAGCTGCCCGTTGCGGCCGAAATAGACGCGGTTGATTCATGCTGTGTCCAATGGAGATCATTGGCGCTGACGAAATGTGCCATGCGTCTCAAACCAGAAACTCTACGGGCCTGGGGTGACTCAAGAAGCCCAGCGGGCTGGCCGTCAGCCCGTACGCCCCCGACTGGAACACGGCGACCAGGTCATCGACCTGCGCGACCGGCAGGTCCATGCGATCGGCCAGCAGGTCGAGCGGCGTGCAAAGCGGGCCGACGACGGATGCGTTCTCGGTGTCGGTGGCACCGACCCGGTTGGCGATCAGCACCGGATAGTTCTTGCGGATCACCTGCCCGAAGTTTCCGGACGCGGCGAGGTGGTGATGCAGGCCGCCGTCGGTCACCAGGAAAACATGTCCGCGTGACACCTTGCGGTCGACGACGCGGCACACGTAGATGCCGGATTCGCCCACCAGGTAGCGGCCAAGCTCCAGCGCCACTGTGGCCTGTGGCAGAGCGGCGCGAATCGTCGGCAGGAGATCGCGCAGGTTGGCGCCGATGGGCGCCAGGTCGAGTGGCTTCTCGCCGGGGAAATACGGAATGCCAAAGCCGCCGCCGAGGTTCAGCAGACGCACCGGCGAGGGTGCATGCCGGGCCAGTGAAATAGCGAGCGCCGCCGTCTTCTGCTGCGAATCGATCAGCATCTCGGAGCGCAGGTTCTGCGAACCGCTGTAGATGTGGAAGCCCCAGAACTCGAGCGGCAGGCTCGCAAGTTCGGCGAGCATGGCGGGCACCCGCTCGGCATCCACGCCAAACTGCTTCGGGCCGCCGGCCATCTTCATGCCGGACGTCTTCAGTTCGAAATCGGGATTGACGCGCACGGCGACGCGCGGGCGCCGGCCCGTGCGTTGCGCGATCGCGGCCAGCCGCCGCATCTCGAGTTCGGATTCCATGTTGATCACGATGCCCGCGCCCACCGCGCGTTCCAGTTCCTTCACCGTCTTGCCGGGGCCTGCGAAGCTGATCAGCTCCGGCGCCACGCCCACGTCGAGCGCCACCTGCATTTCGTTGGCCGAGGCCACGTCCAGGCCGTCCACCTGCCGGCTGAAATGCGCGACCACGGCCGGCATCGGGTTGGCCTTCATCGCGTAATGGATCTCGATTCCGTCCGGCAGGGCCGCGCGCAGTTCCTGCACCTTGCGCGTCATCACGGCGCGGTCGTAGACGTAGAACGGCGTCTGGCCGGCCTGTTCGGCAATGGCCGTGACCTTGCGTCCGCCCACGACCAGCTCGCCGTCCTGCGCCTCGAAGTAGGGGTGTGGCGCGTGCTGCGTGAAGACATCTAGGCTCATTCGGCGGCTCCGAAAACAGCCTTGTACCGTGCCGCGAGCTGCGGCCGGTCGAACTTGCCATTTGGATTGCGCGGCAGGGTGTCGAGCCACTCGATGCGCGCCGGGACCATGTAACTGGGCATGTGCTGCTTGCAGTAGGCGAGCAGGGCGTCCGCGGAGCCCGAAATGGAGCCCTCACCCCGGCCCTCTCCCTCTGATGCGGGAGAGGGGGTGGGAGAGGCCGGTGGTGAGGCGACCACGACGATCGCCTCGCCCAGCGTCGGGTGCGGTGCGCCGAAGGCCACGGCATCGCCCGCCAGTCCCGAGCCATAGATGACTTCTTCCACTTCGGTCGGGCTGACCCGGTAGCCCGAGGTCTTGATCATCTCGTCGCGCCGCCCGACGAAATACAGGAAGCCTTCCGCGTCCATGCGCACGGTATCGCCCGACCATACCGCCAGTTCCGTGATCGGCAGTTCCCGGCGCTGGCCGGGCAGCGGCTTAAACCGCTCGGCGGTTTTCTCCGGATCGTTCCAGTATCCAAGCGCGACAAGCGAGCCGCGTTGCACCAGTTCGCCCGGTTCGTCCGCGTCGCACGGCGTGCCATCCGGCCGCACCACCACGATCTCTGCGTTGGGGATGGCCTTGCCCATGGAATCGGGCCGCAGGTCGATCTGCTCTGGCGGCAGATAGGTGCCGCGGAATGCCTCGGTAAGACCGTACATCAGGAACGGCTTGGTCCTGGGCAGGGCCTTGCGCAGTTTGTCGAGCGTCGCCCGCGGCATGCGACCGCCGGAGTTGGTGATGTAGCGCAGGTGCTCGGTGACCGACGCCGGCCACTCGAGATCGGCCACCTGGATCCACACCGGCGGCACCGCGGCCAGGCCGGTGATCTTCTCGGCTTCCACGGTGCGCACCACGTCGCGTGGGAACAGGTAGTCCAGCAGGACCGCACTGGCGCCGACGCGGAACGCAGTCGTGAGCTGGCTCAGTCCATAGTCGAAGCTGAACGGCAGCACGGCCAGCAGGCGGTCGTCTGGCGTGTTTTCCAGGTAGGTCGAGACGCTGACGGCACCCGTCAGCATGTTGCGGTGTGAGAGCACGACGCCTTTCGGCTTGCCGGTCGAGCCCGAGGTGTACAGGATCGAGGCCATGTCGATGTCGATCACCGCTCGCTTCGGTGCCGTCTCACCACTTCCCGAACTGATGAATTCGCTCCAGGCGATCGCGTCGCCGCTGCTGGCGTCGACGTCTACCAGCACGACGTGAGTCAACGGGGTGTCGTCGCCCAGCTGCGCTCGAACCTCCGCCCAACGGTCGCGGCTGGTGATGAGTACGCGGACGCTGCAGTTGCGCAGGATGTAGACGACCTGCTCGGCCTTGAGCAGTGGATTGACCGGGACGAACACGCCACCCGCACGCGAGGTGCCAAAGAATGCGGCCACCGCTTCAAGCTGCTTCGGCAGGTAGATGCCGACGCGTTCCAGGCGTTCGAGTCCAAGTCGATGCAGACCGGCGGCCACACGTTCGATGGCGGTGCCAAGCTCGGCATAGCTGGTCGCCGCGCCGCGATGGCGCAGGGCAGTGCGATCCGGAGTCCGGGCCGCGGCCTGCAACGGCAGGTCGTGAAGGAGGACGGGTGTGCTCATACGGGCATGCTAGGGGCTGTTGCGGCTTGAATCTGCGATATGGGTGCAATTCTGGCGCCGGGCGAGCCTGGAAACGGGCCAGCTGGGAATGCTGCCCGGTGACCCCGAAACGTGCAGCCAGGGGCTGCTGGAGAACACCGATACCTGCAGCCGGCCGGCCAGCATGAACAGGCCCCAGCCGATGGCTCGCGCGCCGAGACTGCCGTGCGACCGGCGCGAGGCCGAGTTGAAGGCGTCGATCCGGCTCAGCGACAGGTCGATCCCCGCCGCCCGCAGGATACCGTTGCAAGCGTCCCATAGCCGCAGGAACGTGGGCAGGGTCCTGGCCTCCGGGGCCACGAAGATATCGAAGTCCCAGGCGCAGCGATCGCGCGGGTCGAGTTCGTACAGGCAGCGGACCTCGTCCTCAGGGTAGTTCTGCAAGCTGAACCACTGGAACCCCACCATCCGTTCGGCCTTGAACGCCAGCAGGCAGCGGCACTGATGCTTGAGTCGATACTCGATGACACTTGCGGGCCGGCCGAAATCCGTGGCCTGAATCGTGTCACGGTTAGCCTCCCGAACCTCGATGGAACGACCCCTGCGGGGCGGAGTCAAGTCCTCGGCCGCCACCGGCTGCGCGTAAAGGTAGAACTTCTTCAGGCGCAGGCGCCCGCCAGTCGCGCGCGCGCAGGCCCTGGCCAAGAAGAACAGGCCTGCGTCCCAGCGTCCGATGCTCGACGCAAGCTGTCGGAAACGGGTCAGCATGCTGCGCTGCTCAGCCCGCGCCGCACTGACTCAGGCCACCGCGGACCGGCGTCGAGCCGGCCAGCCGCGCTGCGTCCGGCTGAGGATCGTCCGTGTAGAAATCCAGGCCGAACTCGCGCACCACCAACAGGACTCGCGCGATCTGCTCGGCGCTCAGCGCCTTGCGCCAGCCCGCATCGGTATCACTGCCCTGGTGCAGGCCTGATCCCCGGTCGGTGGTCCCGCTCGGGCGTCGCGTGCGCTCGACCAGCGCCTCGGGCATCGGTAGCTGCCAATGCCCGAACA
>Ga0315287_10003389_pt1 | contig 15374 bp, 15 predicted proteins | sample YL17G11_0_MG_FD_205037 | JGI IMG/M metagenome (GOLD analysis project Ga0315287, IMG submission 205037) | Sediment microbial communities from Yellowstone Lake, YNP, Wyoming, USA - YL17G11_0 | ecosystem: Environmental > Aquatic > Freshwater > Lake > Sediment | place: USA: Wyoming | collected... | reverse complement strand
GCTCTTCATCGTGACGGTAAGAGGCCGGGGATTCCGTCTCAACCTGTGACGAGCGACGGCCCGCTCCGGCGTCGCCCGTTGACCGCCCCACCGTCTCCTGGAACCCCCGACCCCATCGCTTGCAGATTAGCGCCGGCTTCGACGCCGAGCTTGACGCTTGCCCATCGCTATTCCTGCGCTTTCCTTACGATGCCCGTTTCCTGTAGTTGGACGGGAGAAGGTGAGCGGACTAGAATGACGCGAGCCGAGAGGAGTCGAATCAGATGTCGAAGGCGAACAACCGCATGACGGAGCCCGGCGGCGATACGCGACCGATCTTCGCCGACTCCACGCGCCGGTACTGCTACCTGTCGCGGGTGCAACGCTATCGTCGCGTCGAAGGCGGCGCCCGCTTCTCCGTCCTCACTAACGACGACGAGGAGATGGTGCTCGACATCCGGTTCGTGTCGCCTTACGTCCTGCGAACGCGGTGCTATCGCAAGGGCGAGGAACAGCCCGTCGATGGAGCGCGTGGCGGGGCGAAGGCGCACGTCGAAGCGGTCGCGGGCAAGGTCATCATCACAAGCGACGCGCTCGAACTGCGGGTGGTGCGACGTCCCTTCCACTACGGCGTGTTCCATCCGAAAGGAAAGAAGCTCTTCGTCCAGCAGATCGGCGACGTGTCCGGCGAGCGTCTGGTCTCCATGCCGCTGGGCTACTCACGCGGCTCCGACGGCCGAATCGCCTTCCACGAGAGCTTCGAGCTGCAGCCGGACGAGCATCTCTTCGGCCCGGGACCCCGGACCGGCGCTCTCGACAGGCGCGGCCAGCGCATTCTAGTCAAGTCGCATGACGACGGCGTTCCCTCGGTCTGGAGCAGTCGCGGCTACGGCTTGTTCGTCCTCCACTCCGCCGGCACAACGTGGGAGCTTGGCTTCCCATCAACTATTACGGCCTCGTTCCGCGTTGAAGACGCCTACCTCGACTACTTCCTCGTCTTCGGTGATAGCCCCAAAGACATCTTCGCCCGCTACGCCGGACTGTCGTCGAAGTAACGCCGCGAGCGTCTAAGCGCCAGAACCACAATCGTTTTCTTCTTCCCGGCGCCGCATCAGGTAATCGCCAATTGTCCGATTATCTACTGGACGGATCCCCGGAGAGCACCATCGACGGCGAAAGCCCCCCTGGAGGAAGGAAAGGCCTTGTCACAAGCTGACCGGTCGGCACGGCGTGGGCCGCCCCTGGAAGAGGCGCCCGGCTGGCGCCAACCCGGGCTGGGCGAGCGTTCGCGTTCGCTTCCCGTCCGGTCGGCGTCGCCGAAGGCGCCCCGCGAGCTCAGGGAGCTGGAAGGTTACCTTTTCCTGGCGTTGCTCCTTGTCGTTACGGCGTTAGTCCTAGCGCTGGCCGAGGATGTCCAGCCCTCCGCCTATCTGACGGCTACGCGAGCCTCCGTCACCTTCGCCCTGCTGATAATCTGTGCAACGGCGATCGTTCGACTGCGCAGCGCCAGGCAGGGGCTTATTCGGACGGGAGCCCCGTCGTCCCGTGACGCAATCACTGGCCTGCCGGACGAGCAGTACTTCTGGCTGCGATTGCGAGAAGAACACGCCCGTACCCGTCGCTTCGGCGAGCTGTTCTCGGTGGCGCTACTCGATGTGAATAGCCTCTCATCCGTCAATCGCGCCTACGGTGAAGCGGCGGGCGACGCGGTGCTCAGCCACGTGGCGAGGGTGCTGGACGCGGCCAAACGCGGCTACGACGTAGCCGTTCGCCTCACCGACGATCAATTCGCGCTCCTCCTCCTCGACTGCGACAAGGAAGGGGCATCCACCTTCACCACCCGTCTCCAGCAGTACCTCAACGGCCAGCCGACCACCGTCGCGTTCGACGGCCGGACGCTCAGCGTGCCGATAGGAATATCGGTCGGCGTTGCGGCGGCGACCGATCGCGAGACAAGCTCCGAAGAGCTGGTGGCGAGGGCGCGTCACAATCTGGCGGTGGCCAAAGAGGAGAGTGGCCACCAGCGGGTGCCGTGGGCGATCTAAAGCGAAATCCTTTCAAGCATTCCTCCCGACAGGAATAGTCCCCTCCCATCGGCGGCACTTCCTGCTTCGCTGAGCTTCGCCATTCAGAAGCCCCGGCCGGGATGGAGGTGATTCTCATCATCTTCGCGCCCCTGTCGGTCTGGCGCTACCAGCGAAGCGCGTGACGCCCCGCCTCGACGCAGCGTCGACGTCGAAACCATGTCTCGCTTTCGGCAAATCCCGAATCCCTTGCGACTCGACGCCGCCTATTGTTAGAATGCAGCGGGCCGTCCCTTTCTTCCCGCTGCCGGCGACTCGGGCGCGGCGCTGCCGAGGGACGAGTGCAAGATGGATCTGAGGCCGGCTAGAACCCTGGAGAGTGTATTGTGGGCAAGATAAACGTGGCCATCATCGGCGTAGGGAATTGCGCCTCCTCCCTCGTGCAGGGCGTCCACTTCTACCGCGAGACCAGCAACGAGAAGTCGATCCCCGGCATCATGCACGCCAACCTCGGCGGCTACCACATCGGTGACGTCAACTTCGTCGCCGCGTTCGACATCGATGCCAACAAAGTCGGCAAGGATCTCTCGGAAGCCATCTACACGCCGCCCAACAACACCTTCAAGTTCGCCGACGTGCCGTCGCTGGGCGTACGCGTTCACCGCGGCATGCTCCACGACGGGCTCGGCAAGTACCTGTCGGAGATAATCACGAAGGCTCCGGGCCCCACGGACGACATCGTCGGCATCCTGCGCGACACGGAGACGCACGTCGTTCTCAACTACCTGCCCGTCGGCAGCGAAGAAGCGACGAAGTGGTACGTCGAGCAGGTGCTGACGGCGGGATGCGGCCTCATCAACTGCATTCCGGTCTTCATCGCCCGCGAGCCATACTGGCAGAACCGCTTCAAGGAGCGCAACCTGCCCGTCATCGGCGACGACATCAAGTCGCAGGTGGGCGCGACGATAGTCCATCGCGTGCTGACGCGCCTCTTCCGCGACCGGGGAGTGCGAATCGACCGCATGTATCAGATCAACTTCGGCGGCAACACCGACTTCCTCAACATGCTCGAGCGGGAGCGCCTGGAGTCGAAGAAGATCTCGAAGACGAACGCCGTAACGTCGCAGCTCGACTATGAGATGCCCGCCGGCGATATCCACGTCGGTCCCAGCGACTACATCCCGTGGTTGCAGGACCGCAAGTGGTGCCACATTCGCATGGAAGGCACAACGTTTGGGAACGTGCCGCTGAACCTGGAACTGAAGCTGGAGGTCTGGGACAGCCCCAACTCCGCCGGCGTCGTCATCGACGCGATACGTTGCTGCAAGCTGGCGCTCGACCGCGGCATCTCGGGGGCGCTGGTCGGGCCTTCGTCCTACTTCATGAAGTCGCCGCCCAAGCAGTTCACCGACGAACGTGCAAGGGCAATGGTGGAGGAGTTCATCGCCAAGAGCAAGGCATGATCGTTTACTGGATATTCCGCCTCATCATCCTGCTGGGGCGTCCCTTCCCACCCGGAGTCGGCTATTTCGTCGCCCGCATCATAGCTGACGTCTGCTACGTCTTCTTCTTCGGCAAACGCCGCGCCCTCAAGGCGGCGATGGCGCGCGTCCTCGACACCGATGACGAAAAGGCGATAAGCCTGGCGGCGCGCAGCTCCTTCCGGAACTTCGGCAAGTACGTTATCGACTTCATCCACTTCCTCGACTCGACGCCGGAAGAGGTGCGCCGCCGCATCGTCTTCGACGAGGAGTTGGACCGCATAAACGCCATCATGGCCGAGAAGAAGGGCGTGATGTTCATCACCCTGCACTACGGCAATTGGGACATGGGCGCCGCCGGCCTTTCCGCCTACGGCTTCCCCGTCAACGTCGTCGCTGAGACCTTCCCTTATCCGGCGATGAACGCCCTCATTCAGGGATCGCGGCGCCACCTGGGGATGAAGGTGACGCCGATGGAACGCGTGGGCCCGAGCATCATTCGGGCACTGCGTCGGGGCGAAATACTGGCGCTACTTATCGACGTGCCGGAACCAGGCGGCACCGTGCGCGTCAACTTCTTCGGCTCGCCGACGGACGTGCCCGTCGGGCCGGCGCGACTCGCCCTCCGAAGCGGCGCCTGCGTGATGCCGGCAATCGTTCAGCGGGTGAAGGGAAAAGAAGAGACGATCCGCCCCGTCATCGACTTCGATCTGACCTTCGAGAAGTCCGGCGACGAAGAAGAAGACGTCCGGCGCCTTACTCAGGCCATCATGTCCTCCATGGAACGCTTGATCCGCATCGACCCCAATCAGTGGTTCATCTTCCACGACATGTGGAACCGAAACTGCAAGGAGGCGCAAACGGAGACGGCGCTCGCCTCCGGGTCCTGAGCGACGGCCCGCGGTATGTTCAAGTACCTGGCGCTGCTCTTCTCCTACAAGACGCTGAGCTGGCTGCCCACGCCGGCGGCCTACTTCATCGCCGACATGATCGGCACCGTCATGTACTACCTCCGCCCCGGCCTGCGACGCAACGTACAGCGCAACATGAGGCAGGTCATGGGGGTCGACGCTCCCGCCGGCGATATCCGGGCCACCTCCAGGCGTGTCATGCGCAACGCCGCGCACTACTACGCCGACCTCGTTCGAACGCCTCGACTCAATATACATCGCTTCTACGAGGAGCGAATAAACGTAGTCTCCGGCCTCGAAGAGCTGCGCGAGGCCATCGCGACCAAGCGCGGCGTCATCCTCGTCAGCGCCCACTACGGCAATCCGGAGGTCGTTCTCCAGGCGGCGGTCGCGCTCGGCATCCCAGCGTTTTCGCTCACGGAGCCGCTGAAGCCGAAGCGCCTCTGCGACCTCGTCCACAAGCTTCGCGGCAGTCACGGCCAGGTATTTCGACCCCTAAGCCTCGCAGCAGTAAGACAGGCGATTCGCTGGCTGCGTGAAGGAGGCGTGGTGCCGCTTCTCTGCGACCGCGACATCCAGAACAGCGGCATGCTCATGCCTTTCTTCGGCATCGAGACGCGAATGCCCGTCGGCGCGACAGAGCTTGCCCTGCGCACCGGCGCTCTGGTCCTTCCGATGTTCTGTCGCCGGACGAAGGGCGGTCGCTTCGACCTCTTCGGCGAGCCGGCGCTGGAGATGATCCAAACCGGCAACCAGGAAGAGGATGTCCGGACGAACACGCTGCGCATCGTCGCAGCAATGGAGAGAGGCATCCGGCAGGACCCGGGACAGTGGATCGTCCTGGAATCGATGTGGGACCCGCGAAAGGCGGCGGAACGGCAGCCGGTTCGCCAGTCGAACGTTCACGGAGTATAATAATCCGAGTGTTCGCGTCCGCCGCTGGTGGACGCGACCTGACTTGACAGGGGGAGCAATGCCTGACAGGGGCATGATTCGACAGGAAATCGCTCGGCTCGTCTCCGAGGCTGCGCAGGAGGCCCGCGAATCGGGCGATCTGCCGTCGATGGCGTTGCCGGAGATAGAGATCGAACGGCCGCAACAGCCCGACCACGGCGATTACGCCTGCAGCGTCGCCCTCCGGCTGGCGCGTGCCGCCGGCGCGAAGCCTCTCGATCTCGCGCAGTCCATCGCGCGTCATATCAAGCCGCACGAAGCCGTCGGCGAGGTAGATGTCGTCGCGCCGGGCTTCATCAACTTTCACCTGAGCGAAACATGGCTGTCGCGCCAGGTCGACGAGATACGCGCCGCCGGCGACGATTTCGGCGCGCTGTCGCTCGGCGAGGGCAAGAGCTTCCAGGTCGAGTACGTTAGCGCCAACCCGACCGGCCCTTTGCACGTCGGCAACGGACGCTGGGCCGCGATTGGCAGCACCCTGGCGAACGTGCTCAGCGCAGCGGGCTATCGCGTACAGCAGGAATACTTCGTCAACGATATGCTTACGCAGGTCGAGATCTTCACGCGGACGCTCTACGCCCGCTACCAGCAGCTATTCGGCGTTCCCGCCGAAATACCCTCCGACGGCTACCCGGGCGAGTACGTCGTCGACCTGGCAGAAGAGATTCGCGCCGAGCACGACGATCGCTTCCTCGGGCCGCGCGAGTTCGGGCCGGACCCGCCGCCCGAGCTACGCACCATCGGCATCAGCAAGATGCTCGATTCCATAGCGTCGGACCTGGCGGCCGTGGGCGTCTCTTTCGACGTCTGGTATCGAGAGTCCAGCCTCTACAGCCCGGACAGCCGTTACGAGAGGGCGATGGCCCTTTTGCGCGAACGGGGCTACGTGACGCAGAAGGAAGGCGCCGTTTGGTTCACCAGCAGCTCTCTGGGCGAAGACAAGGACAATGTCCTCGTGCGTTCCACGGGCAACCCCACCTACTTCGCGTCCGACATCGCCTACCACTTCGATAAGTTCCTCGTGCGCGGCTTCGACCGCGTGGTCAATATCTGGGGCGCCGATCACCAGGGCCACGTATCGCGACTGAAAGCGGCGTTGGTGGCGATGGACATCGACCCCTCGAGGCTGGACGTCATTATCGGCCAGCTAGTCACCTTGCGACGCGGCGGCGAGATCGTGCGTATTTCCAAGCGGGCGGGCGAGATCGTGACCCTGCGCGAAGTCGTCGACGAGGTCGGCGCCGACGCCTGCCGCTTCTTCTTCCTTACACGCTCCGCCGACGCCACCGTCGACTTCGATCTCGAGCTGGCCAAGCAGCGCAGCGCCGACAACCCCGTCTACTATGTCCAGTACGCCAACGCCCGCATCGCCGGCATCCTCAACCTGGGACGTGAGCGCGGCATCGACCACGCGGACGGTGACGTGAGCCTGCTGACGCATCCCGCGGAGCTGGCCGTCATTCGCAAGATGCTGCGACTGCCGGAGCTTGTGGACCTGATGGCAAGGACGCTGGAGCCACACCACCTGACGCACTACGCCCTCGAGCTGGCGACCGTCTTCCACGACTTCTACGAGAAGTGCCGCGCCGTGACCGACGACGAAGCGCTATCGAAGGCGCGGCTGAAGCTGGTAGAAGCGACGCAGGTAGTCCTGGGGCGAACCCTCTCGCTGATGGCAATCTCAGCACCCGAGCACATGTAGTCGACCGCTTTCGGGCGGCAAGTGACGCCAAAGGATGACGACAGATGCCGTCATCCTTCTTGCTCTTCTACGAATGCCGGTTCGTTTTCGGTCGAACGAGCCGCTGGGGATTCTAGGCTAGGACTTCCCGATCTTGTACATCTTGGTGCCACACACCGGGCAGATGCCCTTGGTGGCCGGCTTGCCGTTCTTCATCGTCACCTTTTCGGCGTTCTTCATCTCCCTGGCGGTTCGGCACTTCAGGCAGTATGCTTGCATTCGTTTACCCCTTTCCATAGAGTATCTGGCCGTTCAACAGCCACCCACCTGCGCACCGCAGACTCCGGTGAGCCCGCGAGCACAAAGCGGCGCATCCATACATTGCATTGAATCATAACGATTTCGCGCTGCTTGTCAAGTCATTCCGCCCAGATTTGGCCGAAAAACGCTCGATCTCAGCTTCGCGGAGGGCTTTTTGCGCCTTCCAGCACCTTCGCCGGCCGCCAGAGGGCATCGCTGGCGTACTCGAGGAGGGCGATGAGGCGGCCATCGAGCGAATACGCGCGACAGGGCGTGCCCGCGGCCAGAGAGCGCACGCGCCCTTCGTCGACAGGCGACAGGTCGAGCGCACGCCCCGACCTCGCATTTGCGGCGTTCTCTTCGCCGACGATGGCGGCGCGCCAGTGAAGGAGGACGCTGTCGACGGGCAGGAGGAGTTCCGTCCACGTGCCATCATCGAAGGCTCCTCGCAGCGCCTCGACATCGACGGCGGATTCGACGCGAAACGAGCCTAGACCCGTCCGCACGAGTGCCTCCAAATGGGCGCCGCAGCCCAGGGTCTCGCCCAGGTCATGCGCCAGGCTGCGCACGTAGAACCCGCGACCGCATTCGATTTCGAGCGTCAGCGCCCCCGCCGCGAACTCGACCAGCTCCAGTCGGTAGACTTCGACCCGGCGCGTCTCCAGCTCCACGTCGCGGCCGGCACGGGCGTGCCTGTACAGGGGAACGCCTGCGCGCTTGAGGGCGCTGAACATGGGCGGCCGCTGCTCGATGACGCCGCGAAACGACCCCAGCGCCTTCTCAACGGCTTCACGCGTCACCGATGACGCATCGGCGGTGCGGACGACGGCACCGTCGGCGTCATAAGTGTCGGTCGCCACACCGAGACGAATTCGGGCGCGATAGCTCTTTCGGGTGTCGAGGAGGTATTCGGCCACTCGCGTCGCCCGGCCCAGACAGACGACGAGCACGCCTTCCGCAGCCGGGTCGAGCGTCCCCGCATGGCCGACGCGCTTGACGCCGGATTGGCGCCGCACGAAGGCGACGACGTCGAAGGACGTCCAGCCGGAGGGCTTGTTGACGTTCAGGATGCCATCCAACGTCAAGACAGAGTGTTCTCCTGCTCCGATACCTCGTCCAGCAGCTCCAGCACGTGTGCGCCTCGCTCCAAGGAGTCGTCGCGCCGAAAGCTGAGAGCGGGGATGCGGCGCAGCGACAGTCGATGGCCGATCTCGCGTCGGAGGAAGGAGGCCGCCGCTTCCAGGCCACGGAGAGCTTTTTCCCTGTCGTCGTCGCTGCCCATGACGCTCACGTGCACCTTCGCGTGGCTTAAGTCGGCGGAGATTTCGACGCGGGTGATGGTGATGAAGACGGCGAGGCGCGGGTCCTTCACCTGGCGTCTTAGCAGATCACTGATCTCTTCGCGAAAAGCGTCGTTGAGGCGTGCGATGCGTCTGCTGCTCATGGGGGCTCTCTCTCATGGCAGGTTGAACTGATGGCGGAGAAGGCACGGTCGCGCCTAGTTGACGCGCTCGCGGTGGTAGCACTCCAACACGTCGCCTTCCTGGAAGGCGTCGAAGTTGGTGAGCGTAATGCCGCACTCGTAGCCGGCCTGAACATCGCGAACATCATCCTTGAAGCGCCGCAAGCTGGAGATATCACGCTCAGCGATGACTTCGCTGCCGCGCGTGACCCTGACCAGCGAGCTGCGGTTCACGATGCCGTCGCGGACGAAGCAGCCGGCAATGTTGCCCTGACGGCTGATCTTGAAGACCTGTCGCACCTCGACGTGGCCATCGACCACGTCCTTGAACACCGGCTCGTGCAGGCCCTTGAGCGCCTTCTCCACGTCCTCGACGAGTTCGTAGATGATGCTGTAGTGATGGATGTCGACGCCCTCTATGGTGGCCTGGCGCAGTGCGCCGGGCTCGGGCCGCGTGTTGAAGCCAATGATGATGCCTTTCGACGCTAGAGCAAGCAAGACGTCCGACTCGGTGATGTTGCCGGAGCCGGAGTGGATGATCTTCACGTGGACTTCTTCGGTGCTGAGCCGCTCGAGGGAGGTGCGGATCGGCTCGATGCTCCCTTGGACATCCGTTTTCAGGATGATGTTCAGCTCCTTGATCTTGCCGGCGCTGATCTCGCCGAAGAGGGTGTCGAGGCTGAGGGAGCGGTGCTCCCTGAAGGCGGCGGCTTCGCGCCGGCGTTGCCTCTCCGTGACGACGGTGCGCGCGGTGTGCTCATCGGGAGCAGCGGTCACCACTTCACCCGCCGCAGGAACAGAGCTAATGCCCAGTACCTTGGCCGGCGAAGACGGCCCTGCCGACTTGATGCGCCGGCCGTGCTCGTTGAACATCGCCTTTACCCTGCCGAACGTCTCGCCGACGATTACCATGTCGCCCTGGTGGAGGGTGCCCTTCTGCACCAGCACCGTCGCCATCGGGCCGCGGTTCGTGTCCATGCCCGCTTCGACGACGACTCCCCGGGCCGGCCTGTCCGGATTCGCCTTGAGGTCCGCTACCTCGGCGACGACGAGGATGTTCTCCAGCAGGCTCTCGATGCCTTCCTTAGTCTTTGCTGAGACGGCCACGCAGATGACGTCGCCGCCCCACTCTTCGAGGACGAGGCTGTGCTCCGCGAGCTGTTGCTTGACGCGGTCTTGGTTCGCCTGCGGCAGGTCGATCTTGTTCAGCGCGACGATGATGGGCACGCCTGCCGCCTTCGCATGGTCGATCGCTTCGATGGTCTGCGGCATCACGCCGTCGTCGGCGGCGACGACCAGTATCGCGATGTCGGCGACGCGGCCGCCGCGGGCACGCATGGCGGTGAACGCCTCGTGGCCCGGCGTGTCGAGGAAGGTGATGCGCTGGTCCTTCACCTTGACCTGGTACGCGCCGATGTGCTGGGTGATGCCCCCCGCTTCGCCGCCTACGACGTCGCTTTCGCGGATGACGTCGAGGAGGCTTGTCTTCCCGTGGTCGACATGGCCCATCAGCGTGACGACGGGAGCCCGCGGCTGGAGGCTTTCGCTCTCTTCCTCTTCGACAGGGGCCGGCCCCTCCGCGGGCTCAACCGCGATGGCAATCTCAGTATGAGCGGCGGGCTCCGGCTCGAACTCGAGGTCGTGCGCGACGATGGCGGCGGTGTCGAAGTCGATCACCTGGTTGATGCTCGCCATGACGCCGCTCTTGATGAGCTCCTTGATGACCTCCACGGGCGACAGGTGCAGCAGGTCGGCCAGATCCTTCACGGTCAGAGTGGTGGGTATCTCCACCTTCTGACCGGCCTCAAGAGCGGGCATGGTTCTCTTCGCGGCCGTCGTCGTGGCCGTCGTCGTGGCCGTCCTGGGGGCGGCGCGGTTGCGTGATGCCGGTCGTTTCCTGGGCCTTGTCTGTCTTACGATGTTCTTATTCCTCTTCCAGCTCTTCGGCGAAAGCCTCCAGCTTATCTCGGTCCGCGTCCCACAGCTTGACGCGAAGGGCGCGGGCAAGCGAGTCTCTCTTCATCGCCTCCCGCCAGCACTGTCGACGCCGGCAGAGATAGGCGCCGCGGCCGGCCGCCTTGCCCGTCAGATCCACTTCGACCGATCCCTCCGGCGTCCTGACGATTCGCACGAGGCCGCGCTTGGCCCCCGTCGTGCGGCAGGCGACGCAGGTGCGAAGGGGCACGTGCTTGACCTTCGCCTGCAGGGTCTTGCTCATACTAATGCAACGCCCCTAGGGCAGGTATTCGTCGAGGTCCTCGTCTTCGTCCTCGATAACGGGCCGTCGCGTCTTCTTGACCTTCTTCGCCTTGGCAGGCGCCTCCGATTCCGGCTCTTCCTTGACCGCGCGGCTTCCCTTGCCCGCCTTCGCCTTCTTCCCCTTCGCGGGGGCTTCGGGCGCAGGCGTCGAAAGGATCTCCTCCGCGAAGCGAATACTGGGCTTTCGCGGCTCTTCGACGGTCGCTGTCGCGGTCACGGGCTCCGGCGCTTCTGCCGTTTCCGCCTCGGTTGGCGCCTCTTCCTCGGCGAAGGCAAGAGCAGCTTCTTCTTCCGGTCTGAGGACGGCCTCTTCCTCGGCTGCGGCCTTCGCCGGCTGCGCCTTTCGCGCCCGCGACGGCTTGGCCCCGACCTCGGGCGCCAGCTTCTCTTCGATTACCTTCTCGGCTTCTGCGACGGCGCCGGCCGCACGCTCCTGCTGCGCTATCGACTCGCTTCGAATGTCGATGCGCCAGCCCGTGAGCTTGGCAGCCAGACGGGCGTTTTGCCCTTCCTTGCCTATCGCCAGGGAAAGCTGCCGGTCGGGAACGACGACCGATGCCGTGTTCTCGCCGGCGTCGACGCTAACGCCGAGCACCTGTGCCGGACTGAGAGCGTTGGCGACGAATCGCGCCGCGTCCGGGTCCCACTGGACGACGTCGATGCGCTCGCCGCCCAACTCATTGACGATGTTCTGAATGCGTATGCCGCGCAGGCCCACGCATGCGCCCACGGGGTCGATCCCATCCTGCGAGGAGTACACCGCCACCTTGCTCCGGTGCCCGGGTTCACGGGCAATCGACCGCAGCTCGACGGTTCCCTTATATATCTCCGGCACTTCCAACTCGAACAGGCGCCGGAGGAGGTTCTTGTGCGTCCGCGAGACCGTCACCTGCGGGCCCTTGCTGGACTTGATGACCTCCAGGAGGTACAGCTTCAAGCGCTGGCCCGGTCGGTAGTGCTCCGTCTTCACCTGCTCGTTCGCGGGCAGCACAGCCTCCGCTTTGCCGAGGTCGATGATGACGTTCTTGCCCTCGAAGCGTTGCACCATGCCGGAGACGATGTCGCTCTCTTTGCCGGAGTACTCTTCGTAGACGACCTCGCGCTCGGCCTCTCGCAGTCGCTGGAGAACGACTTGCTTCGCCGTCTGAGCAGCGATGCGTCCGCCGTCACGCGCCGCCGTCTCGATGTCGACGCTGTCGCCGAGGACGGCGTCGGGCTTGACAGACCGCGCCTCCTGCGGCGTCATCTCCAAGCGCGGATCGGTGACCTCTTCAACGATCACCTTTCGGACATAGACGCGCACCATGCCGTTCTCACGGTCAATCCGCACGATGACGTTGCTGGTCGCCAGATTGTCTTTCTTATAAGCGGACGCCAGCGCAGCCTCCACCGCTTCCAGAACCATCTCTTTTGGCAGGTTCTTTTCCGCGGCGAGCTGCGTTATCGCCACAAGAAAATCGCTCTTCATTCTGCCTTACGACCCCTTAGCCGAACTATTGTCCGGCCAACAAAAAAGTGGGCTGAACCCACTCACGAAGAGTTCCGTAACTCGTATAGAAATATAGCACGAGAACGGGGCGATTGCAAGAGAGCGCGCGTGACGGCCGCTGCTTCGGTCGGGTGTTGGCGGGTCGGGTATCCGCCGAGGCAAACAGGCTACGCCCCGACCCTGCGGCGAAGGTGACGTGTCGAGTAGAATGGGGCTGGTCAGGAGGCGCATCGTGCTCGGATTCGGCTGGCGAAAGGAAGAGCTGCGAAAGCGGTTCTACCCGCCTGAGTTCCGCGGCATTTTCCAGCGCTTCGAGGATACGCTGCGCGAACGCATCCCGACAGACTCCCTCGTGCTCGACGCGGGGTGCGGCAGCGGTCGCATCTTCCGATACGAGCTGGCGCCCGGCTGTCGCGTCGTCGGCGTCGACATCGGACAGGAGCTGCGCGACAACCCCAACGTTGCTGATCGCGTTCGCGGCGACGTACAGCGGCTCCCTTTCGCAGACGCCTCCTTCGACGCTGTCCTCTCCAGTCACGTGATGGAGCACCTGCCGCGGCCCGACGAAGCGCTGACGGAGGTGGCGCGCGTTCTCAAGCCGGGCGGCCGTTTCCTGCTGCTCACGCCGAATCGATTCCACTACGTGCCGCTTGTGGCGTCGCTCATGCCGCAGCGATTGCACGTCTGGTTCAATGGGCGTCGCGGCGTACCGGAGCGCGACGTCTTCCCGACGCTGTATCGCGCGAACACGGCGGGCCGGCTGCGACGTCTGCTGGAGGGCGCGGGGCTAACGGTCGAGCGGTTGGAGCGATTCGAGACGGAGCCGGAGTACCTGGCGTTCCATCCGCTGTCGTACGCGCTGGGGGTGGGTCACGAGCGCCTCGTGAACCGCGTGGGGCTGCTGGCGCCGCTAAGGGTCGCGATTATCACCATCGGACGGAAGTAGACGTTGCGCGGCGGCTGGACTATACTCGACCCGCCGGACTTGGCGAGAGCAGGCCGCGAAATCGCCAGAAGGAGGAGCCTGGATGAGCGCAAGCGCCAATGCGTACCCTCAGCACACGTGCGTATCATGCAATCGACCGTTCTCAGCCAGTTTGTTCTGCCCCTACTGCGGCACGTTCATATGGGACAGTGAAGGCACGGTAGCGGTAGCCAGCCGGCTGGAACGGCTGGGTGCCTGGCTGGTCAACGCCATACTGATGATCCTGACATTGGGGATCGGATGGATAATCTGGTGGTTCATCGTCGCGCCGAGGGGCCAGAACCCGGGCAAAGCGGTTGTCGGTCTGCGCGTGATCAAGGCGAACGGAGAGGCCGTCAGCACCGGCTACATGTTCGTGCGCGGACTCGTGGGAATCGCTCTCAGTGTCGTCCCGTTCTATCTCGACGACCTGTGGATCCTCTGGGACAAGGACACGCAGACGCTGCACGACAAGGTCGCCAGCACGGTAGTAGTGAAGGCGCAGGGGTCGGAGAAGATTGTGGCCCAGGGATCGCTCGGGCCGCCGCCGGAAGGGGTCGCGCCGCAGCAGGCGTATGCGCCTCCTGTGACGCTTCCCGGGGCCGGCCGTTCGCCGACGCCGCCGCCCTCATCCGGCGCAGCGTCCGAATCCGACGTCGCGAGCCAGATCGAGAAACTGGCCGCCCTTCACGATTCGGGGGTCATCACGGACGAGGAGTTCGCGGCTAAGAAGGCGGAGCTTCTTTCGCGCATGTGAGCCGAGGCGTTTGTGCCGAACGCGTCCTGACGCTGCCACCGGACTGGGGCCTCGGAAAGCTCGATGCTATTGCCCCAATGCCGCCTCTGACACGTCAGCGTCGCCCTTCCACATCGCCATCATCGCCGCTGCTCGAAAGCAGCAGCAGCAGCTACTACCTCCCGCGACGCTTCATGGAACGTAGGGGTCCTCTATCATCGAGGTCACTACCTTCATCGCCTCGTCTCGCATATCTGTCGATATCAGTTCAGGTGTCAGATCGGTCACTATCCAAGAAAACGAAACCTGCAAGTGCAACTGCTGCGTGTCCCAACTACAGATGAGCTCGACCTCTCTGGGCTCCCCCGGCGCAGCTGTCGCGAGCGCCCATCCCTCCGGGAGGGGAGGTGGAGGAGTCTGGAGGAGATACTGAGGTTCGGGGTGGCAAGTGACAGAGGAACCGTCAATTCGTAGGTTTTCTTCGCCGTGCCTCTGCCAGAAGGGCACTACAATATCTGCGCCAGCATTGTCTTCCTGATCGTCCGCGAGATAGTTCGGCTGGCGCTGCCATTCCGTCATTTCGATTTGGGGCGACCCTACAGCAAAAGGATTGTGGGGTACGGTAACAGACGCCCGAAACGAACGCTCATCGAAGGGGTTTTCCTGTTTCCAAGTAGCGATATAGCTCATCATCCCGTATGGGAGAGAGGAAGGCAGCACCATCCTGAAACCAGACTGCCTCTCTAGTTCGTCGATACTCAGGTGGATGCCGGGCGTTGGGAATGGCACCGGAACCATGGCCGACCAGTCCACCCTTTCGCCACTCCGGGTGCTGTCCCGTCCCGAGCACGCAGCCACTGGGAGGATCAGTGGGACAAGGGCAGCAAGGACGGCGGGGAGCACGAAGCGGGAAGCGCGAAGGAACATTCCGTCTTTCCTCCTGCGCGAATTATATCAGAACAGTGCAACCCATAAGGGGAAGAAAACGCTAGAAGCCCTTATCCAACCGCTCGCGCGATCTCCGCAACCGCGTCCGCCAGCACCACCAGCGACGATTCCTTCTCCCGACGCCCCTTCAGCTCCACGCTCGCCTTCTCCAACGTCCGCTGGCTCACCGTCACCCGCAGGGGCATC
>Ga0315287_10003388_pt1 | contig 15380 bp, 11 predicted proteins | sample YL17G11_0_MG_FD_205037 | JGI IMG/M metagenome (GOLD analysis project Ga0315287, IMG submission 205037) | Sediment microbial communities from Yellowstone Lake, YNP, Wyoming, USA - YL17G11_0 | ecosystem: Environmental > Aquatic > Freshwater > Lake > Sediment | place: USA: Wyoming | collected... | reverse complement strand
TCTCCTTGCTGTACCCCAGCTCCTCCAGCGCGGCCCCCACCGCCTTGTTCATCGGGCCGGGCCCGCACCGCAGCACCAGCGTCCTCGGCCCTGGGGCAGGAAGGTGCTCCCTCAGGATCTCTTTGGTGACGAAGCCGGCGCTACCCCCCCAGGGCGGGCTCCCTCCTTTCGGCGGGTCGTTCAAGACGTGGTGAACTTTGAACCGCCCCGGGTTTTGCGCGACGAGCGCGTCGAGCCTATCCCTGATCAGGATGTCCTCCTCGGTGACGTTGGCAAAAACCAGAGAAAACCGCGTCTTGTCGTTCGCAGAGGAATCCCGCAGCGCCGCCATCGCGACGGCAAACATCGGGGTGATCCCCGTGCCTCCGGCGACGAGCCCGACCTCGTCGGCCATGTTCGTTTCGTAGACGAATCGCCCCTTGGGCCCCTTTGCCAGGATGCAGTCCCCTACTTGCAGAGAGTCGAGGATCGGGGTCACTCTCCCCGTCGGATACACTTTGATGACAAAGTCGACGCTGCCGCGGGTCGCGTCGTCTGTCACTGGCGTGTAAGGCCGCATGGCCTCCTCTCCCGTGGCCGGCGAAACGCACTTGAGGGTTATGTGGTGGCCAGTCGGGAGGCCAAGGAGCTGGGTCGGGTGGTCGAGGGCGAATCTGAAAAAGAGGGTTTTTTTTTAATGAGGTATAACAAGGCCGAGGTTGAGGTCGAGGCCGAGAGCGATTGATCGATCGATGGCTTTCTTTCTTTCTTCCGCATCAACTCGTTCCTCACCTGAACAGCCTGGTGTTGTGCGTCAGCTCCGTCCTCTCGGCCAGGCGCAGGGGCTTCCACTGCGTGGCGTCCAGGAAGGGCCGCCTGGAGGCGGCAGCGGAGCGCGCCTTGAGGAGCGCGAGCACGACGGCGACGAGCACCGCCGCGACGGCGACGGCGACTTCGACGGATGCCATCGCGACTCGAAACAAAAAAAACGACCAATGCAAGCTGAGAGAAAAAGAAAAGGTCTCGCTTCTGCTGTTGGAGCTTTGATTTCGATCTGCCGCCTCGACAGTATCTGAGGGTTGTGCCTCTTTCGATTTGGGAGGAGACAGAGGGAGAGCGAGGGAGGGCAGAGGAGCAAACGAGAAGAAGAAGAAAGAAGGAAAGAGTGCACAGAAAAGGATGGGGGGGGGGGGAAACTTGTTTGCTCCCTCGCCCGCTCGACCTCCTCCTCCTTCTCCATCGGCGCTGCTGCTGCTGCTCTGCTTTTCTATACCGGTGTTACATCAACACATCTCTCCGCGCCCTGTCAAAATGTACTCTCTGTTATCAGTTTTAGTTTTTCCCTTTTGATGCTGCTGGAGGGGGGAGGGAAAGGCCGGAAACTGTTCTGAAAGATTGGGTGCCGGGGCGCGAGTGCCTAGTGTTTTTTTTTCTTCTGTCGTCGTCGGAAGAGGCGCGGGGGCAAGGGGGCTCTCTGAGGAGAGAAAAGACGGCAAAGAATGCTTTTCGTCTTTGTGCGTCAACGCGCGCAGACGAAGGAAGATAATTCGACAATGATGGTGATAAGCAGGCAGGGGCGAGGGTGGAGCGGTGTGCTTGCTATGCGGGTGGTAGGGAAGGCAGTGACGGAAGTTTTTTTCAATTCTTCGGGTTTTTTTTTTTGGTTTTTGTCGTGAAAGGAAAAAAAATGATGGGACAAAAATAATAAAAGTTTTGTTGTACGCGGAAGCGACGCAGAGCAATGCGCGAAAGAAAGACAAACGCAACCAAGTGTGCGTGAGGGGGGTAGTGGCGCAGAGAACGAAACCCCTCCAGCCGGCCGCCGGCGTTTTTCTTTTTTCTCGAGATTTTCTAGAAATTGTTTTTTTTTCGGTCTCCTCTCTTTCTCCGTCGCGGGCGTGCGACAGGAGAAGGGGGTTTCGTCTGCTTATTATTCCGGGGGTGTCGATTGCTGTTTTCATTCGTCTTCCTCTTGCTTGTTCATCGTCACCAGTGTTTTGGTTGGTGGCGAAAAATTGGTAGCGAAATAGTGCGAGAGGAGGTGGTTCGGTGTTGTTGTTTTTTCCCTCGCGCGGGAGAGAAAAATGTTATTTTTCCTCCTGCTTCAGGAGGCGGCCCGGGGCCTCTCGCTGTCGCTGCCGGCGGCGGTGTCGAAATGCATCAGGTAAGACCCGTCTTCCTCCTCTTCCGGCAGGGGCGGAAGCGGCGGCCGCGGCGACGGCGGCGACGGCAGCCAGAAGCCCTCGAGGAGTGACGCCGGCATGGGCGGCGGTGGCGGCCTCTTCGGCGCCGCGGGGCGGGCGCCCTCCCAGCCTCCGAAGAACGGCGGCGCCGAGGGGGAGCAGGCCGGGGTGGAGAGCGCGGTGGTCGTGGGAGCGGGGAGCGCGGGAGCGGCAGGGAACGCGGCGATGGGGCGGCGAGGAGGGGGGGTTCCAAAGGCGGCGGCGGCGGCGGAAGACGACGCCGGCGGCGGCGAAGGCGACGGCGAAGGAGGAGCGGAACAAGAGGAAGGGGAAGGCGCCGTCGCGGGTGTCTGCACGGAGGCGGCGGGACAGCAGGAGCGGGAGGGAGACGGCAGCGGGAGAGCGGCGACGGCGGCGACGGCGGCGGCGGCGGCGTCTTCTTCCTCCTCCTCCTCGTCGCCGTCGTCTTCGCAGCCGTCGCCGCCGCCGCCATCGAGGACCTCGAAGGCGGCCCCGGTCCAACAGGTGAGCGCGAGCCTCCATCCCCCCTTCCTCTCCCCCGCCTCCCCCCCGAGGAAAGGCAAAGGAGGCTCCTCCGGGAGGCGGAGAGAGAGGGCGGCCGTCCTGGGCCCGAGGTAGGGCCTGAGCTCGAGCACGGAGGGGAAGGAGGAGGAGGGAGGAGCAGAGGGAGGAGGAGCAGAGGGAGGAGGAGCAGAGGGAGGAGGAGCAGAGGCAGGAGCAGAGGCAGAAGGGGCAGAGGCAGAAGGAGCAGAGGCAGAAGGAGCAGAGGCAGAAGGAGCAGAGGCAGAAGAAGCAGGGGAGGATGAGGGACGCGGAGCGGAGGTCCAGGCGGGCTCGACCGGGGCAGCGCCGCGCCCTCCTCCCCCTCCCCCTCCTCCCCCGTCCCCTCCCCCGCGGTGCTCCACCTTGAGGGTCAGCCTCCCACTCCCGGCGTCGACGCGCGCCTCGAGCACCGCCCCCCGGGTCAGCGCGAACGAGGGCCCGCGGAGCAGCGAGCCGCGGGTGACGCTCGAGGCGAAGCCCGCCGCCGGCAGGAAGTCGAAGACCCCCCCTCCCTCCCCTCCCGCGCCTCCTCCGCCGCCTCCTCCGCCGCCGCCGCCTCCTCCGCCGCCGCCGCCGCCGCCGCCGGAAGGGGGCAGGCAGAGCGAGACGGTTGACGCCCTGTGGAGCGTCGCGTGCGTGAGCCTCGGAAGAGCGCAGGGAGGGGGGCGAGAGGGGAGAGCGGGCGAGGCGGGAGCGGAGGCGGCGGCGGCGGGGCCGGGAGCGGGCGGCGCGGGGCGCGGGCAGGGGGGCGAGGCGGCGGCGGCGACGAGCGCCTCGGCGACGACGCCGACCTCGACGGCGGTCGACCCCTTCACCCGCAGCCTCCAACGCAGCGTTGTCGTCCCCGGTCCCGCCGCCTCCCTCTCCCCTCGGTCTCCTCCTCGTCCCGGCTTCTCCGCGGGAAAAGCTGCCGTCGAGCGAGACGAGAGCAGCAGGGCCGGGCCCGCGGTCGAGGGGAGGGAGACGACGGTGGTCGCGGTCGCGGCGGCGCCGCGCTTCTTCCTCTTCTTCGAGGTCGAGAAAACAAAGCCTGGGTTTTTTTTGTTTCCGTCGGAGAATAGGTCAAGGTTGAGCGAAAAGACCCCGGGATCTCTAGCAGAAAGGAAATCGAAACGAGAAGGGGGCGAAACTCACCGGCCTCGGCGGCGGCGGCGAGCTGGAACCCAGCGAAGGACTCGGACGAGGAGGAGGAGGACGAGGACGGGGACGGGGAAGAAGGAGGGGAGGCGTCGGCGCCACGACAGCCGTCGGCACCGACAAGCAGCGAGAGCCGCGAAGGAGGCGCGCCGCTGGCGAAGAAGCTGAGGGGAGAGAGGAAGAAGAAGAGAGTTGGTTGAGTTTTTTCTCGTGTCGGGAGCGTTCCGCGCGTGCTGGCGAATGCACAGGCCGCGAGTTTCCCTCGCGTGCTCGCGGTTCGGCTTGCTGGAAGGGCGAGAGCGGCGCGCGAAGGCGACGAGGCGGGGAGAGCAAGAAGAAAGATGGATTCGATCCTCGGCATCGAACGGCGCGCGTCCGTGGACGTCGAACGAACGATTGCCGTCTCTTTTTTCTTTCCCTCTCGACTAAAGAAACAAACGAGCGCACCTCTCGGTCCCTCTCCCGCTCTCAAACGATCGCGGGGCCTCGATAGGCGCCAAAAGCGCAGGTTTGCAGGCTCTCATCAGGGAGGGAGCAGCGGAAACGCGCGCCAACAAACGAAGCCGGAAAAAACAAAGAAAGTAAAAAATAGACGGAAAGTGAGAGCGCGAGGGCAAAAGACAAAGCTTAGTAGCGCAGTAGCCTTCACTCGAGTGTTCAGTCCAAGCGTCGGTACGGGGTCGGCAGGGTACTTCAGAGCTTTTTTGCTTTCATGGAGGGCTCTAAGAAAGTTCCTGTGAACTTTCTCTTTTGCCCCGCCCAAGGGCCCTCGTTCGCTTTTCGTTTTCACTCCTCGTCCGCGCGAGGGTGCCACCGGGTCTCTCTCTGCCGTCCCTCTCCCCCCCCCCCTCCCCCTCCTCGCCCCTCGCCCACTTCTCCTCCCCGAGAGAAGCCCGCGATGCTGTCCCGAACGCTCCGACGCGGGGAGCGAGAGGGGCGGCGGCGCGGCGGCAGTCGCCCCCCTCGCCCCCTCAGCGCTCCGCGCCCGCGGCCCCGCGCCGCCCGGCCGCGCCGGCCCCCTCCTCCTCGCCCCCCGCCCCGAGCCTCGCCGCCCCGGCCAGCAGCCCCATCCCGGGCCCGGACACCCACCCGACCTCCTCGGCCTGCTCCAGGAACTCCGCGAAGCTCCCGCGCGCCCAGGCCCAGGAGCGCGCGAGGTCCGCCGCGGACGCGTCGGCGACGCCCGTCGCGTCCAGGTAGGCGCACTGCAGCAGGATGCACAGCGCGTCCCTCGGCTCGGCGCCCCGCACGAGGACGGCCCTGCCCCTCCCGTCGCGCCACGAGAGGGCGTGTCTGGCGTCCTTGCCGTGGGCGGCGAGGGACTCCCGGAGGGTCGGCGGAGGGGGGCGAGGAGGGGAGGGGGGGGGACGGGAGGGAGAGCGAGGAGCGTCGTCAGAGGCCGCGGCGCTGCCGCCGCCGCCGGCGCCGGCGCCGCCCGCGGAGGCGCGGGGGGGGAGAGGAGTCCGAGAGGAGGTCGGAGAGGTCGGGGGGAACGCCTCCTCGACCGTGGCCCCGATCGACACCCTGGGCCTCACCGAGAGCGGCGAGGCCAGCATGGGCTCGAGCGCCGCGGCCTCCCTCGGGGTCGGCAGCGGCGGGGAGCGGGAGGGGGAGGGGGGAGGAGGTGGGAACTTCTCGCTGCTGCTTCCGCCCCCGCAGCCGACGCCCTCCTCCTTTCCCCCTCCTTCTCGCCCGCCTCCGCCTCCTCCGCCGGCCCCCTCCTTCGGCAGCAGCAGCCTCCTCGCGACGAACGCCGACGCGACGAGGCACCCCCTCTTGTGGTTCAGCGAGTCGAACCGCAGCGCCCGCAGGGACCGCACCCGCAGCAGCACGTGCAGCCCCTGGAAGGCGAGCCAGGCCGCGGCGACCATCGCGGCGCGGCCCGTCGCGGCGGCCGTCGCCGAGCCCGCCGCCGCCGCGGCCGGCAGCGAGCCGCCCCCGATCGCCCCCCCGCCGCCGCCGCCGTCGCCCCCTCCGCCGCCGCCTAACACCCACCCACCCCCCCCGAGCAGCAGCGCGTCGAGCACCGCGACGCCGGCGGCGAGCCCCACGATCTGCCCGGCGACCTCCCAGACCTCCTCCTTGGCCGCGACGTCGCCGACGTTGCCCAGCCTCGAGGCCGAGGCGAAGTGCGCCTGGATGACGCGCGCGGCGGGGCGCGCGACGCCCTTGGCCGCCGCCGAGACGAAGGCCCCCAGGCCCGCCACGGCCAGGAAGGGGACGCCCCCGCCGGCGGAGACCAGCGGCGACGAGATGTCGAGCGCGAGCGCGACGGTCGTCAGCGCCTCGCCCGCGAGCCTCCACCGCCGGGGGTCGTCGTCGATGCGCGTGCCGAGCTTCGACCCCGTCAGCAGCCTCCCCGCGGCGCCCAGGCCGTCCTTGGCGACCCATTTGACCGCCGCGGAGGAGGCGACCGCGGCGGTCACGGTGGCCACGGCGGAGGAAGAAGAGGAAGAGGCGACGTGCGAAGGCAGCAGAGAGGCGGTCGTCGCGGCCGCGAGCAGCGCCGACGTCGCCAGCGACGAGCACACCCAGCCCGTGACGTGCACCGGCAGCGACGCCAGCTGGTACTCCAGGTAGTCCGGGGTCACGGAGTCGGGGAACCCGCGCGGGAGGAGGGCGGCCTCGGCCCTGCGGCGGAGCGAGCGGGAGAGGAGGCGCAGGGGCGAGGGGGAGGAAGGAGAGGGCGGCACCTCTGTCGTCGTCGCCGTCGTCGCCGTCGCTGCTGCTCCCTCGTCGCCGCCCTCCTCCGGAAGAAAAGAAGGAGAAAGAGAAGAAGGAGAAGGAGAAGGAGAAGAAGGAGAAGGAGAAGGAGAAGGCCGCCGCGAGAGGTCGTCGTCGGCTCTTCTTCTTTCGATCACGGTCCTCATGCCGTGGTGCTCTTCCACGAGGAGCGGGGAGGCGGCGAGGGAGGCTGCGTCGTCGGCGGAGGACGAGGAAGAATAAGGACGAAGGACGGCAGGGGCCGACAGGAACCTCCCAGTCCTCCGCATCCGCCTCTCTCTCGCCCTCTTCTGCTGCTGCTGCGGCGCTGCTCTCCGAGGAGCGCCGCGGCAGGAGATATGCGTCCCAGGAGATATGCACGCAGGGGACGGTGCGTCCCGCAGGCGCGGAGGGCGCCCAGCACGCATGGGAGCTCGACGGAAGCTCAGCAGCGACGCCGAGGGCGATCGAGCGAGGGGATGGACTGGATGGGGGTCGAAGAGAGAAATGGAAAAGGAGGAGAAGCACATCTGTTCTTTCTTGAAAAAGAGAGAAAAAGAGCCACTTGCTTTTGCGCTCTCTCTCCCCCTCTCTCTCGACCGCCATGCCCCCCCGCCATTCTCACGACAGCCAGGCGCCGACAAGCTACGTGGGAGCCAGGCTCAACGCCATCTCCGGCGGGAACGCGACGGCGCCGCAGGCCGCCCGCGTTGGCGCGTTCGTGCAGGGGCTGATGGCCGCGAGGGGCTCGTGCGCGAGGGCGGGCGACGTCGCGAGGCTGTTCAGGGACATCGAGGGCGGGAACTCGAACACGGGTGAGATGGAGAGATGGAGGGAGAAGAGGAGGAAGTGAGAGAGAGAGAGAGAGAGAAAGAGAGAGAAAAGAAGAAGATGAAGAAGAAGAGAAAGCATTCGATCGATTGATCTCATCACCTCGACCTCGCTCGAAAACGAAGAACAGCGGCCCCGCTCACCGCCGCCGAGGAGGAGGCCCTGTCGAGGCTCATCGCCGACGCCAACGCGGCTCTGGAGCCGATGCAGCTGGCCGTCAAACGCGTGACATTGCCTGAGCCCTCTGCTGCTGGCAGGGGAGGACGAGGGGGAGGAGGAGGCAGGGCGGCGACGGACAACGGCGACGAAAACGGCGACGACGGCGAAGACGGCGAGAACGAAAACGACGAGAACGAAGACCGTCCGCGCCCCCTCGACGCCGCCGGAGCCCCCTCCGTTGCCGCCGGCTCCTCGCACCACCTCTCGCGCTCCTTCTATGGCGTCGTCAATGTGGAGCCAGACCCGGTCGCGCTTGCCAACGGGTGGGGGCTGAGCCCCGCTCTCTTGGCCTACCTGAGGGCGGTGGTGAGTTCTGATTATTATTTTTTTTCGGGAGCTTTTCCCGGGGTTCTTCCCTCCTTCGATCTTTCTCCCCCGCTCTCGCCTCAAAAGTTTCAGCAAAAAACAAAAATCGTCCCTCTCTCAGCTCGAGCGCATGGTCAAGGCCTCCGACACCCCCTGCGGCTGCGTCGCCCTGGAAACTTTGCTCAATATCGACCACGCCGCGGACGCGGTCGCCGCGGTCAGCGCCGCCGCGCAGCGCGCCGCCGCTGCGGCCCTCGAGGGAGGAGGAGGCAACGACAGCGACGACTCCGGCGGCCGCCGCGCCGGCGACGACGAGAGGGCCGGCAGCCCCGCGGCCGCCGCCGAGGCCAGGCTCCGGCGCGCGAACGCCGCCGCCGCCGCGGCCAGGGCCGGCGCCGGGCAGCCGCCCCCCGCGCTCAAGAGGGCCGAGCGCGCGCCCGCGCTGCAGACGCTCGCAGAGTGCGGGTGGCTGGCCAGGGGGAATCCTCCCCCTTCTCGCGCTCCGTCCGCTTCGTCTGTGGTCTCGTACGGCATCGGCCCTCGCTCCTTCATGGAGCTGGGCGAGCTGCTGCGGTCGTTCGAGCCGTCTCCGGAGGTGCTGGCGGCGTGGGCGGCGCAGCTTTGAAAGAAAGTTTTTCAAACCCTTTTTTTGTGACCCCTTGAATGTTTGGGGGATAGAAAAACGAGAAAAAAAAACTTGACCTGTAAAAATGTATCGAAAAGTCTGCATCGTACGTGCGTTTGTGTCTTAACATCAAATAAAAGCAAATCTCATCCGGGGGTCGCGGCGCGGATGCGGGTCCCCTTGGTCGCCGTCGTCCTCGGCGAGGAGGAGACCTCGCCTTTCTCCTTTCTCACTGGCGCCGCTGCCGACGCCGAAGAAGAAGAGGAAGAAGAAGAGGGAGAAGAGGAAGAGATCGAGGGGACTAAGACGGAGCGCAGAGCCTGTTTGTCGCTGCTGCTCAGGGAGAGGGCGTTGATCTTCCCGACGGAAGAGGGGAGCTGCGGCGGCGGCGGCGAAACAGCGGCGGCGACGCGCGGAGGAAGCCGCTGCTGCTGCTGCTTCCTCCTCCTCCGGAGCGGGACCAAGCGCCGCCGCCGGCTTTCTTTGCTTCTTCTGCTCCCTCCCCCTCCCTCTTCCTCTTCCTCCTCGAGCACCGTCGCCGCCAGCAGCACCTCCAGAGCCATCTTCCTCAACCCTCTCGAAGAGAAGGCGCCCAGCTGCCGCATCTTCCTCTCGGCGGCGCGACGGGCCGGGGCGGGAGGACCAAGGGGAGGAGCGGCTCTCCTCTTCTTCTTCGCCCCGGCCGCCTTGGCCCTGCCCCTCCTCCGCGGCAGCAGCCCTCGCTGCTGCTGCCGCTGCTCAATGGGCTTCCGCCTCTTCGACGGGACCTCCTCCCCGTCTTCGGCGGTAGCGGCAGCAGCGAAGAAGAGGGTCGGGAGCGGCGGCGGCGGCGACGACGGAGGAGGAGCAGGAGGAGCAGGAGGAGCAGGAGGAGCAGGAGGAGCAGGAGGAGGAGGCAGAGCGACGACGACGGCCGTCGGCGGCTCCTGCTGCTGCTGCTGCTGCTGCTGCTGCTGCTGCTTCTGCTGCCCGAGGGCGAAGCTGAGGTCCCGCAGCTGCTCCCTCTCCCCGGCGCGGAGGCGGAACACCGAGCCCACGGCGACCGCGGGGAGCTTCTGCTTGGGCTCGGGACTCTGCTTCTGTTGCTGCGCTGTTGTCGTCGATGGCTCCGGTCGCTGCCGCTCCGGAGAAGAGCCGACTTTTTTGGCGGCGGTGGCGTTTTCGACCTCGGCGCTCTCTTTTTCCGCCCCTTCCTCCTCTTTCCCTCCCTCTTCCGCTCCGAGCACGGACGCGACCGCGAGCGCCACCCAGAGGGCGCCGAGGGCGCTCTGGAGCCAGAACGGAAAGACGCCGCCGCGAGGGTACCCGGAGTCTCCTCCTCCGGAGCTTCCTCCGGAGGTTCCGTCCCTTCCTCCGTTTCCGCCTCCGGGCGGCGGCGGCGGCGGAGAGTCGCCGCCTCCGGCCCCTCCCTCCTCCCCCCCGCCCTCCTCCTCCTCCGAGTCCGCTGAGTCGAACCCGAACCACCACAGCGCAGAGGGCTCCGTCGTCGCCGCCGCCGCCCTCCGCCCCAGGGGGGCGCCCGGGAAGACCCCGTCCTCGCGGGGGGGAGGGGGTCGGGCGGGGCGCCGCTGGCTGCTGCTGCTGGCGGTTGGCGGCAATGTCTCGGGGTTTTGCCTTTTTGCCGCCGCCGCGCGCCCGGCGGCGGGCGCGAGAGATTTCACCGTCGTCGTCGCCAGGAGCTGCTCCGCTCGCGGCTGCAGCTTTCTCTGCTGCTGCTGCTGCTGGTCCAGAAACAGCGAGGGCGCCGAGGCAGAGCGCAGGATCATTTGAGGGGAGAGAAGAGAGAGAAAGAAAAGTCGAACGCGAAAAGAGAAAAAGGGGTTTTCGAGAGTCGAAAAGAAGAAGAAACGGGGACAGAAATGAAAAATCGGACGGAAAATTTGTTTGCATTTTTTTTTCTTCTTTTGTTCCGAGTCGGTTTGAATCTGTTCTACGTCTGGGCTCGCTGCTGCTCTTGCTGCTGCTGCTGGCTCTCTCTCTCTCTCTCTCTCTCTCCCCCCTCTCCCTCTCTCCACGCGGAAAAATTGGATCCGATCTGCTACGAGAGTCAAGAAACGGCGGAAAAACTCTCTCTTCCCTTCTTTTTTTCAAGCAAAAAAAGGCCACGCCCCGCCCGGCGAGAGGCGAGGGAGGGAAACAAGAAAAAGGGCTCAGGCCATTCTTCTCCTTTCCCCCTCTCGCCCCGCGCGAGGTAGAAGAAGCGAAGCAGAAGGGGACAAAAGGGCGCGTCGTCGCTTTCTCTCACGGCAAAGGTAAAAAAGTGGTGTTTTGACAGCGCACAGGCGTCGTCGCCGTCTCCGTCGCTCTCTCGCTCTCGCCTCCGAAGGTGCGTCGTCGCCGTCCCCCTCTCTCTCTTGCTCTCTCTCTCTCTCTCTTTCTCTCTCGCGCGCGCGTGCTCTCTCTCTCTTCTCTTTCGTTTTGCTCATTGGGGAAGAAAAAGGAATGGGGAGGGGGGGGGAGCTAGCTATCAAAAATTGGTTTTGTGGAATGAATTCTATATATCAACTTGAGGCGGGACAAAATTGGGGCAGAGTTCCCTTCTGAGCAAAACGAAAGAAAGGCGAGAGAGAAAAAGAGGAAGGAGGGAAAAGGAACGAAAGAAAGCATAGAGGGACGCTCGAAATCGCCGAGGGGGGGGAGGCGGAGGGGGGGGGGGCGGAGGGGCGAAGAAAGGGAAAAAGGGCGGGGAAGGGGCCGGAAGTCGACCACCGCGACTTCCTCTCTCTACTTTTTTTCCCTCGACTCTCAGAGCCTCCAAAGCAGGACGTTGCCCGCCGCGTCCCCGGAGACCAGCGCGTCGCCGGGGCCGGCGGCCAGGGCCCTGACCGGGGAGCCCCCGTGGCCGTGGAGCGGTCCCGAGGGCGAAGGGGCGAGCGACGGGGGAGGCGAGGACGAGGAGGGAGAGCCCCCGTTCTTCGGCGGCGGAGGAGAAACCACCCAGCGCGCGACGAGGCCGTCGTCTCCCCCCGTGTACAAGAGGCCGTCCCTCCCCACGACGGCCGCGTGGATCTTGTTGGCGACCGCGGGAGCTGGGGGAGCAGCGGCGGGCGCAGCGGCGGGCGCAGCGGCGGGGATGGAGGCGTCCGAGGCGGGGACGGAGGCGTCCGAGGCGGGGGCGACGGCGACCGCGGCGGCCGCCATCGGCGCCGGCGCCTCCTCGGCGACGACCCCGTGCGCCTCTCGCAGCCTCGAGACCTCGACCAGCTTCGCCTTGGTCGCGGCCTTCTTCTCGGCCTCCGCCGTCGCCGCGGCAGCCTCCTGCTCCGCGTGCGTCACGCAGCACTCCTCCGCGGCCTCCTCCCCTCCCAACCCCCCGACGCCGCCTCCCTCGGCGGCGGCGGCGCACAGGGACCAGAGCGCGATCGACCCGTCGTGTGACGCCGAGCAGACGCGGCTGCTCCCGCCGGCGCCGCCGCCGACGACCGCCAGCGCGCTCACCCTCGCCGAGTGCGCCGCGGGGACCACCGCGTCCGGGGGGGCGTCCTTCTTCAGCGCTCCGACGCCGCCCTCGTTCTTCCGCGAGGCCGGCAGCCTCCAGGCGCAGAGGCTGCCGTCGGCGCCGCCGGCAAACAGCGCCGTGGGCGTCGCCACCAGGCTCGAGACGTCGCCGCGGGGCAGGCTCACCGTCGCCACGCAGCGCGGCACGGCCCTGCTGAGGTCCCACTGCTTGATCTCGCCGCAGCCGCAGCTGAACAGCCAGCGGCCCGAGGCCGCCAGCGAGCGGACCCAGCCCGCGTGCCCCTCGAGGACGACGTCGGGGACGGCCGCGGCCGGCGGCGGCTGCCCGTGCCCGCCCGCGCTCGCGGCCGGCTGCCAGCCCCGGACCGCGGGCGTCCCCCCGCCGATGAACACGGTCGGGAGGCGCGGGAGGAGCGGCGGGGCGGCGGCGGCGGGGGGGGGAGGGGGGGAGGCGGCGGCGGCGGCGGCGGCGGCGGCGGCGGGGGAGGAGCCGAGGGCCGCCGCCGCCCTCCTGACGGCGGCCGCGGCGGCGTCGCCCGCCGACGAGCTCGAGCTCGAGTTGGCGAGGATGCGCTCGAGCCTCGCGGCGTCCGCGGCCCCGTCGACGTCGGCGGCCAGCGCGAACACGGGGGCCCGCGCGGCGTCGTCGCCGCAGGCCGCGCCGAGGCGCGCGACGAGCGCCGCCGCCGAGGAGCACAGCGGGTCGGCGGACAAAGAGGGCGGGGCCGCGGCGTCGCAGGGGGGGGCAGCGGCGTCGCCGCCGCCCTCGCCCTCGGCCAGCCTCCAGAGCGCCACCGTCTTGTCGAGCGAGGCCGTGACGATCTCCTTGACGTCGTCTGTTTTTTTTGGTTTTTTTTCATTGGGAGAGACGGGGAGGGAGCGAGGAGAGGAAAGAGGATGAGAGGATAGGGGGGAGAGAGAAGGAAAAAAAGGGAAGGAAAAGCGACAGCAGCGCGACGGAAACGGAAAGGACGTCGAAAAGAGCCGAATGCCGAGCCGCGTCTCTTCCACCCTCTCCTCTCCTCTCTTCGCCTCTCTCTCTCTCTCTCTCTCTCTCTCTCTCCCTCCAAACCCATCCATATCCCTACCTCTGTCGTTCAGCACCAGCAGCGCCGTGACCGCCTTGGAGTGCGCGCCGGCGAGGCGAGTGCACAAGACGGACTCGCGCTTCTCTTCCATGTCAACGGCCGCTGTCGTCGAAGCATTCGAGATCTCGGAGGAGGAGGCGGAGGCGGCCACGTTGGAGCTCCTCTGCGGCGGCTGCGGGGAGCTGGGGCGAGGAGCCTCGATCGCGGCCCTGGCTACGAGCGGGGAGCGGCCGCGGCTGCGCGGGAGGGGGAGGCGAGCGCCGGCGGAAAACTGCTGTTTTTTTTCGGGGTTTTTTTTTCGACGGCGGAGAGCGGAGCGCGTGGCGAGGTGAGAGACATTCGGGACGCAGTTTCGAGCGCCAAAGGAGCGCTAAAGAGTCATTTTCCGCCTTTGCTGACGCCTGACGAGCTTGCTCTAGGTCGCAGCGGGAGCGGTCGGTAGAAAAGGAAGGGAAGGGCCCGGGTTGGAAGGGGAGAGAACGATGCGTCGAGAGAGGCGGAGCGAGAGAGGGGGGCCAAGCGAGAGAGCGAGGGCATTTCTCTCTTTGATGCAGCCTTTCTTTCGGCGCTCTCTCCTCACCTGTCCTCCTCTCGACGGAGCCGAGACGGCGCGGGCGGAGAAAGCCATCAAGGTGCAATCTCCCTCGCAGAAGAGCGGTGGGAAAAAGCGAGCAGAACGGGGGGGCGGCGAGCGCAAAGTCTTTTCCTTCTTGCGCCTCCGCCGGCGACCGAGAAAAGTCGCTGGAGGCGAGAGGGGCGGAAAAAATCTCCAGAGTAAATTATGGCTGAGAGCCCAGCTCGACCCACAGAGCGGTTTCTTCACGGTTTTTCTCGAGGAGAGGCCCCCCGTTTCCTTCCCCCGACACTTTCCTCTTCCGCGCACAGAACGATGCTCCTCCGCGCCGCGGCCCTCTCGGCGTCTCGCCGCCGACACAGAATCGGCCTCTCGAGCTCGGGCTCCTCCTCCTCCTCCTGGCGGGCTGCGCTCTCTGCCGCCGGCACTCTGCCTCTGTCTTTGTCTCCGTCGTCGTCGACGTGCCCCTCCACCTCTGCTACCTTCTCGTCGACGACGATGCCGCCCTGCTCCTTCGCCCCGCCTCCTTACACCGGCCCCTCTGCCTCCGAGGTCCTCCGCCTCCGTAAGGAGCACCTGAGCCCCGGTGAGTGGAACGAAGAAGCAGGGACGGAGCGCTCCCGAAAGAGGGAAAGAGAGAATGACAAGGAAGAGTTTTGCGCGATGCCACCGATCTTCTCATTCCCGTCTCTCGCCAAAACAACGACACGCTTTCTCCTTCACAGCGATGTTCCACCACTTCAAGGAGCCCATCATGATCACCGACGGGCACATGCAGTACCTTTTTGACGAAAAGGGCAAACGGTACGCTGAGAAAGAAGGTTTTCTTTTTCGTTTCTCGTTTTTTCTTCGTCGTCGGCGGCGGAGTCGACGTTCGACCTCGTCCTCGCTGATGAAACTTCCTCCCTCCTTTTTTTTTCATTCAACTCCCTTCTCGACTTCAGCTACCTCGACGCCTTCGCCGGGATCGTCACCGTCTCGGTCGGCCACTGCCACCCGCGGGTCCTCAAGGCCATCCAGGATCAGCAGGTAAAGAAAGAGAAGAAAGGTTTCTCTCGTCGCCAAAAACATCTTCTTTCTTTGCTCATCTCGTAAACGCCGAAAAACGGAAAAAAATGGGGGTGAAAAAAAACGGGGGGGGGGGAAACAGAACCGCCTCCAGCACACCACCACGATCTACCTCCACCCCGAGGTCGCCCTCTTCGCGGCAGAGCTCACCGCCAAGCTCCCCCCGGGGCTCGACGTCGCCTACTTCACCAACTCGGGCACCGAGGCCAACGACCTGGCCATCCTGCTGGCTCGGTGCTTCACGAGGAACTTCGACCTGCTCGCGCTGCGGCACGCGTACCACGGCGGGGGCGGGAGCCCTTACGGCGCGACGGCGCACGCCACCTGGAGGCACGCGGTCCCGGCCGGGTTCGGCGTCAGGCACGTGGCGTGTCCCGACGCGTACCGGGGCGCCTTCAGCGGCGGACCCGACGAAAGGGCCGCCAGCGCCGACAAAGACGTCGCGGACGGCGCGATCGGGCTCAAGTACGCGCGGGAGCTGCAGGAGACGATCGACACGTGCACTCCCGGCACGGTGGCCGGTTTCTTGCACGAATCGATCCAGGGCGTCGGGGGGGTGAGGAGTGTTGAGGTTTTCTTCATATTTTGGGGGGGGGGGGGGGGGTAGGGAAGAGAGAGAGAGTGGAGGAGGGGGGGGGAGAGAT
>Ga0315287_10003387_pt1 | contig 15380 bp, 9 predicted proteins | sample YL17G11_0_MG_FD_205037 | JGI IMG/M metagenome (GOLD analysis project Ga0315287, IMG submission 205037) | Sediment microbial communities from Yellowstone Lake, YNP, Wyoming, USA - YL17G11_0 | ecosystem: Environmental > Aquatic > Freshwater > Lake > Sediment | place: USA: Wyoming | collected... | reverse complement strand
GCTCCCCCCCCCCCCGCCCCCCCCCCCGCCCGGGCGGGGGGGCCCACGCGGGTCTTCAAATTATAAAAAAATGCTCTCAATGGCCGGGGCAACGGGAATGGGCTCAGGCTCTTTCTTCTTTCAGTCGTTCTTTCTAATTAAGTTATTTTCTTTGGGGGTGGGGGGGTAAAGCGATTTGTTTTTGTAAAAAATTACGTCTCGAGGACGACGGGGACGACTCGCGGGCGGGAAAAGCTCCTCTTGTTGGGCCTCCTCCACTCGCCAAGGTCGGCGGTCGCGGGACGAGCTGGAGTGTTGGGAGCGTCGACGAGCTCGGCAGAGGCGGCGAAGGCGGCGGCGGTCGCCTTTTCCTTGCCAAACACCAGCAGCGGCGCCGCCGGTGCTGCCGACGCCGTGCCCTCGCCTTCGACAACTCTCTCGCTCCTCCTCCTCCTCCTCCTCCTCCTCATCTCCCTCCTCTCCGCCCTCTCCTCCCGGGCCCCGGCCTCGATGACCGCCTCAGCGCCGTCCAACAGCCTCCCCTGCCACTCCTTGTCCAGCAAAAACCCTCCGTGCCCGGCCCCGGGCGCCTCGTTGCCGCACACCGAGGCCGCCGACCCCGCGGCCGCGAGCGCGCTCCTCACCAGGCCCGACGGCACCAGGTCGTCCCCCGCGGCGAGCCCCAGCAGCGTCGAGCGGCCGCCGTGCCGCAGGTCCTGCGGCCAGAGGCACTCGCGGTGCCACGCGAACCGCCGGCAGAAGGCTTCGCCCACCGTGAGGTCCCTCGAGAAGAGGAAGCGGGCGGAGTCGAACGAGGTCAGCAGGGCGCGGGCAGTGGCCGCCGCGGACGAGGCGGCCGAGGCCGCCGCGGCGAACGGGGACGGCGGCGGCGGCGGAGGAAGAGCAGAAGAGGAGGAGCTCGCTGTCGGCGACGAAGCCTCTTCCTTCTCTCCTACTTCCTCCTCCGCCTGCTTGGGCCAAAAGCACCCGCCTCGGCTCCTGCTCTCTGCGTCCTTCCGCTTCTCGCCTTTGCTCAACAAAGCCAGGGGGGGCTTGTAGACGAAATTCGCGAGTAATTGCGGATAGATCGTCAGGGCGCAGACGGGGTCGAGAAGGACCAAAGACTGGACTGCGAGCGGCGCGGCGGCGAGCACGCGCGCGGCCACAAACGTGCCGTACGAGTGCGCGACGATGGCGGCCGAGCGCCAGCCGTGCAGCCGCATCGCCTCGAGCGCCGCCGCGGCGACGTCGCAGGTCGAGGCCGCCCGCGTCGGGACCAGCCCCACCGAGACGTGCCTCGCCTCGAGGAGCAGCAGCGGCCGACGCGGGAAGCGGCTGCGCAGGGAGGCGACGAAGAGGAGGTAGGGGGCGATGCCGAGGCCGACGCCGTGGAGGAAGAGGATGGGCGCGGTCGAGGAGGGGTCGACTTCTTCTTCTTCTTCTTCTTCTTCTTCTTCTTTTTCTTCTCTGTCGTCGCCGCCGTCGCCGTCGCCGCCGTCGGCGGGAGAGAGAGAGAGGGGGGGGGAGGTTGAAGGAGAAGGAGGAGAGGGCGGAGCTTCTGCCTCCAAGTCCACGCTGAGCGAGAGCTCTCCTTCAAGCGAAGAGGCCAAGTCTGTCGGGGTGAGGCTCCTGCTGCTGCTGCTGCGCTGGCTGCGGCGGGGAAGCCGGCGGCCGAAGCGGGAAAGGGCAGGAGTTCCGTTGTCGTCGTCGCTGGTGCGGAGAGGGAGGAGGGGGGCACCAGGAGCAGCAGCAGCGCTCTCCTCCTCCTCCTCCTCCTCCTCCTCCTCCGTCGCCGCCCCTTCCCTCTTCTTCTTCTTCCTTTCTTCCTCGACGACAGCGGGGGGGAGGACCCAAAAATCGTAGCTGCTCCCCCTCCCGCCTCTGGCCCCCTTTTCGATTTCCACCCGCCCCATCCGAAAACCGGCGACTTTCAAAACCAAGACGGTGAAAAGCCGCATCCCTTCGAGCGCGAGCCTGAGCGCCAGCGGCGAGTGGACCACTCTGAGCGGCTCCCACAGGTGCGCCATGAACTGGAGGTCCGGGTTCCTCCCGGGCTCGAACGAGGTCGCGTATCTCTCCTGGATCCTCTCGACAAAGTCCGAGACCTCGGCTTGGTCGTCGGGTCCGAGTTCTGAGAGTCGCTGGGCGTAGAACCCGTAGGCGATGAAGTCCTCGACGTTTCCCCTGAGGATAGATTTGCGCGCGGCCCCGCGGAACCAGCCGACTAGGAAGTCGTCGAGGGAGATGATCTCGGAGAGGGAGAGCAGGCGCTGAGGAAGAAAAACGTGTTTGTTTTTGTTGTTGAGTTGAGTTGAGTGCGCCTTTTCGCCTCCTCTCTTCTCCCTGCCGCTCCCGTTGCCCCCCACCCCCTCCTTTCTCTCTCCCATCGTCCAAGAAAAAATCCAAAACCAATTCTTTAGAGTTACCTCTTTCAGCATCTCCATCCTCTCCGGCTCGATGGCGGCGTCGAGGACGGGCTCGGCGTGGATGAGCCGGTAGCTGAGAGGAATATTTTTTCCGTTCGAGTTTTTTTTGTGAGGGGGGGTCAGAAGAGGTGGAAACGCGACTGGTGACTGAATTGCCGCCTTTTGCCCTAGTCCTTCTCGCTTTCTGCTTCGCCTCTCATGATCTGATGAAAGGAAAGGATCGAGGAAAAGCCTCTGGAAGTGCGGCGGAGGAAAGAGCCGGGGAATAGGCGCGGCGGCGAGTAGTAACGCGTCGGGCGATGACGTTGCCGACGAGTTTTTTTCTCGTTCTTCTCGTCCGACGATGCGTTCCTTTCCTTTCCTCGTCGCTCGGGCCCAGGAGCTCGCCAAAAAAAAGAGGGAAAAAAAAAAGCTCCGAACTTTTTTCCTTTCTTTCTTTTGTCTTCTATCTCTTACCGATAGCGCTGCCACAGGTAGAAACCTCCCTCGGCAAGGACCACCAGAGCGACCAGAGGCGACAGTCGGGCAGCCAACGCTGCAGCCGCAAGAGAAAACACGAGCGCCGCAGCGTCAGGCGTCTCAAAAGGCGCCGGCACCGGTGCCGGCAACGATGGGCAACCGCTGCCGCAGCTACCGCTGCTGTCGGCACCGCATGCGTCTCCCGCTGCGGCCTTGGCTCCATCCGCCGCGCGATCGTCCTCCTCCGCGGCCGGGAGACAAATGACACTCATCGTGTCGCCCGAAGGAGCGCCGCGCCTTTTGGAGGCGAGGGAGCTGGGAGAGAGGAAGCAAGCAATGCGATCCTGTGACTAGTCGAGATGAAAAAAGAAAAAGTGAGGGCACAGGCTGGCGGTGCCAGGCGCGCCTCTTTCTTTTTCCTCTTCTCTCTTTCTCACTCTCACTTTTCTTTTCGTTACTTTTGACAAAAATCTCCCTCTCTTCTCTTTTCGCGATGAATTAGACTAAAGTTACGATCATGAACTGCAAAGGAGATCTGCCCGAGTGAAGCAAAAAAAAGGAAAGAAAAAGAGACTGAGAAAATCTTTTCCTCTCCGAAAAGAACACGAAAAAAAAAGTCTCTCTCTCTCTCTCTCTCTCTCTTCACTCGCTCTTGATCGCCCTGTACATCCCCCTCACGAAGGCCAGGCTCGCCCTCCACCCGACAAAGCCCAGCATCAACGCGAGGGCCCAGCAGGAGACGCCAGTGTACCCGAAATAAAAGGAACTTTGCATGAGCCCTTCCATGTCAGACTGCGCGAAGAAGAAGTAGAGCGCATACCCGGCGACGAAGAGGCCCGTCGAGGCGCCGCAGGCGAGGGAGCGCCACCACCACCTGTGGTCCTCGGCGGCGAGCTGGACTGTGTGGATGAGAGAAAGAAACGAAGCAGAAGGGAAAAGAATCGGGTGGGTGGGTGGGTGGGGGGGACGGGTGAGCGTGTTTTTTTGGAAAAAGAGGGGCCGGCAGGTCGGCAAAGAAAAAGAGCACAAAAAAAGAAACAAAAACCTAAAATGTACTCACAGTAGGTCAGCGCGACGGTGACGAAGGCCGTCACGAGCAGCAGGATGACGAAGACGATTGCGAGGATCGAGTAGATGGTGTAGGTCTTTTTCGTTTTCGTTTTTGTTTTTGTGGGGGGAGGGGGGGGGGAGTTTTGACTTTGATGAGAAGAAAACGACCGAGAGACGAACGAAAGAAGAAGAGCGTCCGAGAGGAAGGGGGAAAGAGAAAGCCGCCCTCTCCTCCTCACCTTGTGCCCCCACACGCTCAGGAACACGTAGTAAAGCTCGATGTAGATCGCCGAGAAGGGCAGGAACCCCGCGGCCAAGGCCTGCGGCCCCGCCCCCCGCCACCAAGGCAGCGCGGGCACCTCGCGGGCAAACCTCGCCGTCCTCGTGGGGGCATCGAAGGGCCGCGCCGAGTTCTTGCCGACGACGCCGCCGAGCAGCGTCAGCGGCAGCGTCGCCGCGGTCCAGCCGCAGAGCAGCAGGGCCACGGTCCCGGCGGGCAGGGCCGCGGTCGAGCCCCAGGCCCAGGCGACCGAGTTCGAGACCGCGAAGGCGCCAAAGACGGGCGCGGCCAGCACCGTGGCGGTTAGCAGCTGGCAGCGCACCCAGTCGCCCCCGCGCCTCGCGCCGCCGAGCTGCCTGTGGTAGGAGCCCGACACGTAGCCCGCCAGGCCCGCCGTGGCGCCGTAGAGGCCGATCAGGCTCGCCTGCATCGCGCCGCGCGCGTGCGGGTAGAAGAACCCGCACGCGGCCAGCGCAAACACGCCGCACGCCATCGCGGCCACCTGGGCCCCGGCGCCGAGCAGGGCGCAGAAGAGCGTGCGGTGCCTGGGGGGGCGGAAGACGTCGTGGGCCAGGTACTTCCACCCGGTCTCGTCGCAGCCGTCGTCGAGATCGAGGAAAAGCGGGTCCTCGAGGGGCTGCGCGCCGTTCTTGCCCTTGGAGGAGGACGACGACGAGCCGCCTATCGCGCCCGAGACGCCGCCGCCGGAGCTGGGCCGCCCGCCTTTCCCGCCGCTGTACCGGCTCACGTCGGCCCTGAGCACCCGCACCAGGATCGTCGCCAGGAACGCCGTCAGCAGCAGCACGGTGACGCAGCTGTTGGCGATCGCGAACCAGTGGACCTCGAGGTGCTGCGGCAGGAACGTGTCGCGGCGGTAGCGGTCCATCCTCCTCGCGAAGGGCACCGCGTCGGACTCGGTCCAGGACACGGAGTACGTGAAGTCCGCGCGCAACGGCGCGAGGGCGCCGGCCGGGAGCACGACGGACTTGGCCGGGTCGGTCCGCGCCGCGACGGAGATGACGCGGTCGCCGCTGAAGGTCGCGTCGAGGTGCAGGTGCGTGAAGAGCCTCACGGTCTTGTCCCCGGCCGCGCCTGCTCCGCGCCCCTGCTCTTCCCCTTCTTGGACCGTTCCCAGGAACCCGTAGACGGGCAGCTCGTCCGCCACGAACTGGAAATAGTAGTCCTCGAGGACGGCCCCTCGCAGGAGGTCGGCCTCGTCGGCGGACAGCGAGGTCGAGCACAACCTCGCCGGGCGGTCGGCCGGGATGTCGACGCCGAAGCGGAGCGAGTACGGGCTCGCGACGAGGCGGTTGCCGTCGACGACTTCGCCGAGGCCGCCGCCCTTCTTGCGGGAGAGCTCGTCGGGCTGGCAGAAGGGGAGCTTGTAGTACTGGTAGGTCTCGCTGCGAAGTATTTTTTTTGTTTTTTTTTGGAAGAAGAGGTTTGATGGGGTTGAGGTTGACGACGGCAACGGCGACGAGGAAGCGAAAGGAACGAGGAGGGAAAAAAAAGAAACAAAAAAAGAAGAGAAAAAAGATGGGGCGCCTTTTCGCCTTCTGGATGTCTCTCTTTGCTCAATCCACGTCGCGGAAAGGCAAAAGATCCACGTCCTCGAGCGCTGCGGATCACAGTTGAGCGAGTCTGGCGAGAGAGTAAGTCCTTCCCCCGGATGGAGAGCAGGCCATGGTCAAAGGAGAGCGTCCCCGATCGAATTCAAAAAAAAAATGGATCTCCCCCCTCCCCCCCTCCCCAAGCTTCCTCACCTCGGGTTCTTGAACGGCCCGACCTTGTTGGCGTACAGAACCACGCTGTCTCCCTCCTCGTAGCGCAGGGCGCCTCTCTTGGCAAGGGCGACGGGCGAAAAAGACGAGGCCACGGCGAGGACGAGCAGGAGGGCGAGCGAGCGCATCGGCGACGGCGCGCAGAGGCGAGTGACCATCGTTCTCCTTTCGCCCTTTGTCTTCTCCCTCTCGTTAGGAGGCTCGGCGGAAAATGGGGGCGCCAGAGGCTGCTTCTCTGATGTGTCCACGCGCTCTCTCTCGAAGAGAACAACGCGAGAACGAGCGGAGGGAGAGTCGAGGAAGATTGTGAAGGAGAAGAGAGGGAAAAAGCTCGTCGATTTTTTTTCTCTCTCTCCCTTCTTCCTTCGCCCCTCTCACTCTCTCGAAAGAAAGCAGCGACACCTTTGAAGCGGCGACTTTTTGACGACTTGACACGATGCTCTCGGCCTCGGTCCGCCGGGGAGGCTCGCTCCTGCTCTCGAGGCCTGCCCTGCTCGCGGCGTCTTCCCTGGATGCGCCCCTGATCGCGGGGACCTCTGCCGCTGGGGGAGGAGGATCCGGCGCGTTTCCTCCAGCGGCGACATGCTTCTCGCTCCCAAACGCTGGCCACGGCCACGGGCATCAGGCTCTCCGCGCCTCTTCCTTCCACTCGTCAGCGCGCTCTGACGCTGGAGGCGCCTACTACGGAGGCGGCGGGCCCTCACCTTCGAGCGCGTTCACGCAGGGGAGGCCGAACAGCTTCGTCAACTACGGCTTTCGGTGCGATGACTGGTTGATGGAAGGAGAGGAAAAAGCACCGGTCGTTTTCTTTTCTTCCTCTTCTTCTTCGACCTCCTCCGACCTCAACCCCCTTCTACCCTCTTTCTCCTGCACCGAAACCCTCCAAAAAAACTCACAGAATCGTCCCCGAGCAGACCGCCTTCGTCGTCGAGCGCTTCGGCAAGTACCACAAGACCCTGGCTCCGGGCCTCCACTTCCTGATCCCCCTGATCGACCGCATCGCGTACGCGCACTCGCTGAAGGAGGTGGCGCTGCCGATACCGAACCAGGCGGCCATCACGAAGGACAACGTCTCGCTGATGATCGACGGCGTGCTCTACGTCAAGGTCGTCGACCCGCGGGCGGCCTCCTACGGTGTCTCGGACGCGGCCTTCGCCGTGGTCCAGCTGGCGCAGACGACGATGCGCTCGGAGCTCGGGAAGATCACTCTCGACAAGACGTTCGAGGAGCGCGCCTCGCTCAACGCCGCGATCGTGGCCAGCATCCAGGACGCGTGCGCCGACTGGGGCCTGCGCTGCATGCGGTACGAGATCAGGGACATCCAGCCCCCCCCCGGCGTCAGGGCCGCCATGGAGCTCCAGGCCGAGGCCGAGCGGCGCAAGAGGGCGCAGGTCCTCGAGTCCGAGGGGCAGCGGCAGTCGGCGATCAACGTCGCCGAGGGGAACGCCGCGCGGGTGGTGCTCGAGTCGCAGGCCGCGAAGGAAGACGCCGTGAACAGGGCCGAGGGCCAGGCCGCGGCCGTGGCCGCGATGGCGCAGGCGGACGCGGGAGCGATCAGGGCGGTGGCCTCCGCGATCAAAGAAGGCGGGGCCGACGCCGCGGCGCTGCGGCTCGCGGAGCGGTACGTCGGCGCCTTCGGCCAGCTCGCCCGCAGCTCGACGACGATGCTCCTTCCCGGTCACGTCGGGGACGCGAGCGCGATGGTGGCGAGCGCGCTCGGGATCTACAAGCAGGTGGTGGGAGGGGGGAGCGGGAACGGAGGAGGAGGAGGTGGAGGTGGAGGTGGAGGTGGAGGCGGTCAGGGAAGCGGATTCATCACGAAAGGAGACGTTCTCAGCTCCTCCTCCTCGTCTCCTTCTCCCTCCTCCTCGTCTTCTTCTCCCTCTTCTTCCACGAACGCAACCGCGACGTCGCCTCTGACCCCTGCGTCGCGAGCGCCGACCGTGAGGCTGAGCAAGGCGGCCTAGAAGGGTAACAAGTTCAAGAAAGTGAGAGAGTTTTGGTGTAATGCATTTTATCGCAGACTTTTCCTCCCTCGCTCTTTCTTTCTTTCTTTCTTTCTTTCTTTCTTTCTATCTTTCTTTCTTTCTTTCTTTCCGCGAAAGAGCACATCATGTTCGTTCTTTTTACATTATCATCTCCTCCGCCCCCACCGCGCTCTTGTCGCTACCAGCCGCCGTCACCGCCGCCGCCTTTTTCTTCACGTCGCAGGAAGAAGCTCCGTCTTTCTTCTTGTCGACGCTGCCCCAGCGCAGCTCGAAGACGCGGGTCATCGCCTGGCCCGGTTCCAGGACGCACGAGGGAAAATCCGGGTGGTGGAGGAAGTCCGTGAAGTCCTGGGCCTCGAGGGCGATGCCGCCTCCCTGCTCGTACTCGTGGTTTCCTGTTTCGAGTTTTTTTATTGGAAAATAAAAAAAAGTAAGGTTTTGCTTCCTTTTGCTAGGACCCTCCCACACTGACCTGTTCCCTTCCACCCCCCCCCCCTCTTTTCTCTCCCCCCCCCCCTCTTTTCTCTCTCTCCCCCCCCCCCTCTCTCTCTCAACAAAGAAAAAAGAAAACCAACCTTTCCCGAAAAGACCCTTGGGGTCGAGGTGATTCCCCGTGTAAATCTCGAACGCCGGCGCGCTCGTCCAAGCCTCCAGGGTCCTCCCGGAACAGGGGGACTCGAAGCGCGCCGCCCGGATCGGCGAGCCGTCCTTGGTCACCGAGCAGCCGATCGGCGCCGGCGCCCCCCTCGTCGGAGAGGGGCCCTTGTCGAGTTTCGTCGGCCTCGTCGTCGAGCCCTTGGCCTGCGCCAGCGTCTTGTTCCCCGTCACGAACATCACCTCGTATCCCAGCCCCGGCTCCGGGTCCGTCGTCGCGTTCCACGAGTCCCCCAGCGCGCGCCCCGCTTTTGCAGGAGAATGGAAGTCAAAGGGGCCTCCCGCGACGGGCTCGACGGCGCCCGTCGGCAAAGCCGTGCCGTCGGCCCTCAGCACGGCGCGGTGCGTCGCGTCGATCGTGGTCCGCAGCTGCTTGATGGCTCGAGGGCCCGCGGCGTGGCCGTCGAGGTTGAAGTACGAGTGCTGGGCGATGTTGACCGGAGTCGCCTCCCTGTTGGCCTCGTCGGCCGCGACGACCATCGTCATCCTCAGGGAATCGTTTCTCAAAAGGTACGTCACGGAGACGTCTAGCGCGCCCGGGAACCTTTGGTCGCCGTCCGGGGACCTGAGCGCGTACGTGGCCGAGTCCCGCGTCGAGCTCGCGAGGTCCCACCTGCGGTGCGCCCAGCCGGGGCCGGCCCCCCCGTGCAGCGCCGAGCCGTGGTCGTCGTTGGGGCTCAGCTTGTGCCTCTTCCCGTCGAGCTCGTAGGACGCGTCGGCGATGCGGTTGATGAGCCTGCCGACGACGACGCCGAACATCGGGGAGTTTGTGGCCGGGGACTGAGATTTAGAAAAAGGGGGGAGGGGGGAGGAGGAGGGAGGAGGGGAGTTGAGTTCATGTTAAAAAAAGGTGACAAGGGAGAGAGAGAAGGGGAAAAAAAGGGACTCGAGAGAACTCAGTCGCGCTCTCCGAGGTCGCGCCCCCCCCCCCCCCTTCCGTCGATTGCCTCCTTTTCAACTTCCGAAAAGCCTCTAAAATTTTGCACCTCGTATCTCGTCGGGTCGTCCCATCCGAGCGCGATGTCGTCGAGCTTGCCCTCGGCGTCCGGCACGAGCAGCCTCTGCAGGGCGGCCCCTCCGGGAACGAACGAGGCCGAGGCCCCGTTGGCGGCCGTGAGCGTGATGGCGCCCGGGTAATTGGAGGTGGAAGGAGGAGGAGCCGGAGGCTTCGCTGCCGTGGCTTTGTCCAGCTCGGGCTGCTGCTGCTGTTTTTTGTGTTTTTTTGGTTGATGATGGCGACGATGGCGAGACGCAGAGACAGAGACAGAGAGAAAGAGGGAGAGAGAGAGAGAGAGAGAGAAAGAGAGAGAGAGAAGAGAGCGTAAGTCCGACGGTCGGGGTTGAAGGAAGGGAATGCTAGGACGCCAGGAGGCCTGCTCATCGCAATTTGCGTCCCTCTCTTTCTCTCCTTCACGCGCTCGCTTCTATCCCACTGTTTCTCTCCCTCTCTCTCCTCCATCTCGACACGCGGAACGCACCGCAATAGCTACGACTGCGAGCAGCGCCAGGACCGCCGAGGCTGCTTTGGCCCCGGAGACGAGGCGGCGAGGCATCGCCGTCCTTTGTCGAGAGAGGGGTCGAAGTTGATTTTTTGTGCAAAGAAAGTTTTTTTTTTCCAGGTCGAAGCTAGCCAAGCTCACATCTCTGGCTTTCCCTCGCGCCGCGTTGTTCTCTCTCCGTGTTCGCCAGATTGATCGATCGAACGAGCCATTGAGGCAGATCTCTCTATCCTTAAATGACGACCGACGTCGCCCCCGCTGCTGCTGCGGCGCCGGCTCCTGCCGAAGAAGCCGCTCCTCCTTCGGCTCCTGCCGCCGCCGCCGCTGCTCCTGCTCCTGCTCCTCCTCCCCTCTCCGCTGCGGACGCGCTCAAGATCCGCCAGCAGGTCGAGTTCTACTTCTCTGACTCCAACGCGCCGCGCGACAAGTTCCTGCTTTCGAAGATCGAAGCTGACCCGGAGGTGAGAGCGGAAAGAGGGAGAGAGAAGCGGAGGGATGGACTCGGTTTTCAATTGACATGCGGCGGCTCAGTTCGGGAGGCATCAACTCTCTCTCTCTCTCTCTCTCCCTCTCTCTCATTCTTCGCCGTCGCCTTTCCCTCTGTGTCTTTCTTTCCACTCACAAAACAACAACAACAGGGCTGGGTCGACCTCGCGCTTGTGTGCACGTTCTCGAGGCTCGCGCAGGCCCTGGGACTCAAGAAAGACGACCCGAAGAGCAAGCAGCAATCGTCGTCGCAGCAGCAGCAGCGCCGCAACGGGAAGACCGACGCTGCCGCTCCCGCCGCCGCTGCTCCCGCTCCCGCTCTCGACGACTCGACGCTCGCCCGCGTCGCCTCGGCCCTCGCCGGCTCCTCCCTCCTCGTCGTCTCCGACTGCGGCAAGCGCGTGCGCCGCTCCAGCCCGCTGCGCCCGGCCGCGGAGCTCGCCGCCGAGGCCGACGGCAGGTCGCTCTACGTCGCGCCGCTGCCCTTCGACGCGACGCTCGACGGCCTGCGCGCCTTCTTCGACGCCGCCGCCGGGGCGCTCGCTCCCGCCTCTTCCGCGGCACCGTTCGTGGCCTCGGTGCGCCTGAGGCGCCATGTCGCCTCCAAGGACTTCAAGGGCTCGGCATTCGTCGAGTTCGCCTGCAGAGAGGTGTGCGACTCTTTGCTGGAGGCGCACGCCGCTTCCGCCGCTCCTGCCGCTACCGACGCCGACGGCGCCTCCGCTGCTGCTGCTCCTTCCTCTGCTTCCTTCTCTGCGCCGCTCGTCCACGCCGGGGCCCCGCTGCGCCTCGAGAGGAAGACCGACTTCGTGTCCCGGAAAGTGGTCGAGAGGAAGGCCAAGGCCGCCGCCGCCGCGGCGGCGACGCCGGCGACCCCAGAGATCGCCGCCCCTTCCCCCGGCAGCACCGCCGCCCCCGCCGCCGCCTCTGCCCCCGCGCCCACGTTCGAGCCCGGGCGAGTGCTCCGCTTCGCGCTCGCCGAGGGCGCCGACGCCTCGCAGGCCGAGTTCGGCGCCGTCAAGACGGCCTTCGGAGGGCGTGAGGCCGGCCTCGCCTTCGCCGAGGTCGACGAGGGCAACGGATCGGGACGCGTGCGCTTCCGGTCCGCGGCCGACGCCGAGGCCGCCGTCAAGCTCGCGAAGGAGGGCAAGGTCGAGCTCGGGGGGAAGCCCTGCGCCGAGGTGGAGCTGCTGGGCGGCGAGGAGGAGGTGGCGTTCTATCAGAGGGCCGAGGCGGCGAGGAAGGACGACAAGAACGGCGGCGGAGGTCGCGGCAGGGGAGGAGGTCGCGGAGGCGGTGGCCGAGGCCGCGGGGGCTTTGGCGGCGGCCGCGGCCGCGGCGGGCGAGGAGGAGGGGGAGGAGGCTTCAACAAGCGCGGGCGCGACGGCGGCGACGGCGGCGGCGGCGGAAAGAGGCAACGGTGAAATTGGGGAGGAAAGAGAGAGAGAGAGGAGAGCGTGATTTAAAGAAGAAGAGAAGAGAATGCAACCAAATAAACATCAGTCTTCTTTCTTTGCAACAGTCGCGCGGGTGATGAAAGAGAGAGCGAGCGAGCGAGCGAGGGAGAGAGCGAGCGAGCGGACGTGAGAGCGAGCGAGTCGGGGTCGAAAAATTATAGGAGGGAAGCGAGAAAGGGAGGCTTTATTTTTCAAAAAAAGAAACCACCTTCGGCGAAGGAGTTTCATTGCCACCAAAATGAAGCCGTCTCTTCGTTTCCCGTCGCCCAGGTCCCTGGCCCTTGCCCCAGGACGCGACGCGCGAAGGATAAGCCCCCAGATCGTGAGTCCCGCCAGCTCGTCGCCCGACGACGACGAAGCGGCGCGGGAGGGGGCGATGCCTTCCACCTCGACGCCGCGGCGACGCGATTTTGCCGACGCCGCAAATCGTCCTTTGTCGCCGTCGTCCTCGCGTCGAGCTGCCCGGATTCCTCGGGCCATCGCGCCCAGGAGCTCCGAAAGCGACTCGATGACGGCCTCGGACCGGAGAGCGGCCGGTCGGTACTGCTTCCAGGGCGAGGCGTTCGTCGACAGTCTCCCTCCGGCGCTCGGCGATGTTGGCTCGATGATGGAAGTTGACAGAGACCGACTCGAACAAAAAGACGCTTACGAAGACGAGGCCGCCGACGCCGACGAAGAAACCAGCTTCCTCGACGTCAAGAAGATCCTGTCCCAGGTGAAGGAGGGAGACCCCGTGCGGCAGCTGGAGATCAGCGAGGCCTACTGGCGAGCGCAGAAGAGGAGCACAGCGAAGAGGAGGACGACGAGCAAGAGCAAGAGCCCGCGCAACTCTGTCGTCGAGAGGCACGGCGCGGGGCGCCTCCTCTCCGAAGCGCTCTCTTCGTCTCCCTCTTCTTCCACCCACCTGGGAGACTTCGACGTCGTCGTGGCCGGGGGGACCCTGGGGCTGATGCTGGCCGCGGCGCTGCAGGGCAGTCCCCGTTCTCCTCCTCTCTCGACGGCGACGGCGACGACGGCGGAAAACAGCGGCAGCGGCAGCTCTTCTTCTTCCTCTCCTCCTTCTCCTTCTACCTCTCTCCGCTGCGCCGTCGTCGAGCGCGGCCCGCGAGTCGGCGGGGGCCGGGTCCAGGAGTGGAACTGCTCCAGGAGCGAGCTCGAGCCCCTCGTGGACCTCGGGATCCTGTCGAAGGAGGAGCTCGAAGGCGTCGTCGTGACCGAGTGCGGCCCCCTAAGCGTCTCGTTCCTGGGCTCGGGGGAAAAGGACGGGGCCCCTCCTCCCCCGCTGACCCTCACGGGCGTGCTCGACGTCGGAGTCTGCCCCGTGAAACTCATGGCGCTCCTTCGAGCGAAGTTCGAGGCCGCCGGCGGCGTCGTCTTCGAGTCGAGCGAGTTTTTCGGCGCCGAGGTCTTCGACGACGGCGTCCTCGTGAAGACGCGCCGGCCGAGGCGGCCGCTGCCCGAGAAGGGCTCGATGCCGCTCTCCTCGTGCCCTCCTGATCCTCCTTCGAGCTCTTCCTCCGAGTCTTCCTCCTCCGGCTCGTCGTCGCTGGCCTCCTCTTCTTTCGAAGGGGAGGAAAAGGAGGAGGAAAAGGAGGAGGAAAAGGAGGAGGGAAAGGAGGAGCAGGAGCACGAGGGCAGCGAAGAACGGAGCGAGAGGGAGAAGACCAGGACGCTCTCCGCGTCGCTGCTCGTCGACTGCATGGGCCACTGGTCCCCGCTCGTCAAGGCCGCGAGGGCGAGCCAGGAGAGGCCGGACGCCGTGTGCCTGGTGGTCGGGGCCTGCGTGCGGCTCAAAGAGGAAGAAGAAGAGGAGGAGGAAGAAGAAGAAGAAGAGGAGGAGGATGGGAAGCGGAAGGAGAGCAGCAGCAATGGCGGCCGCTTCTCGCTCCCGCGCTCCGGCGGCGAGTTCCTCGCTTCGCGCTCCCACGCCTCCGCCTCGGGCGCCCCGGACGACGACGTCCAGTGGCTCTGGGAGCAGTTCCCCGCAGCGGGCGGGCGCGCGCGGACGCTGTACCAGTTCGCGTACGTCGACGCCGCGGCCGAGAGGCCGGGCCTCGAGGCGAGCCTCGCGAGGTTCTTCGCCGACCTCCCCGGGGCGCTGGGAGCTTCTTCTCGCCCTTCCGCTCCTCCTTCCGGCGGCGCACGCGGCGGCAGCGACGGCAGCGCGAGGATCCCCCTCTGCGCGCTGCAGCTCGACCGCGTCCTCTTCGGCGCGTTCCCCAGCTATGCGCGCGCGCCGCTGCTGCCCTCGACCGACAGGGTCCTCCACGCCGGCGACGCCGCGGGGGGCGCCTCGCCGCTGTCGTTCGGCGGCTTCGGGGCGATGCTGCGGCACCTGCCCAGGCTGGCGAGCGGGGTGCCGGAGGCGCTGGAGGCGTCGAGGCTGAGCGCGGCGGCGGCGGCGGCGGCGGCGACGGCGGCGCGGGCCAAGAGAGGCGGCGGCGGCGGCCGCGGCAGCAAGGGCAAGGGCAGGAGGGCGTCGGCCGCGGCCGCCGCGGCGGCTGCGGCTTCTTCAAAGCCTCTCGGCAGGGGCGCCCTCGCGGCCCTCACCCCTTACTCCCCATCCCTGTCGACGACGTGGCTGTTCGCGTCGGCGATGAGGCTCCCCCCCGGGTCCGTGGAAAGCCGAGGAGGAGGAGGGGGAGGAGAGGCGGCGAAGGCAGCGGCGGAGGAGGGGCAAGGAAACCGCCGCGTCCACCGCGGGAGGCAGCGCCCTCCCCCTCCGCCTCCTCGCTCCCTTCCTCCCCAGCGCCGCCGGGGCGCCTTCCTTCCGGGGGACCACGTCTCGAGGCTCCTCGCCGCCAACTTCAGGGCGCTCTCCCTGCTCGGGCCGTGGGCCCTCGGCCCCTTCGTCCGCGAGCGCGTCCGCCTCCTGCCGCTCGCGGCGGCGCTGCTGGCGACGGGCACGCTCGCGCCGCGGACCGTGGCGAGGGTGCTGCGGCAGGTGGGGCCCCTCGAGCTGGCCCGGTGGGCTTTCCACGCGGCCGCGCTGGCGGCGTTCGCGCTACTGAGGGTGCTGGCGAGCCCGCTGAGGGGCTTCGTGTCGGCGGAGAGGAGCAGGCGGAGGCAGCGATCGGGAGCGGAGGCGGCGGCGTCGTCGTCGGCGGCGGGCGCGGCGGGGACAGCCAGCGCTTCTTCTCGGGCGAAGTTCCTGGCGCGGCGGGCCCTCGCTGCCCGCGCCTTCGCCGCCCTCGGGAGGCTCGTCGACGCCCTCGAGTACGGCAGCGGGCACGACGGGAGCGGGGAAGGGAGCAGCCCCGGCGTCCGGATCGTCTCTGCCTAAAAGTCTAAAAGGTTAAAATACGAAAAGAAATGCTCCCC
>Ga0315287_10003386_pt1 | contig 15380 bp, 11 predicted proteins | sample YL17G11_0_MG_FD_205037 | JGI IMG/M metagenome (GOLD analysis project Ga0315287, IMG submission 205037) | Sediment microbial communities from Yellowstone Lake, YNP, Wyoming, USA - YL17G11_0 | ecosystem: Environmental > Aquatic > Freshwater > Lake > Sediment | place: USA: Wyoming | collected... | reverse complement strand
TACTCCCAGGGTGTGACACCCGCCAGCATCGGGCCGCGGGACCGAGCGAATGTCAGCGCCGTGACAGCCCACATCTACCACGATCTGGAGTGCTCGACCTCGTCCCGGATGTCATCGGGCAGCAGGTCAGCGAAGTTCTCTCCAAACCTACGGCTCGCTGGCCAACTGGCATCCCCATCTCCACCTCGTCGTCACCGACGGCGGCTCCCGCCCGACGGCACCTTCGTGCGCTGGCCCGGCTGGCCGGCCCATGACAGCGCCGCCCTGAGCGAGGCCTTCCGCCGCGGCGTGCTCCGGCTCTTCGTCCGCCGCGGCTGACCGTCCCTTCGCGCTTCGCCTCGGGCGCGAGTTGCGGAGACGCCGGCGCGAAGCCGGGCGCCGTGCGTGCCGCCCGACCGGCGAGCGCCGCCGTCTCCGCAACCCAGCGCCCGTGGGGCCCACGGCCGGCACCGCGGCTCTCGACCCGCTGCGTCATTGACGCGCCGACGACCCGCCCGGATATTCGGACCGGGACGAAGGAAATTCCTTCAGTGCCCCGCAGAGGAGCTCGACGCCATGACCCGCTGGATCGCGCTCGCCGTGCTGCTATGCGCCCCCGCGTGCGCTGCGCCCCGGCCGACGCCCTCCGCGCCGAACCCGGTCGTCGCCTACCTCGAGGACGCCGAGCTCCAGGCCGAGGGCGAGGCCCAGCTCGAGAACATCCGGGCGGCCCTCCGGGATTGGGCGACGCTGTCCGCGACCGAGCTCCGCGCGCGCCGCTACTCCGACTTCCAGGGCCGGCCGGCTCAGTGGGACCTGCGCGAGCTGATCCAGCACCACTTCGTCCCGTCGACGCACCGGGGCCTCGACGACTTCTGGGGCGCCGCCGCGCGCCGCGACGCCCGCGCGCTCGCCGCCCGCATGGCCCGGGAACTCGACCGCTGGAACACTCGACCGCGCTGAGCTGACTCTCGCGTTGGTGCGGATCCAAGCCTATTATGCCTGGTCACACGGTGACTGACTGCGAGGTGCATTACCGCGATGGACGAGAACGAAACCCCGACCTCCACCGATTTTGTGCGCATGACCGTAGCCGAAGACACCCGGAGCGGCAAGTGGAGCGGCCGTGTGGTGACCCGCTTCCCCCCCGAGCCCAACGGCTACCTTCACATCGGCCACGCCAAGTCCATCTGTCTGAACTTCGGCATTGCCCGCGAGTTCGGCGGTGTGTGCCATGTGCGCTTCGACGACACGAACCCGACCAAGGAAGAAGACGAATACGTGCGGGCCATCCTGCGGGATGTGCGCTGGCTCGGCTTCGACTGGGGCGACCACCTCTACTACGCCTCCGACTACTTCGACCAGCTGCACGCCTGGGCCGTCCAGCTCATCAAGGCGGGCAAGGCGTACGTGTGCGACCAGACGGCCGACGAGATCAAGGCCGGTCGCGGCAAGCTCGCCGCGCGCGGCACCGAGAGCCCCTATCGCGACCGTCCCATCGCGGAGAGCCTCGATCTGTTCGAGCGGATGACCGCGGGCGAATTCGAGGAGGGCACCAAGGTGCTGCGCGCCCGGATCGACATGGAGGCGCCCAATCAGCATCTGCGCGATCCGGTGATGTACCGCATCCTCAAGGCGCCCCACCATCGCACCGGCGACAAGTGGTGCGTCTATCCGATGTACGACTGGGCCCACGGCCAGTCCGACTCCATCGAGAAGATCACCCATTCCATCTGCACGCTGGAGTTCCGCGAACACCGGCCGCTGTACGACTGGTACCTCGACGCGCTGGGCGTCTACCATCCGCAGCAGATCGAATTCGCCCGCCTCGACGTCACCCACACGATGATGAGCAAGCGGCGACTGCTGGCCCTGGTCGAGGAGGGCCTGGTGCGCGGCTGGGACGATCCGCGCATGCCCACCATCTCGGGGATGCGGCGCCGCGGCTTCACGCCCGAGGCCATCCGCCATTTCTGCGCGATCATCGGCGTCGCCACCACCGACAGCACCGTCGACTACGCCCTGCTCGAGCATTGCGTGCGCGAGGACCTCAACAAGCGCGCCCCCCGCTACCTGGCGGTGCTGCGGCCCCTGCGCGTCGTGATCGAGAACTATCCCGAGGGTCGGACCGAGGAGGTGGACGCCGTCAACAACCCCGAGGACCCCGCCGGAGGCTCGCGCAAAGTGCCCTTCTCGCGGGTCCTCTACATCGAGCGCGAGGACTTCATGGAAGACCCGCCCAAGCAGTTCTTCCGCCTCGCGCCGGGCCGCGAAGTCCGCTTGCGCTACGGCTACTTCATCACGTGTACCGGTGTCGTCAAAGATCCCGCCACCGGCGAGATCGCCGAACTGCGCTGCACCTACGACCCCGCCACGCGGGGTGGCGATGCCCCCGACGGGCGCAAGGTGAAGGCCACGCTGCATTGGGTGTCCGCGGGGCACGCCGTCTCCGCCGAGGTGCGTCTCTTCGACCACATGTTCACCAAGGAAGATCCGGACGATGTGGCGGAGGGGGAGGGTTGGCGCTCGAACCTCAATCCGCGTTCCATCGAGACGCTGACCGGTTGCCGACTCGAACCGGCCCTCGCGGGTCTGCCGGTGGAGGAATGCGTGCAGTTCGAGCGGCTCGGCTACTTCTGCGTGGATCCTGACTCGAAGCCCGGCGCGCCCGTTTTCAACCGCACGCTCACGCTCAAGGACGAATGGGCGCGGCTGCAGAAGAAGGGCAAGCCGGTCTGAGGGGCCTGACGGCCGTCAGCCGCCGGCGATCGGAAGAGCGCGGCGCGCTCGCCACGGGCGCTGCGTCGCGGAGACGGCGGCGCTCGCCGGTCGGACGGCGCGCACGGCGCCCGGCTTCGCGCCGGCGTCTCCGCGACTCGCGCCCGACGGGTTCACGGCCGGCACCGCGGCCCTGGACCCGCTCGAGTTCCTCGCCCGGATACTCTCTCGCTGACGCGAAGGGATGCCTGATGCGCAACAGCGAGACGGTCGCGTGAGGATCGTGGGCGGCCGGTTCGCCGGCCGCGACCTCGTCTCGCCGCGCGACTTCCGCGTGCGCCCCACCGCCGAAGAGGTGCGCGCGGGGCTGCTGGACGCGATCGGCGACGACGTGCAGGGAGCGCGCGTGCTCGACCTGTTCGCCGGCACGGGGGCGGTAGGGCTCGAGGCGCTGTCGCGGGGCGCGCGCGGCGCGGACTTCGTCGAGTTCCGGCCGTCGAGCCTGCACGCCCTCAAGGCCAACGTCGCGGCCCTCGGCCTGCGCCGGCAGACCCGCATCTTCAAGCGCGACGCGATTCCGTTCGCCGAGGCGCTGGGGCCGGACAGCTACGAGGTCGCCTTCGCCGACCCGCCGTACGGCTCGAAGATCCTCGATCGGGTGATCGAGGCGTGGCATCGGCACCGCTTCTCGCGGGTCTTCGCGGTCGAGCACGACCCCGCGCACGACCTGCCGGCCGGCGCCCAGCGGCTGACGTTCCCGGAGACCGTCGTCACCGTGTACCGCCTCTGACCGGCGCCGTGCGGTCGGCCGCCCTCGCCGCCCCCGCCGGCACGCGGTCCGTCACACCACCCGCCGGTCCCCCTCGAACAGCAATACGTGCTCCCGCTTGGCGACTCGGCGCAACTCCGGCGTGAACCCGCCTCGGCCGAAGAGCGCGAAGACCTCCCGCCTGTCCGGCCGCCCCCACACCACCCGCGCCGCCGCAGCCCGGAGCCCCTCCAAAACGTTGGTCCCGAGCGGTCGTCCGCTCCACTTCACCTCCGCGAAGAGGATGGCGTTCTGCTCCTCGTTCACTCCCACGACGTCCACCTCACCGCTCGCGTCCCACCACCGGCCGACCCGTTCCAGCCGCGCGGGCGCCGTGCCCGGCCGGCGCAGCACCTCCGCCGCAATCCGCTCGTATGCCGCTCCCGCCAGGTGCGGCAGCACCTCGCGGAAGCGCCGCAGCGCCGGCCCCGTCTCCCCCAATTCCAGGTCGCTGTGGAACGCGTGGACGCACGCGAACCACAGCGCGACGAACGGATCTGCCAGCCGGTAGAGCGACCGTTTCGAGCGCTCGGGCGCGCGCTCGGTGACCGGGACCTCGCGTTCCATCAACTGGAGTCGCTCCAGCACGTGCAGGTACTTGTGCAGAACGTTCTTCTCCAAGCCGGTGTCGTTCACGATCTCGCCGAACCTGCGCCGCCCCTGCGCGATGGCGCGCAGCACGGCGAGGTAACTCCGCGGCTCGCGCAGTTCCTCTTTGAGCAGGAACTCCACCTCGCGGAACAGGAACGCACCGGGCGCGAGCAGCCGCTCCCGCACGTTCCACTCGAGCGAGCGCGCCAGGTCGAACTGGCGCAGGTACCCGGGCATCCCGCCCAGCATCGCGTACAGCGTCGCCGTGCGCTCGAACGACCATCCCGCCGGCACGTATTCCCGCACCGCCGCGAAGTCGAACGGGCGCACCACAAGGTCGCCGGTCCGGCGTCCGAACAGCGGCGAGCGCGCCGACAGGGCCTCCGACTCCATCACCGCCACCGACGAGCCGCACAGAACCAGGCAGAGCGGGAGCCGCGCCAGCGTCTCGTCCCAGCCCTTCTGGAAGAGCGAGGGCGTGGCGGAGTCGTTCTCCACCAGGTACGGGAACTCATCGAGCACCAGCACGAACCGGCCGCCCCGGCGCCGCGGTCGTCCCGCGAGACGGGTCCGCAGGAACTCGAACACCTCCAGCCAGTTGGCGAAGCCCTTCTCCGCCACGAAGGCGTCACCGAAATGGGCGCCGAGTCGAGCCGCCACCTCCCGGAGCTGCTCGCGCCCCGGCCGGCGATCGGCCAGGCAATAGACCGCCGGTCCGCCGCGGATGAACTCCCGGAGCAGCGCCGTCTTCCCCACCCGGCGCTTGCCGTAGACCACGAGCAACTGGGCGTCCGGCGCGCACCGCCGCGCCTCGAGCCACGCGAGTTCCGATCGCCGGTCGACGAACACCGCGCCCTCCGCGACAGAGTCTACTCGCGAGTAGTATACTCACAAGTCGACTCACTGTCACGCATGCCCGGGCCGCGTGTGCCCGGGCCGCGGCCCCGCCACACCGATCAACCGGGAGCCAGAAGCCGTAAGCCGATAGCCGTTGGCGGTCAGCCGTCAGCAGCGCGCGCACCTCGGGCCGCTGACCGCTCAAAGGAAGGACGCGAGCAGGGCTCGGTGTTGAGGCCGGCGCCCCACTCGCGTCATCTGCGAGGAAAGTCGAACCCGAGGCTGCGAACCCAGGAGCGACTCGAAGTATTGCACTTACTTAGACGCCCGAAGGGCCCAATAAGTTGCACTCTTACCCCTAGGGGTTAGGGATTAGGGGCTTGGGGTTAGGGCGGCTCCCGGCTTCCGGCTATCGGCTTCCGGCTTCCGGCTACGGCGTCCTGAACCAGACGACAGCGACCACCAGCACGGCCCCGGCCAGCGGCCACAGCGGCGGACCGAACGCTCGTTCGAAAGTGGCCACGGCGACGGCGGCCGCGAACGGCCACGCGGCGAGAAGCACAGCGACGCGACGCCGGAATTCGCGGCCGTCCACGCGCAGCCATCCACCTCCCACGGCGACCGCCTGCTCACCCACCACACGGGCGATCCCCCAGAGGGCGAGGCCTCCCAGCACCACCACCGCCCAGCGACCGCTCTGGGGCTCGCCGAGGCGCTCGTAGAGGGCCGAGAACGGCCCGCCGGCCTGCGGGAACCCGGCTGCCAGCATCAGCAGCGGGACCTGCAGCCAGGACGCTGCAAAGACCTCGTAGGCGAGGACGCGGAGCGCCGGAGGCGCCCCCAATCCCTCGGCGAGGGCGTGCACCGCGAATCCCACCACGAGCGCCGCCAGCGGCCCGGCGAGGAGGACGGCCGCCCAGGCCCCGGCCGCGTGCGTCCCGTCCAGCGAGAGGTCGGCCCGGGGAAGCCAGGTGGGCAGGAAACGGATGCCGTGCCACGGGAAGCCGGCAAGCGCCCCGGCACCGCCCTGCGCGAGCGCGCCGACGCCGAGCACGAGCCAGCCGCCGACGAGACCGGCAAGGATGGCCAACGCGCCGAGGAGGGGGGCGGAGAGCGGTTCGCGCTGAGGCACGGCACAAAGTAGGGTGCCGGGGCCCCGCTGCCAATCGGCCGGTTCTGTGCCGGAGGGCGACACCGGAGCCCCACAACCGATGGAACCCGACCCGCGCGGCCTGCGATACCCGGCCCCGTCGCCGAGCAGTTTCGGTTACGGGGCTCGTGGTTTCCGGTGCTACCGTGCGCCCATGGGCTCGCATCGCACACTCAAGGCGTGGCAGCACGCCAAGATCCTCGCCGTGGACTGCGCGAAGGCCGCGCGCCGGTTCCCAGCCGAGGAACAGGCGGCGTTGGCGGACCAGCTCCGGCGGGCCGCGTACGGCGCGGCGCTGAACATCGCCGAGGGCGCGGGCCGGCGTGGCGCACGCGAGGGCCGGCGCTACCTGGACACTGCCCGCTCGTCGCTGGTTGAGGTCGAGGCGATCCTGGAGATCGCGAAGGAACTGGGCTACGTCGAACTGACGACCTTCGCACGTCTCGAGGCCCGCCGCGACGAGGCGGCGAAGACGCTCTACGGACTGCTGCGCGCGATCTCGCGATCGGTCACGACAAGCGCCAAGTAGCTCGAAGCCACCTGGCACTCGTCACTGCAGTACCACTGCGCGTCTGCTCACTGCTTCGCACTGCCCACTGGACACTGTTCGGTGTTCAGTGCGCAGCGGTGCTCAGTGCGCCGCCCCCATCAACTCGAAGAACCTCCCGAACAGCCGTATCCCCTTCCACAGCTGGTCCAGGTTCAGCTTCTCGTTCGGCCCGTGCAACCCGTCGTCCGGCAGCCCGATGCCCGCCAGGAGCACCGGCGCCTTCCGCTGCTGGAGCAGCGGCACGATCGGGATCGAGCCGCCGCTGCGGATCGGCGCGATGCCCCGCTTCCAGATCTCGCGGGCGGCCTGGTCCAGCAGGCCGAATGGCTTCGAGTTGAGCGGCGCCAGAACCGGGTCGCTGTAGGCGTGGATGTTCACGCTGACCCCGGCGTACTTCGGCGCGAGCCGCTTCACCGCCTTCTGGAGCAGCGCCGCCACTTCCTTGCCGCGCTGGTCCGGGACGAGGCGCAGCGTCACCTTCGCCGTCGCTTCGGCCGGGAGCACCGTCTTGTATCCAGCGCCCGTGTAGCCACCGACGATGCCATGCACCTCGAATGTCGGCCGCGACCACACCCGCTCGAGGAACAGGAAGCCCTTCTCTCCGGTCAACGCCTTCGCGCCGGCCTCCTTGCGGAACGCCGCCTCCTTGATGGGCAGGGCCTTCCAGGCCGTGAGTTCCCTCGCGCTGGGCTTCTTCACCCGCGTGTAGAGCCCGGGGATGCGGATCCTGCCGTCGGGACCCTTCAGCCGCTCGAGCAGGTGCCAGAGGGTCTCGATGGCGTTCGGCGCGGCGCCGCCGTACAGCCCGCTGTGCAGGTCCTTCTTCAGCGTCCGCACGTGGATCTCCGCCGCCACCATCCCGCGGAGCCCCACGTCCACGCTCGGCCAGCCGGGCGCCACCATGTTCACGTCGGGCACGAGCACCGCGTCGGCCTGCGTGCGCTCGGGCTGGGCGGTCAGGAAGGTCGTGAGCCCCTTCGAGCCCACTTCCTCCTCCCCCTCGATGAGGAAGCGCATGTTGATCGGCAGGCGGCCCCGGGTCGCGAGCAGCGCCTCGACCGCCGAGACGATGCAGAAGACTTGCCCCTTGTCGTCGGCGGTTCCGCGGGCGTAGAGCTTCCCCTTGCGCACCGTCGGCTCGAACGGCGGCGTGACCCACGCGGACAGCGGATCCGGCGGCTGGACGTCGTAGTGCCCGTAGCACAGGACCGTCGGCGCACCCCGCACCTCCGGGCCCACCGCCCAGACCATCGGGTGTCCCGCGGTCTCGATCGTCTCTACCCGGAAGCCCAGGCGGGAGAGCCGGTCCGCGATCCACTGGTGCGCGCGGCGGCAGTCGCCCGTGTTCTCGGGGAGAGTGCTGATGCTGGGGATCTTGAGCCAGGCGGTGAGGTCGGCGAGCAGGCGGTCCTGCTCCTTCTCGACCCAGGCGGAGAGTGTGGTTTCCATGGGGAGGGAACCTATCGCTCCCGCCCCGCGCGCCGCTAGCCGCCTCCGTCCGTCTGTCCGCCCGTCCACCCATCCGCACCCGCCCTCACGCATCCACGTCCGCACGCCTATCTTGGCACCGATGCGCCTCACGTCGTCCTTCGCCGTCTTTCGCTTCGACCCGGGTGAGCAGGACCTCGCCAAGGCGCGCTGGCTCGCGCGGGAGGGGAAGGTCGCGGCGGCGGAAGACGAGTACCGGAGGGCGCTGGGGCGGACCCCGGACATCTACGCGGGCTGGCTGGAGCTCTTCGAGCTGCTGCGGCGCGACGGACGGAGCCAGCAGGCGCTGGAGCTCGCGGATGCGGCCGAGCGGCACTGGGGCCCCGACGCGGCGATGCCGCACACCCTGCGCGGCGCGGCGCTCGTGGAACTCGGCCGCATCACCGCTGGGCTCGGCGAGCTGCAGCGGGCCATCGGCCTCGACGGCTCCCTCGCCGTCGCCTGGCACGAGTACGGCTACGCCTCCTATCGCGCCGGCCACCACAGCGAGGCCCTGCTCGCCCTCGACCGCGCCTTCGGCCTCGAGGCCCACACCGACACCCTGATGCTGCGCGGCCGCATCCTGCGCGAGGGCGGCCGGTACGACGCCGCGGAGGTGGCGTTCGAGGCGGCCGTGCAGGCCACCGACCACGACGTGCCGCGGCGCGACGCCGAGCGGGAGGTCCTCGCCACGCGCCGCGCAGCCGCCCTGGGCGGGAAGCGCCCGCGCGACTTCACTGCCCGCGAGCGCTGGTTCGCGCGGGACGGCGGCATCCTGCTCCTCGCGCCCGGCGAGGCCGACACCCCGTGCGACTCGATGGCGCGGGCCGTCGGGGCGCTCGTCGCGCTCGCAAGGGAACTCCAGTGGCGGCCTGCCGCGGTGGCGGGAGCGTGTGAGGACGACCGGGACTTGGCGGAGACCGTGGCTGGGATGCTCGGGACGCCGGCGCTCGGGGCCTCCGCGCTCGACCCCGCGGATGTGCCGCTCTTGGTCACCGTGCAGAACGACGGGCGCGAGGAGTGGACGAAGCAGCTGGACCGCCTGGCGCGCTGGCGCACCGGATGCTGCTTCGCGCTGGTGCAGCGGCCCGACACTCCGAACGGCGCCGACGTGGTAGGTGTCGGGGCGGACGTTCCCCAGGGCGACGTCTACCGCGACCTCACCGAGGCGCTGCGCCGTGCGCCAGAGGTGGCCGAAGCGCCGGCCCCGGAGATCCTCACCCTCGCGCGCCACCCCCTCGCTGCATGGCGGCAGCGCAGCGCGGAGCCGGCGCCAGGCTGACCTGGCCCCGCTGCGAGGTCCCCGCCGCTAGCGGACCCGCTCGGCCTGGAGCGCTGCCCAGGGATCCCCACCCGCGCTGATGCGGGCCTGGACGTCGGCCAGCGTCGCGCGCAGGTCGCCGCGGTGGCCGCCCAGCAGCCGGTCGAAGACCTCGAGATCCGTGCGATACAGCCGCTGCGCGAGGACCGCGGCGTTGTTCAGCGGGCGCCCCGCCAGGACGCGGCCGTTCACCGTCTCGAGCGCGCGACCCGCCGCGCCCGCGAGGTCCGACTGCGCGAGCCGGAAGATCCGCAGCCGCTCCTCGCGGAGCGTCGGCCCCGCGATGCCCGGCGCGTAGAGTGCCTCGAGGCGCCTCGCCAGCTCGGCGTAGAACCGGCCGAGCCGCAGCTCGTCCCGCCACCGCGCCGCGGCGCGTGCCGCGTTCCGCCGGTCACCCCGCGCGCGGAAGAACGCCTCCGCGCCGCGGTACCCCACGAAGTTCGCGAACGACTCGTTGAACGCCACGTGCCCCGCCGACCACACGGTGTTGTGCAGGATCTCGTGGATCACCGTGCCGGCGAGCTCCACCGAGTCCTCGCGCAGGACGGTCGAGAGCAGCGGGTCCTGGAAGTACCCCAGCGTCGAGAATGCGCTCGACGGGCGAACGTACGTGTCCATCCCGATCCGCTCGAGCCGCCGCGCTTCCTTCTGCACGCCCTCGAGGTCGAAGAACCCCTTGTACGGGACCCGCCCGACGACGGGATACGTCCACGCGTACTCGGCGAGGCGGTCGTACCGGCTGGCGCTGAGCACCAGGACCAGGGTGTCGCGGTCTACCTTCGAGTAGGTCGTGTACGTCTCGAGCGCCCTGAGGCCCAGGGAATCGGCGGCGAAGGCCCGGGCGGCGAGCACCAGCTCGAGCTTCGCCTTCGTCGCCGGGTCGGTCGCGGGGTCCGCGACGAGCGCCGCGATCGGCTTGCGGCGCAGCAGTATCCGCGCCTCCTCCATCCCCGCGCGCACCACGTAGCGGACGTCCGGGCTCACGTACCACGCCGCGACGGCCGCGAACAGCAGCACGCCGAGCAGCGCCGTCACGACGCGCCGGACCAGCCGGAACGTGATTCGCCTCTTCACCGGAGAACCCTCCGCGCCCGTGCGCTTGTGGTCACCAGACCCACCCCGCCGTGAACCGGTGCGACCCTCCACCCAGGACATCGAGGACCTGGAAGGCGTAGTCGAGCCGCAGGTTGTGGAGGATGATGCCGCCGCCGAACACCGGTGACGAGCGGTCGGTCTCCCGTCGGCCCGCCACGAAGCCGAGGCGGCCGAGCGCGCCGACCCCGCCGCTCACCACGCCCCCCTCGACGCCGACGATCCAGTAGCTGTCCCCGCCGGGCGGCGCCACCCACTCCGTGGTGGCCATCAGCCGCGGCGTCCCCTGTGGGTCCATGATGTTCAGCATGTATCCGATGCGCGTCGTCAGCGGAAGGGGGGCTCGCAGCGCGGTCCCGCCGCTTGTGTTGCTGCCGATGTTCTGCACCACGATGCCGAGGGCCGCGATGTCGAAGAACGCCGCCATCAGGCCGACGTCCACGCCGACCGCCGTCGTGTTGACCGCGGGGTCGGTCCCGACGCCCACGTGCTCCCTCAGTGCCTTCACGCTCACGCCCGCCGAGAGCAGACCGTGGCGGTAGGTGAGCGCCCCGACCGCCAGGGCGTGGTATGCGCCGATGGTGGCGCCGGTGGCGAGGCCGCGGTCGCCGCCGAACGCCGGATCGGGCACGAACGCGCTGTCGCCGCCGAAGTCGAGGATGTGGAGCCCGACGCCGAGGTCGAACTTGCCGACGCGCACCGCGAGCGCCGCGCTCGCGAGGTAGCTGTCGAGCAGGTAGCGCTCGTAGCTCACCGCCAGCGCCGTACGCTTGATCGGCGCGAGCCCGGCCGGGTTCACGAACAGCGCACCCACGTCGCCGATGACCGCCGTGTAAGCGCCGCCCAGCGCCATCGCGCGGGCCGTGGCCGGCAGCTCCATCAGCACGCCCCCGGTCGTCCCCGGGGCCTGGGCGCGCACCGTCGGCGCGAGGAGTCCGAACCCCACGGCGAGGATCGCGCCGCGCATCATCCGCATCGCGCGCGATCCGCTACCGCAGCCGGACCACGGCGATCTGCGCGCCGGCGGCCAACGGGAAGATGCCGCCCGTCGTGGGGCTGAAATCGAGCTCGAAGCTCCGCCCGTCGGGCGCCTGCGTCGCCAGGACGAACGCACCGCTCCCCGACCTCAGCGTGCCCGTCACCGAGACCGCCCCGCCGGTCCCCGAGAACGGCACGAGCGGGAACACGCGGTCGAAGTCGGACGGCGCCTGGGCATTCAGGTCGGCGAACGTCGTGCGGAAGTGCCAGGACGCATAGCGCAGCTCGGCCGGCGCCGTGAAGCCCGGATAGTCCGATGCGTAGACGGCGAGGGCCCAGTGGCCGAGGAGATTCGCGAACGCCGTGCCCGTCACCGCGGCGACGTTGGCCGCGCCGAGGGACGACGTGTTCACCAGGTCGCGCGACGTCTGAGAGCCGAAGCGGTCCACGAGATACCGGACGAAGAGCCACACGGCGCCCCGCTCGGCCAGCTCGCCGGGACCCGTTGCCGCCACCACGGCGGACGCGAGCGGGTCCCTCAGGTACTTGAACGCGTTGTACAGGTTGCCGATGAAGAACCGCGACGCCGTGGTGTCGATGCCGAGGCTGTCGTAGTACCGGCCGCCCAGCTCCTCCGCGAGGTGCGAGAGCGCTTCGTTCAGCCACAGCACCTCGGCCCCTCCGCCGCGCACCAGCGTGTGCTGGTTGAACGAGATCATGTGCTGGAACTCGTGGATGAACGTCACCGGGATGAGGCGCCGGACCAGGCTCACGCTGTAGGGGCACGATACCAGTCCGCCTGGATCGGGCACGAACCCGTAGAACACCTCGCCGTTGTTGTACGTGGATCGGATCGACGGGAGCAGGTCGGCGCCGTAGAAGAAGCCCGTGACGTACGAGTCTTCGCACTGCGGCCGGCCGACCAGCGCGTTGACCTTCGGCGTGAGCAGGATTATCACCACCGCGTTGTTGTCGATGTCCGACTCCGCCCCGAAGTTCTGGCGGTCGATCGGGTAGAGATCCCCGTCGAACTGCTGCCCCATCTGCAGGAGGTCGGAACCGGTGAGGCCGCCCGCCGGGGCGCTGTCGTCCACGAAGATGGCCGCGTGCGTCCCGACCCAGCGCGCCGTCGCCACGACGTTCTTGAGCGCCGCGCAGTCGAGGTCGCCGCACACCTTGAACGGCCGCGAGAAGCCGACCACCGGCGGCGCCGCCGCCACGCGGGCCGCCGGCGCCGCGGCGCGGAACCCGAGCGCCCGCGCTTCGGCGGCGAGCCGGGCTTCCCGCGCGCGCAGGCCGTCGTGGAACCGGAGCGCCGGAGAGGGTTCGCGGCCTGCCGGCGGGGGCGCGAGCGCCGCGGACACCGACGCGCCGGCGGCACTCGCCGCGCCCAAGAGGCTGAACGCCGTGGTGATGCCGCTCGTGCCGGTGGCGCTCTGCGCCACGATGAGGTACTGGGCCCCGCTGCTCCCCGCGGCGGGGAAGCGGAGCGCGCCGGCGATCTGCGTGCCCGTGTACAGGGCGAACTGGCCCACCGCGAGCGACACGTCGCCACCGCCGGCCGGCGGGGCCGTGGAGTCGCCGCACGCCGCCGCGACGAGCGCGGCCATGCCGAGGGCCCAGGCGCGGGAGGATACAGTCATCTGCGACCAACGCTCGCGGCACCGCTCCAGCGTGTCAAGGACGCGGCGCACGTGCTTTGACAGCCCCTCGGCGCCCGGCTAGCTTGCCCGGTTGCATGGCCTTCGTCCACCTCCACACCCATTCCGAGTACTCGCTCCTCGACGGCGCCAACCGGATCCCCGACCTCATCGAACGGGTCAAGGCGCTGGGGATGGACAGCCTCGCCGTCACCGATCACGGCAACCTCTTCGGGGCGTGGCACTTCCACAGCCAGGCCAAGGCGGGCGGCATCCGCCCCATCCTCGGCTTCGAGGCGTACGTCGCCTTCGGATCCCGCCGGCTCCGCGAGAAACCGGCCGACGCTCCCAAACACTACGCCCACCTCATCCTGCTCGCCCGCAACCGCGCGGGTTACCGGAACCTCATCCGCCTGACCTCGATCGGGTACGTCGAGGGGTATTACCGCAAGCCGCGCATCGACCGGGAGACGCTGGCGCACCACGCCGAGGGCCTCGTGTGCCTCTCCGCCTGCATGACCGGCGAGGTGGCGTTGTGGCTGCGTGCCAACGCCTACGATCGGGCACGCGAGGCCGCCGAGTGGCACGAACGCACCTTCGGCCCCGGCAACTACTGGCTCGAGGTGCAGGAGCACGGCCTCGCCGAGGAGAAGCTCGTTCAGGAGGGTGTCTTCCGGCTGGCCGGCGAGCTCGGCCTCGGCGTGGTGGCGACCAACGACGCCCACTACCTGCAGCGCGAGGACGCCGCCGCCCACGATGTCCTGCTCGCCATCGGCACCGGCAAGGACCTGGACGACCCCAAGCGGTTCCGGTTCGAGGGCACCGAGAGCTACCTGAAGTCCGAGGCGGAGATGCGGCGGCTCTTTCCCGGCCGCGACGACGTCTACGCGAACAGCCAGGCCATCGCCGACCGCTGCGAGTTCGACTTCGAGAAGCGGTTCTTCCTGCCGGACTTCCCGCGGCCCGCCGGCTACGCGACCAACGACGACCTCCTCGTCGCCCTCGCGGAGCAGGGCGCGGCGCAGCGCTACGGCGACCCGCTCCCCGAGAGCGTGCGCCAGCGGCTCGACTACGAGCTCGGTGTCATCACCAAGGTCGGCTACGCGGGCTACTTCCTCATCGTGGAGGACTTCATCCGCTGGGCGCGCTCGCGCGGCATCCCCGTGGGGCCGGGACGCGGCTCGGCGGCGGGCTCGCTCGTCTCCTACGCCCTCGGCGTCACCAACGTGGACCCGCTCCGGTACGACCTCCTCTTCGAGCGGTTCCTGAACCCCGAGCGGATCTCGCCGCCCGACATCGACGTGGACTTCTGCGAGGAGCGGCGCGGCGAGGTCATCGAGTACGTGCGGGAGCGCTACGGCCGGGACTCGGTGGGCCAGATCGTCGCCTTCGGCACGATGAAGGCGCGCGCGGCGGTGAAGGACGTGGCGCGCGTCCTCAAGGTGCCGCCCGGCGAGGCCGACCGGCTCACGAAGCTGATCCCCAGCGTTCCGGGCCAAGTGGAGTACACGCCGCTGAAGAAGCACGTCGAGCAGTCCGCCGAGCTGCGCGGGCTGATCGACCAGAGCCCCGTCTACCGGCAGCTGATGGACTTCGCGAGCCGGATCGAGCGGCTCAGCCGCCACATCTCGGTCCACGCCGCGGGCGTGGTGATCGCGCCGGGGCCGCTGACCGACTACGTGCCCGTGTGCACCATGCCGGGCAAGGGCACCGGCTCCGGCGCCGCCGACGACGCCATCATCACGCAGTACGACATGGTCGCGCTCGAGATGGTCGGGATGCTGAAGATGGACTTCCTCGGCCTCACGACCCTGACCGTGCTGCGGCGCGCGACCGACGCGATCCGCGAGCGGCACGGCGTCGCGGTGGACCTCGACCGGCTCGACTTCGAGGACCCCGCCGTGTACGCGCTCCTGCGCAACGGGCGCACCGCGGGGGTCTTCCAGTTCGAGTCGAACCTCGCGACCGACGCGCTGCGCCAGATGCGGTGTGACCGGTTCGACGACCTCGTGGCCACCAACGCCCTCGTGCGCCCGGGCCCGCTCGACAGCGGGATGCACCTCGTCTACATCCGCCGCAAGCGCGGCGACGAGCCGGTCCGCTACGCCCTGCCCGCGCTGCAGGAGATCCTCGAGCCCACCTTCGGCGTCATCGTCTACCAGGAGCAGGTGATGCGGATCGCGAACGTCCTCGCGGGCTACTCGCTCGCCGAGGCCGACGTGCTCCGCAAGGCGGTCGGCAAGAAGAAG
>Ga0315287_10003385_pt1 | contig 15386 bp, 9 predicted proteins | sample YL17G11_0_MG_FD_205037 | JGI IMG/M metagenome (GOLD analysis project Ga0315287, IMG submission 205037) | Sediment microbial communities from Yellowstone Lake, YNP, Wyoming, USA - YL17G11_0 | ecosystem: Environmental > Aquatic > Freshwater > Lake > Sediment | place: USA: Wyoming | collected... | reverse complement strand
CTGTCAAACGTTAATCACACAGAGGGCAGTAAAGATCGAAGATCTATCGAGACGACAGAAGAACTCATCGATAGAGCTCAAACTGTAATCACTGTCCGCAACCTCATAAACAACAGGTCTATCGACACCGTCTTACAGAATGAATTTCCGGATATCTGGACTACGTTGACCATAGGTATGGGAGAACCGGAGATGCTTCGAGATAAGCGTCTCGAAGTGGCTGAGCATATCGAGCTTCATGTTGGAGGACATTACGACACCTATGTCGAAATGCCAGAAACGATAAAAGAAGAGACAGGGATTATCGGGGGACTGTTCCCGAGGCCAGACGGAAAGGCTATGGTGTTTCGCGACCCACAGCTGACTTACGATGGCACAAACACAAAGTTCACGGACTTAGGCGTAGAACCAGGACATGTACTTTACATTCGTTCAGGGATTACGGGTTCTCCGCGCGGTTATCAAATTCAAGGAGTTTTTGCCGACGAACTCCATGTGTCTGAGTCAACTCCGTTTACGCAGGCATCAGATGAACAGCTAGTTAACGCTGTGGAATATTCGATTGGGTGGTTGTCTCCGTCCTTCGATAACATCAACTTCGCGGCGTTGCCCTCCTACGACTTTGTGAGGACAGCTACTATCAGCTCAGACGCGGGTAACGCGTCAATAACGGCTGGAACCTCTAGGCGTATGCGCACTACTGGGGCGATTTACTTATCGGGCAATCCTATCTTGGACGTCATAAGCGTGGAGATAACTAATCCAAGTACCTCAGACCCGTTCTTGGACCCGACGAGCGGAACTGTTAAGTTTCAAAATCGCACGAATCTTCCGCCCATCCAAGGGTCAGTTGTTGGAACATCCCAGTACCAGGTCACGGTTTTAAACCCGGAGAAGAGTCAGTCGGCAGAAGCCGTAATCGGGATTAATGTTGGCTACTACGACGCGGGTACTGGACTCGTATCTGATAGTTTTAACGACAAGAACTTACGTGTTCGTTACAGAACACTGAGTAACTTTTTGGGTGTGCATAATTACGCTAAGAATATTTCAGACCGCGTGTTAGCCGCCAATCACTTAATCCGAGCGCGGCACAATATATGGGTATCGGCAATGATACCTATTCGGTACAAGCCGACAGTTGCAGCTACAGTCTCATTCGAGGAGATGCAAGCAACCATTGCTAACTTTATAAATCAATTCGACGCTAACGATTACTTAGATATGTCAGACCTGATGACAGAACTTCGTAATAACTACGAGCAAATAAGTACTGTTTTTCCTTTTAACATCACGTTCTCGTTGAATCTCCCTGATGGACAGGTGGCCGAGTTCTCGTCGTCGGACATTGTATCCATTCGCGTAACGGATACAAATGGTGTCTCTCTCACTAACGGCCCAGACATCATGGTTCCAGCAGGTTTACAGAGTAAAGGCATTACAGAAATCGCGGCTACTTCAACCCTTACTCTCGGACAAGTTCTGGATGAGCTGTATCTCTATAGTGGGATTTCGGACAGAACCATTGTGTACCGTAGCCGTCCTGAGCTCATCACGCTTTACTTAAGGAGCTAGAGATGCCGCAGCCTTTCGAAGTAGATGATTATAACTCGTCGTTGTTCAACGGGCTGTCTGGGTTCTGGCAACGGTTTTTTAGAGACACCAAAGACCTTCAAGCTTTCTATAAGGCGTCAGAGCAATACCTAGGGCAAGTGTACCTTGACCTTCTTGGGAGCGTGTTGAGCACTGGTATCGTTGATACCCCGGTGTTCAACAAAGAATACTGGAAGCTCTTCTTAATCAAGGAGAACGAGTTATCTTTTGTCGCAGGTGACACGGTTCTTGATGATAAGTACAAGTATGACATGCCAGGTTCGGCTGTGTCCCTCGTCCTATTGCAGAACTCGGTGTTCGATCCATCTGTTACGTTTGAGCGTGACGTTGACTTCAGTTTAAAAGACGATGACGGTTACATCTACTTTAACCGCGACATCTTTAACGAAGTTTTAGACGCAAACTTAAATACGCTAGTTCCCTTATCTGGCGTAGCGTGGCGATATTCGAACATTCGAGTAGGAAATAGCTTAATGGATTACAGTTTCCCAACTGGAAACTGGGAACGGGATACGTCTGTACGAAAAGGAGACACGTTAAACCTGTTGGCGTACCGGGGAGTACTCGTTCAAGAGGGTAACGTAGGCCAGTTTGTTGTGTCTGGTCCTGTTGCCTTTACCGTGGCTGGTGACTCAAAGACTTTCGACAGTACGAATGTCGGAGACATTATTGAGGTTTATTCCGCTTCAGATCCTACGTTAGTTGGGTACTACCTAATTGACAGACTTCATGGGTCAGACTTGAGTACGTGTTATCTTCCTGACGGAAGTCTGTTAGGAGTAAGCACTCTATGTAACCTGCCAACTGCTACTTCTTCAGCTGACCTTAAGTGGAGACACTACAAAGCCATTTACTTTGACGCTTCTGATGAACTATACGAGATAGACTACTTTGATGGTGCGGCTGTAATCGGAAACTACAACACACCGTTTCCACTTGATTACGCTTTGCCGTTAGTTTACGCGGTAACGCGTAAGAGTTACGACTGTACGAATTCTGTTCCTATTTCATCTTATAACTTTGGTCCAACACACGGGGCCTCGGATTTAAGTGTAAAACACTTAGTTCCAGGGTCAGTTAGCGTTTATGCTTCTCGAAATGATAATCGAGCAGTAACTGAGAATATCGATTACGCTGTTGATTACTTAAGGGGTATTATTCAACCATTAGCGTATGTTGATAGTGTGAATCAATCCGGGACTAACGGAAGTTTTTCGAGGTCATCGCACAAATTTAGGGTTACTCGTTATCCCTATTATTCGTCAGGTATCGTGTTAGACCCTATTCAGGACGTAGGGTCAAAAATCAACATTACGTCATCTACACATTACGCTACAGGAATTTATACAATAGTTTCAATCGATGATTCCGTTTCTAGTAGGTATTCATTAGTACTCGCTGATGACTCAGGCGTTACATTGCCTATTAACATCACTGAGTCTAGTGTTCATTGGAGTTTTATAAAGAATCTAAATGCTCCTTACTGGAGTCCTACGTCTACTGCTTTTTGCTCATATGAGTTCAGAACAGAAGTTTTCTTGTCTGCTGGTGGTCGAATTGCAGAACTCACGAGTAACAATGTGCGCGAAGTAGGTCTGTGGGTTCCTGAAGTTCTAGTAGACCGATTTACTCTCTATAACAACTACGGGTATTTGCTCAATAGGTTCTCTGCGTCGTCTGAGACGTATAAGAATTTTCTACGAGGTATCATGTACTTGTATACCTCAGGACCTAAGTTATACGTAGTGGAAGCCGCATTAAACGTTGCGGCAGGTTACCCCGTAATCCGGTCTGACGGTGAGGTGTTTACAGCGTATAACAACGGGGTTATTTCTTCAGGTTCTGACGGTGTCATAACATTCACTACCCCTAACAAGATATTTACGTCAGCTTCTGCTGCGTTTACAGAAGCTGATACCGGTGGTTGGCTCGTAACAACTAATTCTATTAACGAGGCTAACCAAGGAAAGTTTAAGATTGAAAGCGTAACAGACGAACACACTCTCGTATTAGACTCTGAGTTTAACATGGTTACTGAGAGTGGACTCGAGTGGGTAGTGTCCTGGGACTACGTTAAAACGGTTACAACTCAGAACACTCAAGGGATTAGCCGTACGTACTCTTTTCCATTGAACATCCCTTTAAGAACTGACCTAGAAGATGTTTCAAACTATAATAAGTTAACGTTTGAGTCTTTCGAAATTCTCACAACGGCGTTTGTAGTTACTGACTACTTAGAAGACCCCGAGTGGTGGCATGACAAATTCATACCGAGTATCTTATGGCCAAACACAACGGCTGATAGGCGTTTTGCTACGACTAAGCTCTATGCCAGTTTAATTGACCCTGAAGACGCGTTATGCGTCGATGACCCTGGCGCGTACCTAGACGCCGATGACACAGGTATGGTGCTAGCACCTACTGATGGATTAGGAAATCCAGTTGATATCTACAGGCATGGAACAGCCTTTTGCCTTATGGACCAGTATTTGAAGTTTCATATGTTCTTTGTAGATATCGATTACCGTGTAGATTTGACCATGCAGTTCCGTGACGACATCGCGAATATTATCATAATAGTAAAACCGTCTTACACATATCCGTATATTGAATCTGGCGACATATTCATAGATTCGCAGGAGTTGTACGACACCTTAAGCTTAATCCCTGGTCTTGATTTTTCAGGGATAGACGGCTTAACATTTGCTAACTGTGAATTGCGGATAGACCAGCCTTATAACCTGGATGATTTTTTCCGTTACGAAACATACGACGGAGAGTCCCAAGCTTTAGCTTCTCCCCCTGCTGCTCCTTTCACTTTAGCTGTAGGAGTGGACGAGCGTATTGTGCAGTGCACAATCCACGCAACGGTTGACGGAATCGATGTACTCGAAGGAATAGACTACACGATAGACATGGACCCGGAATCAGTAACGCACGGGTTAGTTACGCCGTTGACCACTTGGGACGTTGCAGCAGACGTAACGTTTACGGCTAGAACTGTTGTCCTATTTAACGAGGATGACGGTACGCCTGACACAACAATAGGATTTACTCCCTTAATGTTGGATGGGTTGGAGCCAGGGTACGTTCGGTTTACTCTGGAAGCTACGTACAACCGTACAGAATTCATCGAGAGAGCTCTTGGCATTTCAATCGATACGAACTACCCTGTGGGTGTCCCGTATACTTACCTGTGAGGAAAAAATGACACAACACCGCGATGCGAGCAAACTTTACGGCGTATTGTCCGTAAGTGCCTACGATACTATTACAGGGAAAAGAACGTTTCATTCGGTAAAGAAGAACCAAGTGACTAATGTCGGGAGAATCGTAGTTCTCGACTTGTTAGCTCAGATAGACGTTAGTTCTCCAGAAACAGCTCAAATGTATCCCGCTTATAACCAGATTTGGTCTTTGAGCATTGGAGATAGCCCTATACCGGCTGTAGCCACCGACGATAAGTTGTGGAGTTCGCGGTACTCGCAGTCATTGTCTCCAATCACAGAACGTATAAAAATAAAAGCCGCGTATGAAATTAGGATAACGGCTGAAGTAGCAGCGGGTGACGCTACTGACGTTGTGTTAACTGAAGCTGGTTTATTTACTCGTGGATACCAAAACAAACCAGACATAGTATACACCACCTGGGAATCTATTCCGTTTAGGCGTATGTACGCGCGTCAAACGCACCCTGCATTTACTAAGGGTGCTACAATGCGTGTGGTCTACGAGTGGACGTTAGGGATGACTGTTTCTTCCTGAAAAGGATAAGGAGAATAAGACATGGCTACTCAAGATGTAAATTTCGAAATAGGTGATGGCTCTGATACGAATGATAGCGGTATGCCGACTGACACAGGAGCTATTAAGCCTTTGATAGCAGGAGAGCGTGTTCGCGCTGCCGTTCTAAATAGACCACACGAGAACCTGCGTCAGCGTACTGAGACTCTGCGTACTGAGGTTTCGAATCTCAAGTACCTCATGGACTCAGATGTCTCCTGGATTATCACTGGTGGTAGCAGCATTGGAGCTGTTACGGGTGACACGCCGCCGACAGTAACGTGGAATCCCACTACGGGAAAGTTCGTCACATCTGCTGACATCGTAGTGCAGCCAATTGCAGGCCCCATTACGGATAAATATGATTCAGTAACATACACAAACGTTGCTCCGTGGTCCATTACGATAAAGATGGACTCGAAGAGATTCGCAGGTGGGCATTTAAAGTCTTTGATATGGACTGAAGTAGCGCCCGCAGTGTTAGCTCCTGCGCGAGCCGCCGCGACTGTTACAGATACTCCGTACCGAACGTTGAACATCCAGATTTGTAACGACGGGACAACTCTGGTATCTGATGTTCACACAGCGCTTAACCCAATTGGTGATGGCTTTTCGCACATCATTACGGGGAGTGGCGTAGTAACTTTCGCGGATGTTACGCCGTCAACATACACGTTTGATGGCGTATACGAGCGGGAAATGCACTACATAACTCCCGCTGTTTTTGCCTCATTCTTCGCTATTCCCAATTCCATTCTCAGTGGCGACACTCTGTGTATCTACTATGAGTGGCTCGTAGACCCAACACCCTCCACGTTTGGTGGCCGTAGACAAGCGACGCCGACCGCGAATGGTGGCGCGATTAACACTGTGGTATCTGCGGGTCAGTTCTTCTTGGCGAATTCGTACCCGGAAAGACTCCCTCTCGCTATCCCGATATGCCGAAGAATTGGTGACGCTCTTATTTTCGTGGATGGCACGGTGTGTATGGGGACGCCTCCTTCTGAGTTTCCGTCTGGGGCTGTAACCTTTGGTGTAAACCAAAGGTCCCTTGCTGATGTTGCTTCTTTGTTTTCGGCGTCCACGGGAGCAGGTATCGTCGGAGTAGCCGGGCATGTCGCGCATGCGGGTGCGTCAGTAGACAGGTTCACGATTAGCGCGGGTACGCTCCAGACTATTCTTGAGGCCCTTCAGCTCTTCGTAAACGATAAAGCGTCATTAGACCAAAACGAAACGTTGGCTGGAGATTGGCTACAGTCTGCGACTAGTGCATGGTACGTGACTGAAGCTTCTGCTGTAAACTCTTGCCGACTTCTTTGGAGAACAGGGTCAGGCAGACCCGCTGACTCAAGCGTCACGTACAATACTATCTCCCGGTATCAGCTGAATGACTATGGTGTCAGCACATACACCTCGATGCTTGTCACGTTAACGGGTGGGTATCTTGAATATGACACGAGTTGGAAGATTCATACTCCAGCAACTGGCAGTGGAAATGTAACTGTTGAAATTGAAATCAATAGTGCGCCACGAACTTCAGAGCATAACGTACGCGGTTCTTATCGAATCTCAGCAGCTGCAGCTAACTCTCTATTTGAACTTCTTCCCGCAGACGTTTTAACGAGTGATTACACGTCGGGGTTTTCAACGTTACTTTCTAACTATTACTTGTGGGGACATCCTGGGTCATTTTTTGTAGATTTTGTTAACGTAGTCCTCACAGCTACGACTGCGACGTTTACAACTACGACTACAAACTTAGTGTCTACAACTCTGAACGTCACGGCTCCTGTTATGGTACTTACGGCTGCTACGCAATTAAGGCTAAATTCTGGAAGTATGCGAATTGACGCTATCGTTGAGTCTGAAATTGTAAACCCAGGTGACACGTACTCTGCTTCTTTCCACGTAGACCCACATTACCATGGGACAATTTATGGGAGTAGTAGCAGTTATAACGGTTATGTTAACCGTGTAATCGATGGTTTTACAGTCATGCCTGCTACAACGAATGGTCAATTCGCCGCTAACACCATAATGATTACTCCTGGCCGAGCATCTGTCGGTGGGAAAATCATAACTATCGATGAATCTGTTACACTTACAGGTGTGTGCGCCACTCACCGTACAGTATTAGTCGATGGTTCCTTTTATCCTATTTCGGGTGGGAGTAAGTGGTACGGCGTATGGTTGTGTAGTAACGGCCAATTCTACGTAGGTAGTTTACCCGATATGGGGGCACATAACGGAATACCGGGGTCAACAGGTTATACGATACCTAGCGCTGAAGTAGACTTTGCAGAAGGATTTACGCAGAAAGACTACACACTGGTAGATATTGTTTGGGGTTACGACTATATGGGTGTAGATGACCAAATTCGTTTTGCTGGTGTGACTCATTTGGGTGGGGGACTTTGTGTATACCATCAAGCACAAAAGGGTTCCTATCCTGATGGTACGTGGGGTTACTATTTTCAACATGAGTTCGTAACCTTAATGGCTGATGGTTCAGACCAAAGCTTTGTAGCGTGTGTACCAACTAGTAACGCGACTATATTCGCTGGTGCTCTTCCCGGAATACCTACCAATATCAGTGGAGCAGCTCTCCTGGGGATTTATTTTAAACAATACAGAGCTTCAGATAGTAATTTGAATGTAGCAATATTCCACTCAAACGCTACTCTTGTTAACGAAGCGTTTGTTTCTACGAGTAAATTTGCTCCTCCTATTGCGTATGACCCCTTTAGTTATGTTCGTGGTTTAGCAAGCTGTAAATACCCTATTACAACGGGGTCTAATACGTACTTAGCATATCCGTTATGGGCTTTTAGCAAAGACACTATTGAAGCTCCAGGTGGAACGACTCAAATAGCACAAACACTAGTATGTCCTCTCCAGAGAACTGCGGCGAACATCGCTGGGTCTATTGGTGTTCAATTTGTAACGCATGACTTTAGTCCGGGAGACACTGCTGAATTATACGTAACAAACTTAGGTTTCTTCTGGGACAGATACCACTCAGGCGGTATCTACTAAGAAATCTTCGTCACCACCGTCCCAATCGTCACCGTCATCGTACAAACCCAAGCAGCAATAGTAGCCGCCAAAACTGTTTTGGCTGGTACTGTTTCGCTTTGAAGAGCACTCATAGCAGGCACTAACGTTGCAGCTAGTGGAGTAGCTGCGGTAACTAGCGTAGACCCTATGAACATAGGAAGCGGGCCAACCGAGGCAAAAGCTCCAATATAGTTAACGGCAATCGCGGTGTGCATAAGGCTGCAAATGGTTGCAGGGTCTTTGGCGCTAAACGCAGTAGTCAGACCAGCAGTTAAAGCAGCTACTGCTGCCGGATTTACATTTGACATCGGTGTCAGTGGAGGCGTAAGTACGCCACCAAAATATTCGGAAAATACCTTTGCAAACGCCGCAGCTGCTTCCGCCGCAGTGCTGAAGTTTAACTTGTCGTTGGCGACTAGTCCGTTTATCAACATTGTCGGCGGAAGCAGCGGAAGCGCGGGCATGAATATCTCCTTCTTTACAGTGTAACGTCAGCCACAGACGCCTGAGTTGTGCGAGCAGTTCTTGCACATCGTACAAGAGCCTGTCCTAACCATAAGGTGTCCGCAACGGGGGCAGGTGTCTTCTCCGAGATTCGACACGGAGTCGTCTGAGACCGGAGAGTACGTGACACCATTTTCCGTGTCAGGGTGTGCGATAGTCGCGGGGGCTACTTTCTTCGATATGAATTCTTTGTCCATCCACCTGGCAATGTAGTCCATGATGGACTTCACCATTGGGATGTGTGGGTTTGACGTAACGCCAGCCGGGGGGAAGTTGGAACCCTCCATGTGCTTCAGGCATACGTCGAGTGGGATGCCGTACTGGAGAGCCTTAGAGAATAACGTAGCGTAAGTGTCGAGAAGACCACCAACTGTAGAACCAAAGCCACCTGCTCGAATGAATATTTCGGCTACGTTTCCTGTTTCGGGGTCCAAGTCGCAGTGTAAGTAAATCTTGTGCGCTCCTACGGTGAAGGCGTGTCGAATACCTACAACGGTAGTAGGGAGCTCTCGGCGGGTAGGGACAACTGATTTCTTTTCTTCTACTGCGATTAGAACTTCTCGAGCGCGCATGGGCTCGCTGAACTTGGACCCCTGCCGGTAGATGGCCACGCCCTTCAACCCGCGTTCCCAGGCCATCATGTAGGCTCGTTTGACTTCGTCTACAGTCGCGGACTTGGGCATGTTGAAGGTCTTGGAGATTGCACCAGACAGGAAAGGCTGAACAGCGGCGCACATGTTGATGTGTCCTTCAACGGACACCATACGCGTTTTTGCTGAAAAGGCGCAGTCGAACACTGGGAGGTGTTCTTCTCTGACTTCAGGGCACCCTTCTGCGTACCCATTCTCGCTGATGTACTGGAGGATTTTTGGGATGACGAGCGTGGAGTACCCGAGAGCTATGAGAGCTTCAGGCACGGCATCCACTGTGATTTTCATTGTCCCACCACCAACCATGTCCTTGTAGGTCACAAGGCCCATGGCGGGTTCTACGCCCGTGGTATCACAGTCCATCATAAAGGCTATCGTACCCGTTGGAGCCAAGACGGTTACTTGGGCGTTGCGGTAACCTGAACCCTCCTCTTTCTTTTTCCCGAAACCAGCAGCGAGAGCTTCTCCCCACGCCTTGTACGCAATGAGTGACAGGTGTGACTCGGGAATCTTCTTAGTGAAAGCTCGATGCTTACTGAGCACTTCTTCCATACTGGACTTGTTGTACTCGTAGGAACTAAACGTTCCTTTAACTGCTGCTACCTCTGCGCTCGTGGTATACGCTTGCGCCGTCATGAGACTGGTAATCGAAGCTGCGATTTCGCGTCCGTGGTCGCTATCATACGGGATACCCCAGCGCATCAGTAATCCACCAAGGTTAGCATACCCAAGACCAAGAGGCCGGTACTTGAGGCTGTTCAACTCGATGTCTTTTGTTGGGTAGCTTGCAGCTTCTACGATGATGTCCTGAGCAATGATAAGCATCCTTACGACGTGCTTAAACAGCTTTGTGTCGAAGGTGTTGTCCTCTCGCATAAACTTAACGAGATTTATGCTGCTCAGATTACAAGCTGAGTTGTTTACCCACATAAATTCTGAGCAAGGGTTTGATGCCTCAATCACGAAGTCGCTAGCGCAGCTATTCATCCCGTTGATAGTGTCGTGAAACTGCAGCGCTGGGTCTCCACAAGCATGAGCGCACTCAGCAATCTTAGCGAAGAGCTCGCCGACATCCACGGTGCGCGCAACGCTACCGTCTGCACGGTTGGTAAGGTTCCACTTCTCCTCTTTACCGTAGTACATGTGCTGCCGAACGCGCTCCATGAACTCGTTGGTTACGCGGACGCTATTGTTGCCTGTCTGATGCTTGGCCCAGGAGTAAGCACCGTCCTGGTCGTTGAACTTCGCGGACATACCGCCCTTGATGAGCCGTTCGACCACAACTTCTTGTTCGTTCTTACAGGAGATGAACTTTTCGATGTCGGGATGGTTAGCGTCCAAAATACACATGCGAGCAGAACGGCGCGTACGGCCTCCAGACATGATGACGTTGGCAAAGGCGTCGTAGCCCTGCATAAAGCTCACAGGGCCAGAGGCAGTACCACCACCCCGAATACGCTCAGAAGACGCGCGGAGGTTGCTGAAGTTTACGCCGGAACCTGCACCCTCCTTGAAAATGAGACCCTCAGTCTTGGCAAGGTCGAGGATGCTGTCCATGTTGTCTTCGACCTTGTTGATGAAGCAGGCGCTGAGCAGGGGCTTTGCGATTCCAGGAACGCCAGCGTTGAACCAGACGGGGCTGTTGAAGGCTGCCATCTGGTGCACAAGAATGTGCACGAGCTCTTGTTCGTAAGTCAGGATGCTGTCGCTGTTTGGCTCGAAGTAGTTGTACTCTAGTGCTTTCGTCGTGATGAAATTGACGACCCGACTAATAGTTTCTTTGAGGCTGGTTTCTTTTTCTTTTGAGTCTCGGGACTCTCTAAAGTATTTGTTGGCTGTAATCTTCCGAGCGGTCTTTGACCAAGTTGAAGGGAACTCAGCGTCGTTTAGCTCGTATAAAACATTCCCACTTTCGTCTGTAATCTTTACCGGAGTTTTTTCCCACTTCACGAGATCGAATGGGTGCGAACCCACAGTTGTGAGCACGCGATTGGGTAACGTTAAAGGCATTGTCATCTCCCTCTTCAAACGTTTGTTTTGACTCTGAACCGCACCACCGGCTTTTCCTTGGGCGACCTTATACCGCATAATACTTCGAGTTGTTCACGAGTGTCCACCTTATTGGTCATTAACGACCATGCAATCTGCGCTAACCAAGCAGCGTCCGCAGCATCGTCTTTTAACACAATGTTCCATTTGTTAAACGCCGATTTGACCATATCTTTTTTGTCTGAAGAACCGCTCCGCGTAGCAAATTTTTTCAGAGTTGTTGGTTGTACAACGGTTACTTCTGCGCCTAAGTTCTCTAGGGTTACTAGGAACACTCCTCGGACTTGACCTAATGTGTCAGCCTTATTTACTGAGTCTAAAGAAGGACCTTCGATACAGGCACAAATTCTTTCGTTTTTATGTAGTCGGACAAACTCGAGAAGAGCATCTTGGTGATGCTTTAACCTTTTGCCCCCTCGGAGTTCCTTAGGTCGTATTGTTTCAGTGTGCAGCTCTAGGTTCGGTGTGATTATTGCCAGACCTGTACTAGTGGCAGAAGGGTCTATGCCGAGCCATATTGTTGACGGTGTTTGGTCCATGGTCTATTATTCTAATACTTCTACGAGGTAATAAAATGGCAAAAATCACGGCGACCTTCGACCAAAGAGTAACTCGAAATGGTTATTGTTTGGGGGTTACGATTTCTGATTACGATGACACTGACCCTGTAGAGCTAGAAAACTGTATTCTAGTTTCTCTTGGGGGTTCTAGTAACATCGTCAGAGCAGCTACTGTTCTTGACCTATATAGCTACACAACTCCTACGGTATATCCCTTAAACCAAATCACCGGGGACGGTATTTTTAACTCGGTACAAGTGAACGACACGATAAACTTTTATACTATTCCAGAACACTGGGAGATAACGGAGTCGGCTGAAACCTTAAGCATGGCTGTTTCTAACAATGATTTTGCAGCTAGTCTTGGGGCTATTAGCTTAACGACATCTGCCTTAGTAAACGCTGAATTTTCTTGTGGGTTTGACGGCATTCTCGAGTTAGAAGTCTTAGACAGCCTAGGAGATCCGAGAGTTCCACGCGCTGAGTACACCGTAGTCGTTGGAAGATTCCCCAACGGGGGTACGCTACCTACGTACAATCAGGTGTTACAGCTGTATTATCCTGTTAAACGGGCTGTAACTATATTTCCGAATGTGACGGAGGCTCTTAATAAACTTGATTCTATTAAGGCTGAGTTACAGAGCCTGGTAACAGAGTCAAATACGGCGGGAGTAGATTTTGAAACAACCACTGTTGAGGTGTTCGAATGACTGTTTCCGTGACATTGGTTGAAACGCGAACTATTGAAGCGGGAAATCTTTACCGCGTAAAACATGCGATATCGGATTCGGTGCACATCTCGGACCACGTCTTCGTGTTCAACACGGCTGATGAATCTTTTTCGCACGTAGCGACCGTCTACGATATCGAAAAGATAGCTTCTATGACAAAAGCAGCAGCAGAGACGGCAGGTGACGAGTACTACCGATTAGACACAGTTACGCGTGATTGGGACTCACTAGATATGGCGTCTGAGTATGCAGTGTACAACAAACAACGCTTGCAAAGTCTAGTCTCAGACTACGAAGTCTATTCGACTACGTTTGCTGGCGCTACTACCTCAGTAATCACGAGTGATTAAATGACAGTACCAACCACAAAAGTAGAGTACACATACTCGACCGTAGCGCTAGCTGACGGTTCATTCCAGTACGACATCACTGCTTTCGTTTCTGAGGCAGGGGAGTTGCCGCACTCATCGCTGTTTTTGTACCAGATTACGGACGAGGTTGACGCAACTCAAGACGCGTTTATCCGCGTAGCTACTCCGTATGACCTGGAGAACGTGTTGGTAGGTAGAGACCCTGCTCGCGACGTGGGAAATACGTACTACCTGTCGAGCACCCTGACGCGAAAGTACACCGACCTCAACTTGGCTGTTCAAGCAAAAGAGGCGGTTAAGTCGCGCGTAAACGACGGGGTTCGTTCTTGGTATGACTTCAGTAGCGATTTCATGGGTGACACTGATGTGTACCACCCAACAGCAGACGCAACGTACGAAGTCCAGTTACAAGACGCGTACTACGAGGCGCGCACGACACGGCAGGATGCTGAGACAGCGTTTGCTGATTCTGAAGCAGCGTTGGTGTTAGCGCGCGACGCCGCGACTCTTCAGACGACGATGACGGCGGCGTATAAGACGCAGTTGGACTACGTGACTCGAGCACGCGCATACTGGGACACCTTTTACGGCATCATCCAAACTGTAGCTAGCGGTTTGGGTTTTGCTGGAAAAACAAAAACGTACCAGACAACGGCGGCACAGCTCCTTGCGACTATTGACCCGTCTGACCCGATGTACGCGACATGGACGGGGGCATACGCGGCGCAAGAAGCAAACCTTGAAACGCTAACCAACAATGAAATCTCTGCGACGCAACTCACCGCAGAGTTACTCGCGTCGTACCAAGCCCTTACGGGGTTGTACAACACGAGCCTTCAGCAGATAACTACGAAGAACAACGCGGTGTCTGCTGCTGTCATAGTAAAAAAAGAGGCTGAAGCGTTACTTGCTTCAGCCCTGTTAGCGGAGGACGCGGCTCTTGCCTTAGCCCTCGCGGTTTGTCCGACGTTTGTTCCTACCACCTAGACCCTGGAATACACCCGTAATGTTCGTACAGGTCCATTAAAGATTCTACTTCACATTTCCACGGAGCAGTATCTCGGCTACTAGGTTTATAGAACGTTATGGCGTAGCTACCTCCCCATGTTCTGTCAAAGTACACAGTGGAGTATTTTGTTTTACGCCATAGCCCTACACTCGTCGGGGATTCTTTAACATGGGCACACGCGATTACTAACGCGTAGCTCTTATCATCTGCTATTTCTCCTTCAATTGTCTGTACGCGGCCTTCTGAAATATTAAGATTCTGGTTAACCTTAAATCTTTCCCAAGTCTCATCTTTGTTTCCGCTCAACATTAGCTGGTAATCGGATAGCCGATGTACGCAGAAGCCAAGTCCGCTATGTAGATTCGTTAACCCCAGTGTCGCTTTGCTTGTCCTGCCTGTTGAAGGATTCTTGATGTCGTGTTTTCCGCTGAGTGAAAGAATTTCAGCGATAGTTCTTTTTGACAGTGTTTGGGGTTCATAGCGAAGAACGTCGGCGGATAACTCTGCTATCCCTGGTCGAGGATTCTGGCAACTGCGTCTACGGTATCTGAACTTTCCAGCTAGGCACACTTCTTTGACCGAGCACTTGTTACAGTATTCCTTTACGCTGTTAAGTGTCTTCTGTCTTTCTACTAGGGCTTCAAGGCGTAGTTCGTACTTCTCTCCGTAATAGCTAAAATCAAGGTCCTCAAACTTTATATCTAAGATGCCTTGGAACTTTCGTTCGTCCTTATCGTGCAGCATAATTGGAGATACGAACGTGTGTTCTTGGACGGTATACCGCCTAGAAGGAAGAAATGCTTCGGGTTTTCCGTAGTTAGGTAGACTTATGGTGTCATACTTGGGGCATAAGTCACTCTTTACGGTGCAGGCGTTCTCGAAGCTAACTTGACTTTCAAGGCATGCTTTACATCCATACACATGCTTTTCAGGCATGCGGCATTTGTGTACTTCTGCTTCGATGTTCACCGCGAATGCTGGGACGTCTTTCTCAGACTTAATGACCAGGTACTCGAGTGGATTTGTGCCGAGTTGCATGAAACAGTTGGCTAAGAAGC
>Ga0315287_10003384_pt1 | contig 15386 bp, 9 predicted proteins | sample YL17G11_0_MG_FD_205037 | JGI IMG/M metagenome (GOLD analysis project Ga0315287, IMG submission 205037) | Sediment microbial communities from Yellowstone Lake, YNP, Wyoming, USA - YL17G11_0 | ecosystem: Environmental > Aquatic > Freshwater > Lake > Sediment | place: USA: Wyoming | collected... | reverse complement strand
CCCACCCCTTGTCCCCGCCCCCCCCCCCCCTCTCTCTCCCTCCCTCCCTCCAAACCTCCTCACTTCCCTCAGTTCATGCGCCTCACGAGCGCGTCGATCTTGTCCTCCCTGCACCCGTGCTGCCCGCCCTCGATGTAGTGCAGCCTCTTCTTCGGCAACCCGCCCCTCGGCGCCGAGAGCTTGAACGGCCAGAGGAAGTTGGAGACCTGCTTGAAGGCGGGGCCGGCGGTCACCAGCTCGTGCACGATGTCCTCGACGCAGATGACGCCGTGTGCGCCCAGCGCGCCCTCGACGACGGCGTTGTCGGTCAGCGGGATGCGGCGGCCCTGGACCTTGCCCGCGCCGCGCTTGTAGACGAGCTCCTTGACCGTCTTGACGTTGGGGTAGCCCCAGGCGACGTACGGCTCGACGAGCCTCAGCATGTTGACCGTGGCCTTGTTGATCTTGACGAACACCGCGTTGTGGATCTGGCGCAGGCGCAGCAGCTGGAGCACCTTGCGCGTCTTGGGGTGCAGGTCGTTGATGCCGCGGATGCGGATGACGAGCGCGACCTTGGCCTCGGGCTCGACGTAGAAGCCGCCGGCTTTCTTGGCCTCGCGGCGGAGGCGGACGAGGTCGGCCTCCTGTTGTTTCGGTTGCGGAAGACGAGGGGGGGGACGGGGGGGTTAGTGTTTTTTTGTCGGGAAAACGGCGAGCAGAAACCGAGAAAAGGAAAGGAGGTTGAGAAGGCGAGAAGGCGAGAGAGCCGCCGAAGAACGGAAAGAGCGGAGATCGCCCTCCGCGCGCGAGCAGCGCTTTCTTGTTTCTCTCCTCACTCGTCCTTCGACGCGCTTCTCTTTCGGGGCCGGTTTCGACCCGCCTCTTCTCGTGGATGGGGCGATCTCTCATTGAATCGAAGGCCAGAGGAGTGCGAAGACCGAGCAGAGGCGGTGCGACAGTGGGAAGCGAGAGAGAGCAAGAGAGCGGCAAAGCGGCGATCTCTCTCTCGACCGCCGCCGCCGCCACACAGGCGCCGTCACTCAGGCGCCGCCACTCAGGCGCCACTTCCCTCTGACCATCGTCTCTCTCCGTATTCGAAATATGACGACCGCGGAGAGGATGCGAGCAGGAAGCAGAAGTGGGGCGGAAGAAGACGAGAGGAGCGATTGATCTCTCTCTTCGATCGCATCAGCCGCCGCCGTCGCTCTTTTTCCGACGACGGCTTTGGCCATTGCCTCAATCGTGAAGCTCTCTCGCTCGCGCCTTCTCTCTCCCTCTCTCTCTTTCTCTCTCTCCCGCGCAGGCGGCGAAAGTGGCCTGCACGAGAGAGAGACAAGGGGAAAGAAGATCATAGGCCGTACCTGTGCGCGGTACTCCTTGACGTAGCTCTCGGCCCGCTTGAAGGCGTCGGCCCTCGAGGCGGCGCGCTTGCTGCGGGCCTCGGCGGCGGCGGAGGCGCGGGCGGCGGCCCACTCCTCGTCGCGCCTGCGCTTCTTCAGGGCAGTCTCCGGGACCGGGGCCGGCGGCATCGTGTGGGAGTTCTTTCCTTCTTGGGGTTGGGGCTGCGAAAGAAACGAGAAGAGAAGAACACTTGTGAGATCTCAAGGGAAGAAAAAAGAAAAAGAGGGCGAAGGGAAAAAAACGAGAACACTCACCGTCCACATTCACTCCCTTTTTTGTTGCGCTTCTCCCTTTTTGCAGGGCGTTTGTTGACACAAGAAGAAATCGGCATTCACTCCTGCTCTCCGGGTTCGCTCATCTCCGTTCTCGGCCTTCGAAAGCAGGGGCAAAGCAGCAAAACACCTCCGTTTGGAGAGCTCATAAAGAGAATCACATCAAAGCAATCCATCGAATCGACGTCTTGTCTCCTGAGCATCGTTTTTCTCGCCCTCTGAAGTTTCGTCTCTACGATCCGATCTTGAGTAGAACCACCAGCACCAGGCTCAATACGACATCGGCATGTACTGCGCAAGTGAGTTTTGAAGGAGATAGAAACGGGGGGAGAGCGTGTGGAAGGCGCAGCGAGAAAAGAGAGGACGCGAACAACGAATCGACGCCGAAGAAGAGCGCTTCTTTTTCTTCGCTCTTCGCTGCAAAGCCCCGCGCCATGTCTCTCTCTGGACTCGCCTGCGCATTGCTGAAGATCGCGCGGCGCAGGGCTCCCCTCTGCAGCCTCTGCGGGAAGAAAAGGAAAGAAGTGCAGCGGGAGGCGCCGAGGCATCTCTTTTTCCCCACGACCAGCAGCCGGCAGCGTTTTGTTTTCCTTCCTCTTCTTCTTCGCTCAAAAACCTCGACCTCGACCATTTCTTTCTCTCTCTCAAAAAAAAAAAAAAAAGTCTCCGGCGCCGTCCCGGAAGAGCCCGTCGTCTCGAAGGTCTCCGGCCACCTCTTCGAGCGCCGCCTCCTGGAAAAGGCCGTCGCAGACTCGGGGGTCGACCCCGTGACCAAGGCTCCCATGCGCTTCCCGGAGGACGCCGTCGTCGTCCGAGCCACCGGCGGTGCGGCCTCCTCGGCCGTCGCGGCCCCCAAGCCCAGGCCCTCGCCCGCCGCCTCGGTCCCCGGCCTCATCGGCCTCTTCCGCGACGAGTGGGACGCGCTTGCCCTCGAGACGCACCAGCTCCGCGCCTCGCTGCACTCGGCGAGGCAGGAGCTCGCGCACGCGCTGTACCAGCACGACGCGGCGCTACGCGTCATCGCGCGGCTGAGCCGCGAGCGCGACGCCGCTCGGGACGCCTACGAGGCCTCGTCGTCGCTGCCGCCCCCCGCCGCCGCCTCGGAGGAGGCATCCCGGCACAGGAAGGCGGCGGGCGCCGCCTCGGGCGATCAGCAGCAGCAGCCGGAGAAGAGGGAGCAGGGGGAGCAGCCCGTGGCGAAGAAGGCGCGGGGGGCGGCGGGAGGCGGCGCGGGGCCGGCGGCGCTGCGGCGGGAGGTCGTCGAAGCGATCACGTCGCTCTCCGAGACGCTGTCCAAGGGGCGCAAGAAGCGCGTGCCTCCCGCCGGGTGCGCCACGGCCGAGAGCGCGCGGGCGTTCTCCGAGCTCGGGGGGTCGCCGCACGCCCTGCACAAGGCCAGGGCGCCCGGGGTGAGCTGCGTGGCGACGGCGCCGTCGTCGTCGCTCGTCGCCTCGGGCGGGCTCGACGGCGACGTCTCGCTCTTCGACGCCTCGAAGGGGACCACCGTCGCCTCGCTCGCCCACTGCGCCGGCGGTGGCGATCCGAAGACCTCGGCGGCGGCGAGGAGGGGCGTCACCGACGTGGCGTTCGTGCGCCGGGCCCTGCTGGCGTCTGCGGGCGCCGACGGCGCCGTGCGGCTGTGGAGGCCGACCGAGGAGGACTCGGACGAGTTCCTCGCCACCGACGCCGACGCCGCCGCCTCGTCGTCGTGGGCGGTCTGCGCCGAGGCCGCGGCGGAGGCACCGGGCGGCGACGGCCTCTCCTCCTCGTCCGCGGCCTCCCCCTCGGCCGTCGTCGCGCTGGCGGTGCACCCCTCGAGGGACTACCTCGCCGCGGCGGGCGCCGACGGCGAGTGGAGGCTCTACGACCTGGGGGCCGCGACGGCGGCCGTGAAGACGGGGGGCGCCCCCCGCTCCCCGTCCTCCCGCGCCTCCGGCGCCCCCCTCTCCCGCCTCGTCTCCGTGCCCGACGCCGCCAGCGGCGGGTACAGCTCGGCGGCCTTCCACCCCGACGGCGTGATCCTGGGCGCCGGCACGCGCGGCGGCGCCGTCCGCATCTGGGACGCGCGCTCGCTCAAGGCGGTGGCCAGGTTCGAGGGGCACGACGCCTCCGCCGCCGCCTTCGCCGGCGTCACCGGCCTGGCGTTCAGCGAGAACGGCTACTACCTCGCGACGGGCGCCTCGGACGGCGTCAAGGCCTGGGACCTGCGCAAGCTGAAGAACCTCGCCTCCGTCCCGGGGCCCCCGGGAGCAGGGGAAGGCGGAGGCGGCGGCGGAGGCGGCGGCGCCTCGAGGCTGGCGTTCGACCCGTCGGGCTACCTGCTCGCCGTCGCGGGACCGGGGGGCGTCTCGATCCTCGGCTCGAAGCAGGAGTGGGCGCCGCTGTGCCAGCTCGCGGGCGGCGGCGAGGGGAGGCGCAAGGGAGGGGCGCTCTCGGTGGCCTGGTCGAGCGCCGGGGACGTCTTGTTCGCGGGGGGCAGCGACCACTGCCTTCGCGCTTTCGGCGCTCCTGCTTCTCCTCTGGCGTGAAGAGAGAGAGGAGAGAGACGAGAGAAAGAGAGAGAGGAGAGAGAGGGGGGAGAGAGAGAGAAAGAGAGAGAGAGAGAGAGAGAGAGAGACGGGGACGAGAGAGAGAGAGACGGGTGAAACGAGAGAGGGAGTTTTTTTTGGTTGTCTCTTCTTGCAAAAAAAAGGAAAAAGGAAAAAGGAAAAACGTTTTTTTTTTACAAGCCTCCTCCTCCACTCCTCACTCCTCTCCCTCCTCCTCCTCCTTCTCCTCCTCCTCCTCCTCCTTCTCCTCCTCCTCCTCCTCCTTCTCCTCCTTCTCCTCCTCCTTCTTCCTCCTCTTCTCCTTGCTCCGCGCCCTCGCGGAACCCCACCTCCGCAGCTGCTCCTCGACGCGCGCGTCCATCCGCGAGCCGACGGCGCCCCAGACGAGCTGGTGCGGCACGTCGCCGACCCTGTCCCCGCGGACCCTCCTGACGACCTCGAACCCCGCGACCCTGCGGTACGCCCTCACCAGCCTGTCGTGCTCGCCCGAGGCGCCGTCATCGACCGCGAGCGCCTCCACCCTCGCGGCCCCGCCGCGCTCGAAGGCGCACGCGAAGACCGCCCGCGCCATGAGGCCGCCGGTGCCGGCGAGCCCCGGCCGCGTCCTGAGCCCCGCGGCGCCTCGCGCCCTCCTGGTGCTCACGACGAGCGAGTCGAGGTGGCATATGCCCAGGGCGGTGACCCCGACGGCGCGGGCCAGGAGGAAGGGGGAGGAGGAGGAGGAGGAGGAGGAGGAGTCGCCGATGCTGCTGGTCGAACGAGGGGGAGAGGTCGAGGGAGACGACGGCGACGACGACGGCGATGACGATGACGAGGAAGGAGAAGAAGCAACTCCATCATCGATTCGATCCCGCAGCGTCACCTCCCACCACGGCCCTATCGTCCTGACCCTCAGGTCCATGCCTCGCTCTGCTGCGTCACTCTGCACGTCGGCGAAAGTCAGCAAGGGAGCAGGAGGAGGAGGAGGAGGAGGAGGAGAGAAAGAGGAAGGGGAAGAAGAGGAGACGGCAGGTTCGGCGTCGCTGGCCGATCTGCTCCTTCGGTGGTGCGGGAGACTACGAGGAAAGGGCGGCTTTATTCGCAGCGCCGACTCCGATCGCGAGGCATGCAGCGGTTCCGAGAGTAGCCCCCGGTGTGGAGATGGAGGCAGTGCCAGGTGTCTCATAGCGCTTTCAAAAGTGTTTTTTTTTGCAAGCAAGCAAAAGTTTTTCACCTTTTAGTTGTTATTTCAACGTGTTTCTCTCTCCTTATCGACCCCAACTCAAAAAAAAAAAAAGTTCGCTTGTCTCTCCCCTCTCTCCCCCCCTCTCTCTCCCCCCCCCTCTCTCTCTCTCACCCTAAAAATATTTCAAAACTCCCAGTCCGCGTTGCTCAGCGGCCTCGAGACCACGCTCGCGGCCGCGCACTTCCTCGCGGCCACTACTGCGGCCGCCACAGCGGCGGCGGAAGCAGCGCCCGAATTCGTCGCCGCCGCCGTCGTCGTCGTCGTCGTCGCTGCCGCTGCGGCTCCCCCTGCTTTTTGGTTCGGTGAGGTTTTGAGTTTGTCACCGTGAGTGCTTGTGTGATATCATCAAACGAGACGAAGGATAGCGAAAGAACGAAAGAAAATCAAGAAAAGAAGAGCAAAGGAAAAGGAAGTTAAAGAAAAAAAGACTCACTCGTGATCGAGCACGCCGAGGAGGGCCTCCTCCTCGCAGCCGCCGCCGCCGCGCTCCTCGCCGCCGCCGCCGCCGCGCTCCTCGCCGAAGCCGCCGCCGCCGCCCTCTGCCGCGAGGGGGGCACGCTCGTTCCCTCGGTCTCCCCCTTCCTCTGCATCATCGCGACGCGAGGCAGGGGAGCGCTCGAAGGCAGAGCGGAAGCGGAGGCGGAGGAAGAGGAAGAAGCAGCAGCGGAGGAGGGCCGCGAGGAGATCTTCCTCGCCGGCGTCGTCGGCGGAGGAGGCGGTGGCCGAAGCGGCGGGGCGGCGTTCTCCCTCCCGTCCTCGCGGGCGGCCTCTTTCTCTTCCCCTTGCTTCGCCCCGCGGCCTCCTTCCTCTTCCTTTTCCTCCTCCACCTCCACGACAGCTGGCGCGTCCTCGGAGGCAGAAGCCTGCTGCTGCTGCTGCTGCTGCCCCTGCTGCTGCTGCCCCTGCTGCTGCCCCTGCTGCTGCCCCTGCTGCTGCTCACCCGGCGCCCCCAGAGAGCCCACCCACGCGGGGCGGCGCCCGCCCCGCTTCCTCCCCGCGGCGGCGGCGAGGGCCCCCTCCGCCGCCGCCGCCGCCGCCTCCTCCGCGGCCTCCCCTCGCGCCCCTTCGGGCCCCAGAGAGGGGACGGCAAGGTCCGGGACGCAGTCTCGGGGCGGGCCACGGGCCCACGCGGAGGCACGGGGCGGCAGCGGGGGAGGGCGCGGGTCCCTCCTCGGCGGGAGCGGGGTGTGGCGGGGGCCGCTGCTGCTCGGGGTCGCGCCTCCGCCGCCGGCGCCTCGGCGCGGGCGCCTCTCTTGGATGCTGCTGCTGTTGCTGGGAGCAGCTGTCACTTCGTCTAATGCTGCTGCGGGAAGCGGAGCATCAGCAGCGGCAGCGGCAGGAGCGGCGGCGGCGGGGCGCGAAGAAGAAGAAGAAGAAGAAGAAGAAGAGGGGGTCTCCGCCGACTTTGCCGCCGGCGACTCCGAAGGAGCAGCAGCGGCGGCGGCGGCAGCGGCGGCAGCGGAAGGAGCAGCAGCGGAAGCAGCGGCAGTCGCCGCTCCCCGCGGGATCCTCGACGGATGAGACAGCAGCCTCGCCGAGGGCGGCGGGCGCGGCGCAGAAGCAGCTTCCCGAGGCGGCCGCGGCGAGAAGGCGAGGAGCGGCGGGGGCGGCGGCGGGCGCGCCCTTGCCGCCGACGACGCCAGTGTCCGCTCCCTCTCCTCTCCTCCCTCCGTCTCCGCCTCGGCGGCCCGCGAGGCGAACCTGCTCCCGACAGCTTCCGACAGCTTCACAGCAGCAAAAGCAGCAATTGAAGCGTCCGGATCTCTGGAAGGGTTAACGGAAGGCAGAAGAGAGGAGGCAACGGCCGGGGAGGGCGGCGGCGGAGGCGGCGGCGGCGGGAGGGGAGCCGGGACTTGGCCTTCCTTCTCCTCCTCGCCTTTCGCGGCGGCGGCGAGAGCTTCCTCCCTCTCCTCTTTTTCCGCAGCCAGAGCGGCAGCAGCGGCAACGACAGCGGCAGCGGCAGCGGCAGCGGCGGCCGCTTCTTCTGCTTCCTCCCACTTCTTCTTTTCCTCCTCTTCCTGCTTCCGCTGCCGCGAGAGGAGGAGCCCCCCTTCCGCCGCCGCCGCCGCCGCGGCGGCGGAAGCGCTCGCCTCCGCCGCCTCCGAGATCAGCCACCTCAGCGCCTCGGCCTCGCACCGCCGCCTCGCGACCTCGACGAGGGCGGAGGAAGCAGCGCGAGACGACGCCGAAGAAGAGGAGGACGGAGGAGGGCGAGAAGGCGGGGGAGAGCTCCTTCCGCTCCTGTCGCAGCCCTCGAGCTCGAGGCGCGAGAGCGCCCCGCGGGCGAACGAGCGGACTGCCGCCTCGGCCGCGGCGCAGGCCCTGGCCCCTCGGCGCGCGGCCGTCCCTCGGGCTTCTGCCTCTTCGTCGCCGTCGCCGCTGTCGCCGCCGTCGCCTCCCTCGGCCGGGGCCGCGCCTCTCGCGGCGGCGGCGGCGGCCCCCTCGACGACCTCCCTCGCCCTCTCTTTCAGTTTGAGGACGGCCTTCTCGACCCGCGCCGCCTCCGGGTAGGCCCTGGCGCGGGCCCTCGCGAGCGCCGGGAGCAGGGCCGCGGGGGCCGAGAGCGGGAGGGCGAGCTGGACGCGGCAGGACGGGCGCGAAAGCTGTTTTTTGTTTCTTTTGTTTTGGGGTTGAGTCTTTTTTCTTTCGGGTTTCCCCACCCCCCCCCCCCCGATGATCGAGAACACCTCGCGAACCTCGAGGAAACGGGAAGAGAGAAAAGAAAGCGGAGAGAAAAGGAAGACACTCACCAGATCTCCGACACTCACCGTCTCCCCGGCGGCTTCGGAGCAAGGAAGCGGAGAGAGGTCGACGGCCGCGAGCGTGACGGCGAGGGGCCCCGCCGCGGCGGCGCCCGAGCCGAAGAAGGGCACCAGGAGGAGCCTCTCTCCCTTCGCCCCTCCCTCCCGCTCCTTCGAGCCGCTCGCCCCCGCTGCCGCTTTCGCCGCCGAAGTCGACGGCGGCGGCGGTGGCGCTGCGGCTGCTGCTCTTTCCTCTCTCCCGGAGAGGCAAGAGGAGAAGAAGCGAGAGAGAAAGCCCCCCTCTTTCTTCTTCTCCCCTCCCGCTTCCCCCTCCGAGGCGACTCCCCTCCTCTCCCTCTTCTTCTTCTCCTTCTTCTTCCCCTTCTCCTTCTCCTTCTCCTCCGACTCGTTGTCCCAGAGCCTCAGGGTCCCTGTGTACGGGTCGAAGGATCCCTTCCAGCGGCTGTCCGGCGGGAGAGAGGAGGGCGCAGCCCCGTCGCCGGCGCCTCTTCCTCCGTCGCCGGTGCCGCCGCCGCCGCCGCCGACAACGACGACGACGACGGCCCTCTCTTCTTCCAAAGCCCTCGCCCAGCCCTCCTCGTCGCGCAGCAGCGCCGCGGCCTCCGACCCCCTGGGGGCGAGCTGCCCCGGGGTCTTTCCCGCGGGAGCGTCCCGGGCGCGGGCGTCGAAGCCGCGGGCGAGGAGCGAGGCGACGGCGGCGGCGTTGGAGGCCGCCGCCGCTGCGTGCAGCGGCGTCCAAGGAGAAGAGGAATTCGACTTTTCTCCTCCTCCTCCTCCTCCTCCTCTTGGCGCTCTCTCGAGGAGCTCGGGGGCGAGCCTCGTCGCTGCAGCCCAGTGGAGAGCCGTGGACTTTGGCCCCAAAAGCAGAGAAAGAGAAGAAGAGGGAAAAGAAGAAGAAGAAGAAGAAGAAGAAAAAGAAGAACAGGATGCGGCTTCCTCGGCAAAGAGAGCGGCGAGGGCGCGGCGAGCGGCGCGGGCGGCGGCCCTCGCCGCCGACGCTTCCGCCGCCGCCGCCGCCGCGGAAGCTCTCTCGGCCCACGAGAGGGCTCGCAGCAGCGCGGAGACGGCAGAGCCGGAACAGGCGGCCTCTCTCCCGCCTCTCGCTCCCCCCTCCTGGCTGCGGAGGCTTTGCTTTTCCTTCTCGCTCGTCCTCTTCGGGCCCCGAGGTACCGAGAGGGCTCGGAGGACGTCGGAGGCGGCGGCGACGACCGAGGCCGCGGCCGGGACGGAGAGAGGAGGAGGAGAAGGACTAGAGGGGAAGGATCTCTCGACTCCTCCCTCCTCCTCCTCCTCTTGCTCCTCATCCTCATCCTCTTCGCCGCCGCCGCCGCCGCCCCTCGACGAGACGGCCAGCAGCGCCGCCGCCGCCGCCGCGGCCATCCCTGCCCGGGTCAGCGCCGCGGCGTCGAGCGGGGACCCCTTTGCCAGAGCCGCAGAGACCCGCAGGGCCGCGGCAGCCCTCCAGCAGCCGCCGTCGTCGAGGAGAGGGGGAGAGGAGGGAGGGGAGAAAGGGGAAAGGGAGGAGGAGGAGGAGGAGGAGGGGGGAGGCGAGCAGCGGCCTGCGGCGGCCGAGGTCGAAGCCGAAGCCACGGCGGCGACGAGCGCCGCCGCGGGCGCCGCAGCGCCCCGTAGCGCCCCTCTCAGCACGCTCCTCCCGGCCCCCGCCGCCGCCGTGTCGAGCCTGACGAGCGCGTCGAGGGCGGCCAGCGCGTCGTCCGAGGCAGCATTGGCGCTCTCGAGGGCGAGCTTGGTGCCGAGCGAGAGGGAGGTCGGGGTCGAAGAAGAAGAAGACGGAGAAGACGAGTTTGACGACAAGGCGGCGTTTCTTCTCTTTACTCCAGCGGCGGCAGCGGCAGCGGCGGCACTGGCGGCCAGAGCGGCGACGAGCCCGCTCGCCGCGGCCGGGGAGGCGCAGGCCGAGGGGAAGGCCGCCGCCGCGGAGCACACGGCCGCGAGCGCGGAGGCCGCGGCGGGGAGCAGCAGCAGGAGGTTCGGAGAAGCGGTGGCGGCGGCGGCGGCGAGGGGCGCGGCGGCGCCGCCGGCGAGCAGCCTCGCCGCGGTCCTCCCGTTCCCAGCGCCGACGAGCGCCTCGACCTCTTCGGCCGCGGCCTCAAAGGCGGCCACGGCGGAGGAGGGCGAAGGGGAAGGGGACGAGGACGAGGAGGCGGAGGAAACTGGGCAGGCTGCGGCGGCGGCGGCGCCGGCGGCGGCGGCGAGGCGGGCGGCGAGCCGAGCGGCTTTGGCCGATGCGTCCGCGGTGGACGAAAGGGCTCGCAGGGAGGTCTCCGGAGAGGGAGAAGAAGAACGGGCTGCTGCTTCTTTCCGTCCCCCGCCTTTCTCGCACAACTTCTTGTTCTCCTTGCCGGTGCTCGGAGCAGCAGCCCCACCAGGGGTGCGGGAGCGGGCGGTCGTCGCCAGAGGCATCCTGCGTTTTTTTTCCCCCCGCGTCTTCGAGGTTTTGAGATCTCTCGTCATCGGCCTCCGAGCGTTTCGCCCGCCAGCCGCATTTGCAGGCACTTTTTCCACTCTCTGATCCCGCAGCAGTAGTTTACGGACCAATAGCATATGCCAGCGGTGTTTTGTTTCTGAAAAAAGCGAGAATCAAGGGCGCACGCTAGAACGCGGGCGAAAAGCTCATCGCTCGCTCGCCAAAAGGAGAAACCTCGGCGTCGGCCAAGGGGGCCTCCGAGGGCGCGCTCGACCCCTTCCGTGACGGCAAAGTGACCGAGTCGTGTCTCTTCCGTCATAGACTCACCTGGGGAGCGAAAAAAAAGGCAACCGAGAGCTGCAGCGAGAGGCAAAGGGATTCGCTGGGAGAGGGAGGGGAAAAAAAAGCCGGGTGTGGCGTCAGCGAAGAAACATTTGCTTGAAAAAAAGCACCGACTGTCGGACAAAACTTTTTCCCCCAGTTCATCGCTTCTCCTTTTTTTCCGAAAGCGGGGGAAGGGGTTGGACCTTTTTTTTGCCTTCTCGCAGGCAATAGTCTCGTCTCTATGATCGCCTTCGGGGCACAAGACGAGCACAGGCTCCCCGGGAGGCCGCCGAGGCCGCCATCTTTCCCGCCGGCGCAGCAAGAATTCACCTTTTCCGACGCGTCTCTGCTCTCATCTCGAGACAGGCCGTGGTACCCAGGGCAGCCGCTGCCGCCGCAGGAGAGGCCGTCGAGGGCCCTGCTGGAGGCCTCGCTCGCAGCGGGGGCCAGGGCCGGAGTATCCGCGCCGCTTCCAGCGGCGATGACGGCGGTCGCCGCCGCCGACGACGACTGGGAATCGCCCGCGCCGCACAGGGCGCCAGAGGCCGCAAGCCGGCACCCCCCTCCGCGCCAGCCCGCCTCCCCCGCCCCCTCCCCCTGCGCGCTCCAGGCAGGCGCGCGAGCGGGCGCCGAGGCGGGAGCGGAGTACCCCCTGACGCCCGCGGGCGACGCCGCGCGCTCGGCCCTCGTCGACGAGATCCTGCGCGCCTGCGAGCCGGGCGACCCCGTGCTCGCCGCGGTCTGCCGGCTGCTGCGGTCCGTGCTCGGCGTGCCGATGGCGAGCGTGACGCTCATCAGCCACGCGCAGGCGTGGTTCAGGGGCGGGGAGGGCGGCAGCCCGGGCGGCGGCGCGAGCGGGGGCGGCGCGAGCGGGGGCGGCGTCGGCGGCGGCGGCGGCAGAAGCTGCTCCGCTGCTGCGGCCGCGGCGGCGGCGGCGGCAGAGGGGGGCTCGCCGGGCCCGAGGCCGGGCCCGGCGGCGGCGGGCGGCGGCGACCCGGGCCCGATGCCGCGCGGGAGGGTCCTGTGCGCCTACTCGCTCATCGGGGAGCCCGACGTGAGATGGAGGGGGATTTACTGGTTTCTTTTGGGCTTGCTTTCTTTCCCCTCTTTTTTCTCGTGCTCTCTCTCTCTTCTCCCCCCTCTCGGCCGCGCGGCGCTCTCACCTCTCCAAACCCGATAACGAAAAAAAACTTTCACCTTCTCTCATCAGATCGTCGTCATCGAGGACGCCCTCACCGACCCCCGCACCCGCTTCTCCCCGCTCGTGGGAGCCGCCGGGCTCCGATTCTACGCCGGGGCGCCCCTCATAGGCTCGACCGGAGCGCGACTGGGGTCCCTGTGCTGCACCGACCTGAGGCCCCGGTCGCTGTCGGCCGCGCACGCGCGCGTGCTGGCCAACTTCGCCGAGCTGGTCGTGCGGCAGCTCGAGAAGGACTACTTCGACAGGTACCAGCTGCCGGCCGCGGCGGCGGCGGCGGCCGCCCCCGCCGCTCCCGCCCCCGTCGCTCCGGGAGGCGGCTCGGAGAGGGGCGGGGAGGGGCGGGGAGCCTCTGCGCCCGCTCCCGCTTCCGCCGCCGCCGCCGCCGCTCCCTCCCCTCCCGCGGCCGCCTCCTCGCGCCTGCTCCGCTCGGTCGACACCGTCCGCCGCGCCTCCGCCATCGTGGACGTGGGATCGCCCGGCTGGCCGATCGTCTGCGCCAACCAGCGCTGGGCCTTTTTGACGGGCGCGGGCACGTCGGCGGGCGACGCCATCGGGAGGCAGTTCTTCGACCTCTACGAGCCGTCGGGCTCGGGCTCGAGCTCGGTCCCGGTTTCGGGCGGCGGCGCGGCTTCCTCTGCGTCCTCTGCTGCTGCCCCTGCCCCGCTGTCCGCAGCCGAGGTGGCGAGGGAGCTGGCGGCGCACGCGGCTTCGGGGAGGACGTCGAGGAGAGACTTCGTCCTCGACGTCGCCATCCGAGGGGGCGCCGCGAACACCGGAGCAGCCGGAGCCGCCGCGAACGCTCCTGCCGCAGCCGCAAACGCCGGAGCAGCCGGAGCCGCAAGCGCAAGCGCAAACGCCGCCGGAACCTCCTCTCCTTCCTCCCCGCAGCCCACGCTGCGGGTGCTGCTGAGGCCGCTGCTGGCCCCGGCGCTCGACGACGACACGCCGGCCATCGTCGTCCCGGCGGGGAGCGTCGCCGCCGAGGACAAGGAGGAGGGCGGCGGCGGAGCGCCAACGCTCCCCTACTATTTCGCGTTCCTGGCCTCGTCCTCCTCGACGCCTCCCGGGGCGGCGGCGGAAGGAGCTGGGGGAGCGAGCGACGGCGAAAGCTCCGCCAGCAGAGGCGGCGGCGGCAGCGGCGGCGGCGTGGGCGGCGCGACCGCGGGGGCCTCCTCGTCGTCCCTCGCGGCCTGGGCGTCCTCCGGCTCGCTGAAGTCGGTGGCGACGACCGCTGCGGTGCCGCGTCGTGGGCCGTCGCCGGCTGCTGCTGTTGCTGCGGCCGCTCCTTCTTCGGCGGCGGCGACCGACGGAGGAGAGGGCTCTCTCTCGGAGGCGACGGCTTCTTCGGCGAATATGACTGGGGAGGAAGAAGCCCCCCCGGAGGAGGGAGCGGGAGGGAAACAGCGGCCTCTGGGCTGCTTCGGCCGCTGCGTGATCTCTTGAAGGAAGGAAGGGAGAGCGCGGAAGATAACGAGGGAAGCGGAAAACGGGAAACGATAACCCCGTATGAAGAGAACAAAAACACAAAAACACAGAAGAATTTCATTTTAAAACAACACCGCCAACCAAGAAGCAGTGAACAAACCAGGCCGCTCGCATGAGTCCCTTCGCAAGAGCCCTCGACGGCAGAAGTAAGCAAAACAGAAAATTCGACGTTGAAGAAAGAACGGGGAAAAGCGTTCATTTCACCGTCTCTCTCTTTCTCTCGCTCGCGTCCGGTAGAATCGGCTCGAGGAGAATCGAACTCTATTCATCGCATGACGACTGCTGCCGCAGATTCCGCCGTGTCGAGCTCGAGAGAGGAGGAGGGCGAGAGAGAGGAGGGGCTAGCGAACTCGATCATTCACCTCCGCATCTCGTCAGCGACGCCGCTGTCCTCTTCCCTCGACTTCCCCCCACTCTCGGCCCCCTCCTCCTCCGCCGCCTCCGCGCCGCCCCCTCCTCTCTCGCTCCTCGACCTCCCCACGCACGTCCTCGCCCTCTGCGTCAGGGCGCTGCCGACCGGCAAAGACGTGGCGAACGCCGCCCTCTCGTCGAGGGCCCTGCGCGACGCCCTCGAGGACGTCCTCCTCTCGTCGAAATCGTCCTCAAGGCGGCGGCGGGGCCCGCCGCCCTCTGGCCCCGGCGCCGCCAGCGAGGGCGGTGAGCGCGGCGAGGGCGGCGAGGCCCCCTTCTCCTATCCCTCATCGTCCCTTCCCGGGGTGCGCTCGCTCGACCTCCGCTGCCCCCTCCCCGCCGACGCGGCGAAGGGAGCGGCCTTCGCGGCGGCGCATTGCCCTCTCCTGAGGACGCTGCGCTTCGGCGCCCGCTGCCCGCTGCCGCGCGGGTCCCTTGCGGCGTGGGCAGCATCGGAAGGGAGCTCGTTTCCGTTCCCCCCGCTCGAAGACGTTTCGTTCTTCCACGAGCAGAGGGGAAAGAGGAGGAGGAGGAGGAGGAGGAGCACGAGGAGGAGCAGCAGCAGCAGCGAAGACGACGAAGAGGACAGCGACGGCGACGAAGAGGACAGCGACGACAACGACGAGGAAGAAGACAGCGACCGCGAAGGAGCGGCGGCCCGCCGCGCCCCGGCCCTTTCCTCTCCTCCCCCGGGAGAGGTCGCGCTCTTCCTCCGCGCCGCAGCACCGACGCTCCGCCGCCTCGACCTCGGGCAAGGCCCGACGGCGCCCAAGCTCGGCGGCGCCGTCGCCGGCGCGCTCCGCGGGGCCCCTGGGCTCCGCAGCCTGCGGGCGCGCAGCGTCGGCAGCGACGTCCTCGCCCCGCTGGCAGAGGCGTTCCTCCTCGGCTCGGGCGAAGGCGGAGAAGCTCCGGGAGCGCTGCCCGCGCTCCGCTCGCTCGACCTCCGCGCCTTCTCTCCGGCGGCGCTCTCCGCCGGAGCGTCGCTGCGCGTCCTCGCCCCGGGCGTGACGAGGCTGCGGCTGAGGCTCGCGGCCGGGGGAGGGCTGAGCGTCGGGCTGGCGTCCGGGGTCTTCCCCGAGGCGTGGACGGCGCCGCGGACCGAGGAGAGAAGGGGAGGAGGGCGGGGGGGACGAGAGGGAGAAGAAGAAGAAGCCGAGGGCGGCGGCGACGACGGCGGCGCCGGCGGCGGCGATCGCGGCGACGACGGCGCCGGCGGCGGGGGGGCGCGGCGGGGGCGGCGGGGGCGGGCGGTGCGCGTCTGGGCGCGGCCCGCGGGGGGGGCCGCCGCCCCCGCCGCGGGGTCGGACCCCCCCGCTCGGCCCCATCCCCCTCCGCCGCTCGTCGTCGTC
>Ga0315287_10003383_pt1 | contig 15392 bp, 25 predicted proteins | sample YL17G11_0_MG_FD_205037 | JGI IMG/M metagenome (GOLD analysis project Ga0315287, IMG submission 205037) | Sediment microbial communities from Yellowstone Lake, YNP, Wyoming, USA - YL17G11_0 | ecosystem: Environmental > Aquatic > Freshwater > Lake > Sediment | place: USA: Wyoming | collected... | reverse complement strand
TCGACATCAGCAAGACCGCGCGCGCGGTCACGGGCAATGCCGCGGGCGACGCCTACCTGGACCAGGCCCGCGAGCTGCTGCTCAAGCTCCTTGGAGTGATCCCATGACGACCACCGCCAAGCTCGAGGACCTGCTCCCGCCCACCGCCATCGCCGAGCTCAACAAGCTCTTCGCCAACTCGACCGAGCCCCGAGCCGAGGACGTCAAGCTCATCACCCGCGCCCACGCCGAGCTGCTCGCGGACAAGGGGTGCGATCCGGACTACCTGGCCTACGCCATCCTCTACGCCTACGGGCAGAAGCGAGTGCGCTGATGGCCATCATGTCCGTGCATGGCGCCTGCTATACCTGCGGCGCCATGATGACGTTCAGTCCGACGAGGGTGCCGTCGCTGCCTGGTCACCTGACCCGAACTGGGACAAGGGAGCCGGTATGCCGGACGTGCATCGAGCGGTCGAACCCAGCGCGGATCAAGAACGGTCTGCCGCCGATCCAGATCTTGCCGGGGGCCTACGAGGGAGATGAGGTCCCATGATGAATTCAAAAAAGAAACTCATCGACAACCTGAGGGAACTCAGCGCCTGGGTCGCGGGAGAACGCGAGGGCCAGGAGCTTGACACCGATAGCGTCTGCGTCTCTATTCAGGAGGCCATCGACGCTATCGCCAAGCTACCTTCCTGGCTGGCTGAATCGCGGACCCGCGAGTTTGAGTGTTGCAGAAAGTGTCTGGGTAGCGCCTTTGCGATCATGTCCTGCGAGGTCCAGCAGCGATACGGCCGCGTGATCGTCTCGTGCATCAGGTGCGGAACGAAGGCGAAGATCGCGACCGGGAGAGCCGAGCTTTGCGCCAAAGGGTTCGAGAGCGATCCGCTGAACCATCGATCACGCAAGCGGTAGCACCACCTCGAGAGCGGCGGGGCAGAAGGCGGGTGGTGGTAGCCGCAGCCACTAGGTGTTTTCGGGCATAAGGATCTTGATGAAGAGCCCCGCTATCAACAATCGCGCGACTGAGGAGTCGCAAACCGTCAACAACAGCAGCAGCGACATCGACATCGACTGGAACGCAGAATGCGCGCGGCGGCGCTGGATCCGCGACGGCGTTAGCGACGCCGCGTTCGCGGTGCCACCGACGCCCGAGGAGCGCAAGCTCTACGGGCGTTGACTAACCCCCCGCCTGCGGGCGGGGTTTTTGTTAGCTAGCGGTGGGCGTGGATGATGCGGCGGCGGTCCTCGTAGGCGTCCTGCACGACGCCGTGCACGACGCCGTCGGCGATCTGCGTCGTGATGTGGACGTGGCCGGGGATGCCGAAGACCAATCGTCTGACCCGATGCTTGAGCCGTTGCCAGCGTGTACGAGTGACGGGGTGGACATCGAGACGGACCCAAGGGCTCATGGCCCTAATCCTATCACCGCCAGGTTGAACGGATGGGCCGGTTTCTGTATGGTCCCTGGTTACATGGGCGACGACCTGGTCTCACTCTTTCGCTGCCGGTACTGCCGCGCGCGGATGTTTGAGCGCGACGTCTTGCCGCACATGCGCCGGCACGTCCGCAGCTGCGAGGTTGCCTGGCTCGAGGCCGACGTGGAGCCTTCCGACCTGCCGAAGATCTTGAAAGGGTTCTTCGAGCGCGGCCCCGCTGATACCTTCCCCCGCCCCGGCGGACAGGTCGTCGTCTATGGGCGCGTGAAGGTCGGCAAAGGCAAGCGGTCCAAGGGCGATGGCATCACGGCTCCGGCCGAGGACGAGGTGGCCATTGTCGAAGACGAGGTCGTCGTCAACTCGCTCGAGGACCTGCTCGTCTCGTAGCTCTTCCGGGCATAAGGAGGTTGAAGCAAGGAAATCATTCCGTGCTTCATCCTACCCACCGTAAGGAGTTTCTATGAGCAAACCGGAAGATCTCGCGATGAAGAGCCCTTTGGTCGCCTCGATGGCGACCTCTTTCATTGGCGCGTTGATGGCGCTTGTCGCCTACAAGCTGGTGATGAGGTAGCCATGGCGAACTACTACACGTCACTGTCGTTCGTGCTGGCGCTGCCCACGCCAAGACTGATCGGCTGGGCAGCCAGCGTGCTACTTGACCCGCCCGAGGCGCTGCGCCCTGAGGGCTTCGAGCCGGGTGATGAGCTCTTCAACCACAAGCTGGGAGAAGACAACATCTGGATCAGTGCCGATGGCGGGGTCAACCTCGAGACCGTGGCGGCGTTCTGCCAGGCGTACCTGAACCACCCGGACTGTCCGGTGACCTCGGTCGGGTTCGAGTACGCCTATACCTGCTCGTCGATGCGGATAGACGGGTTTGGCGGAGGGGCATGTTTCATCACAGCCGCGTCGGCCAAGGGGTGCCAGGGGCCCAAGTTCTTCTGCACTGCTGACTGGCTGCACCAGCAGACGGTTTGAGATCGGTACTCCCATGACGACAACTCGCTGCCGTCCACCCGGCGGTGTTCGTGTTGGATTTGTGTAAGGCACAGGCCCAACACAAACACTAAACGCACGGCGTAGGCCGTGGCGGCCTTCGGGCCGTTTTGTTAGCTAGCGCGGAGCAGGGGAGCCCAGCACTTGCTGGATGACGATGTCACTCAAGGGACCGGGGCCGCCGTAGGCGTCGCCTGCGTTGTCGATCACGGCAGATGTCCAGAAGACAAGCTTCTCAAGCGTGTCGTCGAAGCCGCGCATGCGGTAGGTGGGGCCGATGATCTTGGTGTCGCCACCGACGAATCGTGCAAGGTGGGTTGTCGGAGTCGGGGTGACGCCAACCTGGATAACAAGATCGGGGAGCGTTGTTGGCCACGGGATAGCGACAGGAGCTTCTGCGTAATTTCCGGCGAACTGGCCGGCGGCGATCATCCAACGGCGACCGTACTGATCGATCAGGTAATCACCCAGGGGCGTATGAGGAGAAGATTGGGCAACGTCGTCCAGGAATCCCAGCGGCCCCGTGCTCACGTCGCCGGTCAATCCAACCGGGACCAAGATCAGCTTGCCGTCGGTATAGAGACTGGGGCCGAGCAGTTCGTTGACGTGCCCATACTCCCGGACGAAGGAGCGGACTACGCCAAGCTGGGTCTGGTACGTAGGCTGGAACATGATTACTAGTCCTGGAAGACAGAGGTTGCGGGTTCACCGAGCAACGTCGGCTCTGTCCAGCCTTCGACATCGGTGTGCGCTTGGCCCATGTGGATCAGTCGAGCGAGGCCGCTGCCGGTCGTGAGTAACCGCCACTCCAAGCCATGTGCTTCCAGAATGACGTGGAGCGGATACTGTGTGCCCGGGATGCTCGACAGCGCGAGGTCGTGGAAGGTCTCGTCGGTCGCCGTCGGACGAGCGGTGGTCGTGCCGCCGGTGAACCCGGCACGGCGAGACATGTAGAGCTCGGCGAGGTTACCGTTCTCGTCGCTCCCGCCCTGAAACATCGCGCCGGACGTAGTCATCGCGATTGTCTCGCCTGACACATCATACGAGAACCCAATAGCGTATTGACCGCCAAACAACACAATCCGGTTGGCAGCCGAATCGAAGACCATGCCGGCCGGGTGGCGCTCATACGGAGGGCCGTATGCGATGCGCCCGCTGGACCAGTTTGTCCCGTTCCAGAACCAGGTGTCGTTGGCCAGGCCGTTGTCGACGCCGTCTGCCCCGCCGAACAGCACGACCTGCTGGCTGACCGAATCGTAGGCTAGGCCGTGGAGTGAGCGAGGGGAGGGCGAGTTCACTGGGAAGCGTTGCGTCCAGTTCGTTCCATCCCAGACCCAGGTCTCCCCGTTCGGGGCAGTGGGGATGCCGATGTCCGGCAGTCCGCCGAAGAGGACCAGCTCGCCGCCGTTGACATCCAGCACCATCCTGGCGCCAGAGCGAATGCTCGGGCTGGTCGCCGGAGACAGCAAGGTCCAGCTCGCTCCATCGAACCGCCAGGTATCGTTGAGCGAGACGTTGGACACGTTGTGGCCGCCGAACAGAATGACATCTCCGGTGGTCGGATCGATCCCCAGGGCCGGAGACGATCGCCAGGCGCCGGGGAAGATTGAGATCAGGGTCCAGTCGGCCCCATCCCATAGATAGCCATTGCCATCGCCGTTGTGACCGACGATGAACACGCCGCCCAGGTTGGCAGAATAGACCCCAGTCGGCTCATAGCCGATTGTCGGCGTGGTCGTTGGAGAACGCTGAGTCCACTGCGTGCCGTTGAACTCCCAGGTCTCCACGCCTGGCGTTCCGTATGGGCCATGACCGCCCATCAAGATCGTCTTGTTCAGGACCGGGTCGTAGACCATGGCGCTGCGCATACGGGCTACCGGTGGCGTGGCTGGGTAGATGCTGTTCCAGTAGATCCGGCGCTCGGTGACCGTGCTGCCCTGGTAGTACTTGTACGCGGACGAGGTGTAGTAATCGCCACAGGCGGACAGAACGTAGTTGCCAGTAGTGAAGAACGCCAGCTGTCCGTTGCCTGGAACATTTGGCGCCGAGACCATGAACCAATTGGTTCCGTCCCATTCGCGTACTCCGTTGCGATACTCGCTGTACGCGACGATCCGGTCGCGTACGCTGTCGTACGTCATGCTCTGCTCGCCCTCGCTGTTCGCGGTGGCGGGCGCCTCCAGCGTCCAGTCGACGCCGTCATAGGTCCAGGTCGTGCCGTCAGACCGCTGCATCACGGTCTTGCCGCTGCCGACGTGGAAGCAGGACCGGCCGGTAATTCCCGTCGGCGTCGTGGCGGGGAAGACATGCGTCCAGGTCGTGCCGTCCCACTCCCAGGTATCGTAGTGATAGGTGGAGACCGGCGCCTCGCCGCCGAAGAGCACTACCTTGCCCAGGACGGGGTTGTGCGACATCGAGACATTCAGTCGCGCCGACGGGCTAGTCGCCGGGAACAGCTGCGTCCAGGTCGTGCCGTCGTAGCTCCAGGTATCGCCATAGATCACGTTCGGCGAGTTCCGGTAACCGCCGAACATGAAGATGTAAGCATTGGTCGCGTCGTAGACCAATGGAGTCAGAAAGCGTCCGCTCGTCGGCGAGGACGTGGGAGACATCTGCGCCCAGGCGGAGCCGTCGTACTCCCAGGTGTCGTTGCTAAACGTTGCCGTGTAGGTATAGCCGCCGAACAGCACGGCCCGATCTCTAACCGGGTCGTAGGCCATCAGCGCCTGGGCTCGCGATGTCGGAGCGAGGAACGAAGGCGTGGCCAGGTGCCAGTCGTAGACAAAGTCATCGTTGACCGCCGTCAGGATGGTGGCGTCGCCGCCTACTGCCTGGACCAGCGTGCTGGTGTTGAGCGCATCGACTACGTCCTGACGGGTCGACACGCCGCTCTCGTAGTGCACGATGATGTGCGGCGGGTTGGTCTCGTCAAGAAACACGCCCGTCGTTGGAGGGCTATCGCCGTAGCCGACCAGGGTGATGTCGTTTGCGGATAAGCCAGGATCTAGCGAAACCACGATGACCGATCCGCCGAACAGGTACAGGTACGACGCCGCACCTGAGGCGACCAGGTTGATGAGCAGCTCGGACGGACGAATGCCGGCGTGGCCGTCATCGCCTCCGGACAATGCAGTCGGACCCGAGTTGACGATCGTGTTGTACCAGCCATCAGGATTCTGACGACGGAGGAGCGTCGAGTCGGATGTGATCTTGCTTCTGACCGTCTCAATCGACGTGTCGGCCTGGACCGTTACCGTGACGGCGTAGCCAACCTCGGTGACCACGGCAGTATCGCCAGGGTCTCCCGTCTGCACGAACTCGAGCGTGATCGCGTTGCCGCCTGGACCAGGAGCGCGTGCAACGAAAACGGCGTAGTCGCCGAAATCGCCAAGCATGGTCACCTTTGCGAACGCCGCCTTCTGCTGCATCTCGCCAAACTTCCAGACGAACCAGGACGAGTGGAGGTAGGCGCCGGCGCCAAACTTCAAGTTAGCATCGGTGACCCAGCGGTCCAGCCCGTCATCCTGAACGCCAGCCGTGACGCCATTGCAGGAGTATCCGACCTCGGCGCCCAAGACGTTGGCCAGCGTGTTCTTGAACGTGCGCAGGTAACGGCGATTGGTCGCGAGCGAACTGCCCTGGTCGGTGATGGCCTGGTTGATGTAGTCGTAGTTCCATGTGCGCGTGCTGACCGGCAAGGACGCGTTGACGATCGGATTGTCCTCGACCGTGATGGCATCGACCAGCGTCGTGATGCCGGCGTGGGTGACCTGGTACATGATGTCGCCGGCGGTGTCGATCTCCGCCTGCGTGAGCTCGAGCGTGAAGCAACCGTCGGGCCCGCCCGTAACGGCGACCGGCAGGTTGACCGAGTTGACCCAGGTCGCCGCACCGAACTTGTGGACCTTGGAGTCACCGGCCGCGAAGGTGAAAGAGCCGGGGTCAGCGCCGTCGCCAGATAGGTCAACCAAGTAGAGGGGCACGGTCCGCAGTGCTGCCAGCGGCTCATTCCGCGCAAACGACCCGGTCGGGCCCTCGATCATGACGGCGCTGATGATCTGCCGGATGCTGGGATGCGCCACGCTGTAGAACAGCGGGCCCAAGGGAAAGGTCTCGCCCTGGGTGAGCTCGAGCTCGTAGCTACCATCCGCGCCGCCCACAGTCTCGACAGGGACGTTGGTGGCCGGAAACCAGCCGCCGCCCATGGCGCGGAGCAGGATGGTGCCAGAGCCCCAGTTGATACCAGGCACTCCAACGCCGAGAAGGCTGACGACACGCAGCGGGATGGTCCGAAGGCCGGCGGATGGCTCGTTCTGCTTCACGGGCTACATCTTCCTTTATGCGAACGCGAGGGCAAAGGTGGTGAGCAGGTTGGTGCCATCGTATACGGCCTCGATCTTATCGATGGCTCCGGCTGCCGTGCTGAGAGTGGGGGCGGTCCCGCCCGGCCACTTGAAGATGCCGTTGTAGGTCAACGTCCGGGATCCGACGCCGTCCTGCGTGAAGATCCAGGTGTATCGACCGCCAGCAACCAGGTTCGTCGGTGCGCCGAGCGTCCGGTTATCGGTGAGCGTGTCGGTGAACACGTTGCCCAAGCTGGCGTCGGTGGCGATCGTGGCCGCATCGGTCAACGCGACGGCTGCAACATTCTGCGACTTGGTGAAGGTCTGAGCGGTGGCGAGGCTGGCAACATCCTCGTAGGCGGCAGTGCTCTTGGAGACCTGCAGCGCACCCGAGCTGTACCTGAGCTTTGCCGCCGACGCGACGCTCACCGTGGCCGAGCCGGAATTATGCAACTCCAGCCCGCCTGCGGGGTACACCGTCATACGCACCGTCGGTGAGAACGAATTCCCGATGGTGAGGCTCGTATCCCCGTAGAAAGCGAGGGTCGCCGTGTTCAGCGCGAGGAACGATCCCGCAGCATGCTTTGCGATGAAATTGGTGCCATCGAACATGGCGCCAGCCGAAAACATCAACTCGGTCCCGGTCGTCGCCGCCATGTACCCGCCGTCATCGGTCACCGCGCCGCTGCGCAGGTGGAACGACGTCTTACCCGTCGTCGCGGTCCGCATGTCGAACTGGTAGCCCGGTGTCGCCGTGCCGACCCCGACGTACTTGTTCGTCAGGTCCAACCGCAGGATGTTGACGTTGTCGGTGGGCGTGCCGTTAACCGAGTTGCCTGCGCCGCCCTGAAAGTTGAGGAAGCCGCCGATCTTGTAGATGCCTGCGATGGTCGCATGGCGGGCGATGAAGCCGCTGTCGTAGTCGATGTCGAACCCGAGCAGGTGGTTGTCGGCCGTGTACGACAGCATCGACAGGCTGCCGAGACCTCCGGCGGTCATCCGGAACTGACCGATGGTCGGCGACGACACCGAGTCGATGTGGAGCTTGTTCAGCGGGCTCGCGGTGCCGATGCCCAGGCGGTGATTCGTGGCATCCCAGAAGAACTGATTGTTCGCCGTCGTGTCCTGGTTCAGGTATCCAGACGCGTCCATGTAGAGGACGGACCCACTCGAGATGCCGCCCGCCCGCTGTGCCGAGAGGAAGTGATAGGCGCCGCCGTTCGAGCTGAACTCCGGCCCCACGCCGCCGACGTACCGGAAGCGCCCTTTGCCAGTGCTCGATACGGGCGCGGTGCCACCGTCGGCCATCTCCAGGAAGGCGGCGGTATTCGTCATGCCGAACCGGAAGGCATTGCCGGTACCGTTGGCATAGACCCAGTCGGGTCCCGTGCTCCAGGTGTAGAGCAAGCCCCGCACCCACGCCGCGGTCGCAGACGACACGTTGGCGTAGCCGATGGTTCCCTGGTGAGCGACGCTGTTATCGAAGAAGTCGGTGGCGCTGTTGCCGGTCGGGTCTGTGTTGATGAGGCCCATCAGCGAAGCGCCGAGAGAGCCTCGGGCGTCGAGGACGTAGGATGGGGCCCCGATCGCGTTGATGCCCAGCCGCTTGTTCGCGTAGTCCCAGAACAGGTTAGCGTTGTCCTGGGCGAGCACAGGGCCTGCGCCAACAAACAGCAGCGACCCTGCATCGCCGGATGCGATGACATCGCCGATGGCCATGCCGCCGATCACGTCAGCGTACGCGCCGCCGTTCTCCGACGCCTGCACCTTCTGCGTGGACTGGTTGTAGCGGAACCGAAACTTGTTTGCAGGAGAGACCGCCGCCGACTGACCGTCGGGAAGCTCCAGGAACACGGCGTTGGCAGTGACGCTCGACTTGATCTGTCCAACCACCACCTCGTCCGTTGCGGCCGTAGCCCCGAAGCCAATGGCTACGGCATTCTGGCCAGCCGTGGAGCCCACGCCAACGGCTACGCCATACGACCCATTCGCTGTGGCCTGGAAGCCGACGGCGACCGTGTTGAGGCCGGAGGCCAAAGATGCATCGCCGACGGCAGTGGCGCTAGTGCCAGAGGCGTTGGCCGTAGCACCAACAGCGGTGCCATCCTGCACAGAACTGGCACTCTTGCCGATGGACACTCCGCCAGCTCCGCCACCGGCGGCAGATGAACCGGCGCCGACCGCCACGCTGTTGGCAGCGGCAGCGGCAGCGGCGCCTACGGCTGTGGCGTAGTCATCGCTAGCGGCAGCGGTCGAGCCGATGGCGGTAGCGCTCGGACCGCCACTGGCATCGGCGTTGTGCCCGACCGCAGTGCTCTCCAGTTCGTTAGCATGAGCGCCGTAGCCAAGGGCGGTGGAGCCCCCTTTGTTGGCCTGCGAATCAACGCCACCGGCGCAGGACTCCAGGCCATTGCCCGGCAAGTCGTTGGTCTCGACCAGGCCTGCTGAAAGCGGCGCGCCCCACCGGTTGCTCATGGCGGTCAGGGTACCGGAGTGGACGGCTCAGGTCCAGGTAGAGGTTGGTTCAGATACTTCAGCGCGTGCGCGTATCCGGGCTGTTTGCGATCGATGATCAATGTCCCAGCCCAGCTCGGGCAGGCATCGCTCAGGAGAAATGCCTTTCCGGGCGCCCACTGCGCGAACTCCCAGGGGTGGTCGATCAGCCGCTTGGCCTCGAGGTATTCCTCGGTCGAGCCCGCGACCTGTTCGAACGCCTTGAGCACCGGATACGGCTTGTCCATGGAGAACCCGAGCCGCGCGTAGACATAGCGGCCGGCGGCGTTCATGTGCGCCTCGGCCGCGTAGATCCCCCACGCCTCATAGCGTGGAAACGTATTCTTCAGAATGAAGCGGACGAGCCCCCGCTTGCGCTGGTCAGCCTTCATCCAGAAGTACGACTCCACGCAGGGCTTCCCCTGGTTGACGTAGAACCGTCGCTTGGCTGTAGCGATGCGCTTGCCATCGCTCATCAGGTCCCAGGCGACAATGGCCTGCCTGGTCTGCGAATCCCCGGCCAGCGCCGTCACCTCCATGACCAGACCCTCCGGGGCGCGGAAGGCATGGAGCATGTCGTCCTGGTCGATGTGGTTGCCGGTGATGCTATGCATCGCGTCTTCGATCTCAGACATGCCGTCATCATATCGCGATTGCAGGCATAAGGGATTCAAGGAGAAATCGTTCTCCCTCTCTGTACCCACAACAAAGGAGAAAAGCATGACGAGCATGAGGAGCGGGTGAGATGGACAGGCGGCGAAGGATCAGCCATCTGGCCAATGTCTGGAACTCGACCAGCGTCGGGTTCTTGTCCGGCTGGCTGCTCGACAACGGCCTGGCAGATGACGACCTGACTGCCGGGCTGGTAGCCGAGGAGCCGAGCCAGCGAAACTGCTGGCCAGAACCTATACCGATCGCCGGCATGGACCCCCATCGACGGGCGGAGGTCACGTTCACGCCCGAAGATCGGGGGTCGGCGGCAAAGGCGCATCGAACAGCGGTGCGTCGTATTCGAGAGGCGAGAGAGCAGCTGGACCGGCGTGCTGCTGAACGGAAGCCGGACTACCAGCCCTACGTACACAGGTGCGCAGAAGAGCCGAGGCTGGCTCCATTTAAGCCGATCTGGCCTGAAAGGTTGCACCAGCTGCCGGTCGAACAAGACCCGCCACTGGTGTTTCACACCGCGGTTGCGCGCAACGAGCTCGCCAGGAGGGCGGCGGAGGCCAGGCGGTGCGGCATCGATGTCTGGGACAAATTCTGGAGGGGCCTGTCCATTCTGGACCAGGGGTACCTCAATCGAAATTCACATCTGTGGTTCTAACAAAGGAGAGATTCCGTATGAGCAATGAGAACATCAACGTCGGGCCGTTCAACATCAAGAACTACTGGAAGGTGACTCGCCTCGAGAGCGAGTCGTATCGCGCCTGGCTGCGCAGAGCGGCTGCAGGCAAGGTGGCCAACGTCGAGGCGTTCGAGCGTAGGCCATTCATCGACATCAAGGCCGAGGCGGTCGAGACCATGAAGCGCAAGCACATGGCCAAGGTGAGTAAGTAGTCATGCTCATCATCCTGATGGGCATCTCGGGGTCGGGCAAGTCGACCGTGGCCAACGCGTTGACCACGCCGCACATCGAAGGTGTGCGGTTGCGGCTGGGCGAGACGCCCCTGGCCAACCGGGTCAGCCAGCTGGTGGTCGCGCGGCCGGCCGGGGCCATCCCGGTCACGGCATCGGCGGACGACTACTTCACGGGGCCGGACGGCGCCTACCGGTTCGACCCGTCGCAACTGGGGGCGGCGCACGGCAACTGCCTGCGGACGGTGATCGGCGCGTTGGAGCTCGAGGCGCCGGTCGTAATCGTGGACAACACGAACACGACCACGATCGAGCTCGCCCCCTACATCGCCCTGGGGCAGGCGTATGAGCGCGAGGTGGTCGTGGTGGCGCTGAACATCGGCGTCTCTCGGGCGTTCGAGCGCAACGTGCACCAGGTTCCAGGGCCCGGCATCGCGGCGCAGGCTGAGCGACTTGCGAAGACCTTGGCGGAGTGGCCGCCGTGGTGGCCGAGGCCGCAGGTGTTCGAGGTCTGATTCGTTCAATCAACAACCAACAAAGGAGAGATTCCGTGATCACTGATAAGGAAAAGTACGCTGCACTTCTGTACTTTCACGTGAAGGAGAGCAAGAAGGCGGTGGCTGCTACCGTCGGCAAGAACGCCTACAAGGTTCTCTCCGGGGAGCGCTTCCCGTCGGTCGCCGACGAGAAGACCGCGATGCGGCTCTTCCCTGAAATGCGGGGGATGCTCGACAGGAGCAAGCGCCGGCGAGGGGCTCTCACGCCGCGCAGCAACGAGGAATTCGACAAGCTCTTCGCCAGCGGCAACGCCCGCCTGAGAGGCAGGGACGGTCAGGACGTCCCGCTGACCAACGCTAAGGTGGCGGTGGTTGGGGTCGGATCATCGATGGGGCTGGGGCTGCGGATGGCGGCGCTGGTGTTCAAGACGCCCAACGGGGCGGAGTGGATCGCGATGCTGGAGGAGGCCGAGAAGAGCAAGACGGGGCTGACGGAACTGGTGACTGGGCTGCGACAACTCAACAAGGAGATCTCGGATGGCGTTAGGTGATGAGCTCAGAGTATTGAGACGGGCAGCGTACAGGACGGAGCAGGACGTCGCGGCGACCGTAGGTTGCGACGCCCGGACGATCGTCGACATCGAGGACGGCAGGGTCAACCCGAGCCGAGCGATTTTCCAGGCTCTGCGGAATCTCTATCCGGCGCTGCCGGCAAGCCCGCTGCCGCCGGTCACGACAGTCACGGTTCCGACGCTGAACCAGCACGTCGTCACCGATCGCAGGAAGATGAAACCTCTGCGCGATGCGTTCCTGGCACTTGGCGGGCTCGGCATCTCGAACCGGACCAGGATCTTGTCGGCGGTCAAGCTGGTCAAACATGGTAGTTGGACAGACGAGGAGATCGACGAAGCAGCTGGGTTCTGATGGCTCCACCCAGCGAACGTAGACGAGCTCGGCGGGTGTACACGCTCGCCGCGGCCCAGTATGGCGAGGACTCGAGCGAGGCGGCCGCCGCCTGGCAGGTGTACATGGCCTGCGTGTACAAGACCCCGGAGGGTGAGGTCGTCGAGGAAGAAGCCGAGTTATAGGGAGTTATAGGAAGGACGATCCGGCTTCGGCCGGGGCGTTCTTTCTTAGTCACTGGGGCGATTCAGGCATAAGGACAATGAAGGAAGAAATCATTCCTCCTTCGCTCTCTACCCACCGTAAGGAGAACTCGATGTCTGAAATCAGAAAGTATGCGGTCAGCGCCCTGGTGCGCCACAGCGGGTGCGACACAAAGAAGGACATGGCAGAGGCCGTGAAGATCGTAAGCCTGCTCAGCGGAGCTGCCGTGACCAAGTTGGTCAAGGCGGAGAAGAGCGGCGTTCGCGGCGGCGAGCTGTTCAAGGTCTTCATGGACGCATGCGATGCGTCTCCGAAGATGGCCGCGTACGACCGGGCGTAGGGCCGGGTCCGCGGGCATGACCCGCTTTCTTAGTCAGCTACGCTGGGCTGGCATAAGGGAGCTAAGAGGCAATCACGCCTCTGGAGGAAGTACATGCAGCAACAGCTTGAACACCCGGCTACCCTGACCGGGACGGGAGGCAATGCCTCCTGGCACAGGCTTGTGACTGGAAGTTACGAGGCGGCGACCGCATACTGCGAGCCCCATCCATGACCGCCAACGAAGAGACGTTGTCCAACCGAGTCTGTGTCCTCGAAAAGATCGAGAGCCGCTTCACCGAGCTAGTAGTGACCGGGAAGCTAGTGGGGTGGCCACCCTGCGATGTGCGGATGGCGGTGCAGCTATCCCTGCAGCACAAGATGCTGGCGATCCAGGCCATCGAGCGGCGCGAGCTCATCGTGGCCATCGCGAACCTGGACACGGTGATCTATCTGATCAGCGGGTTCGTGGAAGACTGCTGGAACGCCGAAGACCTCGAGCTTAACTGAGGCGCGGGCGGGCCACTAGCTCGGCGCCCAGGACGGGCTCGCCCTCGCGCTGGAACGCCCAGCCGTTGTCGATCCTGGGGCGGATCTCATCAAGCCACGGCAGACAGTACGAGCAGTTCGTGCCGTCGCAATAGGTGGGCTCCTCGTCGCCCGGGTCGTGGTCATCATGGCGCGCATGGTCGGCTTCGCGTTGGCGCCGCACAGCGCCCTCGTCGCCGCACATGGTGCAGCGGCCGTGACCGTCTTTGTGGGAGTGGCTCATGGGCAGAGCCTACCAGACCGCCCTCGGGTTTTCTTTAGCCTGGCCGGTGCGGCGATCCGGACATAAGGAGATCAAGGAGGAATCTATGGTCTCAAGTTCTGCAATCAAGGACGCCGTTCAGTCGTTTTTGGCAACTCAGGAAAACTCCAGGTACTTGATGGCGGCGAAGTAGTCGGTCATCGGTTTCGGGCATAAGGACCTTGAAGGAAGAAATGATTCCTCCTTCAACCCTCTACCCACCGTAGGAGAATCAACATGGTTGAAACGAATTACGACAAGAGCAGCAACAATGGTCGCAGCAGGGCCAGTGATGATGACCTCGTAGCCGGGAGCCTCGGCCGCAGGCCGACCACCGACAGCGACCGCTGGGCGGCCGAGGAGAAGAAGGCCATCGCGGTCGAGCGCGAGCGCGGTCGAGCAGCCATCGAGTGCGAGAAGGTCCGCACGCAGGGGGATGCGCTTAACCAGGCCGCCAGGGAGACGGCGTTCGAGGAGACTGCGACGAGGCGGCAGAAGCGCGACCTGGAGTTCGCTCAGAAGCTCGCGCCCCTGATCGAGAACGGGTTGGCCCAGATGGCCAAGATCACCTCTGACGATGCAGCGGCGCGGGCCGCGACCATCATCAAGCTGGCGGAGATCGACCTTGAGCTCGCCCGCGAGTTCATGGCCGAGGGCAGGGCGGCACAGGACGGGGCGTTGGCGATCCTCGCCAAGGTTGCCGAAGCTGTGATCTACAAGCTCAAGACCGAGTAGGCCTTGGGTCGCCTGCCCGCCTCTGGGGTTTTGTTAGCCAGTGCGTCTTTCCTGGCATAAGAGGTATATGAAGGAAACCACCGTTTCTCTCACCTCTGAAACCACAACCCCTAACAAGGTCGAATCGATACTCGACCTTCGCCGGTACGCTGCGAAGCGCATGGCGGAGATCTGTACGGAGCAGGCCGAGCCGACGCGGCTCGAGGTCGCGCAGGCGATCGCCACGGTGTCGGTGCTGACGCCGACCGCCGTGGCCAAGCTGGTCAAGGCCGAGCGCGCGGGCGCCAGCGAGGGTGAGCTGTTCAAGCTCTTCCTCGACCTGGCCACTCCGGCGTCGGCCACCACGACCGACCGGGCGTGGCTCGTGCGGCGGCTCAACCTCGGCGTTGGCAACAACGTCGAGGCCGACTGGCCGGTCTTCCACCAGAACATGGTGGAGGGCATGGACGGGGACGAAGTCCTCTACGCGATCGGCCTGTTCAAGGCCGGGCTCACCACCAGCCAGGTGATGAGCGCTCTCCTCGCGGAGCGCATCGACGTGGACGCCGAGAACGACGGCGCCTTCTTCGCACAGGCGCTGGAAGTCGTCGAGGTCCACGCCCGGGCGCACGCTGGCGACCGCGTCAAGGCAGGGTCGTGAGCGCCGCCGCTTGGCGAGCCGAGGCAGCAGCGCTATACGCTCGAATGGCAGCAATGCCGGTCGAGACTGATGCGTTGTTGTTGGAGCACGCGTTGCTAGGGGAGGAGGCGTGCAGCCTCCTCGACGCAGCGCGCAGCATCGAGCTGCGCGAGATGCGGGAGAAGGACGACAAGGTGGTCGCGGAGGCGATCGCGCTGTCGGCCAAGTCCGCATCTCTCCGCAAGGCCGCTGAGGCCATGTGGGCAGACCTGGACGGTTTCGATGTCACGGCCTGGCAGGCCATGATCATCGAAGCCAACGCCGCACTCGACGCGGCGGTCGCACTTGCCCCGACGAAGTCTGACCGCGCAGCGGCAGACAAGTACGGGGACTGGTGGCTACATCGATCTGCCGACGTTTGTCGGTAGGATCGGTGGCCACTGGTTTTCTTAGCCAGGTGCGCGGCGCTGGCATAAGGGTTCTGAAAGGAATCCATCATGCC
>Ga0315287_10003382_pt1 | contig 15393 bp, 27 predicted proteins | sample YL17G11_0_MG_FD_205037 | JGI IMG/M metagenome (GOLD analysis project Ga0315287, IMG submission 205037) | Sediment microbial communities from Yellowstone Lake, YNP, Wyoming, USA - YL17G11_0 | ecosystem: Environmental > Aquatic > Freshwater > Lake > Sediment | place: USA: Wyoming | collected... | reverse complement strand
AGCCTTTTCGAGGGTTTTATTGTGAAGTCTCCTAGCTTCCTCGCAGGTGGCCCACGTCCAGCAACCGTGCTTTTCGCCTGCGCGTAAAATCTTCTCGATGCGCGAGACTTCTTTGATCCGTACCTTTGCTTCTTTCTTGGTGGCCGCTTTGTAGCTGGCCAGTGCCCGCTTCTGGCCCGCGGCACCGTTGCGGAAATTCGCGTGTCCGTTATTGAACCATCCCGGGGTTGGCCAGATGTCGCACGGCCGGCAGCAACCGTGGTCGTCAGGTTCGTAGATGACTGAGCCAACGTAGATGACTGAGCCAGTCAGACCCGCCGACTGTTTGTCTGTTCCGAATTCCTCAGACTCAGGCAGGCCAACACCACACTCACCTGCGTGGCCGGTGACATAGGCGCATAGAGCCCGTTCAAAATTGCCAGCATACTGTTCAGTGTCAATGACAAAAACATAGCGACTTTGTCCCATACAGGACATGTATTGATCTGTCGCCGATGTGTCAAGCCACTATCGGTGCTTCGACCGGCACTGCCGGGCTCGCCGCGGTCGTTCATTGACAGTCTGAGGTACCATGTCGGTGTAGGATGCTTTGCTGGGTAGCGATTGGTCAGGATCTGGCTCCATGACCAGCTCAAACAATGCGCAGCCACACTGGACACACAGGACGTGCCTCCATAGTAAACCGCCCAACGCACATTCCTCTAGCCGCCAGTCTCCGTTGTGCTTACACGTGTCCGTCATGTGCCCCTCGTGACCCAGATGGTAACAGTATTATTAACAAATGTGTTGGCCGTCACAACACCCGCGTGGTCAGATCGTATGTTGGCGAATGTCTCACCGTTTGGCTGAGGGAAACCGATACCCGCCAGATACGTGTACCACACGAGGGACTTGTGTGCTACCGCGTAGACGTCCTGACCGGAAGGCCATAGCGGCTGATATGCGCACTTTAGCCCCACAAGACCGCGGTGAAAATCACCGCAAAATCTGTAGCCGGCCAGTACTCGTTCCATGTAGTCAGCCAATAACGACATTCGGGGCCTCAGAACGTACTGGTGCTGAGCCAGATGTAGCGCTTTCCGGCCAGACTGGACGCCGGGTAGTCGTTGTAGACTAGGGCCACGCTGGTCGGGGACAACTGGTGAAGCTGCGGCTGGACGCGTTCATAGCCGGTGCTGAGCGGTGGCGTGCGCAGTTGCCGCAGCCCAAACCCAATTTTGAGGACGGCCAGCCAGTACATGAACGTGTCGTTCCTCGTCGCAGCGTGGTACGCGTGGGCGCTCTGGAGCCCGCCACGGGCGGTGAAAATAGTACGTGCCATGATTTCACGACCAAACATGTAGCTGTCTAGACATTCGCCCAAATAGCTGGCCAGAACATCCATTCAAGCCCCCGTGGGGTTGCTCTGGTTGGCACGCAATTGCTGGACAATCCCGTTGAAATCGGCTAGACCAAACGGGGCAGATCCGGTGTTGAAACCGGCCGCGCGCAAGCAATCTACCATCTTTTGGGCCCCCAACGGGTTGGCAGAATGGACGATCACCTGCTTGACAGGTTTTGCCTTCGGGCTGGAGGCCATCCAACGGGTAACGTCTTCGCCGGTGCTGTTCGGGTCGGCGAGATCGTGATCCAGAAACACCATATCGTATGACCCGGCGGCCATGGCCACACAGGCCTCATCGACAGTTTCCACATGGTCAACCGTGTGGCCCGCGCCAGCCAGAACCCGCTGGATGAATGCGTGGCGCATGTCTGAATCGTCAAGGAAGAGGATTTTCATGAGAGGCCTCAGGGGCGGACGGCTGCAGTCGTAGCAGGTTCCACGCAGGATGGATACTTCCAGTTCAAGCCGGCGACCACACGGACATCTCATAGTCCCACATACGGTGCCGAGGGTGCGCATGCCCCATGGCTACCACGGCGCTGGGCCCGGGTCAAGCCTGATCGACAAGAAACCCCAGCCGTTTAAGCGTCTCAAGATGGGCCTCAATACCGTCAAGGTATCCACGGACAAAAACTGCCTCAGGTTGGCCCAGTTGCCCATACACCAACGGCTCATCCCCGTCAAAACCACGCTTAAAGCCAGTCAGGTAGCCCGGCGGAAGATCCGGGAGGGTGGTCCATGACGTGCCGGCTTCGCGCTGCAGCACCCCACAGCCATCGGCACACCGGGTGTCGCCGGGGCCCTGTGGGGTTTCATGGGCCCGGAACTCACCCGGCCGCAGGACGCCCCGAAAGGCTCCCGGAGCAGGAACGAGATTTTTTCGCTGGAATCGCCGAGCAACGTCAACCGGATCAATGCGCTTCATAAGCCAAATATAGCGACTATGGCGGGGTCAAGCAAGCCGACAGATCACACGGGATGCCGCCGCGGATCGTGACCGTAACCCACATGAGTTTGGAGCCGCGCATTATAGCGTAGCGTCCAGTACCCTCAGGTGCAGCCACACACAACTGGTGCAGTTGGGCCCCAGCAGGTGGCTGCGCGTGATACACAAATCTAGCATCTGCGAAAAGACGGCCCCAATCGTCAAGCCAGCCCTGTTCGCCAATAGAACGGTCGTGTGCGGGTTTGCGCTGGCGTGCTTTGACATCAACGCACAGATCATATCCTTCGTAAGCAGGTTCCCCCACCAGCAGCAAAAAGCTGTCAAGATATGACCAGAGCAGGCTTGCTAGGTGGGCGGTCAATTCCTCCATCGCGCCCTCAGTTCAGCAACTGGTCGGTCGGGATGGTCATGTCAGCCAATACCCGCTGGGCGATCTGGTGGCCGGCCCGGACAAGAGAAAACCTGACAATTTCACCGGCCAATTCGTAGTCCCCGGCATTCATGGCCGCTTTTGCTTCAGTCAGGGCGGCCTGCATGGCTGTCCCGGCCTGCACGCGCATGGCCTCACCAATCTGAGCCATAGCTGAGTCCGTGGCGGTTGTGTCACCAAAAGCTGCAATGGCGCCATCCATCATGTGGCGGGCGAAGAGTGCTGAGACTTGCTGGACCTGCTCATCAGAGATTGACATCTGGTGCTCCTTGGTGGGTGTGAGTCGACCATAACAGGCCTGATCCCCGCCTGTCAACCATTATGTTCGGGCATGATCACCGCCGCGGCCATGCTCGAAAGCGCGGCCAATATCCTTGCCGCTGAGGCTTTGCCAGAAGCGCTAGCCGGAGAGCCCATCTTCCAAGACCCCCGGGGGCCGCGGCTGTGGAGCCGTTTGGCCCGGGAGATCAAACCAGCCATAGATCCGGTGCTGCTCGGCCGTGGGACCCGTGGTGCCGCGTTCGACGTGGGCGGTCGGGCCTTGAAAATCACCAATGATCGCTCAGAGGCCATCGCCAGCGCGAATGTCCGGGATAAACCAGATCCAGCCGGGCGGGTCAGCCGGATTGATCGGGTATTCTGGCTACGCGGGCAAGATTTATCGGCGTTTGCCGTCCTGCAGGAATTGCTCGAGACAGTGCCGGCAGGTGATCCATGGATTGCCTTTGCTGATCTGTGGCCCGCATGGTCCCGGGCCCGCCAGCATGCTCCAATCATGCCCGGCCAATCCGGCCATTTCTTGCAAGACTGCGAACGGGCCGGACTAGTCACCGGTTCTGACCCGGCGTGGCTGGCGTTCAAAGGGTGGTTCACGGGGCTGGCCCAGTTCCTTGAAGAGGCTGGCGTGCAGTACCACGACTTTTGGCGAAGAAACCTGATGTGCCGCGGCACAGCTGACCCGTTGACAGGATCAGGATATGTCGTGATTGATCTCGGCTATTCCCAGAGCCGTGAGACTGACGTGTCAATTGACGTGATCGCACGGTTCAAAGCGCTGGGCTGAAAAAATGCTGGCGAGGAGACTCGAACTCCCACTAGGACGACTCTAAACCGTCTGCCTCTGCCGTTGGGCTACGCCAGCGTCTCAGCGAAAACCAGCCGAGTGTCACTGCAGGTATTCAACTGGCTCATCCAATGAGTCCTGAGCCGCTTCCACGATCACCCACAATTTCCTGTTTTGCTGAAGCTTCAGCTGGGCATCCTTGATTGTCTTGTTGAAGCTCAAGCATTCCCTGATCGACATAGAATCGACCTTGCCGCGTTGGTTCACCACCAGTGCGGTCATGATGATGTGCTTTGACAGGATTGCCACGGCCTCGCGCTTGTGGGCCGGGCGGGCCCGGGCTACCGCGTCGGTGAAGTACTGATACGTGGTCTCGCATTCTTCCAGCAGGAAATCCAACTTTTGCAGGGTAACAGCTCTAAACATCCGGGTCAACATCGCGGCCTCACTGGGGCAGGTTCTTGAACTTTATCTTGGTGGCTTCCACGGTCAACTTCGTCAACGCCGCGTCAAAGGCTCGCCGCAACAACGCGGGGTCCAGCCGCATCAACACATCTAGGATGTCGCCGGGTGCCTGACCACGTTCAGCTGCAACAGTCTGGACCGACTCCACGCAAATGGCACAAAGATGAACGTCCGGCCCCTGACCACACGGGCGGAGCTGGACCGCGTACGACAGCAGCCCATCAACAACCCGTGGGCACAGAACACAAGCTGGCAGATCAGTCATGAGGGTCCTTGCCTGCTTTGCTAAAGAAGCGATGACAACCTGCCGCGGCCGACACCGCCGTGACCATGACGAGACTGCCCAGAAACTTCAGCGTGGCTGGATCACTGTGGCGAATTGTCTCGAAAACCTGATAGATCTGGAGCACAGCCCAGATAAATAGCTTGACTGACCAGCATAGCAGCGCCAATGTCAAGACCCAGTAGCTGGCCGCCCAGAAGATATCTTGGGCGGTTGGCCGTTTTCTGGCTGGTGTCATGGGTCAGGCTTCTTGGGCTGGTCTACCGCGATAAACCGGCTGGTCTGAGGCTTGACGGCCTCGGGGCTGTCAGCCCCGTCCACCTGACAGAGCGTCGTCAACCAGCCACCCGCACCGCCAAGCCGCCGTAACTGGCCCGGACCTCCACAGACCTCACAGATCGTCTCCGACGCCTCCTCGGCCTCTGCAATGGCCCCGTAGACGGCCCGGGCAAAATCCTCGCTGCCTCCAAGGTCCACGTACACCCGGAGACTCCCGAACTTCTCCTTGATCGTGTTCACCTCAATGGGGGTCTTGGCCGTCATGGCCAAGCTGTCTAGACAGACAAACAGGCGCCCCAGCAGGCTGTTCCACCCATCACCACACTCGGGTGATGCTGACAGCTTAAGCGCCAGACCGTCCCGTTCTCGCTCAGCACACCACGGGTATTTCTCCCGCAAAGCCTCAAACAGTTTCTCGTTCATCGGTAACCTCCTGCGCGAGCTATAGCTGACAGGCCCGCGGCCTGTCAAGCCTTACCCACCAAACCCGATCTTGCGCACCTTCTTGTTCAGGTTCGAGACCGGGTCATTGTAGATCTCGGCCAACGTCTTCGGCTCCGTGAACCCGCCGGTCCTGCCAAGATGCTCGGCCAACAGGTTGGCCTTATCCACCGTCAGCTTGTCAAACTTGTAATGGCTGATCAGCCGGCCCGCTCGCACCAAAGCCGGGTCAAGATCGTCCAATGATTGGTTGGTCGTGGCAATCACAAGACACTTGAGGGCCGACCCCAGCAGGCCATCGCTGATGTTCAACAGGGTGCTGGTGGCACTGGAGCGGCCGTGGCCATCCGCCACCAAAGCCCTCTCGGCATCCTCGATGACCAGCACGAGCGGGCGAGCCTCTTCATCGTTGGAGTTCTCGATCAACAGATCCAGCAAGCCCGGGTCACTGAGCGACTCGGCCATGTGCTGGGGGATGTAGACGAAGCTGCGGGTCGCCTTGTACTGACGGCACAGCCAAGCGATGTAGCTCGATTTCCCGGTACCCGGCGTCCCGTGCAACACCACCAACCCGCTCTTCTCGTCCGCCAACGCGCCCGTGATGGCGGCGTGGTGGGTAGCAAAATCGGCGTTGTAGTTGAGGCCAACATCCAAATCGACATTCCGGATCTTGGTCGAGCTGAGCCGCAACCCGTGGCTCGACTTCGTGATCAGCTTGATCTCCGAATCCGCCTTCACGGGCCCGTCCCGGTAGGGGAACATCTGGTCAATCACCTTGACAACCCCGGCCAGATCCCCAGAATTGGCGGCAACGGTGTGGATGCGGACCGCATCCACGCTGGAGTCGGTCGCGCCCAGCTTGGCTGATTCCCGGCGTTCCAGTGCAAAGAATACCGGACTGGTCCTGTCGCTGGTGCCCGGTTCCAGCCTGAGGAGCTTCAGGACGGCCCGGTCCTGCTCGCGCAGCTCGTAGACCGTTTCACCCCCGACCCATTCGGCCCCAAACCGCTCCGTGGTCCGCATGCATTCAACCAAGTCAGCCCCAAACTGATCGCCAAGCATGCCGTGCAGCTGCACGAGCGATTCATGGCGTTTGATCGAATGCACGAAATCGGGGTTGATCGATTGGCGGATAAAACTGTCAACGAGCAGGCTGTCGTAGTCGGTGTCGGCATTGAGACCGTGGGAAACGCGGCTGGGCTGGGGCATCTTGGTCCTCTGTTTGCCAGCTGCATCGTCACAGGATTGCAGGTAGGCGTGGGTGTACGGAGCGTCGGTGTTGTAGTTGAGTGGGTCTCTCGCGGCACGTAATTTCTTGTAAAGGGTGGGTGGATTAAACGTTCGGTAACGTGGAGGTCTGTACCGGTATGGCCGTGGCCTTCTTGGCAGCCGGTATCGGGGCATTGCCCCATACTAACCGGTCTACCACCTAGACGCAAGCTCCAACGCCGTTGTCTCGTCTTCCAGCCAACATGTCCGGCCACCCATGCAGATCATCACCTGACCGTCCGTTCTAGCTCGGGCTACGATGGGCAGGTCTTTTGACCCAAACTCCGGCCAAAACTCCGGCAACGGGCCGGCCAGTCCAAAACCAAAGGCAGCCGCGGCCGCGTTGCCCCATAGGTGCCATATCGTGTGGGCATGGCTGCTAAACCGGTAGCGTTGCCCACACAACTCGACGACCAGTCGGCCAGAATACTCGGCCAGAGCTAGCTTGAATTCATAACAGGCCAGCAGATCAGCCATGTTCTCGGATAGATTCGTCATGGCATTATCCGCTCTACCCGAAGCCACGGCATCATGAGGAAGGCGCCGTGCTGGTGTGGCTTCAGGGAAAAGGCACCCCGGGCTATGACCTCTACGTAGCGCCAGTGCTTCCACGTCCCGGAGCTGTCCTGCCTCTGCATCTCGTAAAATGCGCTGGGGCCGGGCAAAGCCATACACCGGTATGATGAACTGTGTGCATCCTCGAACTGGTGCTCAGCGCGCTCCAGACACATGTTCAGGTAGGCTGACCGGAGTGGCATCTCGATGGCCCAGCAGTTACCTGCCCTGCTTCCAGCCCCATACATCACAACCACGTGCTCATAGCAGGCTTGTTGGTGGGCAAGGTAGTCGGCCAAGCTGGCAAGTGGGTTCATGGTACCTCCACCCAGCAGTACCAAACTGTGTCAAAACCACGCACTGCCTCGGTTGGTCGTTTCATTTTGAATAACCGGTAACCTCTGCCGTACAGACGTTCTGGCGGGCTCCAAGGATTCGGGTCGTCAGCAGTGATCGCTGGCGTGCAACCCAGTTGTTTCAGGTACCTGAGGCCCAGAGCTGACCCCGGGGACAACGGGATAGAGCCTCCTCTGAGGTCTCGGCGGAGGCTGTACGCATACCAGAGCCGCCACCGGCCTGTTTCGATGGCTTGGATCACGCGGTAGCTGTGGAGGCAGCTGGCTAGGTGGCGGGCAAGTTCATTCATTGGTCGGCCCACATCCGGAGCGTCCAGCCATCAAGGATGCCGAGAGAGTCCCGGACAGTCACGCAGGTGTGCTCTACACTTTTTACCGGGTAAAGAGCCACGTAGGCCGGGCCACCTCCCCAGCGGGCATGACAGTAGACGTCCATCAGGGTGGACCCCGGCGGTAGCTGGATCGGCTCTGGCCACCGGTGAGACCCGGTGCACCACACGGGCTGGGCCGCCGCGATAAATCGGTAACGGTCACACAGGTTACCAAGATGCTCGGCAAGGTTGTTCATGCGCGCTCCAGCCAGACAGGCTGGGTCTGGGGGTAGTCCGTGGCATGCGCGGCTGAATACGTGATGAGCCAACTGTGCAATTTATGTGGCTCGACAGGCCCACGGGCAGCTGAGATAAACCGCCAGTATCGGTGCCACTCACTGTCTAGGGCCATGTTCCTCGGTAGCCCGAGGGCTTGGAAATACATCCCGGCCAAGGCCCCGGAGAGATTCAGCGGGACTGTGGAGTTCCATGCTTCCGTAAAAGCCTTCAGGGCCCCTGACCTGATCCGACGAATCAATCTGTACCGGGTCCCAAGTCCCGCTAGGTGGTTGGACAGCATCGATAGAGCCCCCGGCTGGCTGGATTTCATGCGTGGCATATCGGGATGTTAGTCGGAACTTGTACGGGTGTCAATGACATTCATACGGTCAAGTAGGTCACGGACAGGTCCAGATCTCAAAATCGTAGATGTTGATACCCCAATCGACACCCCAGTCGATGCTGTGGTGGTTCTGCTTGTCTGGTTTGTCGCGCAGGCGCGTTACCCGCGGAAAGCCGCTGGGATCAGGGCCCACGTATAGCGCGCGGCAGTAGGCTCGCAGCAGTTTGCTTCAGTTTGCTTCTAGGATCGGTCAAGCCTTCCACGGCACCGCTGGAAAGCCGCATGTGGCACACCACGATGGACCCAGAGGCCACATCGGCGTAGAAACCGTACTGGCGGGTCAGCAGGTCCAAGTGGTGGCTTAGGTGGTTCATGGGACCACCAGCCAGATGTACCGGTCATCGGCGGTGTGGACTTTGACCTGTCCCTGATCCAGCACCAGCGGGGGCTCGGCTAGACCTCCACACCCCGGCGGACCAAGCCCAAAGGCCTCAGCAAAACAGTCGAACCACGGATCAGGACCCGTGCAGTCAAGGCAGGATTTAGCCACACTGGTGTACCAGCCACCATCACGCTTCTTAAACTTTACCATGATCGTCAGCCGGGTTGTCTCCAGCGCGTGCACGAAAAGGTACCGGGCCAGCTGGGTGGATAGATGTTCGGTCAAGCTGTTCATGAGTGCTCCAGCCAGAGAAACCAGTCAGGTGGTGGTTTCTGGTCAGGGTCAAGCCACGATGGCCTTTCTAGGAAATTACGTGGGCGGGTGGCTGATCTGCATGGCCCATAAGCCCACCGCACACGGCTGTAGGAATAAATTGGACCAACGCCTGACGGGCCCATAAGCCAGCGCACATGTGTAGTGCTGCCACGCGCTGGTACCAAGGCCCCCACCCTGTGATCCGCTCAGGCTTGCTGGCCCGGCCAAGCCTGTAATACTTGGAACAGGCGCTGAGGTGCTCGGTCAAGCCAGCTAGGGCGCCCATTTTATACCCCGAGGGAGGTCCTCAAGCCAGTTACCTGCTCGAAAGTGCTGCGAAGGTTGTCCGCGTACACCTGATGACACTCCTTGATGGTTTTCACGTCCAGACCCCGTACTGCCGTGAACGTGACCGTGTAGGTGTCGTCAGCCTCCAGCTTGATCGTGACGTGGCTGACAGGAACACCAGCAAACTTCTTGATCTTGAACGAAATGGAATTGCTGGAGCCTACCATGTTGGTGGCCCCGGTCATGGCCGTGAACCGGAAACCGCCGAGTTGCTCGAGAATGGCACATGGAACGGTGAGGTCGGTCATGGCAGCTCCGGGTTGTGTGACTGTACCGTATAGGATTATTACCGGGCAGTCAAGGGTTTTCCTTGGATTTATCTCCACGCTCCAGCCAGATCTCCCAACAGCGGGCCCGGTGGCGATCAAACATCCAATCGTTTTTCGTGGTGTAAATTGCATCGTAGGCCGGATGGCTGATCAGAAAAGCTCCGTGGCGGCCCCGCGCAGGCGCGGGTTCGACGTACAGGTGACGCCAGATCGGTTCCCGGTAGCCCGCGGCACAGCTGTAGAGCGCCAGCATTTCCGGTAAGGGATAAAATTCGTTGAGGTGATAAAGTTTGTGGGCGTGTAGCTTCCCCACCAAACGGATGCGGCCTTTCTGCAGCGCTCGCCGTAGCCGGTAGTTTTTGGACGCGTCACTGAGGTAGCGGGTCAGGATGGACATGGCAGTCATCGCTCGAGCCATATCCGGAAGGTCGCGCCTTCACCTGACGGGGTGTCCCGCAGGACCACCGCATCGTCGTTTATTGACAAGACGGGGTATAGGTGTGAATGGCCGCCTTGCCCTCCCCAGCGCGCGGCCATGTAGGCGTAGTAGAGCGTAGAGCCACCGGACAAAACCTCCTGAGAGGTAAAGCGGTGTGACCCGCAATAACGAAGCCGGGACGCCTGACAGGTCTTCATAAGGATCAAGAAGCTGTAGCGACCCAGCAGGTCAGCCAAGAAACTGGTCAGTTTGTCCATGGAAAAAGCTTTAGCCGGTTTGCTGGGTGGCTGTCAAGAGGTCTTTGGGTCTTGCTCGAGAAATCCACGAAGAACCAAAATCTGGCCTAATCTATCTTGGTTTGGTTTGAACATCTGACTCGTAGCAAAATCTTTACATAGATTAGGCCGTTTTTGCTCGCGAAATGTTTGCGTATTAATTACATCAATGTTATTCAGTAGTTACACGCAGTCTCGGACTTCGGCTCGAGCGTGTTTTCAACCTGCGATATTGATCATGAACATGCATGGAAGTTGAAATTCGTCTTTGATTGTCGATCCGAAAATGCGTGATTGAAAGATGCCGTCCGGCCCAAGACAGCACGTCCACTGCACGCCGCGGTTGTCGCTCCATGGAACGTGCTCCCCGTAGAGTGCCCAGTGCACTGCCAGCTGTACGTAGACGTCTGCTCTCATGGGGAAATTGCCAGACCCGATGAGCAGGGTTGCGCGGATGCGTACCCACTCCAGATCACGCAAGAACACGTACCTGATCTGCAGCGTCTCCAGCCACTCTGTCAATGCTGGCATTGCATCACCTGATACTGTTTTTCTGTTCAGTGCTGTTTTTATGTTCAGTGTGTCTAATTTTCCACATCCTGTACGATTCCCAGTCAAGTTCGATCCGCTCAGGACCCGCCCCGACCAGAAACACCCGTTTATTGTCAGGTCTAGGTCTGACCTGCGGCGTGTTAAACCAAATTAGCTGGAGGAGGAAGCAATCAATGTCAGGGTCAGGCACAGGACGGTCCCGCAGGCCACGGCTGCTGGTCCCGAGCCGAGCGCCTTTTATGGCTGCCGTGCTGAAGCAGTACCACGCAGTAAATTCTTCCATGTAGGCTGTGGTTTCTCGGAGCCCACCGTGTGTCGCAAGCCAGAGCCTGTAGCTGGTGGGTCCCAAGATGATGTAGGCCACCGTATAGTCAACAGCCAACCCGGCTGTACGGAAATGACCGGGCCTGTCAGCCACGGGGCTAAACACTTCACGGTCCCACACGTTTTTGGCCCAGCCTTCGCTGCCCCATGCGTGCTGGTGGGGTCTGGGGATGGATGAGCCGTCGGGGCTGTAGCAATTCACAGAATCCGTGGCCGCGGCCAACAGGAACCGGTACTGAGCAAGCAGGTCTTGCAAATGGTCAGCCAACCCGGCCATGGCGTTCATGGTGCAACCTGCACGGGTGAGGCACACAGAAACCAGCGATCCATCTGTTTATGGTAACCATCCTCACGTTTTGGCACACAGCTGACGTGGTGCACTGGTAAGCCCTGATAAGATGATGTTACCCCTTTATAAACAAGCGTGTACGGGATTGCTGATACTGATAATTTATCGCTTTCTTGGCGCAGTGCTCGCCAGATAATTTGGCGGTAGTCCCTCGCCCAAGTGTAGCTCAGATGAGCCACATTCAGAAATGTGTGCAGGGTATGGGTATCCACCATGGGCGGCCGTGTTGGCTCGTGTCTGGTGTAGTAGAGCGGTGTGTCCCGCTGCCACACATAAAACGCTAAAGTATCCGCCAGATACGCCGCGAGCTGGTTCATCCTTACTCGGGTAGCACGCGATTAACGGGCAGTCAACCTTATTTTTGAGCGTGCTCGCCATGATTCTATCGAAGTTGGCCGACCGGCTGGCCTTGGCCGCAGCACCCACGTTCCCGATTGACACGGTGAGGACCGAAGATCCAGCGGCGTGGGCGGCGGTCTGCCGCGAACTCGGGGTACCGCCTGACCACAACTTTGAACTGCTGGGCAGCGGCGCCAAGGGTTCAGCCTACAGCCTCAGCCCAACACAGGCAGTAAAATTTACGACGGACCACAGCGAAGCTGAAGCTCTAGCTAAAATCGCGGGTAAACAGCTAAAAACGCTGGTCCATGTAACCCCGATCAAAGACAAGGCCGGCAAGGAGCACCCGGGCGTGTTTAGCTTTGCCTTCCGGAGCCCCGGCAATCTGGTCTACTGTATCGTGCAGGAGCGGCTCGAAAAGGGGGTTGCTCCGGAGTGGAAGAATTTCGGCGAGTTGGTCTCGTTCTATTTCGACCAAGTCTGCTCCAACAAGCCGTTCCATCCCAGCGCGGTCCAGCAATGCCGGGACTGGGCCGAGAAACGCCAAACGGCCCACAGGCCCGTAGACCTGATCAAAAAGGACAAGGGCGAAGAACCAAAACCAGACGGGACCCGGGTTGGCCGGATCAAACGGGGCGGGCAGGCAAAACCAGCTAGGAACATCTACGAAGAGGTCGAGCCTGACCGGGCCTTTGGTGACTGGCCCATCGACCTGTCTAAACCGCTGAAGCCTGAAATGTGGCAGTGGTTTGAAACACTCTGTGGTGAGCTGGTCAGTAACGGGATTGAGTTTCATGACCTAAACGGCGGCAACATCATGCTCCGCGGCTCTGACCACGTCGTCATCGACCTCGGCTACAGCCGGACCGAAGGTGCCGGGCCAATCAGGCAGATCCAGCAAGCCGGATTTATTCGCCAGCTCTGCATGGCGGCCGTGCCGATGCAGGCAATGGAGCGGCTAGCTAAACATGCTGAGGCTCCGAGTGCCAAGCGGGACGAGGCAACGTGGTCGCGGCTGCTTGCGCGGGCCGGGTTGTCCATCGATGCGGAATCCAACCACGTGGGCCGCGGGAAGTTCGGGGATGTGTTTGTCTTTCCCGCGATCAACCGCGCCCTGAAATTGACCCGCGACCGGGTCGAGGTGTTGGCCGCGTTGACGCTGATGAAGCATCCGGTGCCCGAGGCATACACGCCCTATGACGCGTTCAAGATCGCGGGCTATCGCGGCCTCTACGGGATCTGGATGGAAACGCTGTTGCCCGCCGATCTGGCTTGGTCAAGGTGGATTGACATCTTCCATGAAAAATCGGCCTCGACCAAATTTGACCCGGCTTTTGTCTCGGACTTCTTCCGGTGGGAATTTGACGAGCTGCCCGAGGCCGTGCAGCGCAGTATGCCGGCAGGGCTTGACCTGTGGCTCGAGCATGCCGCGGAGCACCTGACTGCCGTCGGGATTACCCACGGGGACGTGCACCGGAAGAACATTATGCGGCGCCCATCAGGGGAGCACGTGTTGATTGATTTCGGTCACAACAGCGTGGCCCCGGAGCAGCCTATCGTGGAAGCTCGGACGCGCTAAAAACCCTGTTATTTTGTCGTTGTCCGGCAACGGACCCTTTTCGCCCAACTTGCTGGACCGTATACAAGGCGATCAAGACTTCAGGTTTTCCAGTAGGCTTCGGCCACCCTCCAGTCATACCGCCATGAAACGATCCTTCCGTTCGGCGAAGCTAGGCTGAGGCAAACGATGAGCAGCACAGACGGTGACGGCCAAGAAGTTCTTTCTGCGTGGGGCTACCGCCCAATGCTGGAAAAGAAAGTGCTGCTTCAGCCAGAAAACACCCAACCTGACGGCGTCGGATTCAATTTTTTTGGTCCCAGCCCTGACGACGGCCGTGCTTATGGTTGCTGGCTTTCAGCTGATACCGAGCACCGGTTTGGCGTAATTGCCCCGATGCAGGACGGTACCGTGATCTACTCCCCGGCCACCGGCCGAGAGATGAAGTTTCTGGGCCCAGCCGACGATGACGTCAAGGCTGCGCTGGCCAGCTATACGGGTGAATTTCACCTGCTGCCGGCAAGCCAGACAGGCCAGACATGCCTGACAACATGTCCAATTTACTCACCAGAGTTTTTCAAAGTGGTTGTATCTATGTACAACCCCTTCACAGGCGAAGACATCTTCGCGGAGCTACAAATGTCGATCAACCAGAAGAACAAGTCCGCCGCGAAGAAGCCTGCAACGGCAGCTAGTGGCAAGTCCATGGAAGTTGGCCCGGGAATGGGCAGCCTCCCCAACAGCGTCGAGAAGCCTGATCTCAAGGCCTCTGGTCTGCCCAAGCTGGATGCCAAGAGCCCAGTCAAGCACTCCAACGACTCAGGCAAAGACAAGCTGAGCAAGGAGACGCACGAGAACGGATCTAGCGACCCCGTCAAGGAGAAGACCGTGAAGCACGCGGCCATCAAGCCAGTCGGCAACGACGAAGTGAAGCTTCCCGACATGAGCAAGGCCACGCTCGAGGCGGATCGCAAGATTGCGGCGGCGGTGGACAGCATGTCTGATGACGACCTGATCGATGCCGTTCAGGCCCATTTGGCCGTGCTGGCCGACAGCGATGAGGGCTCTGAACAGCTGCACATCACTCTGGAGGAGAGCCCCGCGCACGAAGAGCACGAGCACTCTGCCCCGCACGGCGAAGGTTGCCAGTGCCCAGATTGCTGCTCCGCGGAAGGCGCCGAGAGCCTCCCCGAAGCGCCACCGGCTGAACTGCCGCCAGAATTGCCCGCCAGCGAACCGGCCAGCGAATTGCCAGCTGAGAGCCTGTCGATGGACAGCAGCGAGATTCCTGTGCTCGAGAGTCCCAAAGAAGAGGCCTCCAGCGAGTTGGCCCCGAAGCCGGTTATGCCTCCTCCCGGTGTGCACGCCGGGCTGGTCAGCAAGCTGCGCAGCACCGCCGCGGCCATGCGGGCCGGTGTGGCAGTGGAGCCGACCGAGCTGAAGAAGTTGATGCAGACTGCCGCCGGCATCCTGCGCGAGAACACGAAGCCGGCTCCGGCAGCGGCCCAGAACGACCTGAAGGATCTCGTTGCAACCATGCAACGCATGCAACAGGCCATTGCGGACCTGAGCAAGAAAGTTAACGCACCAGTCACGGCAGAGGAGTCCAGCCCGGCCTCCAGCGAGGAAGAGGCAGTGGAAAAAGTCATGAAGGAAGATGAGAGCGCCGCGGCAGAGGGCGTTCATTTTGAAGTTCTCCAGAGCCTCGATGATCTCGAAAAAGAGGGCATCTCGGCCGCGTCAGTTAAGTGCCACCTGTTCGCAGATGGCACTCTGAATCCATTCTGGAACGTAACCGCCAACGGTGAACCGGTTGCCCGCATTTATCTGCAGGATCAA
>Ga0315287_10003381_pt1 | contig 15394 bp, 11 predicted proteins | sample YL17G11_0_MG_FD_205037 | JGI IMG/M metagenome (GOLD analysis project Ga0315287, IMG submission 205037) | Sediment microbial communities from Yellowstone Lake, YNP, Wyoming, USA - YL17G11_0 | ecosystem: Environmental > Aquatic > Freshwater > Lake > Sediment | place: USA: Wyoming | collected... | reverse complement strand
GCCCGGACGCCCCCGAGTGCGCCTCAGAGACGAACTACCGCGATCGCGTCCGCGCGGCGGTCACCAGGACGATGGACGCGTTGAAGATCGACGCGTACGTGTATCCCACGTGGAGCAACCCGCCGCGGCTCATCGGCGACCTGAACACGCCGCACGGCGACAACAGCCAGTTCTTCTCGCCAACGACCGGATTTCCTGCCGTGCAGGTGCCGATGGGTTACACGCGCGGGGGCCTGCTGCCAGCCGGTGTGACCTTCTTCGGGAGAGCGTGGTCGGAGTCGAAGCTGCTGGGCCTCGCCTACGCCTACGAGCAGACGACGCGGCATCGCCGGCCGCCCGCGAGCACGCCGCCGCTGCGGTGAGCGTGGGAATCGGCATGGCAGGCGGGCAAGCAGCGCGATGAGCGGCCGCGGTTACCAGGGGAGGATCTTCAGGCCTTTGATTCGCGGGAAGCTCCGAAGGTCGCGCGTCGCGACGGCGTAGTCGAGCAGGACGGCGGTGGCGGCAATCAGCAGGTCGTGGGCGCCCGCCGCCGTGCCCCGGGAGCGAAGCTCGGCGGACAACGCCGCATGCACGCGCGCCGCCGCCAGGTCGAAGTCGACGACCGGAAGCCGGTCGATCAGCCGTTCCACCAGCACGTCGCTCCGCGCGCGGCCGGCGCCGCGCAGCCGATGCACCCCGTGCAGCAGTTCCGACGCGGTGATCGAGGCGATCGCGACCTCCTCGCCGCCGAGCCTGGCACGCAGGCGCTCGAGGTCCAGTTGTCCCCGTTCAGCCGCGACGAGCACGCTCGTATCGATCAGGATGCCCATGGGTCTCTCGGGATCGACGGGCGGTTGAGCCGCGCCGCACCGTGCTCGACCTCGCGCAGGTAGTCCTCGGACAGCCTTCCGGCTTCGCGGTAGAGGTCAGCCAGGTCGGCCAGCGTGGCGCGCCTCACGGGCGCCGGCACGAGGTGGACGACGGGCTGCCCGGACCGTTCCACGACGTACGTGGCGCCCGCCCCGCGCACCGCGTCCACCAGCGCGCCGAAGTTCTTTGCCGCGTAGCTCGCGGAGACCGTCCGGGAGGATGTCGCCGGGAGCAATGCGCCGCTCTTGTCCGAGCCGGGGCGGGGACTCTTCATATCCGTATATTACGCATGTTCCGTATTGTTAGTCAACCCGACGGATGTTCCAGACGGGTCGGCTCAGCGCGGCCGGGCTGCCATCGCGAGCTGAAGCAGGACGCGTATCGGAACACCCGGGTTCGCCAGCTCCAGGGTCTCGAGCGGCGTCTCGCGGCAGGCGATGGCGTCGATGCGCGCGGTGTTCCGGCAGACGACCGCGACCTCCATCGATGGGACCTCGTCGTCCGGGCTGTTGCCGCGGCCCCCGGTGCGTTGCCGAAGATCGCCAGGAAGGCCATGGCGGAGCCGCCCGGGTCCACGGCCCACTCACGGCCGCCGCTGGAATCGAACCGTTCGGGATCGCAATGATGGTTGCGTTCCCGGCACCACGCGTCTCCGGCCTTCGCGTAGGCAACGCGCATCTGCTCGATGAACGCGCGGCGCGGTTCATCGTACGGTTTCAGGGGGTAGACCATGCGGTCCGCGCCGGTCACCGGATCGAACACGTACAACTCGAAAGGGTGCGTCGGCGCAAAGTGCGGATGGCTCCGGTAGTAGGCGATGGATCCGCTCGGGAGGCTGAACAGCGGCCACCCGTAGAACATGGCCTTCGGTTCGAGGGACCGTGTGAGCACCAGCGTCACGGTCGCACTCGGCGACACGTGCGCCTTGACAAGCAGGTGCTGAGGCGTATGAGTGATGCCGACGATGGACCCCCACAACCCGAGGCGCAGTGTTCCGTCCGCTTTCGGAAGGTGATCCGCGCTCAGGGTGGCACGCCTCCAGCGCGCCGCTGTCTTGTCGAGCAGCAGAATCTCGAACTGGTCGGGCAGCGCGCGCGCCTGCTGGACGACGTCGTCCCAGAAGAACGCGACGGCGAACACCTGCGGAGTGTTCGTGACCGCGTAGTCGCTGATGGCGCGGTCGAGCGGCAGATCCGGAAGCAGGGCGAGCCCGGCCTGGTCGACGCGCTCCCGCTCGAGAAGGGCGCGGAGGGTTGTCGGCGGCCCGACCTCGCCGGTCGTTGCGATCGACGCGAGCACGAGCATCGCGAGCGTCGGCAAGAGGGAGCGACCGCCTTCGGTGCCCATGCTCGCCATTTCCATGTCCCCCGGCGCCGGCTCGTCCGTCGGGAGCCGGCTGAAGCCGGCTCCCACGACTGTCACACGGCCGCGCAGGTGCCTATTTCTTCGTCGTCGTTGTCTTCGTCGTCGCCTTCGCCGTCGCCTTCGTCCCCATCAGTGTCTTGAACGCCTCGTCATCCGTCTTGAAGTCGCGCGCCGCCTGGCCCACGCGCGTGATGCGGATGCTGCGGATCGGCTCGCCGGCCTTCAGGCCCTGCAGGTGGCTGAGGCCCGCGATAACCTTGCCGATCGCCGGGTACTTGCCGTCGAGCCCCTTGTTCTTCTGCAGCGTCAGGTAGAACGCGTTCGGGGCCGACAGGCCGATGACGCCGGCGACGTCGTGCCTGACCGCCTTGTTGGTCGTCTTTGGCAATTTCGCCACCGCGACCGTCTTCTGGACGTCCGACTCGACGATGAAGTTCGCCAGTCCGGCCTTGACCGTCACGAGTTTGCCGATCGGCGGCGCTTCGGCGCCGCGGCCGCCGCCGGGGCCGCCCGGTCCCATCCCGCCTCCGCCCCGCCCGCCGCCGGCCGCGGGCGCCTTGCCTTCGGCGATGCGGATGAAGTTGGCCGTCCCGAGTGGCGCGTTCTGGTAATCGAGCGTCGTCATGATCTGGCGCGCCTGGTCGCCGGCGCCGACCGTGATCGTCGCGTAGAGGCCGTCCGCCAGATACACTCCGTCGCGCGTGAGCGGTTTATCGAGGTTCGCCACGCCGTACGCCACGACGGCCGTCGCGAGCGCCGAGTGCTGCTGATGCCCGGTGTACGGCACCAGTTCACTGTAGAGGTCGTTGGTCGTGTGCCACGCGTAGTTGTAGCTGTAGTTGACGTCCTTCCCGTCGGGCCCCGGCCGCGCCGTCGTCGAGGCGAAGTTCATCGTCGGCACGCTCAGCATCTCGAATGACGAGGAGTCGGTGCCGCCGGGGCTCGTCGCATGTGCGCGAGGCACGCCGCGCACCAGCTTGAACGGCCACTTTGGATTCAGGTTCGCGAGTGGCGCTGTAATCGCCTGGAAGTCCGCATACCACGTCTCCGGCACCGTGGCGCCGGTGATGGCGCTCGGGCTGCCGTCGCGGTTGATCATCATCACGATCTTGCCCTGCAGCTCGGGGTGCTTCTTCAGCCACGCCTGCGAGCCGACCAGGCCGTTCTCTTCCGCCGCGAACGCGATGAAGATGATCGAACGCTTCGGCTTCGCGCCAGACGCCGCGATCAGGCGGATGGCTTCCATCCCCGGCGCGAACCCGGACCCGTCGTCCACGCCTCCGGTCGCGCTGCTGAACGCGTCGAAGTGGCCGCCAATCACGATGTACTCGTCCGGGTAGGTCGTCCCGCGCAGCGTCGCGACGACGTTGTGATACTTGATGGGGCCCATCTTGAACCAGTTGCGGATGTCGAACTCGAGGACGACCGGCTCCTTCTTGTCCACCAGGGCCTTGATCTCGTCCCACTGCTTGTCGAGCAGTTTGATGTCGGGCAGCACCGGCAGCTTGTCCCACGAGGCCGCGTAACCGTCGAGGGCGCTGATCGGCGGTTCGGAGTTGTTGTCCGGCTGGAGCGCCGACGGCGGCGTCGAGGCCTGGATCGTGCCGAGCGCGCCGGCGTCGATGAGCGCCTTCGTGAGCGGCGGGATCAGGTCGGCGTCGAGATACTCAGGCGAGCCGTCCGCGAGCTTCGTGCCGCGCCGGCCGTCACGCCCGAACCCTGCGTTCGTGCGGTTGCCGCCGATGAGCACCCACGCGCCCTTGAACCCGGCTTTGTTCGCGGCGATCTCTGCGATGGCCGCCTGCACCGCGGCGCGCTTCTTCTCGACGTTCTCCTTCGCGACCGCGCTGCCGCCGGTCGCGCGTCCGGGAATCGAGAACGGGTCGGCCTTGAGCACCACCACCGGCCCGCGCTGAATGCCCTTCGTGCCCGCCGTGAAACTAGGCGTCGCAAAGCGCAGCGCCTTCTCGGTCGGCTTGAGCATCTTGCCGAACCACGGGCCGCGATTGAAGCCCACCGGGATCTCGCCCACCTCCTCGAGCTCGGCCTGGAGCCCGAACTGCTTGAACTGCCACACGGCCCACTGCGTGGCGTCGGTGTACGCGTTGGTGCCCGTCTCGCGGCCGCCGAAGCGGTTGCTCGCGTAGTCGTTCCAGGTCATCACCTGGTTGTCTTCGGTGCCGAGCTCGATGATCTTTCTGACGATCGGGTCGTCTGCCGCCTGTGCCTGCGCGAGGGCCTGGAAGCCGACGATTGCCGCCGCCATCACGAGCGTGCCGGCGACGAGCCATGACGTGCGTGTTCGCATGAATCCTCCGTGTGAACGGGGTCGGGACGGTTTACCTGCGCGGTCGTTCTGGAATGACAATTCTGTAAGAAGACCGAACGCGGCGCTCTTCTGAGATCCGCCGCGCAAAGCATACGCAGGACGGGGCTACTTGGGCAACCGCAGCTCCACCGACGACGCCTGGCCGACGGCGGCCCTGACGGTCTTTGCGTTCGCGCGGAGTTTCTCCAGCGAGTCGCGGTCGGTGGCGGGTACCACGCCGGCCGGCGAGTTCGGGTCGGAACTATATGGCAGCGCCGACACGTGATACCGGCCGGGCAGCAGGCCGTTCATCACGAAGCCGCCTTGGCGATTGGCATACGCACTGGTCGGCTGCACGCCCGGCGCGGTGGCGCCCCGCCCTGAGGCCATCGTCGCGGGGGAGGGACGCGTGCGTGTTGTCCGCACGAACGGAGAGCCCGGCACCCACTTCGACGCATCTTCGGAGAAGACCAGCACCCACGCGTCGCCCGGATCGCCGGCCGCCGTCGTCACCATCCCGTCGATGATCGCGACGTCGGTCGTCAGCGTGATCGTGACGCCCTCGATCTTCTCGGTGCCAGCCAGGTCCAGGCCTTTGAGCATGATGTCGTCGCCGGCATAGATCACGGACTTGAGCGTCATTCGCGGCCCCGTGGCGGCGACCGCGAGCGCGCCGCGCAGCCCCGTCAACTGGAACGCCAGGTCGTCCCCTACGTTCACGCCGGTGCCATAACTGGCAGCGCTGCTCATCGTCGATCCCAGTTCGGCCGGCCGCGTCGACACGCGCGCGCGGACCCCCGCCATCGAGCCCGACGTCGAGGGAGTCGGCGCAGGCGCGCTGCCTTCGATGACAATGCGGCCCGAGACCGTCGCGCCCGTGTTCGTCTGGATGTCCATGACGATGTCGTCGCCATCAATCGTCACGGGTTTGAAGGCCCCCTCGCGCGTCCCGCCTGGCTGGACGACGCCGGTTCCCGCCGTGGCGATCAGCATGTATCGGCCGGGCGGCACGTTCGAGATCACGAAACTGCCGTCCTCGCGCCGTCGCGTCCCACCACTGGACATCATCGTCGTCAACTCGCCCGCCGGTACCAGCGAGACATAGCCGCGCGAGCCGGTGATGGGGTTGCCGGCCGCGTCGGTCGCGCGGCCCGACACGCTGCCGAGTTTCGCGCGCACAAGCGCCACGTCGACGCCGCTCGTGTCCTGGCCGGCACGAACCGTGACCTTCTGTGCGCCGTCGATGCCGATCGCCGACGGGTAGAACGTGGGTGAATAGCCGTACTTCGGCTGGTTGTCCGACGGCGTCGGCTCGAGCATGGGCCCGGGCGTCGAGTACGAGGCAGCGACGTAGTACTCGCCCGGCGGCAGGCCGAAGAGCCTGTACTGGCCGAGGTCGTCGGTGCTTGCGAATCCGCCGGATCCGGCGGACATCAGCCGCGCGGCTCCGCCGAGGTTGCGGCGCTGGAGGGCCGAGACCTGCGCGCGCACGAGCGGGTCGCCTTCATGATCGAGCACGCGGCCCGTGATGGCGCCGCCGCGGTCGAGCCTGAAGTTCACGGTGGCCGACCCGCCCGCGGCGACTTGCGCGGACTGCGACGGAGGCGAGACGAACGTGGCCGGCGCCTGCACGTTCACGCTGTAGCGGCCGGCCGGCAGGTCGAGCATCTCGAAGCGGCCGGTGTCGTCGGTGGTCACTTCACGCTGTGCCATGCCCGGCGGAACCGTGCTGCCGCTGCTGCCGCTGAACGTCATCGACAATTGCGCAACGGGTTGTCCGGGGGCAGAGGCCGCGGAAGCGGCGGGCGGCTGCGGGGTTCCGCCGCGCGCGCGCACGATGGCCCGCTTCACCGGCAGGCTCGTGTCTGCCGCCAGCACCTGGCCCGTAATCTTCGCGGTGGCGTCGGATGCGCCGGCTGTCGCGGGCGCGGGCGCGGCCGCGCCCGGAGTCTGAACACCGGGCCGCGTGGGCGGCGTTTGTCCCTGCGCCAGCAGAATGGCGCCGAGCGCCAGCATCACGATCGCTATGGACACGGGAGCGGAGACGCGGATGATGGACGTGCGCCTCGTCATCTGATCCTCCGGAGATCTGGCCCATTCGGGCACAACTCACAGCTGCCGGGGACAGGAGGCCGACGATCGACGTGGACGGGGGACGGCAGGCATAGGGTAGCGCGGCCGGACGCCCGCTGCAACGAAGCAAGTCCCGACGCCCCATGAGTCCCAACGCTGAATAGTGTCCCCCGGATTGACTTCGGGGGCAGGAAATCAATCCGGGGGAGATTTCTGGATCGGCGGGTCCCAGGTTGCGTAATTGGTCCCGACCCCCGTACATTCTCAGGTATGAATACGCGTGCGCTGAGGGTGTTCGTCCTGGCGATTCTGGCGGCCGTGACGGGCGGGGTGGTGAATATCCCGGCCTTTCAGGGGCCGTCGCTGGCGGGGCGCTGGTCGCTCAACCGCGCACAGAGCCAGTTCCCCCGGGACCTCGGGTTTGGGATGGACATGGTCGCCCCAGGGGCGAGCGACCGCTCGGGCGCGGACGCCGGAGCCGCCTCAGGCACGATGCGCGGCAACAACCCGCGGCCGGTGAGCGAGGAGCAGGCCCGCAACGAACAGCAACTGGTCACCGAGGTGAGGAACCCGCCGGCGTTCCTCGCCATCACCCAGACCGACGCGGCGATCACGCTCATCGACGAGCGCGGCAGGACGCGCACGTTCCACCCCGACGGGCGGGACGAGTTCCAGCAGCTCGAGTCGGGCCCCATGGCGACCGTGACGCGCTGGGACGGCCCGCGCCTGGTGGTGCGCTACAGGGTACAGGCCGATCGGGAACTGCGTTACACGCTGTCGCGCGCGTCGGAGACGGGCCCGCTAGTCGTCCAGGTGCAGTTTGTCGAGCGCGGCGGGCGGGATGTCGTCACGCGCATCTACGATCCGGCCAGGCCGGGCGATCCGTTCCCGGTGCCCGCCCAGCCCGCCTCCGCGCAACCCACGGCCGCGCCACTGTCGGGCCAGGGCGCGGCGCAGACGGGCGCGGCGACGACGGGCGCGCCCCCCGCCGGCGCGGCCCCGCCGCGGGTGTACCAGCCGGGGCAGCCGTTCCCGCCGGCGCCGTCAGGCCAGGTCCCGCCGGCGGCCCCGGCCGGCGCTCCCGGCGCGGCGCCTCCGGGGATGATGCCGGCATCGCCCGACCGCCTCTCGGCGACGCCGCTGACCACGCGGCCGGGATCCGAGCTGCGCGGCCTCGCCTCGCTCGGCGTCGTCGTCGAGGATCTCAGCCAGGCGGCGACCTCGTGCGGGCTGCGCCAGGCTGTCGTCGAGTCGACGGTCACGAAAAGCCTCACGGCCGCCGGCCTGCGGGTGGTGACGAACACGGACGAGGACACGTACCTCTACGTCCGGATCGTCACGACCGCGATGACGACCGGGTTCTGTTTTTCGCGCTACGACGCCATCCTCTACACGAACATGATGGCCACGCCCACCTACGGATCGGCGCCGGCCCTGGTGCAGGTCGAACTGCTCCGCAACGGCGGGCTTGCCGGCGGCGGCGCCGCCTCGCACGCCGACGCGGTGATGCAGAGCCTCAAGCAGTACGTCGACAGCTTCGCGGCGAGGATTCGTGATGCGAACAAGTAGTCTTGCGCACGCGATTGTCCTCCTGACTGCGCTGATGCTCGCGGCATCGTGGGCGTCTGCGGCCGCCGCGCCGCGCCGTCAGTCTCCGACCGGAACGCAGACGGCGCCGCCGAACATCGTCCTCGTCTACGCCGACGATCTCGGCTTCGGCGACGTCAGCGCGTACGGCGCGACGGCGATCGCCACGCCGAACATCGACCGGATCGCCGCGCAGGGGCTGCGGTTCACCGACGCCCACGCGCCGGCGGCCACCTGCACGCCGTCGCGCTACGCGCTGCTGACCGGCGAGTACGCGTGGCGGCGCACGGGCACCGGGATCTTGCCAGGCAATGCCGCGCTGATCATCGAGCCCGGGCGCACGACGCTCGCGTCGATGCTGCGGACGGCGGGCTACGCCACCGGCGTGGTCGGCAAGTGGCACCTCGGGCTCGGCAGGGGCGATCTCGACTGGAACGGCGACATCGCGCCTGGCCCGCTCGACCTCGGGTTCGACGACAGCTTCATCATCCCGGCGACGGGCGACCGGGTGCCGTGCGTGTACGTCGAGAACAGGCGTGTCGTTGGCCTCGATCCGGCGGACCCGATCCAGGTGCGGTACAGCGCGCCGGTCGGGAGCGAGCCCACGGGCAAGGCGAACCCCGAGTTGCTGACAATGCATCCGAGCCACGGCCACGATCAGACGATCGTGAACGGCATCGGCCGCATCGGCTACATGAGCGGGGGCAAGGCTGCCCGGTGGGTCGACGAAGACATCGCCGATACCATCACGGGCAAGGCCGTGTCCTTCATCGAGCGCCACAAGGACCGGCCGTTCTTCCTGTACTTCGCCACCCACGACATTCACGTGCCGCGGGTGCCGCACGCCAGGTTCGCCGGCCGCAGCACGATGGGCCCGCGCGGCGATGTCGTTCTGCAGTTCGACTGGACGGTCGGCGAGATCATGCGAGCGCTCGACCGCCTGAAACTGTCCGACAACACGCTGCTCATCGTGACCAGCGACAACGGCCCGGTGGTGGACGACGGGTATCGGGATCAGGCGGTCGAGAAGCTCGGCGGGCACAGGCCGGGGGGGCCGTTTCGCGGCGGGAAGTACAGCGCGTTCGAGGCCGGCACGCGGGTGCCGTTCATCGTGCGCTGGCCGGCGCGCGTGAAGCCGGGCACGTCACAGGCGCTCGTGTCGCAGATCGATCTGCTGGCGTCGCTCGCGGCACTGACCGGGCAGACGCTCGCGCCCGGCGCCGCGCCCGACAGCCATGACTCGCTGAAGGCGCTGCTCGGCGGCTCTCAGGTCGGGCGGGCATTCGTCGTCGAGCAGGCGGCGGCCCTGTCGCTCATCGTCGGGGACTGGAAGTACATCGAGCCGCGCGACGGGCCGGCGGTCGAGCGCGGTACGAACATCGAGCTGGGCAACAGCCCCGAGCCGCAACTCTACGACCGCGGCGCCGATCCTGGCGAGCGCCGCAACCTGGCGGCGCAGTTCCCCGACAGGGTGAAAGAGCTGGCGGCCCGGCTGGCCGCGATCCGCGCCTCGAAGTAGGGTCGAAAATTAGGGACAGGTACATTTTCCAGCATGCGGAAAATGTACCTGTCCCTATTTTCTTCCTTTCCCGTAGGTCGGCCCGAAGTTCGCGCAGGCGCGGAAGTCCGCGCCCTCGAGATCCGCGGTCCCGAACGGCGTCCACGCGCTCGGCCTGAAGACGCGCGCGGCGGCGACGTTGTGCATGTAGACCGGAATCCGCAGCATCGACGCCAGCGTGATCAGGTCGGCGCCGATGTGGCCGTAACTGATCGTCCCGTGGTTCGCGCCCCACGCGTTCATCACCGACCAGACGTCCCGGAACACGCCCTGTCCCGTCAGCGCCGGCACGAACCAGTGTGACGGCCACGTCTCGTTCGTGCGGGCCTCGAGCACGCGATAGATGTCGGCCGGCACGTCGACCAACTGCCCTTCCGCGATCTGCAACGCGGGACCGAGTCCCTTTACCAGATTGAGGCGGAACATCGTGACGGGCATGTTCGCCCTGGTACCGTACGACGAGGAGAACCCGCCGCCGCGGAAGTACTCGTGGATCGCCGGCGGCCAGGTCGTCGCGTTCAGGCAGGCGAGCGCCTCCTTCGGCGTGATCTCCCAGAACGGCTTCATCGCGGGTTGTCCGCCTCGCCGCTGCCTGCCGCAGCCATCCAGCGCCGCGGCGCCGGAGTTGATGAGATGCAGCATGCCCGGCGCGGCCGTCCCTGTCAGCTCGTGGCCCGTCACGCGTTTCACCGCCGCAGGGCTCCAGTAGGTGCGCACGTCCGCGAAGATCTGCGCGGTACCCGTCAGTTGATGACCGAGCAGCATGCACAGCCCGTTCAGGCTGTCGTTCTCGGTGGCGACGATGAAGGGCTCGCGGATGCCGGTCCAGTCGAATGATGAGTTGAGGATGGCCTCGAAGAAGTCGCCGTTCGGATAGTGATCCGTCCACTGCCGCTGGCCCTGGAAGCCGGCGGCGATGGCGTTGTGGCCGAGCGCCTCCTCGCCGTAGCCGAGCGCGGCCAGGCGCGGGTTGCCGATCATCAGGTCGCGGACAATGAGCGCGCTCTTCACGCTGAAGGCCCACTCGGCGTCCTTCTGCCTGCGCGGCCGCTTCCGGCGGTTGAGGTCCCGGCCTTCGGGACAGTTCGCCCGGACCCAGGCATGCGCGTCGCGGAACTCCCGCGGGTCGAAGATGCCGCGATCGATCCGCCGCGCGATCTCGGTCATGTCCACCGACTCGACGCGCATGCCGAGGTAGTCCTCGAACAGATCGTGGCTGACGATCGAGCCCGCGATGCCCATCGACGTGCCCCCGACCGACAGATACGACTTGCCGCGCGCCGTGGCGACCGCCAGCCCGCTGCGCACGAAGGCGAGAATCTTCTCCCGCACGTCGTCCGGAATCGCGGAGTCGCCTTTGTCCTGCACGTCGCGGCCGTAGATCGTGAACGCCGGAAGGCCCTTCTGCGTGTGCGCGGCGCTGACCGCGGCCAGGTACACTGCGCCTGGCCGCTCGGTGCCGTTGAAGCCCCAGATGGCCTTCGGCACGTGCGGGTCCATGTCCATCGTCTCGGAGCCGTAGCACCAGCACGGCGTCACCGTGAGCGATACGCCCACGCCGGCTTTGCGGAACTGCTCGGCCGCCAAGGCCGCCTCGGCGACGCCGCCGATGCAACGATCGGCGATGACGCACCGCACGCGCAGGCCGTTCGCGTGGCGCAGCCTGGACTCGACGAGCGCGGCGACGGACTGTGCCATCGCCATCGTGGTGCGTTCGAGCGACTCGCGGACGCCCTGCAGGCGCCCGTCGATGGTCGGGCGGATCCCGACAGTCGGCATGTCGCCAATGAGGCGGTTGGTCGGTGTGTGGCGTTTCATGGCGGTTCTTTCATATCACGACTCAGGCTGGGGACGCTTTCACAACCTCGGTGAGGCGGCCCCGGTCGCGAGAACAGGTTGTGAACGCGGCACCACGCGGTCAGGTGCGGTATCGTAGGCACCATCGGCGGCCTCGGGCCCGGGAAGGCGGCACGCGTGAGCGCACGACGTGAACGGATGGCGGAACTGATCGGGTTGTCGCGCCGGATCGGCGACCCGGCGCTGCGGATGGCGATTCTCGGCGAGGGCAACGCGTCGGCACGCGTGGATGGCAGCACCTTTCTCGTCAAGGCGAGCGGGTCGACGCTGGAGCACCTGGGGGAGGACGATGTCGTCGAGTGCCGCTTCGCGGAACTGCTCGCGCTCATCGACCTCGACGAGGTCTCCGACGCGCAGGTACAGGAGGCGCTGATGGCGGCGCGCGTCGACCCGCAGGCGAAGAAACCGTCGGTCGAGTCGCTCTTCCACGCGTGGCTGCTGTCGCTGCCGGACGTGGCATTCGTGGCGCACACGCACGCGACGGCGGTGACGGGGATCCTCTGCTCGCCGCGCGGCAGGGAGTTCGCCGAGAAACGCATCTACCCCGACGAGGTCGTGTGCTGCGACGTGGCGTCGGTGTTCGTGCCCTACACGGACCCTGGGACGTGGCTGGCCCGCGCGATCGGCCAGCACACCCGGACGTTCCTGCGCACGCACGGCCACGTGCCGCGCGTGATTCTGCTCGAAAACCACGGCATCGTCACGCTCGGCCGATCGGTCGACGCAACGCTGGCGGCCATGCTGATGGCCGAGAAGGCCGCGAACGTGTGGGTGGCAGCCTCCACGCTCGGCGGCCCGGTCTTCATGACGCCCGAGCACGTGGCCCGCATCGCGACGCGCCCCGACGAGGCCCACCGCCGCCGCATCCTGGAGTCTTGAGACATGGGGTCAGACTCGAATTCCTCCCTGCTCCGGAAGATCGAGTCTGACCCCATGGTCATGATGGCGGCCCGGCTGCACGGACCTCGCGATCTGCGCGTCGAGGAGGTGCCGACGCCGGGTCCTCCCCCGCCCGGCCACGTGCTGCTGCGCGTCCGCACGACGGGCATCTGCGGGAGCGACCTGCACTCGTACCACGACGCGCGCATCGGCGACACGCCGATCGAGGGCCCGCTGGTCATCGGCCACGAGTTCTCCGCCATCGTCGAGGCCGTCGGCGCCGAGGCCCTCGACTATCAGCACGCGCCGCTCCAGCCCGGTACGCGCGTGGCCGTCGACCCGGCCCAGCCCTGCGGCCGCTGCGAATCGTGCGCCGGGGGGCACCCGAACCTGTGTCTGCGCCTCCATTTCTGCGGCAATTACCCGGACGGCGGGAGCCTCTGCGAGTGGATGCACATGCCGGCGCACTCGTGCGTGCCCGTGCCCGACGGCATCGACGACACCCGGGCCGCGTTGCTCGAACCTCTCGGCGTCGCGCTCCACGCGGTGGATCTCGCCCGCATCCACGTGGGCGACAGCCTGGCCATCGTCGGCGCCGGCGCGATCGGGTTGCTGATCCTGCAACTGGCCCGCCTGTCGGGAGCCTCCCCCATCTTCGTGACCGACCGCCTTGCGTGGCGCCTCGCACGCGCCGACGCGTGGGGCGGCATTCCGATCGACATCGACGGCGGCGACCCGGTGCAGGCCATCTCGCGCCAGACACGCGGGCGCGGCGTCGACATCGCCATCGAGGCCGCCTGGGCGGATCGATCCATCACGCAGGCCATCGAGATGCTGCGCCTGGGCGGGCGCGCCGTCCTGGTGGGCATCCCCGGCGACGACACGCTGACCATGAAGCACTCGACCGCGCGGCGCAAGGGCGTGACCATCCGCCTGAGCCGCCGCATGAAGCACACGTGGCCGCGCGCGATGTCGCTCACGCTCGACGGCCGCGTGGACCTGGCATCGCTGGTGACGCACCGGTTCCCGCTCGCGCAGGCCGCGGACGCCTTCGCGCTCAATGCCGCCTACCGCGACGGGGTGGTCAAGGTCGTCATCGACAGTTGAGCCGCCCGTTCGCGCCCGCCGGCCACCCGCGCGAACCAGTGTCGTGAGACGCACGGACCTACGCCATGAGACACACGCTGCTGCCGCTTGCCATCGTCCTTCTCCTGGCCGGATCGCCCCTCGCGCAGGAACCGCCCTACGTGCCGCCGTCGGACCCGGCGGTGCAGGCCAAGCTCGAGTGGTGGGGCGACCTCAAGTTCGGCCTGCTCATGCACTGGGGCCCCTACAGCCAGTGGGGCATCGTCGAGTCGTGGTCGCTGTGCTCGGAAGACGAGCCGTGGTGCCGCCGCACCGGGCCGTTCGCCGAGAACTACGCCGAGTACGTCACGGCGTACGAGGAGCTGAAGACCACGTTCAACCCGACGAAGTTCGATCCCGCGAAGTGGGCGGCGGCGGCGGCCGACGCCGGGATGCGCTACGTGGTCTTCACGACGAAGCACCACGACGGCTTCAGCATGTTCGACACGCGCCAGACCGACTACAAGATCACGAGCCCGGGCAGCCCGTTTCACGCCAACCCGCGGGCCGACGTCACGAAGGCGATCTTCGACGCGTTCAGGCAGAAGGGGTTCGGCATCGGCGCGTACTTCTCCAAGCCCGACTGGCACAGCGACGACTACTGGTGGCGGCGCTTCGCCACGCCCGATCGCAACGTGAACTACGACCCGGCGAAATACCCCGAGCGCTGGCAGCGCTACAAGGAGTTCACCTACAACCAAATCCAGGAGCTCATGACGGGCTACGACCGCGTCGACATCCTCTGGCTCGACGGCGGCTGGGTGCGGCCGTTGAGCAGCAACCGGCCCTCGTGGGCGAAGTCGCCCTACGACCAGGACGTGGACATGCCGCGCATCGCCGCGATGGCGAGGCGCCATCAGCCGGGGATCATCGTCGTCGACCGGGCCGTCCCGGGCCCGTTCGAGAACTACCGCACGCCGGAACAGGAAGTCCCGGACAAGCCGCTCGACTACCCGTGGGAAACCTGCATGACGATGGCCTCGTCGTGGTCGTACGTGCCGAATGACACCTACAAGCCGACAGGCAAGCTCATCCATCTCCTCGTGGATATCGTCTCGAAGGGCGGCAACTTCCTGCTGAACATCGGGCCCGGCCCCGACGGCGAGTGGCACGACGACGCCTACCAGCGCCTCAAGGACATCGGCGCCTGGATGAAAGTGAACGGCGAGGCCATCTACGGATCGAAGCCGGTCGCGCCGTACGCGAGGAATGCGATCCGCTACACACAGTCCAAGGACGGGCGCACGGTGTTCGCCTTCTATCTCGCCGGCGACACGGAGGTCGGTCCCCCGGCGGAGATCACGATCGAGGGCGTACGGCAGGGGACTGGCAGCACGGTTCAGTTACTCGGCGCCTCGAACCAGGCGCTCTCGTGGAGGATCGCCGGGGACTCCACCATCGTGTCGATCCCGGCGTCGGTCCGCAACAACCCGCCGTGCCGGTACGCGTGGGTGCTGAAGATCGCGCGGCCGTAGCCGGACGTCAGCGCGGCGCGATCTCCCGGAACACGCGCGCCAGCCGCTCCCAGCGCTCGGAGCGCCGGGGCTCGAAACGCTCGGGCGGAACGGCGGCCGCCACCATCCCGCGGCCGTCGGCCAGCGATCCGATCGTCCCGGCGGTGATGCCCTGCACCAGCAGGTTGCCGATCGCGGTCGCTTCGACAGGCCCGGCGAGCACCGGCCGTCCCGACGCATCGGCGGTCGCCTGGTTGAGATAGGCATTCAGCGACCCGCCGCCGACGATGTGGATGCCCGGAACGGGTTGGCCGGTGACGCGCTCGATGGTGGCCA
>Ga0315287_10003380_pt1 | contig 15395 bp, 12 predicted proteins | sample YL17G11_0_MG_FD_205037 | JGI IMG/M metagenome (GOLD analysis project Ga0315287, IMG submission 205037) | Sediment microbial communities from Yellowstone Lake, YNP, Wyoming, USA - YL17G11_0 | ecosystem: Environmental > Aquatic > Freshwater > Lake > Sediment | place: USA: Wyoming | collected... | reverse complement strand
GCCAAGCTCAGCACCGCCGCCGCCGAAGTCAAAAAGGCCCTGACGCTCGCGCAGCAGTATGTCACCCTCGCCGGCGCCGACCCAAATACCATCGGGCTTACGCGAGTCGTCGCCGACCTCAAAGCCGCGCTCGACAACACGACCGCCGCCGTGAAGGACGCCGAGAAACGCTACGCAGAGCAGAAGCAAAGATACGACGACGCAATGGCCGCGACCCACGAATTTCAGCAAATCCTCCTCGCACAAAAGGACATACTCGTCCAGAAGGTCAACGAAATCGAGCAGGACTACAACCAGCTCAAGGCCCTCGTCGAGACAACCGCCGACCAGCGGATCCAGACCGCGCTGGCCGAGCTCGACAAGGAAAAGGCCAACCTCGACAAGCTCAACCAGCAGCTCATCTCAACCCAGGCCCAGCTGGACCTGACAGGCCAAAAAATGAAACGCGCCCAGGAGCAGGTCGCCAAGACTATGCCCCCGCCCGACAGCAACGCCCCCGCTATGATCGCAGACGGCAAGGTCATTCTGATTGACTACAATACCAAGCTCGTCCACATCGACAAGGGAAGCAAAGACCGCGTCTATCCCGGCCTCACCTTCGCGGTCCACGACAAAAACGCCCCTATCCCCCCGGACGGCAAGGGAAAAGCCGAAATCGAAGTCTTTAACGTCGATAAAACATTCTCCGCCGCAAGAATCATAAGCGAAAACAAAAGAAGGCCCATCCTCGAGGGCGATATCATCGCAAACCTCATCTGGGACAGCACAAAGAAAAATGTCTTTGTCATCGCCGGCGATTTCGACCTCAACAACGACAGTGGCCTCGACGCCGACGCCCACGCCAAAATGAAGGCCCTCATTGAAAAATGGGGCGGCAGAGTCGATAGCGCCGTATCCGTCGATACCGACTTCCTTGTCCTCGGCAAGCAGCCCGAAGTCCTCAAGAAACCCACCGTTGAACAGCTCGAAATCGACCCCCAGGCGATGGACAAATACGAGGCCTCCCAGCGCATCCGCGACGACTATGACAAGGTCCGCTCCCAGGCACAGGCCCTGTGGATCCCCATCTTCACTTACGAGCGGTTCCTCTACTTCATCGGCTACAAGCAGCAGTCCGCCGCCGCCGGCGCATTCTAAGAGCCGCCTTTGTCCGCAGGCTCAACGCCTATCGAGGCAACGTAGATCTCGCCCATGTATTTCCGCGCGGCCGGCTTTGCAAAGCCTTTTTTGGCCGCCACGAATGTCACCGTATAGTCCGCCTTTATCGCTGCCCCTAACGGCTCGCCCGTATCGCAGTCCAGCCCCGACGGGATATCCACCGCCAGGATAGGGCATTTCTGCTCATTGATGCCCTCTATCAGCCCTCTATACCCGCCCTGCAGCTCACCCGCCAGCCCCGTCCCGAAAAGCCCATCGACAATCATATCCGCCCCCTCGCAGAGCTCCTTCACTCGCTGAGCTATCCCTTCCCCCTTCGGATTGACCCGCTCAATTGGATGCCGGAGCTTCTCGATGATATCGAGGTTGATTCTCGCATCGCCCCCAATCTTTTCGTAATCGCCGCAAATAACCACGACAACCTCATACCCGCTGTTGAGCAGGTGTCTGGCAATGACATACCCATCCCCGCCGTTATTCCCCGTCCCGCAGAATATGACCACCTTCGGCCTCGCAACACCCCCCAGTTTCTCCCTGATAAGCTCCGCGCAGCTCCGCCCGGCGTTCTCCATCAATACCACGCCCGGCACGCCGACCTCGTTTATCGCCCACGAATCGACCGCCCGAACCTCGTCTCGACTCATCACAACGCCCTTGTTATCCGCCGAGTACTTCTCCATTCCCTAACATCCTGACCTATGAGCCTTGCCAAGCTCGCCGAACTACACTCATTCACAGAGCAACACCCCTTGTTTCAATGAGAACTTCTACAAACCGGTTATCCATCCCACATCAAGGAAATATTGCCCTCAGTCACGATGTCATCACCCTCACCTTTGTCGTCCCTCCCGTTAGGACCCCAGGACCGGACTATGATACGCTTGTCCTGCTCGACATACTGCAGAACATATACATTACCCCAAGGATCCAAATATCTCCCTTCGGAAGTGATTCGTTTTGTATCGAACGCCATCTTTCCCCACCAGATTGATGTCATTTCTCCCCAGTTGATAAACTCCGGCGAGCGAGGCGGCGCTCCTCGTGTCTTGCTGAACGAGTTCGCCAGCGTACGCGCCTCCCTATTTGCCAACTCGAGATATAAATCTTGGAATTCGCCCCACATATCTTTGGCCACGCCGCCTTCGCACCCAGCCGCAACTCGCTTGCCCAGTTCACACAGTTCCAGTCTCTCCTGCATCCAAAGCTCTCTACGGGTCTCTATCGTATTCTTTAGGTATGTCGTCAAGACGTCCAATTCCTCTGACGAGACTTCGCGTGAAGCCCCTCCGTCCGGGTATATCAAAAGAAATTGCCGGGCCTTATCTTCCACCTGGTCTTGCTCACCCGCGGACAAGACTATGTTCAGCGAATGTATCCGAAGTTTGCCTGCACCCGTGGACGATACTGAGAACGAGCCGACCGCTCGGTTCCGCAAACCTCCTGACACCGTGTTACTGAAGACCGATGTAAACTTATGACGAATATCGTCCGTTGTGAATCGCTCTGTCGAAGGTGAGCAACCGTAATAGTCCGGCGATATCCCTTGCCGGAACCATAGCTTCAAATCCTTCACACGTGTAATGATGCTGCCGTCTCCGCCCGTCGGCCTAAGTCTGATAGGACCAACCTCGCAGTTCCCAGCCTCTCCCGACCCACGCCGAACCTCAATTGTGTGCTGCCCTGCTGAAAGCCGCGTACTACCCCATTTCTCCCATATTCTATACCCCACAGGGCCATCGTCTGCCAGCTCATAAGATGTCTCATCAATACCGACCACTACTGTCTGCCCAGTCGGATGCCGCCTGTCGCGACACTGGTAAACAAGCATCTCAACCTCGTATTCTCCTGGCGTCTCAACGTTGAGCACACCTGTCGCTATTGAGTTCGGCCCCTCCCTATAATCCAGTTCCAAGCGAGGCCATAGAAGTGAACTTGAGTCGGCAAAGCGCCAGCTGTTCAAGTTGTCGAACACTTCCCTCACAGAGTATGTCAAATGACAACCTCTGACAGGCACACTCTGCATATCGAAAACTACGCTCTCTATCTTGACATTACGAGGCCCTACAATGAACAATTCGTAAGACCGGTCTTCTGTAAACCGAAGTTTCGGGCCGGGAATCTCCACTTCAACGCGCCCCTCAGCGCGTTTTGGGTGGATCAGTTCCGCTGTCCTCGCGTCAAACGTGTAAATCCTAGAAGCACTAAGCGCCCCGGCTGGGCCGGCAATTATCTTGTAAACGGGAATGGCTATGAATGGCTCCGCCCAATTCGCTCTACTTTCTTCCCACGGCTGCACAAACCCGCCCTCGTAGCCGAATCGCACGTCCTCGACAACAATCTGCTGGGGCAAACCCTCAAAATCACTCTTCAGCGTCTCTACAACCTTGGCCAGACACTCGGAGGCAGATAGAAGTCTCTCCCGCGGGCCTGTCTCCTTCACGCAGTACACCTTCAGGTCAGCCCCCTTCACATCGTCCCCTTCGATCGTCACCCCAATTCTGTCATTGAGAACGCGAACCGAACGGTACGCGAGCCTGAAACTGACCGAATACCCCATGATTGCCATGTTCCCCTGGGCATCCTTGAATTGAGATGTCGTAGTCACCCCATGTCCGACATATTCCCTATTGTGCAGAATCCCCGGGAAGTGCTTATCAAGAAATGCCGCCGCCACCTGTTTCGCCCCCTCTACATCTAACGTACTAATCCTGCGCCCGGCGTCCCTGTTCCAATACGTTAATTCCCACTTTGACTCACTCCTAATCAAACCGGGGATATTCACGTCGCAAATCGCCCTATCACCTCTTAACTCAATATTCCCTGCCTCAACAATACCATCCGGCAGTGCAGGCAGTTCAGCCTTCACTTCCAACCCGAAATAACCTCCGGGTGAGATTTGACAAAACGCTACAGTCAATAATACGCAAACCGTCAATTCCCACGTTTTCCCGTCACGCCTAACCATAATGCACCTCATTCAATTCCCCTGGTCTTCTCCTATGCATTATAGCCACAACTTCAACCCTGTCAATTGACACAGCCCATACAGGTAACTAAAATACCCACCGTAAGCACGACATACAACATACGAAATACGAAATACGAATTATGAAAATACTACTCGCAAATGACGACGGCATCTTCGCACCGGGCCTCGCCGCCATCTACAAGCAGCTTGTCACTATCGGCGAGGTAACCGTCGTCGCCCCGGACACCAGCCGTTCCGGCGCAGGCCACAGCATCACCTACCGCCATCCCCTCGTAGCCACAAAAGTCGATATCAACGGCCTGTTCACCGGATACAGCGTCCAGGGCTCGCCCGCCGACTGCGTCAAGCTCGCCTGTATGCAGCTCCACGACGGCCCCATCGACCTGCTCGTCGCAGGAATAAACAACGGCGCAAACGTCGGAATCAACGTCTATTACTCCGGCACCATCGGCGCAGCTATGGAAGGCGCCTTTCTCGGCATCCCGTCCGTCGCGATGAGCCTCGCCGTCGAGGCCCCCGGCGTCTCCGGCGATTTTGAAAAGGCCGCGGCCTACTGCCTCGATACCCTCAAGAAGCTCATGCCCGTCCGCAACGGCTGCGTAATAAACATCAACATCCCCCGACTATCGAAAGGCCCGCCAAAAGGCGTCCGCATCGTCCCACAGTCCAGCACCGGCTTCAACGAAAGCTATGTGGAGAAGACAGACGACAACGGCCGCATCGTCTTCCAGCTTATAGGCGACCACCACGTCGTTGACGGAACCCCGACCGACACCACCTCACTCGAAGACGGCTACATCACGATAACCGCCCTGACCCCCGATATGACCGACCACAAAAGAACCCGCGAGCTTGAGAAAATAGACTTCTAACCCTCTAACTGTTCCCGCTGAGTTTTTTGATTAACAATGTCCCTTCTGCTTCGTTTATATTAGTGCCCGGCGGACCGCTTTCCTACTGCGCTGCCGACAGTAACACAGGAATTCTGGGCTATGAACGTAATCAAAATCGTACCACTTGACACCACCGCCAATATCGCCGGCGTCGCCCTTGGAGCAAAGGCGGCCAACCTCATCCGAATGCGACAAGCCGGCCTTCCCGTACCCCACGCATTCTGTATTCCGGCTGCAGCCTGCCGCGAGCATCTCAACGGTGACTCACAGTCCCAAATTACAGCCGCCCTGACCAAGCTCGAAAACCCAGCCCTTGATGACAAACGGAATATCCTCGCCGACATCAGACAGACCATCACGGACGTCCCATTGGACGCCACATTGCGTGACCTGATAGAAAACCACTATCGAATGCTTGCCGCCGACACAGTCGCGGTCCGCTCCTCGGCCACAGCAGAGGACCTGCCGCACCAATCGTTCGCCGGGCAGTATGATACGTTCCTCAATGTCGGCTCGGCCGACGAATGTATCCAGTGTGTAAAGAAATGCTGGGCCTCGCTCTGGACCGAGCGGGCATTTCACTATCGCCGCCAAAACGGGATAGACCACATCCACGTCGAAATGGCCGTCATCGTCCAACAGATGGTCACCGCCGATGTCTCCGGCATTATATTCACCGCCGATCCCATCACCGGCGACAGAAACAGAATTGTCATCGAGGCAGCACGCGGGTCGGGCGAAAACATCGTCCAGGGCAAAACCACACCCGACAGATTCGTCCTTAAAAAGCCGACACTGAAGATCGCTAATCGCAGCCCAGCACAGCCAGATCACGCACCCTGTATCGACGACAGCACGGCAGAAAGCCTCGGTGAATTGGCCCTGAAGGTCGAGCGGCTTTTCGATTGCCCTCAGGATATTGAATGGGCCGCAAAGGACCGACATATCTGGCTGCTCCAGGCAAGGCCCATCACAACGCTCCAACAGCCCACAGAAAAAACTCCCAAAGATCGCCTGATCTGGAGCTACTTCCCCGCCCAGGAGGTGCTGCCCGACGTAGTCACCCCAGCGACTAAATCCGTCCTCGACACCACTATCGATTCGCTTGTCCAACCCGTCTTCGACATGCTCTGCATCGACCGCTGCGACTACCCCATCTATGACTACATAGCGGGGCGCGCCTACTTCAACGCAAGCATCTGGATCACCGTGATGCGCTCCATCCCATTCGCAGGCAGATACGACTTCATGAAAGCCGCAGGAAGTGACTCCGGCCTGCAAAAAGTCATCAACCTCGCCGATGAAATGTCCCCCGAACACTTCCCGCCAATCAAGTTCAACAAGTTCCGCTTCCTCCTCAAGCTCCCCTTCCTCGCTGTCCGAATCTTCCTGGCCGGCTCGGCAAAAGGCCAAGCCTTCATCGCAGATGGAATCGCCCGAAACGAAGGAAACCGTCAACTCGATCCAGCCTCCATGACCACCGAACAAATCACCGCCCGCTGCTCCGACCTTATCGGAGATGTTCGTGAATTCTTCGCCGGTGTCTTCTACCTCTGCGGCGTCTTCGCTGCATTCCCAGCCCTCGAATACATCTGCCAGAAATGGCTCGCCGAACCTACCTGCGCAGGCAGACTCGTCGCCGGCCTCGGAAACATGACCGACGCCGAAGCAGCACTCGACCTCTGGCGGCTCGCACAGAAAGCCAACGCTATACCCGAGTTGAGAAAACGCCTGCTCGAAAAAGAAACGTGGGCCGACATCGCCACCGCACTCGCAGACAACCCGGATGCCGCTCCCTTCCTTGAAGCCTGGGACGATTTTATGCACAACCACGGCCACCACTGCCGAGGCGAGATCGAACTGGCCAATCCACGATGGTCCGAACGTCCCGATTACATCCTCGGCCTCATCCGCGGCCATCTTTTGTCCATCGAACAGACAAACCCCATCGAGAGCCACATAAAGGCCGCCAACCAGCGCCGCCAGCTCGAACGGGATTGTCGCGGCCGACTCAAGAACCCCGTCAAACGCTTCATTTTCAACCGTCTCCTCATCCGCGCTCAGAAAGGCTCGGTCTGGCGAGAAAACATCAAAAGCGAACTCATAAAACCGCTGTTTGTTATGCGGAAGATGCTGCTCGAACTTGGCAAAAGGCTCTGCTCAAACAGCACCCTCGACAACGCCGACGACATCTTCTTCCTCAGGATCGAAGAGCTCGAATCCGTCGCCAAAGGAGTCGCAGATTTCGACGTTAAGCAACGCATCGCCGCCCGACGCGAAGAACACGACAAATGGACTGCCATGACTCCCCCCAACACAATCGTGGGCACGTTTGTTCCCGACGACTACGTACCCGACCTCATCCAAACCGACGCTCAGCTACTCAAAGGCTTCGGCGTAAGCCCCGGCACAGCAACCGGAAAAGCAAGGGTCATACTCAGGACCGACACCGAGCAACAGCTCTTGCCCGGCGAAGTCCTCGTCGCTCCGTTCACCGACCCCGGCTGGACTCCCTACTTCGTCCCCGCCGCCGCAGTAGTAACCGAACGAGGAGGAATCCTCTCACACGGCGCCATCGTCGCCCGAGAACTTGGTATCCCCGGCGTCACAAACGTCGGCCCCGCCACAAAAATCATCAAAACCGGCCAGCTACTACAAGTTGACGGCAACGCCGGCACCGTCCGAATAATCAACTAACCGCTTCATCAATCTCGACTTCCGGGCGCCGCCTTAACTCGCAAGACGCCATCCCACGTCCGACATACGAAATGCCCCTTTACGCCTCCCGCTTCTCCCCATATACTATGCCCCAAACTGCTCGAACACCAACGGAGTAGAAAAATATGAAAGCGCTTGTGAAGGCAAAAACCGAACCCGGAATCTGGGCCGAAGAAGTCCCCCTGCCCACGGTCGGCAGCAACGACGTCCTCATCAAAATCCAGAAGACCGCTATCTGCGGCACCGACATCCACATCTACAACTGGGACCGCTGGGCGCAAAAAACCATCAGACCCCCGCTTATCACAGGTCACGAATTCGTCGGAACCGTCGAAAAAATCGGCGACAACGTCCGCGACCTCGAAATCGGCGAGCTGGTCAGCGGCGAAGGACACGTAGTCTGCGGACGCTGCCGCAATTGCCGCGCAGGACGGCGACACCTCTGCATCGACCCAAACTGCATCGGCGTCAATCGAGACGGCGCCTTCGCCGAGTACCTCTCCATCCCCGTCTCCAACGTATGGCACTGCGACCCCACGATACCCGCCGAGGTCCTCGCCTGCTTTGACCCCTTCGGCAACGCCGTCCACACCACCCTATCCTTCGACCTCGTCGGCGAAGACGTCCTGATAACAGGCGCCGGGCCGATAGGACTTATGGCTATCGCCGTCGCAAAGCACGCCGGAGCGCGATACGTCGTCATCACAGACGTCAATCCCTATCGCCTCGAACTGGCCAAGAGAATGAACCCAACCTTGGTCCTCGACGCACGAAACGAGAAAATTCAGGACGCCCAGAGGAAACTCGATATGAAGGAAGGCTTCGACGTAGGTTTTGAAATGTCCGGCAATCCCGACGCATTCAAAAGCATGCTCGCAAATGTCTGTCACGGCGGAAAAATCGCCCTGCTCGGAATTATGCCCCCGACCGCTATCGACTGGGACTACGTCGTTTTCAACGGCCTGACCATCAAAGGAATCTACGGCAGGGAAATGTTCGAAACCTGGTACAAGGCCACTATGCTCATCCAGAAAGGCCTCGACATTACCCCAATCATCACCCACCGATTCCACTTCACCGACTACCAGGAAGCCTTCGAATTAATGGCCTCCGGAAAATCTGGAAAGGTAATCCTCGATTGGACGCAAGAATAGCAAAAATTGTCATTCCCGCGAAGCTTGTCCTGAGCGAAGTCGAATGGAACCTGTCAGAAAAAGTAATCCGTGAAAATCCGCGTCAATCCGCGATTCCTTTCAGGAGCAAAAATGTTTGGCACAATGAAATCCCACATCTCGCACGAGCTTGAGCAGATGAAGCAAGCCGGCCTCTACAAGGCCGAGCGAATCATAACCAGTCCCCAGCGGCCCACCATCACAATCGCCGGCGGACAAAAAGTCCTCAACCTCTGCGCCAACAACTACCTCGGACTCGCCGACCACCCCGAAATCATCAAAGCCGCCCGGGAGAGTTACGACAAATGGGGCTACGGCCTCTCCTCCGTCCGCTTCATCTGCGGAACTCAGCAAATACACAAGCAGCTCGAACAAAAAATCTCCGAACTCCTCGGAACCGAAGACACAATCCTCTACTCCTCCTGCTTCGACGCAAATACAGGCCTCTTTGAAACCCTCCTCACCGATGAAGACGCCATCATCTCCGACCAGCTCAACCACGCCAGCATCATCGACGGCGTCCGGCTCTGCAAGGCCCAGCGCCTCCGCTTCGCCAGCTCCGATATGAACGACCTCGAAGAAAGGTTGAAAGAGGCGCGGTCCGCACGTTTCCGCCTCATTGCGACCGACGGCGTATTCTCAATGGACGGCACAATCGCAAAGCTCGACGAAATCTGCACCCTCGCCGATAAATACGACGCCCTCGTTATGATCGACGACTCCCACGCAGTCGGCGTACTCGGCGCCCGCGGCCGAGGCACGCACGAATATCGAGGCGTTATGGGCCGCATCGACATTATCACAGGAACGCTCGGCAAAGCCCTCGGCGGCGCCTCCGGCGGATACACCGCCGCCAGAAGAGAAATCATCGAAATCCTCCGACAGCGCTCCCGACCATACCTCTTCTCCAATACCCTCGCCCCGGCCATCGTCGCAACCTCGCTCAAAGTCCTCGAAATCCTCTCCACCTCCACCGAGCTCCGCGACAGGCTCGCCGAAAATACAACCTATTTCAGAAGGCAAATCTCCGGCCTCGGCCTCAATGTCATCCCCGGCCAGCACCCTATCGTCCCCATTATGCTCGGCGACGCCGTCCTCGCACAGAGTATGGCCCAAAAACTCCTCGAAAAAGGCGTTTACGTAATCGGATTCTCATATCCGGTCGTACCCAAAGGCGCCGCCAGAATCCGTACCCAGGTCTCCGCCGCACACACCAAAAAAGACCTCGACTTCGCCATAGAAAAAATCGCCGAGGTCAAATCCGAACTCGGAATCTAACAACAGACAACATATTTAGCCCGCCAATTCTTGGCGGGTTTACCTGCCCAAAGGGCCCGCGTCAGCATTACGCGCGGATTTTTCAGGTCGCCCAACAGTCTTTCGCCCTTCTGCGAACCCAGATTCTCTGGCGGACCAATACCGACTGCAGCCCCGTTCGACACCTCCCCCGAAGCGCCACGGTCATTCCGAGCGCAGCAAAGCGCAGTCGAGGAATCTGTTCAAACCAGGCCTTGTCCGCCTCGCCCGCCAGACAATAAAAAAATGTCAAAATCCCCTCAAAATTTGACATTGCCGGCCAATCCTTGTATAATACAGTTCATAGAGCAGGCTCCAAAACGCCCGCAAAATACTCAACCTGCGGAACATTACGCCGTTCTGGCGCATCTGCTTATAGTGATGGTATATCTTTACAATAATCAAGGGGGCGCCAGGCCGACGCCCTTCTGCAGAACCTGTGGCCCCTCTGATACGAAAGGAAGCATTCCTATGAAAAGGTCAGCATTTACACTCGTCGAGCTCCTCGTCGTCATCGCAATTATAGCCCTCCTTATGGCAATCCTGATGCCCGCCCTGCGCCTCGCAAAAGACCAGGCCCACGCAATCATATGTGTCGGCAACTTGAGAAGCCTTACAACAGCATGGCTTCTCTGGCTCGAAGACTACGACGCCTATATGGTCGGTGGGCACGTCGGCGAGAAACTCGCCGGAGGCATCCTTGTTGACTGGGTCGATACCCCAACGGGCGGCGCGGCCGCCTTGATCGAGGAAAAAAAGGCTGCGATAATAAGAGCCCCTTTCTTCAAATACGCCAAGAACGTCAATCTGTACCGCTGCCCCGCAGACAGGAGAAAGAACCGACCCGGCCAATTCGCCTTTGGAAGCTACTCCATCGCCGGCAACATGATGGGCGAGGAAAGACGCAGTGGCTGGACTCAGAGGCCGCTGTGGAAGTCCACTGAAATACTGACCCCCGCAACCAAATACGTCTTTCTCGAGGAAATCGACCCCAGGGGCTACAACATGGGTTCCTGGGTAATCAACCCAACCGGGAATAACTGGATTGACCCACTGGCCATCTGGCACAACAAGAGGAGCTGCTTCAGCTATGCGGATGGCCGCGCAGAAAAACACCAATGGGTTGACCAGAGTACAATGGATGCGGCAGCACGCGCCGCAGAGGGAGACGACTCTGTATTCGGTTTCGGTATCCGCGCCGGCGAGGGCAAGGACCTGAGGTTCATGCAGGAAGGCTATCAACTCTCGCCCACCACCCGCCCCTGGGGCCCACCCAGCAAGTGGCCTCCCTAATCAGTCGAGCCTCCGCAATGGCTCCGCCCCCTATAAGCAGTCCACCCTGCACATCTGCATCCCGCTTGTGCCCCGCACCCACTCAAGCCCCACAAAATCCCAAACCAGCCGAATAGTCCTTTCAAAATCCCGCCCTTGAATCTAAAATACATTCAGCCCGCATATTTCATGCGTTTTGCAGAAATGCGACTTAGTAACAGACACTTGCCTCTCCGTGCTGAAGTCTGTCTGTTTTGAATTTCGGGTTTTGGTGATTAGGATTTGTTTCGGATTTCGCATTCTTGTCCGCCGTCGTTCTGGCGGATAGTGCTTCGGATTTGGTTGCGGCCACAGGCCGCGCCAGGTCCTCTGCGCCAAAAGAAATGTTCAACTTCTTCGAACAACCCTGGACCTTGCTTGGCGCCGCGGTGATCGTTCTCTTCGGCGTACTCACCTTCCGCAGCGTTTGGCCGGAAAAATTCAAACCCCGGCACTGGCTCCTCCCGCTTTCTGTCGCCGTCCTCGGCTTCGCCCTCGATTACCTCGTCAAGACCGACCGCGAAAAGCTCAACGCCCTGATCGACACCGTCGTTAAGGCCGTCCAAGAGGAAGACTGCCCCGCTATCGACGCCGCCGTCGCCGACGACTACCGCGACTCCTTCCACGCTGCCAAGCCCGACCTTATGGCCCACTGCCGAAGGACCCTCCCCGGCCTCCTCATCGCAAAAAACACAAAACGCGCCTGCCTCCTTCAAATATCCCCGCCCACCGCAAAGGCCACCATCTTCACAACCACTACCTTCGAGCAGAATAGCTGGGTCTCTCAGAGCTACAAGTCATTCCTCTTCTTCAAGGGCGAGATTCTCTTCCGCAAACAGCCCGACAATTCCTGGCTCATCACCCGAATCAACCCCCTCGAAGTCGATAAACAGCCCATCAACTGGCGGGAAATAAATTAGCAAATCCCGCCCACTCGCCCCCGGACCGCCTCCCAATAGAGAATCGGCCCTCCAATCCGCCCAAAAACCTCAATTTCCCCCCTCAAAACCACGTGGTAACTACGGTATTTTGGCCCAAACGGGCCGCATTTCCGCTTTTTTGCCAAATTCAAGCTCAGATTCCGCCGATACCACACCTGGAATCCATAAAAGCTATGTCAAGTAAAGAGGGAGGTCTCAAATGAGCGTTGAAAATTGGTCTGACGATGTCCTTCTGGTCAGCCTGCCTGCCGAACCGGAAATCTCCGACGAGCTTGGAGCCGTCGTTGAGATGGTTCGCGACAAGCGTCAGTGCGACCTGGTAATCGATTTCTCCGGCGTCCACCTCATAACCTCAGCCACCATCGCGGAACTCTTGAAATTGCGCGAGCTGCTGATCGAATCCGGCCGTCGCCTCGTTCTCTGCTCCGTCTCCAGGCTGATTAAAGGCGTCTTTACCGTAGCTGCGCTCAGCCACGCTTTTCACTTCGCCGATGACACGTCCGCCGCCTTGAAATCAATTGAAGCCGCTGCGCACCCTATCCGCTGAGCAACAGAAGGACATTCCACTGAGATAGCTATTCGATAGACTCAGGCAGAACCGGCTAACCGACCCTGCCGTCTCCGTCGATGTCGCTTCCGTGAATCTCCTCAAGCTTCTTCACCAAAGTGCGCAGCGTGTTCTGCGTCAGTGAAAGCCGGTCTTCGAGAGATTGCACCCGATCCTCAACCGTATCGGATTTTCGTTTCTGCCCGTACATCAGCCCCGTCTGCACGATTTCCCAAAGAACACCCATTTTTGCCCTCGAATCAAACTGCTCGCCGGCCAAAGTCACTTCGTCGGTCCGAGCGTACTGTTAAAGTTGCACTTCGCCCATTCTCACAACGCGCCATCACCGCTCCTCCGCCTGCCCGCCCAGTTGCGACGCCACCGACGCGGTCGCCTTCCTCACCGCCTCCTCATCCGCTAAGTAGTAATGCCCCCGCGCATTCAACTCTTCATCCAGCTCATACACAAGCGGAATACCCGTCGGGATATTCAGCCCCGTAATCTCCTCATCCGGCACCGAATCCAGATGCTTCACCAGCGCCCGCAGGCTGTTCCCATGCGCCGAGATAATCACCTTCTTCTTTTCTCTCAGCGCCGGGCAAATCGTCTCGCGCCAGTACGGCAGGACCCGCTCCAGGGTCAGCTTCAAAGACTCGGTCCCGGGCAGCTCATCCCTCGACAGCCCCGCATACCGAGGGTCGTGCCGAGGATGCCGCTCATCATCCTCCGAAAGGCTCGGCGGCGCAATATCGTAGCTCCGGCGCCATATCTGCACCTGCTCCAGGCCGTGCTTCTCGACCATTTCTTTCTTATTCAGCCCCTGCAGAGCGCCATAGTGCCTCTCATTCAGCCGCCAAGAGCGATATACAGGTATCCACATCAAATCCATATCGTCCATTATTATCCACAGCGTCCGTATCGCCCGCTTCAGCACCGACGTAAACGCCGCATCGAACGTATATCCCTCCTTTTTCAGCACCGCCGCCGCCTCGTGCCCCTCCCGCACCCCGCGCTGCGAAAGGTCAACATCCGTCCACCCCGTGAACCTGTTCTCTAAGTTCCACGTGCTCTCGCCGTGCCTGACCAATACAATCTTCAGCATCGCAGCTTCACCTGTCTCGAATCATAAATCTTCCACGCCTCCTCGGCGCTCTTATCATTTACCCTAACCGCCCTACCCGCCGTAGTCAACAATTTCCCCTCCCCCGAAAACCCCCGCACGCCCCCGACCCGCCTCTCCGCCCTCGTTAAGCCGTTGCCGGCGCGTGTCCTTAGCGACGCCCGCGCCCCCTCCCCCGGTTTCGATCTTTTGAACATTGGGATTTCGAATTTGCTTCGGATTTGGGATTTAGGATTTCGAAATTTCGGCCGCCGGGCCGAACTCAAGTCCCTTCTTGTTATTACCGATAGGAGGAGGGTGAATACTCGGTACGTTACGCAGCCAAGCAGGGGCGATAATGTTCAGTAGATGGAAAAAACGCACGGCCGCCATAAAGCCCGATATCTTTACCATCCGCTGGTATCCCAACAGCAGGAGCTGTTCCCACGTTGCCGCACACAGAATAAAACCCCAGCAAATGCCCCCCCTTATGGTCCGCAAAGCCGAATGGCGAAGATGACAAGTGGTACGGGCATCTAAACCGTAAATCCCACCACCATTTCCGCCCCTTTTGTCATTTCGACCGAGCGCAGCGAGTGGAGACACGTAGCGAAGCGCAGAGCCCGGAACGGAAATCTATTCAAACTCGTCATATCCAGGCCCCCCACAGAAATCCGCGAAAAACCCGAATTTCTTACCCAAGTTGATAAGCGGCGATGGAAAAAGTGGGCGTGTTTTGAGTTGCGATCCCTCTGCGCATTCCAACCGCGGACCACCCAGAGGGCCAGCAGAATAACGATCCTTTCTTAATTCGATCCCAGCTTGGGGAATTGCCTTGCCTCATCGTCGAGGATGAGGACCCAGTCGTTTCCGCGGGCCTTCTCGCCGGACGGATCGAATTCACGCGTGCCTTTGTTGTCAAATGTGCCGATAGATTTCGCATCACCGGTCCGCGGGTCAAACCACCAGGCCTTGACCTTCTCGCCCGATACCTTGCCCATCGCAACCGTCACATTCTGGCCGTAGGGCAGGTATATAAATGCGTAGCCGTCGCCTCTTGTTGCCTGAATATGCTCGCCTCCGCCGCCGGGATCGCCGGATATAAGCGACTGGTCGGGCACACGTGAAAGAAACGGCCGGGACTGCATAAGATTGCGGACGTGCATCATATCCCACGCCCCCGGCAAATCGAGCACGTCATACCAGTTGTTCCTCGCCGAAGAAATCGGCGCTCGGCCCGGGGCGTACATCTGCCAGATATCGTGACAGCC
>Ga0315287_10003379_pt1 | contig 15397 bp, 13 predicted proteins | sample YL17G11_0_MG_FD_205037 | JGI IMG/M metagenome (GOLD analysis project Ga0315287, IMG submission 205037) | Sediment microbial communities from Yellowstone Lake, YNP, Wyoming, USA - YL17G11_0 | ecosystem: Environmental > Aquatic > Freshwater > Lake > Sediment | place: USA: Wyoming | collected... | reverse complement strand
TGATGACGGCTCGGGCTTCGCCCCGGCCATGGAGGCCGCCCGGCTGATCGCAGCCGCCGGCGGCAGGCCCAAGCGCTCGATCGTCGTCATCCTCTTCGCGGCTGAGGAGATCGGCCTGGTCGGCTCGCAGAACTGGCTCAAAAACCACCCCGATGTCCAAGCCCGGGTCCAGATGATGATCAACCGGGACGGCAGCCCGAGCGCCATCACCGGCGCATCCGTCCCCGAGACCTGGCTCCCGGCTTTCCAAAAAATCACGGCGCCGCTGGCCAATATCAATTTGAAGTGGCCGTTCAAGCTCGAGAGGGGCGTCCCTCGAGCTCATGCGACCAGCGCGGGCGGTACGGATTCCTCTTCGTTCGAGATGGTGAGCATCCCGACCCTCTCCTTCCGGACGCAGACGAACTATTCCTACAACCACGCTTGGCATACTCTTTACGACTTGTACAGCGAGCTCGTGCCGTATACCGAGCATCAGCAGCATTCCGCGGTGGTGACAGCGGTCGTTGCCTATGGTGCGGCCAACCTCGACAAGCCGCTCACGCGGGAAGGCGTCTACTTGGCCGACGGGCTCTATGCCGACATCGCTGTCGGGTCCGCCGAAGCCCCCAGCCATATCATGACCACGCTTGATTTCGTGAACGCCCCCCTGCAAACAGCCAACTTTGTCCGCATCATCGAGGGCAAGCCCGCAGCCGCCGGGCCGGCCGGAGCGCCTGGCGGCGGCCAGCGCGGCGGAGGGATGCCCGGGGGAGCGCGACCCGCAGCCGTACCGCTCGGCACGGTCGAATTGAGAGGCGGGCTCATCCGAGGCCTGATCGTCTCCGACACCCAGAAGTCGGTGGCGATCCCGAGCCTGAAGCTGACCTCGAATCCCGCGCTCAAGCACAACGCCGCGGGCATTTTGGGCGTCTCGGGTCCGAACGGGTTCTACCTCACCCTCCAGAAAAATCCGGGTCTTGACAAGACTTCCACTGCCATCGGGAAAACGATCGCCGGGCTCGACCTGCTGAAAACGGTGAAAAAAGGCGATGCAATCCGAAGCATCCGGATCGTCCGGGTCGGCCAAGCCGCGCGCGACTTCAAGACGGACGACGAGACGTTCAAGAGCCTGCTCGAATCGAAGAAGTGATCAGCGCTTTGCGGAATCCCCAAAAATCTCGCCGGTGTTTTGGACGAGGTTAGAGCGTCTGGAAGGTCTACGGGGGGCGGGATGAATTGACCCTTGCCGTTCTCTTTGTTATCCTTGGCCCAAGTCAGAACGGAGTGGGAGGCGGAGATGCAATGTCCCGCGTGTCGGACCGATAATCCTTCGGATTCCAGATACTGCAAGGAATGCTCAACCCCGCTCTCCTCGCGCCCCGGGGCGGAGGTCCTCATGACCGAGACGCTCCAACAGCCCGTCCGGGAGCTCGCCGCCGGCTCGATCTTCGCCGGCCGATACCAGATTATCGAAGAGCTGGGCAAGGGGGGGATGGGCCGGGTCTATAAGGCCCTCGACACCAAGGTCAAGGAGAAGGTCGCCCTCAAGCTCATCCGGCCGGAGATCGCCCTCGACCGCGAGACGCTCGACCGCTTCGGGAACGAGCTCAAGTTCGCCCGGCGGATCGCCCACCGGAATATCTGCCGGATGTTTGACCTTGGGGACGCGGACGGGACGCATTTTATCACGATGGAATACGTCTCCGGCGAGGACCTCAAGACGGTCATCCGGATGACGGGGAGCCTGACCGTAGGGACGATCCTGAGCGTCGGGAAACAGGTCGCGGACGGCCTGGCCGAGGCCCACAACCTGGGCATCGTTCATCGCGACCTCAAACCCCAAAATATCATGATCGACAAAAGCGGCAACGCCAAGATCATGGATTTCGGGATCGCCCGGTCGCTGCGGGAGAAGGGCGTGACGGGTCCGGGGGTGATGATCGGGACGCCGGAGTACATGAGCCCGGAGCAAGCTGAGGCGAAGGAGGCGGACGCCCGCTCGGATATCTACTCGCTGGGCGTCATCCTTTACGAGATGGCGGCGGGGCGGGTGCCGTTCGAGGGCGACACGGCCTTGAGCGTCGCGATGAAGCACAAGGGGGAGACGCCGAAGAATCCCAAGCAACTCAATCCGAATATCCCGGACGACCTGAGCGGGGTGATCCTGAAGTGCCTGGAGAAGGACCCGGCGAGGCGTTATTTATCGGCGGGGGATGTGCGGGCCGAGCTCGATCGGATCGAAAAAGGACTGCCGACGACAGAGCGGGTCGCGCCGAAACCAAGGCCGTTCACATCGAAAGAGATCACGGTCAAGTTCCGGCCGAAGAAGTTCGTCCTCCCGGTGCTGGCCGTCGTCGCGGTCATCGCCGCGGCGATCATTTTCTGGCCGAAAAAAACTTCGAACTTCGATCCTGAAACGGCCAAAGCTTCCGGATCTATGCCGGCTGAGACCGAAAAGTCGATTGTCGTTTTGCCTTTTGAAAACATCAGCTCGGACCCGGAACAGGAATACTTCTGCGACGGGATGACCGAGGAGATCATCACCGATCTTTCCCCTGTCCGCGGCCTTCGTGTTATTTCGAGAATTACGGCGATGACGTTCAAAGGCTCGAAGAAGACGATTCCGGAGATCGCCCGAACGGTCAACGTTCGTTACGTCTTAGGAGGCACCATCCGAAAGGCGGGGAATGACCTGCGGATTACGGCCCATCTCATCGACTCATCCACGGATGCCACCCTCTGGACCGATAAATATACGAAAACTCCGGATGATAGCTCCGACATCCAAGGAAAGGTGTCTCGATCGATCGTCGGGGCTCTCAAGCTGGAACTGACCCCGGATGAAATGCAAAGGATGGCGCGTCCGATCAGCAATCCCCAGGCTTATGATTCCTATCTCAAAGGACGGTATTACTTGTGGCAATGGTCCGATGAGGGTGTGACCAATGCGCTCCGGCACTTCCAGCGAGCGATCGAGCTTGAGCCAAACTATGCGGAGGCGCATGCGGGCATCGCCCTTGCTTATGTCTGGGCTTCAACGTTCCTCCAGTTCTGGCCTCCGCATGAGGGAGTCCCCAAAGGAAAAGAAGCCGCGCAGAAGGCTATTGAGTTGGATCCTCTCCTTGCCGATGGCTACGCCGTTATGGGTGTAGCTCGCATGCAATATGATTGGGATTGGGCGGGTGCGGAAAAGGACCTCAAGCGGGCGGTTGAGCTGAGTCCGCATTCGGTATTGGTGCTCGACGGCATCGCCAATTTATTGGTCACGCAGAGCCGATTCGATGAAGGCCTGGCGATGCTCAATAAAGCCCTGGCGCTGGATCCGCTTTCGCCGGCCCTGTATCACGATTTGGGTTGGACCTACTGGTCGTCCGCCAAGTTCGACTTGGCCATGCCATTATTCCGCAAGGCTCTAGAACTGGATCGCAACTTTCATCAATCTCGTCTTCTGCTTGGTATGAGTTATTTCTTAACGGGCAAATCCGCCGAAGCCTTGGCCGAGTTTCAGACCATTGAGCAGTTGTCCCCGGGTTTGCCGTGGGTGAAGGGAGCCATGGGTTATCTCTTCGGCGTCACGGGCCGCTCCGCGGAAGCGAAGAAGGTCCTTGCGGAATTAGACCAGCTTTCTCGGAAACGCTACGTCACGCGCTGGGCCCAGGCGATGGTCTATCTGGGCCTGGGCAAAAAGGATATCGCGCTCGACTGGCTGGAAAAAGCATGCGAAGAACGCGATGGCTGGATGTGGACCATAAATGTGGATCCATGGTATGCCCCGCTGCGGAACGAGCCGCGCTTCCAGGCGCTCGTGAAGAAGGTGGGAATTAACAAATGATCGGCCGATGTGTCGCTCATTATAAAATCCTTGAAAAACTCGGGGAAGGCGGGATGGGGGTCGTCTATAAGGCCGAAGACACGAAGCTCAAGCGGACGGTCGCCCTCAAGTTTTTGCTGCCCGCGCTGACCAAAGACCCGCAGGCTAAAGCGCGATTTGTCCAAGAGGCGCAAGCGGCCGCGGCCCTCGACCACCCGAACATCTGCGCGGTCTTCGAGATCAGTGAGGCTGATGGCGCGACATATATCGTCATGCCCTGCGTCAAAGGCCAAAGCTTGAAAGAAAAGATCGCCGCCGGGCCTTTATCTGTCGAGGAGGCTCTGGACATTGCCGGCCAGGTGGCTGAGGGCCTCAAGGAAGCGCACGAGAGAGGCATCATCCATCGGGACATCAAACCGGCGAACATCATGCTGACCGAGAAGGGCCAGGCGAAGATCATGGATTTCGGCCTGGCCAAACTGACCGCGGCGGCCGACGTCACCCAGACCCTGGGGATTATGGGGACGATCGCCTACATGTCTCCCGAACAGGCCCGAGGGGAAGCCGTCGACCATCGCACCGACATCTGGTCGTTTGGGGCGATGGTCTATGAGATTCTGACCGGGCGGATGCCGTTCAGACCGAAGCATGAACAGACCATTGTGTTTTCGATTTTAAACGATTCTCCGGAACCTCCGAGCCGGCTGTGCAATGACATCCCGCGGCCGATCGAACAGCTTATTCTGAAGGCTCTCGAGAAAGATAAAATCCGCCGCTACCAGAACATGGCGGAGCTGCTAAAAGACCTCAAGGCCGCGCGCCTTTCCGGTGTCAAAATGCCCAAAGTCGAAAAATCCATCATCGTTTTGCCGTTCGAAAATATCAGCCCGGACCCGGAACAGGAATACTTCTGCGACGGGATGACCGAGGAGATTATCACGGATCTGTCCCATGTCCACGACCTTCTTGTGATATCCAGAAGTTCGGCGATGACGTTCAAAGGGACGAAGAAGACGATCCCGGAGATCGCCGGGGCGGTCAACGTCCGCTATGTCCTGGAAGGCAGTGTCCGAAAAGCCGGAAACAACCTCCGGATCACAGCCCAGCTCATCGATTCGTCCACCGACGCCCACCTTTGGGCGGAGAAATATAACGGCACCCTGGATGATATCTTCGACATTCAAGAGAAAGTTTCGCGATCTATTGTGAACGCCTTAGCTCTTAAGTTAAGTTCAGAAGAGAACAGAAGGTTAGGAGAGAGGGAAATTAAAACTGTTCAAGCCTACGAGGCCTACTTACGGGCCAGGCAGGAAATCTACCGTTGGACCGAGCCGGCTCTTGAGCGCGCGCGCCTGCATCTGGAGAACGCCCTCGCGATCGTCGGTGAAAACGCGCTCCTCTTCGCCGGGCTGGGCAACGTCTATGCCACCTATGCCCATGCCGGCTTCAGAATGGATGAAGCGACGCTCTCGAAGGCAGAGGAGTATGCGACCAAGGCTCTTAAACTCGAACCAGGCTTGGCTCAAGGGCACTCTCTATTGGGCTCCATTGCCATGGTGAAGGGACAAATGAAGGAAGGATTCAGGCAGTGCCAGCGTGCGCTTTTAATAAATCCCAACGATCCTGACACACTATTTTTCACGGTTGCTACTTCTGGCCATTTGGGGAAAACATCATATACCGAACCGCTTGCCGCCCGGTTTCTGAAGATCGATCCGTTGTCACCGGTCGCCTATCTTACGTCGGGGCTTGTGCATTGGCTGGAAGGGCGATTTAACTCGGCTCTTGAGTCATATCGAGAAAGCTTCCGGCTCGATCCGGAAAGTATCATCTCTCGTTGGTGGTTTGTAGCTGCGCTTGCCGCCAACCGTTTATTCCAAGAAGCCGAAGCAGTACTCGATAAGTGGCTTGGAGAGATGCCGGGGCATGTCATGGTCATGAGCGTCGTTTTTTTTGTGAATGCGCTGCGGAACGAGAAAGCCAAGGCATTGTCGTGTATCTCCGAAAATTGGACAAGCTCAGCGTGGAAGGACTACTGGTTGCCGCTTATCGTGGCTGAGGGATACTCGCTCATAGGAGAGACGGCAGAAGCGCTCCGCTGGTTTGAACAAGCCGTAGATAAGGGTTGGATCAACTTTCCTTTCTTATCTCAGATAGACCCCTGGCTCGCCAATCTTCGCGGCGAGCCGCGGTTTAAAAAGCTCATCGAGCGGGTGAAGAAGGAGTGGGAGGAGTTCGAGGTCTAGCGAGTACGGAGGATGGAATGAAACCATCGGAGATGAGAGCTTTCGCGCTTGTTTTCAGCCTCATTGTTTCGTTCACGACGCCGGCCGCTCAGTCTCAAGCCGGACAGCTCCCCGGCGTCACCCTTCCGAGCACCGAGCTGCGGACGCTGAAATCGCATTTTGTCGACCAGGAATACAAACTGCAGATTTTTCTTCCTCCCGGATTTGCGGATTCCTCAAAATCCTTTCCCGTTCTCTATCTTCTCGATGGCGATAAATCCTTCGGCATGGCCAGGGATATCGTGGACTGGCTTATTTTTAGGCGCGAAATCCCCCAGATCATCATTGTCGGCATCGCCTACGATGAAGGATCCAAAGCGTGGTGGGATAAGAGGTCAAGAGATTACACCCTTTGGAAAGACCGGATGAAGATCTGGGGCGAATGGCCCCTCGCGGGGGGCGCGGATAACTTCAAGAAATTCATGCAGGAGGAACTCGTCCCCTTTATTGACTCCAACTACCGGACGGTGAAAAACGACCGGACGATCGCCGGATTGTCCTTTGGGGGACTTTTTGCCGCTTATGTTCTGTTCGCGGAGCCGTCCCTGTTCCAGAGATATATGCTAATTTGAGAAAACGAAATAATTCTCCGGCCCCAATACAAGCGGAGGCGGAGGATCAATTGACCCTCGCCGGCAAAGGAGTTCGATGATGATGAATAGAAACAAGAAAGCGAAGCGCGTCCTTATGGGGGCGGTCGTCCTCGCGGTCATGGCGATCATTGCGGCCGGGGCCCTTGTTCAAGAGCCGGCAAAAGTTTCCCGAATCGAGCGGCTCAAAACGCAAATCGAGCGCGTAATTCGCCGCCTCGACGGACATGTTGGCGTCGCCGCAAAGCACCTCGAGTCCGGCGAATCCCTGGCGGTGAATGGGGACATGCTGTTTCCTCTGGCGAGCGCGTTCAAAGTCCCCATCCTCGTCGAGCTCCTCTATCAGGTTGAGGAAGGCCGATTCGGTCTGGACGACGAGATCAGCGTCGAGAAGTCCGACCAGCATCTCGGCAGCGGGATGATTTCGAATCTGGTAGCGCCGGGCCTCAAGCTTTCGGTCCTCAACATGGCCCATTTCATGATGATGATCAGCGACAACTCGGCGACGGACATTCTCCTCGGGAAAGTCGGCGCGGAGAACGTCAACGCCAGGTTGAAGAGCTTGGGGATCGAGGGGATGTCGGTCAACCGTCCCTGTCAGAAGCTCATCGCCGATTTTCTGGCGCTCCGCTCTCCGGCCAAGACGCCGGAGGAGATCAAGGCGGCCATCGTCAAATTTGGGGAAAATCCGGAAGATTCGTCGACCCCGCTCGCGATGAACGCCCTCCTCGAAAAAATCGCCAAAAAAGAAATCTTGAACCCGGCCCATTGCGACCTCGTTTTGGCAATCATGCGGAAATGCGAGACGGGCGAGAAGCGGATCAAGGGCGAGCTTCCCCGGGGGACGAACGTCGCCCACAAGACGGGGACGATCGCGGGGACGGTCAACGATTGCGGGATTCTGTTTCTCCCGGATGGGGCCGGCCGCGTCGTCCTGACCGTTTTTTCCAAGGATTTCACGGACGATACCGCCGACGTCGAGGAGATCCTCGCCAAAATAGCCCGCTTCGTCTACGATTATTTCTATTTCACATGAATTCTTGAATCGCAGATGATAATATCATATACTGGCATATATGATATGCGAGGGAAATATGATCAGAAAATCAGTTGTCATGGACAAGCATCTCTTATATGAGCTGGATCGCTTCGCCAAAAGGGAACAAAGGGATTTTTCCAACGCCTTGCGCTATACCGCCAAAATCGGGTTGATCGCTCTCGAAAATCCCGAGCTGACGATCGACGAGATCAAGGATATTTTAGAGGCGCAGGTCGACTACGAGGTCGGAAAAGTCGCTGAACTCGATCTTGAAAAAATATGAAACTCCTTGAGACTTCAAAATTCGCGAAACTCAGGAAGAGAATCAAGGATGAGTCTGAAACCGAAGCTTTGAAATCGGCCATTGAGGAAATCCGAAAAGAACCGCAAATCGGGAAAAAGCTCAAAGGTGAACTCGAACACCTGAGATCATATGCCTATAGCGTGAGAGGCCAGGCCAGACGACTCGTTTATCATTGGGACAGGGAATCCGTTATTCTTTTTTCTTTCGGCCCGCGCCAGGGGATCTACAAATAAATTAAAGGCTCTATACGGATCTTTCCCATGTCCACGACCTTCTTGTGATATCCAGAAGTTCGGCCATGACGTTCAAAGGGACGAAGAAGACTATTCCGGAGATCGCCGGGAACGAAGCCGTTCGGGGCTATTATGCCGACTCCCTGGCCCGGAACAATCTTGCGAATCAGGCCATAACGATTATTGATCAGATGGCGACGGCCTCTCCCCACAGTCTTTATACCAAGTGGATGCTGCTATTGAAGTATGGCCTCCTCCATGACCGGGATAGACTTTTCCAAGAAATAACTGAGGATTTCCAAAAAAATATGAGAGGACGCGGCGGCGGGTATTGGGTTGCTGTTCCTCTTGCCTTGGTTGGTTCAATTAAAGAAGCCATCGATTGGCTGGAATATGATGTTCGCTGGTTCCACAACTACCCGTTCCTGGCCGAGAAAGACCCCTTCCTAGCCAATGTCCGTGGCGAGCCGCGCTTCCGGAAGCTCATGGAGCGGGTGAAGAAGGAGTGGGAGGAATTCGAGGTCTAGTACGGAAATAGCGCTTCTTGACCTTGACATCGATCCGCATCGGGACGCACATCGAGACGCAACCGTTGAGCCTAGGCTTTCTTTGAATTATACTACCTGCGGAGAAAAAGAATGGCCGGGGGTAAGGCATGCCTGAAATAAGCAGATTTTTAGGTGTTGTGATCGCGATGTTCTTCAAGGAGCATGCCCCGCCCCATTTCCATGCCAAGTATGGGGATCAGAGAGCCGCCTTCTCGATTCAGGACTTAAGACTGATCGAAGGGGGATTGCCCCCACGCGTCGTTTCCCTGGTTCTTGAGTGGGCTTTTCAGCATAGAGAAGAATTGATGGATAATTGGAGACGAGCGGAACGAAAAGAAGATCTTCAGAAGATCGAGCCCTTAGTCTGAGAGGTGACCCATGCATTACATTTTAGACGCAACATACCACAATGAATATCAGCTGAGGATCAGGTTTGAAAATAATGAGGTCCGCATGGTGGATTTTTTGGATCATTTGGACGGCCCGGTTTTCGAACCGTTAAAAGATCTCAGCTACTTCAGGCTGTTCAAGGTCAATCGAGATATCGACACGATTGTTTGGCCGAATAACGCTGATTTTTCCCCCGACTTCCTTTATGAAATTGGAGAACCGATTAGCGACCAATCGCATCAGGCTTCAAGCCCTAACAGTGAGGCGGACGATCTCCGATAAATTGTTTTTTGCTCGGTGTCTGCGATATCGCCGACTCAAATATCTGCGATTTGTGTGCGATTCGTGTTCTTGACATCGATCCGCAGCCGGCGATAGACTTGGCTTGTGAAGGGGTTCGTTGAGCGTTCGATTCATCTGGGGGACGCATGACCTTCGCCTCGGGCAGCCGTCTCGGTCCTTATGAAATCGTCGCCTTTCTGGGCGCGGGCGGGATGGGCAAGGTGTACCGGGCGCGAGACACTCAGCTCAAACGGGAGGTCGCGCTCAAGGTCCTGCCCCCCGAGATCGCGGCCGATGCCGACCGCCTGGCCCGGTTCCAGCGCGAGGCCGAGCTCCTCGCCGCGCTGAATCACCCGAACATCGCCCAGATCCACGGGATTGTCGAGACCGGCCCGGCTGACGGCTCGGGACAGGTCGGCTCAGGGAGACAAAGCGCCCGCGCGCTCGTGATGGAGCTGGTGGAAGGGGAGACGTTGGCCGAGCGGATCGCCCGCGGCCCGGTGCCTGTTGAGGAAGCCCTCCCGCTGGCCGGGCAGCTTGCCGAGGCCCTCGAGTACGCCCACGAGCGGGGCATCATCCATCGGGACCTGAAGCCCGCCAACATCAAGATTACCCCGGACGGCAGGCTGAAGGTTCTCGACTTCGGCCTGGCTAAGGCGCTCGAGACGCGCGCCGCGACGGGGGATCCGGCCACGTCGCCGACGTTGACCAGTCCGGCAATGACGCAAGCGGGGATTATCCTGGGGACCGCGGCCTACATGAGCCCGGAGCAAGCGCGGGGCGGGGCGGTGGACAAGCGCACGGACATCTGGGCCTTCGGAGTCGTCCTGTTCGAGATGCTGACCGGGGGGGCGTGCTTTCCGGGCGACTCGGTCACGGACGTCCTGGCTGCCGTCGTCAAATCCGATCCCGACTGGGCGGTGTTGCCGTCCGACACGCCGCCGCGCGTGCGCGACTTGCTCCGTCGTTGCCTGGCGAAAGACCGGAAGCAGCGCCTTCGCGACATCGGCGACGCCCGATTGGAGGTCGAGGCCGCATTGACTTCGCCGGCCGGCCCCGAGGCCGTTTCGAGTCCGCCGCTCACGGCGGCGGCCGCCGCCGCCTTGGGTTTCTGGCCGCGACGGCGAGCGTTGGTGCTTGCGGGCGCGACTCTGATGATCGGCGCTGCTGTCACAGGAATCGTGCTCAACCGGGCCCTCACTCGCCCGGCTGCTCCCGGCCCAGTGATACATACCGCCATCACCCTGCCCGAGGGACACGCGCTCTATTCGAGTCCCGCGATCAGCCCGGACGGGACCACGGTCGCCTTCGTCTCCGCAGGGCCTTCGGAACAGCCAAGGCTCTACACCAGGCGCCTCATGGACGATTTCGAGCTGCGCGCCATACCCGGCACGGAGGGCGCCGACTTTCCGTTCTTTTCGCCTGACGGTCGCTTCGTCGCCTTCTTCGCCAAGAGGCAGCTCTTCCGGGTGAGTCTGGATGGCGGTTCTCCCACCCCGATCGCCAAGGCACCGAACCCGATGGGGGGTACCTGGGGAGATGACGATTCAATCGTATTTGCCCCCACCTTGAATGGAGGATTGGTGCGGGTCGCGGCAGGCGGCGGAGAGCCCCAGCTGCTGATCCGCCCCGACGGTGATTTGAATTACGGCTTCGTCTTTCCGACGTTCCTTCCGGGTGCCCGGGAATTGCTGTTCACTGTCTGGGGCAAAGACTTTGGCCCAGCGCGTCTCAATATCGCGACGGGCGAACGATCGAACATCGCCGGCGGTTACTGGTCCAACACGGCCTATGCCGCTTCCGGCCACATCGTCTTCGGTGGATTAGGCCATGGGGGCGAAATCCTGGCGGTTCCCGATTCCATACCTGACGGCGGTTCCCGCCCGGTACCGGTCTTGGTCCAGCGCAAGGTCTTCAGGAACTATCGCGGAGGCGGGGTCTGGTTTGGGATGTCTCGAAACGGTACCCTGGTCTACGCTTTAGGGGACATTTCTCAGAACACGCTGGTGCTTATCGATCAATCCGGTAACGTCTCCTCCACTGTCATCGGGGAACGGACATTCTACGATGAGAAGCCGACGCTCTCGCCTGACAAGAAATGGGTAGCCTACACCCGGCTCGAAAAAATCTATGTACGGAACCTGGATCGAGGCAGCGAGGATCTCCTTAGCACCGAAGACGGAGCGGGTATTTCATGGCAAGACCGAGGTCCGATCTGGACGCCCGATAGTAGGCGCGTTGTCTTCTATTCCAACCGTGCCGGGAACTATGATCTCTTCATCACGAATGCGTCTGGAGGAGGTAAAATTGAACCTCTCTTGCAAGCGCCGTTGAATCAAACGAGCCCTTCGATCCGTCAACAGGACGGAACCCTGGCCTTCGTCGAGGCGCACCCGGCTACGGCCAGGGATATCTGGATGCTGCATCCCGGCGGGAAGCGGGAACCCTGGCTGGTTACGCCGGTCAACGAGGATCAGCCGAGTTTCTCTCCGGATGGAGGGCTCGTCGCCTATACCTCCGACGAATCCGACAGGTCCGAAATTTACATCAGCCCGTTTTCTAATTCCAGGAAGCGGGAAAAGGCATCCACGGACGGCGGGATGTGTCCTGTCTGGCACCCGAACGGAAACCGGCTATTCTTCAGGCAAGGGACGAAGATCATGGCGGTCGACGTTCGTGTCGACGGGAGCGTTGCGGGGAAGCCGCGCATTTTATTCGATGGGGGATGGTCTTTGGGAACGAGCGGAGGACTTCCTCGGCTGAATACGACCACTTCAATCGGCTTCGAAGTGATGCCCGACGGCAAGCATTTCCTGATGGTCCGCGCCGGACCGGAGGCGGTCCCCACCAAGATCCACGTCATCTTCAACTGGTTCGAAGAACTCAAGCTCCTTGTTCCGATTGGGAAATAACGTAAAAAACCCGGGTCTCGACAAGACATCCACGGCGGCCGGGGCCCCGGGCATTTCCTGGGGGTCATCTTCCGCCGTACTCGCCCGTGGTTACAAGCCACGGGCGAGTGGCGAGCCGAAGGCTCGTCCCTTGACACTCGCCGGCAAGGGTAAAATATTTTTTCCGGCCATGACCGGTCCCCGGAACGCGGAGGCAGAATGAGTTATTCCCACTTCGGACAGATCGGCGACATTTGGAAACATTTGCCGCTCTGCAGCTTCCTGCGAAACGAGGCTCCGCGAAAATATGTCGAGTCGAATTCGGCCTGCGCTCATTACCTGCTGGATCATACCCCTGAACAACAATATGGCGTCGATACGTTCTTGAATCGCTCCTCGTCTTCTCCCGCGCTGGCCAAAGCGCCTTTCGTAGACATGCTGCGATCTTTAAATGCGGGCCCGGACCTCACGCGGTATCTGGGCTCGCCCGGACTTGCTATGACTCTCATGCAAAAACGGGCCCAGCAGTATACTTTCTTCGACCTCGACCGCAACGCTCTGGCGAATGTTGATGATTATGCGAGGTATCTCAAATTGAGCCGCCGGGTCATGACCCGCAATGAGGATTCCTTGGAAGGGGTCCACCGCCTGCTCGGCGAGTTGAGCCCGAGCGATTTCATCCATTTCGACCCGTATTTCGCCTTTGAAAAGAACCGGTACGGTCGCAATTATTTCGATGTCTTTTTGGAAGCGACTCGGAAAAAGATCAAGGGCATGCTTTGGTACGGCTATAACACGCTGGAACAGCAAGCCCTGGCTCGACAATTCATGGCTTCCGCGTTGGACACCTCCGGCCTCGATCGCCACACGCACAACATCCGTGGCATCGAGATCATCCTTTCGGCGATAACCTGCGGCGAGCCGACCTACAATCCGGGAATCATGGCCTGCGGAGTTTTGACCGGCAACCTCTCCGCCAAGTCCCTTGGCGAGTTTGACGCCTTGAGCAACGCTTTGGTGGAGATCTACAAAGGCGTGAAAATGAACGCCAACACCGTAAACGGGGAGTTGTATAAAGAAGTGATCTTCTAAGCCGCTTTGCTCCGGCTTATGGCCTGTTGACCCGAAATACGCGGGGCGAGATTCTCGTTAGATGCTCTTTGCGCCAAAGCGGCGCCATTTCCAATTTCTAATCGCGCCCGGGGATTTTTGTTACGCTCTGAAGTGATCGGGCGTTTTACATTTCCCATTTTCCATGATATAGCGGAAGCATAGGCGAAGCGATCCTCATTTACGCGGCGTCTGTCGCGCTGACCGGGTTGATCCTGGCGGTCGGGTACGGGATGACGCGCCGGCATCCCGTCCCGTATTTGAGATTCTATTTTTTTTATCTCATCGTTTTCTGCCTGGGATATTTCTTATCCCGGCCGATCCCGCGGCTGCTCGGCTGGGCGTTGCGCATGGACGCGGAAAGGGACGCCTTCTTGTCGGCCATCGTCGTGGCGTCCATCCTTCAGCCGCTGGCGATTCTCGGCTTTTATCTCTTCTACCGTTTCGCGGCGGCGTGGCTCGGGAAAAAGGCGTCCCCGGTGTTTTTGGGGATCACTTTTCCTCTCCTGATCCTCCATTGGCTGGGCACGGCCTTCTCGAGTATCCGGTTTCTGCGGACCGGGTCGATCGATCCGATCGCCGAAATATTCCATCAAAGCGGGGACTGGATCTATGTCGTCTTCACCCTCTCCATTTTCGGATGGCTGATCGTCGGCGCCCGCGGCGGGACGGAGGTCAATATCCCATCCAGGAAAAGGGCGAATAGCGGTCGCCGATTAGAACCCGGCTGACCTTGGCGGCGATCCCTATTTTTTCCCCGCAGGCCGTGAGAAGCACCAAGCCGGTGTCGAGCTGAACCGCGAAACGGCCGTCGAAGCGCGTCTCCCAGAGGAAACTGCTCTGCTCCATACCCAGGGGGAGAAAAACTTTTTGCCTGGCCAGGCGATCCAGCTTTTCTCCCGTGATCGTTTCCAGGACGAACTGCAGCAGGCGGTATCCTTTGCCGGAATAGCCGAACCGGTCGCCGGGACCGGAGAGAAAAGCCAGTCGGTCTTGAGTCATCCGCCGCCAGTTGGGAAATCCGCTCTGATGGCTGAGCAGAAGGCGGGGCGTGAGGAGTTTCTGCCGCCCGTCTCCCGCAAGGTCCCGGTAACCCGGAAAGGAATCGAGAGGTTTCCCCAGGATCCGCTCGATCGGCCGGTCCAGATCGAACAAGCCTTCATCCGCCAGCCGGGCGACGAGATAAGCGAACACCGGTTTGCCCATGGACGCGGCGCGGAATACGGTCTGGTCGCCGACTTTCACGAGGCGATTCTCGTCGATATGGCCCGCGTGACAGATGAAAATAATCCGGCCGTCCTGGATCACGGCGGCGGCCAAGGCGTTGACCGAATAAGGCCCCATGAGGTCGCGGATAAGGCGTTCTGCTCGTCCGGGATCGCGGGATTCCCCATCCAGCGTCCGCCATCCCTGTTCGGTCGCCTCTCCGAAGGTCGACAAGGCTAGACAGAGAAGAATCATCCCGACAGCGGTCTTCGGTTGCCTCCCGGTCTTAATCATGAAAACACCTCTTTCGTTTGAATTAAGCGAGGACTCGGTTGGCCTCGCCTTCAGTATAGACCGGAGACGGACAGGGGCAAGATTACGAAAGTACAATTCGATAGAAAAGAACTTTAGTTTTCCGGGGTGAAGGCGGTCGGCGATTATTTCAGCGTTTCGTAGGCCATGAATTCTTCCAGCTTTTTCTTGGAAGGGATCACGGGCCACTCGACCGGCACCCCGAGCGGAGTAATGCAGACCCGGGTGTAACGCTCCGGAATTTGGAGGACGTCCTTCGTGATCTTGTCGGAAATCGCATCCGTGATGAAGACCGTTCCGTATCCCAAGGCTCGAGCGGCCAGCATCAAATATCCGGCGGCCATCGGCCCGTCCCAATGGTTATAATCCGGATAGTTTGAATTGTTGTCGGTCAAAACAACGATATAGACGGGC
>Ga0315287_10003377_pt1 | contig 15402 bp, 11 predicted proteins | sample YL17G11_0_MG_FD_205037 | JGI IMG/M metagenome (GOLD analysis project Ga0315287, IMG submission 205037) | Sediment microbial communities from Yellowstone Lake, YNP, Wyoming, USA - YL17G11_0 | ecosystem: Environmental > Aquatic > Freshwater > Lake > Sediment | place: USA: Wyoming | collected... | reverse complement strand
TTCCCACGTTCAATGAGGAGCGGAATATCCGGGACTGCCTGGAAAGCGTCAAGTGGGCGGATGAGATATTCGTGGTGGATTCCTTCAGCACGGATAAGACCCTGGATATTGCCCGGGAATATACGAGCCGCATTGTGCAGCATGAGTATGTGAATTCCGCAGCGCAGAAGAACTGGGCCATTCCCCAGGCAACCCATCCCTGGGTGATGATCGTGGATTCGGATGAGCGCGTGACGCGGAATCTGTCCGAGGAGATCCGGGAAATCCTTGGGAAAGATGGGGATGGGTATGACGGTTTTTATATCTACAGGTTGAATCACTTCCTGGGAAAACGGATCAGGCATTGCGGATGGGATCGAGACGATGTGCTGCGGCTTTTTCGCCGCGACCTGGGGCGATACCAGGATAGGGAGGTTCATGCGGATGTGATATTGAAGGGGAGGACAAGGCGCCTGAAATACAAGCTCCTTCATTATACGTTTTCATCTTTTGATCAATATCTGAAGAAGATGTGCCGATATGCCACGTGGGCTGCCGGGGATCGCGCCCAAAAAACCAAAAAGGTGGGCTGGCATCATCTCACACTTCGCCCGGCGTTTCGATTTTTCAGGCAGTACATCCTGCGCCTGGGATTTCTCGATGGCAAAGAGGGACTGATCCTCTGCATCCTTGCCGCATACAGCGTATTCCTGAAGTATTCTAGTCTTTATGAACGACAAAAAAAAGAAAGAGAATAAACAGATCATCATCCGTCTGCCGAACTGGATCGGCGACGCGGTGATGGCAACGCCGTTTCTTCACTCCGTGCGCAAGGTCTTTCCAGAGGCGCATATCGCCCTTGCGGGACGGAAGAAAGTCATGGATATTCTCCTTCATTTCCCGGGTTTTGACGAAAGGTGGGAGATCGATTCCCTGACAACGAGATCCCTTGTGCGAAGGGTGCGCACCGGGGGATTTGACGCGGGATTTCTCCTGACGAATTCCTTCAGGAGCGCCCTTGTCTTCTTTCTGGGAAGGGTGAAAGAACGCATCGGGTATGCCAAGGATTTTCGGCGCATATTCCTGAATCATCCCCTGGAACCCCGCGGAGAGATCATGAAGCTTTCCATGGTGGAATATTACTTGAATCTGCTTTCAGGATACACGGATCTGACAAAGATCGAGCGGGTGATGAAACTTTATCCCTCGGAGGAGGAGCGGGAACAGGCATATTCCCTTCTGCTCCGGAACGGATGGGATGGGGCAAGCCGCCTGGTGGGCATCAATCCGTTTTCTTATCAATGGGTTACCAAGAGATGGTTTCCGGAGCGATTTGCCGAAGTGGCGGATCGGCTCACGGAACAATACCATGTCCATTGCGTTTTCGTGGGCGAGGAAAAGGATCTGCCTCTTTTTGAGAAAATAAAGGGTCTATGCAGGCATTCTTTGATCGATCTGGTCGGAAAAGCGCCGTTACCCGTGATCCCCGCCTTACTTGAAAAATACAGTCTTTTCATCACGAACGATTCGGGTCTGATGCATGTGGCTTGTGCCATGGACACGCCGCTGGTGGCGATTTTCGGCCCCACGGACTGGCGCAGGACCGCGCCCTGTTCCAAGCGTGCCACCCTGATCCGCAAAGCGCAGGATCATGAGCCGTGCATGAGACCCGAGTGCAGCCGTGATTTTGCCTGCATGACGGAGATCATGCCGGACGATGTTTTATCCGGAGCGGCGAAGTATTTGAATGATTAACATCCTTTTGTTCCTCTTTTTATGAAAAACGGTTTTTTCTTGACCGTTTTTTCCGTTTTTAAGAAATTTTGTCAGAATTTTCTGGAAGAAACATCTTACAAGAGGAAAAATTGCGAGTATGATCAAATGGGGAGAAGTCATTCTGGGTCTGCTTGGGGGACTGGGGATCTTTTTATACGGCATGCAGCTTATGAGCGACAGCCTGCAGCGGGTTGCGGGAGAGCGGCTGCGCAAAATCATGGCTGTCCTGACCAGGAATAAGATCACGGGGGTGATTGTTGGAACGGCGGTGACCGGCATCATTCAATCCAGCAGCGCCACAACCGTGATGCTCGTCGGGTTTGTGAATGCGGGCATTATGACCTTTTCCCAGACTATCGGCGTGATCATGGGCGCAAACATCGGCACCACGGTCACAGCCCAGATTATCGCGTTCGATATCATTCGTTATGCGCCGATCATGATTGCGGTGGGCGCGTTCTTTTCCCTGTTTGTCAAAAACAAAAAATGGAAGCTGTATGGGGAATCTCTCCTGGGTCTCGGATTTTTATTTTTCGGGATTCACCTCATGTCCCAGGGTGTGAATCCTTTGCGCGGGCATGAATCCGTGATGAATGCCTTCAAGGTTTTCTCCAGCAATCCGGTCACAGGTATTCTGGCAGGCCTGGCCATCACATGTATCCTGCAATCCAGCAGCGCCACCGTGGGCCTTGCCCAGGTTCTTGCCATGCAGGGACTTATTGATTTTAACGGCGCAGTGGCGCTTATCCTCGGGGATAATATCGGCACCACGATTACAGCCCAGCTGGCTGCGCTCAATGCCAGCCGGGCGTCCCGCCGCACTGCCATGGCCCATACCATGTTCAACGTCATTGGCGTGATCATCTTTTTCCCTTTTGTATATTTGAAGCTGTATCAGAAGCTCATTATCTTCATTACCCCGGGGGATCCCGCTAATCTGAAACATGTGGCGCATTTCATTGCCAATGCCCATACGGGATTCAACGTGATCAATACGATCATCTTTTTCAACTTCACCAGGGTGCTGGAAAAGATATCCAACTTTCTGGTGCCGGTCAAAGCGGAGGAGAAAAGAGAGGCGCCGCATCTCCTGGAGCCGCATCTCCTGGATACCCCTGCCATCGCCCTTCAGCTGGTTCAGAAGGAATTGGTTCACATGATTGAAGTGGCGGAACGGGCTGTGAAGACCGCGACAAAGGCTCTCCTGACTTACGATCCCAAGAGCGCGGAAGATGTCCATGGCATTGAGGATACAACTGACGAGTTCCAGTATGCCATTACCGAGTACCTGATCCGGATTTCGGAAAGAGAGCTCGCGCCAGAGGAATCGGAACAACTCCCCACACTGATGCATTCGGTGAACGATGTGGAGCGTGTGGGTGATCATGCCGAGAATCTTGCGGAAATCGTGGAAACCATGCAAATGAAGAGAATCAAATTTTCCGAAGAAGCCCTCTTGAGCCTGAGAGAGATGACCGAACTTGTAGAAGGAATGTTCCCGCCCCTGAAGCGATCCATCGATAAGAGCGATCCCCAGGCCGCGCTCCAGGTTCTTGCAATTGAGAGAAAGGTCAATACCCTCAGAAAGAAATTGGATGAAGAACACATCGAGCGCCTCAAGTCAGGGGTCTGCCTCCTGCCGGCTGCCTCGTTCTTTCTGGATGCGGTTCACAACATGGAGAAGGTGGGGGATCATATGAAGAACATTGCGCAGACAGCCCACAATTTCTTCCTGTGGTCCAGGGGAAAGATGAAACTCCCCAAAGAGAATATGAAGGATGCGGAAAAATAATCAAGGGACGGGATTTCCGCCCGAGTAAGGTATCATCCTCGTAAAAAGAGATAACACGGACTTATGGAATGGAAAAATTTCATTTTCGGATTGGTGGGTGGACTGGGGCTTTTTCTTTACGGCATGTTTCTCATGTCCGAGAGCCTGCAGCGCGTGGCAGGCAGCCGGATGAAGAATCTGCTCGGGGCCCTGACCAAAAACCGTTTTATGGGCGTGGCCCTCGGAGCCCTTGTTACGGGCGTGATCCAATCCTCGAGCGCCACCACGATCATGACCATCGGGTTTGTCAATGCCGGCATCATGTCCTTTACCCAGGCGATCAGCGTGGTTATGGGCGCCAACATCGGCACCACGGTCACAGCCCAAATCATTGCCTTCAATATTACGGATTATGCGCCGTTCATGATTGCGGCAGGGGTTTGCCTGGCCCTGTTTTCGAAAAGCAAAAAATGGAAGCTTTATGGAGAGGCGTTGCTCGGTCTTGGATTTATCTTCTTCGGATTATATCTCATGAGCGCGGGCGTCGAACCCCTGAAAAAGCACGAATCCATCAGGCAGTTTCTCATGGGTTTTTCCCATAATCCCATGTCCGCCATTCTGGCAGGGATCGTGATGACAACCGTTCTCCAATCGAGCAGCGTGACAGTGGGGCTTCTCATTGTCCTTGCCCAGCAGGGGCTTATCGATCTGAATGGAGCCATTCCGATTATTCTCGGAGACAATATCGGGACCACGCTCAAGGCGCAGCTTGCCACGCTGAAGGCAAGCCGCGCCGCCCGCCGCACCGCCATGTCCCACACCCTGTTCAATGTGATGGGAGCCCTGATTTTTCTTCCCTTTATCTATCTGGGGCTTTATCAAAAATTCATCATAGCGATCACGCCGGGTAACGTCAATAATCCCGCGCAAATCGGGCATTTCATCGCCAATTCGCACACGGCGTTCAATGTGATCACCATGATCATTTTTCTGGGGGGGATCAGGCTTCTGGAAAAAGCCTGCATCCTGTTTGTCCCCATCAAACCGGATGAGGGAAAAGAGACGCCCCAACTCCTCGAAATCCATCTTCTGGACACTCCGCCCATTGCCATTGACCTTGTGCGCAGGGAGACTGCCCGGATGATCGATGTGGCGGAGCGGGCTGCCAAAGCGGGAATGCGGGCGCTCGTTGAAAACCAGGAATCCTTTGCCGCTGAGGCGCATAAACTGGAGGATGCCACGGATGACTTCCAGCGCGCCATCACCGAATATTTGATCGCTCTTTCCGAGAGGGAACTGTCTTCCAACGAATCGGAACAACTCCCCACTCTCATCCATTCCGTGAACGACCTGGAACGTGTGGGCGACCATGCGGAAAACCTGGCTGAGATCGCGGAGCAGATGCGCTTTCACGGCTTTAAATTTACTCCCCAGGTCACAAGCGGGATTCAAGAGCTCTGGGCGCTGGTGCAAGGCATGTTTCCCCCCTTGAAAAAAGCGGTCGAAGAAGGAGATAACACCGCAGCCCTGGAAGTTCTGGAATTGGAAAAGAAGGTGAACGAGATGCGCCGCACTCTGGATAACGATCACATCGAACATCTGAAGATGGGAATCTGTCCCCTCCCTTCTTATTCGTATTTTCTGGATGCGATACACAACCTGGAAAAGATTGGGGATCACATGAAAAATGTCGCCCAGGCTGCTTATAACCTGTTCACATGGAGCAAGGGCAAGGTCACCCTGAAAAAAATCAGGGAACAACAGCAATCCTCCGAACCGCGCCCTTCCCAGGAATCATAAAAGGAGATTTCCATGGTTCTCAAATTCACCGATCTGTCCCGATCTCAAAAAGCCTTTGCCCGGATGTCCAGGGATAAAGGCATTACAGAATATACCATTGTGGAGAATCCCTCCTATATTTATCGGCCGCTGGATATCTATATCATGGCGCCCAAGGTGAAGACCCCCCGGAAAAAGATCTCCGCGATTGTGAAGGACATGGATGGCACAATAACGACCACGGAAGAATTGTGCGTTCATTCCCTCGAATTCATGGTTGGAAAGATCTGCAATCCGGAAAAAGATCCCCCGGGAAAAGAGGCGGGAACATGGAGAGGATTCGATGAGTCGGATCATCCCAATATCATCGGCAACAGCACCACAAAGCATGTGGAATATCTGATTCAAAGATATGGAGACAGGATAGACCTGACTGCCTTTCGCAGATCCTATTATTATGCGGCGCTGTGGACGATCAGCCAGGGCAGGGATCCGGGCAGGAGGGAGGAGGTTCTGGCGGGGCTTTCAGTTTTTGGCATTCAGGATATATTAAAGGAAAGATCCGTAGAATCCTTTCTCCGTCAATCCCGATTCGACATAAACGAAGCGGAGAAGATCGCCAGGGCATTGTGCCGAAAATATCAAGAGCTGCCCCTGCTGGAGACATTTGCCGACCGCGTCCGCGCGGCTATAGATGTGTACTACCAGCGATATCATGAGATCCTTGAAGCCATCTCCCAGGGGAAGGGCGATGCCCTCTCCTCGCAGATCCTGCATAAGCCCGGCGCGCATCTTATCGAGCCCATGCCCGGAGTGGCGATTTTCCTTGCCGCTGTCAAAGGCTGGCTGGGAGAAGATCTTGTGCTCTTTGGCGGGGAACTCAAGGGGCTTCTCAAACAGAGACCCAAAGCGATGATCCCGCCAAAGAATCTGGAACAAGGGATTGCCCGCCTGGGATCCCTGGGGCGATATTTCGAAAAAAATCCGGTTCCCGTGGCAGTTGTCACCTCTTCCATAGAATATGAGGCGAGAATTGTTCTGACTGAAGTCTTCAAAATACTCAAAAGGCAGGCGGAAGAATGGCCGATTCCCCTGAAGAAGAAAAAAAACATCATCCGACACTTCAGCGATTATTACAGAACCTATAATGCATTTATCACAGCCTCGGATTCCTCAGAGATCCGGCTGAAGCCGCATCCGGATCTTTACAGTCTTGCCCTTCATCGCATGGGAATTTCGCGGGAAAATTTTGAGAATGTGATCGGTTTCGAGGACAGCGAATCCGGGACCCGGGCCATCCGGACCGCGGGCATAGGCTTATGCGTTGCCCTCCCTTTTCCCTTTACCAGGGGACATGATCTTTCCGCAGCAGCCTACAGGCTGGAAGGGGGATTGCCGGAAGCCATGCTCAAGCATTCCCTGTTTATGGATCCCAAAGTTCTCAGGAAGTGATCGGGCATTGAGCAAATCTGTCCGCAGGAGGAGAGGGGCATGGACCGCGACGTCTGGACCGTCGCCCAAAAGGAGCTGAAGGAGATTCTGATTATTACCTTCACCAGGGGGCATCTCCTTTCCTCTGCGCTTCTCCTTGGGATTTTTGGATTCTTCATCCCTTATGAACAGGGGGATTTTTTTCTGAGGCAGACATCCACTTCGTTGTCCCTGTATATTTTTCTTGTCCCGCTACTTATATGCAGCGGTCTTGTGGCGGATTCCTTTGAGGGTGAAAGAGAAAGAAAAACCCTTGAATCGCTGCTATCCACGCGTATTTCCAATACCGCCCTTTTTACGGGCAAGGTTCTCGCCATTTTCATTTATACCTATCTTTTTCTGATTGTCATGATCCTGGCAAGCGTGTTTGGCGCGAATTATTATGTTTGGAAAGCGGAGATGGGGAGATGGTTCTTTTTTAATAAGCTGAGCATTTTTGCCCTTTTTGTCTTTACCATTCCCGTGATCCTGGCGGGAATAGCGGTGGGCGTGTTTTTTTCCCTGAAGTGCAGGGATCTCAGAACAGCGTTTCAATTCAGCCGCATGGGATGGTTTATCCTCTGTCTGCCCTTTATCTTCGGATGGCTGACATTTCAAATATCGTGGGATTTTCTGATCCCGGGATTTTACGTTCTCTTCATTATGGATGGACTTCTTCTGGCGGGGGGCGCGCGTCTTTTTCACCGCTCGAAAGTCATCAGCTGAAAAAAGACGCATCCCGCCTCATACGGCAGGATGCGTCTTGAGAAGAAGAAACCTTCCGTTTTATGTCCTTATTTCTTCGGTGTATATTCGTAATTCTGCAGCTGCCCGCCGAAGAAGGCGTCATAAGACGAGAGATCCAGGAGCCCATGTCCGCTGAAATTGAAGGCGATGACCCTGGGGGTATTTTCCTCCTTGGCTTTCAGGGCTTCATCAATGACGGCTCTGATGGCATGCGCGGTTTCCGGCGCCGGGATGATCCCCTCGGTTCGGGCGAATAACACCGCAGCCTCGAACGTGGGAATTTGATTCTTGGACTGGGCTTCGATCGCCCCGGCATTGGTGAGCGCGCTGACAAGCGGCGACATGCCATGATACCGCAGCCCTCCGGCATGAATGCCAGCGGGAACGAATTCATGACCCAGGGTATACATCTTGAGGAGAGGCGTCATCCCGATCGTATCCCCGAAGTCATACCTGTAGTCTCCCCTGGTGATGCTTGGACATGCCGTTGGTTCGATCGCAATACACCGGTAATTTCCCTTTCCAGTCAGATTGTCTCCTATAAAGGGGAAAGTGAATCCGGCGAAATTGCTGCCGCCGCCCACACATCCGATCAGGATGTCCGGTTTGATGCCTGCCTTCTTGAACTGTTCCTTCGCCTCGAGTCCGATGATGGTCTGGTGCAGGAGCACGTGATTCAGAACGCTTCCCAGGGAATACTTGGTATCCTTGTGGGTCACGGTGTCCTCGATGGCTTCGCTGATGGCGATTCCCAGGCTACCGGGGCAATTGGGATCCTGCGCCAGGATCTTTCTGCCTGCCTCGGTTTGGGTGCTCGGGCTGGGAGTGACGTCCGCCTGCCACAGGTTCATCATGGATTTTCGGTAGGGTTTTTGCTGGTAGCTGACTTTGACCATATACACCTGGCACTTCAGGCCAAAGTGATAGCAGGCGAAAGCAAGGGCGGACCCCCATTGTCCTGCCCCGGTTTCCGTTGCGATGCGTTTGACACCGGCGACCTTATTGAAATAGGTCTGGGCAACGGAGGTGTTGGGTTTATGGCTTCCCGGCGGGCTGACACCTTCGTTTTTGAACCAGATCTGGGCTGGGGTTCCAAGGGCCTGCTCCAGCCTCCGGGCGCGGATGAGGGGCGTCGGCCGCCACAAGGACAAGACATCCAGCACCTCTTCCGGAATGGCAATCCAGCGCTCCGGGCTCATTTCCTGTTCCAGGAGATTTGCGGGGAAAATCGCCTCCATTTCCTTGGGCGTCATGGGCTGCTTTGTCCCCGGATGAAGAGGGGGTTCGAGAGGAACCTTCATATCCGCCATAATGTTGTACCACTTTTTAGGTATCTCACTCTTGGATAACAAAATGACTTCACTGTCTTTCATGATTGTCCTCCTTTCATGGAAAAATTACATTTGTATACACTAATGTCATTTGCTCATGCATGACTTTTGGGGAAATGTCCATTAAAAAATTCACAAAAAAGATAACACTAATATATTCAAATATTTACCGGGTCCGAGTGATAAATATTTGACAGGCGCAGGCTAAGTGGTTATCTTCATAGTAATTTCTTATAAAGAGGATTTATTTCCTTGAAAGGAGTTCTTGATGATGAAAAGGCACCTTTTCCTCTTATTGATTCTTTTTACTCTTTTGGCATCCCTTGCCTTTGCAGATATTGTGGTGTTCAAAACGGGGGAGATAAAAACCGGACTTGTCATTGAATCCGATTCCGATGCCGATAATATCGTGCTTGTGTCCACCTCCGGGGAGATAAAGATCCCCAGAGACCGGATTTCCAAGATCACCAGGGAGGCTGCTGATGTCAGTTATGTCAAAATCGGAAGAGGATACTTTGATCTCAAGGATTATGCCAGCGCCAGGGAAAATCTTGAAAAGGCCCTCCAGATCAATTCGGAGAATGAAGAAGCGCAAAAACTCCTTTCGGATATCCAGGAGGAGATCAAGCGGGAAACCGCGCGCAATAAAAAGGAAAGATCCCTAAAAACCGACCAGCAGCTCCAGTCCGTGGCAGATCTTATCAAGGAGGAAAAATTCGCTGACGCCCAGAAACTCCTGGATGAGATAGAGCGCTCCGAAACCTCCCCGGATCAAAAGACAACCTCGAAATCGCTCTATTTTCTCCTGTATTACAAATGGGGACTCAATCAGCTGGATCGACTGAATCCCAAAGGCGCAGGCGAGTATTTCGAAAAAGCCCTCTCTCTTCAGCCGGACAATCAGGAGGTATTTGATAAACTTCTTTCCATATGGGACAGGGATCCCAACATGACCGACAAGGTTATCTCTATTTATGAAAAAAAAGCCCGGCAAAACCCCGATGACATGGATCTGGCTCGGAAATTATCCGATCTCCTGTTTCGGAACGGGAAGATTGAAGCCGCGTTTCCCTATCTCCTGATGATCCAGGAGAAAACCAAGGGCGCGGATGTCATTGCTGCGGGACGACTCAGGGAGGTCCTGACGAATCTTCATTCCAACGCCGCCGCGAAAAAACAATATCCCCTGGCTGCAAAATATTATCAGTATTTCCTGGATAACTTCCCGGGACAAGATCCAACACCACTGTATTATTACCAGTATTCCGAAATGCGCCTGTCGGTCAGCGAAACCGATTATGAGGGACATATCAATCTGGCTGATTTCTGCAAGGATCACCACCTCGACGACGATGCGAAGAGCGAGCTTCTGTATGTCATAGCCCGGGCTCCTTTGAACGAAAGGGCTTTGAAGGGGCTTTCGGAATACGCCCTCAAGGATCTTGGGGAGGCTCAAATGAGCTTTGATAAAGGGGATTATGACGCCACTCTGTATCAGGTCGATCAAATAGTGAATAATTACATGAAGCTTCCCGATGTGCTGGCATCGGCTTATGAGCTCAAGGAGCGGGCTGAAAATGAGATCCGGCGGGAACAAAAGGATAAAAAATCCAGGGCTTTGGCCCTCGCTAATCGGGGGGATGAATATTACACCACAGCAGAATCCTATATCAACAACATGAAGTCAACCGAAGTCCGCACCGATAACCGGATCATCAGCTATAAGGAAGAGGCAAAGAGATTTTTGAACCGCGCCTTGTCTGTGTGGGAGGCTGCGCTCAAGATCGATCCCACCCTCGCACGCCCGGACACGGAAGACCTGAATACCAAAATCCAGGATGCCAGACAGAGACTCTATGGCCTGACCCGCATGATTCCCTTGCCGGACACTTATAGCTACCGCAGGCAAAGCCAGAAAAAAGATTGAGATTCGGAATGATACTTGATTTCCGTTCAGGGAAGACCCATGCCTCTTCGCGTATTGCAGTTGTGCGCTGTTGATTTTACGGTGAAAAACTTCCTGCGCCCCTTGATCCATTTCCTCAAGGACCGGGGTTTCGAAGTCATAACCGCCTGTTCCCCAGGCCCCTATTTTCCCGAACTGGAGAAGGAAGGTCTTATCCTTGTGCCTCTTCCCATCTCCCGGAGCATGCATCTCCCCAGACATCTGAAATCCACCATGCAACTTTATCATTATCTTCAGAGGAACAGATTTGATATTATTCATGTGCATACCCCGATTGCCAGTCTGATCGGCCGCCTGGCTGCGCGTTTCGCCGGAGTTCCGATCAGGATTTATACAGCCCATGGGTTTTATTTCCACGATGAAATGCCGCCCGCCAGACGCCTCTTCCATATCTTGCTCGAACGCATGGCCGGACGCTGGTCGGATTTCATATTCACCCAGAGCGAAGAAGACCGCGTCACTGCCATCCGCGAGAAGATAGCAAAACCCGACCGCATCATCACCATCGGCAATGGCGTTAACATGGAGCGCTTTGATCCGGAACGGATTCCCGAAGAGGAAAAGGCAAAACGCAGAGAGGAGTTCCATATCCCGCCGGATGCTCCCGTCGTCGGCATCATTGGAAGAATGGTGCGGGAAAAGGGGTACATGGAATTCATCGAGGCGGCCGCTCTCATACTGAGAGAGGTTCCTCGAACCCACTTTTTATGCATCGGCGATGAGCTGCAAAGCGACCATGATGCCTCCAAAACCCTGTTCCTGAGCCGCATTCGCGAGCTTGGTCTCCAGGACCGGATTCACTTTGCAGGCATGCGTTCCGATATACCGGAACTCTTGAGCATCATGACCGTTTACACCCTCCCCTCGTACAGGGAGGGAATGCCGCGATCCATAATAGAGGCGATGGGCATGGGCATTCCCGTGGTGGCAACCCGGATCCGCGGGTGCCGCGAGGAGGTGGTGGAAGGAGAGACGGGATATCTGGTGCCGCCTCGGGATGCCATATCCCTGGCGCAGGCCGCGCTTGGGCTATTGAAGGCGCCCGACCGCGTAAAAGTCATGGGCTGCGCCGGAAGAGAGCGCGCCCTGAGTCTTTTCTCTGAAAAACTCGTGCTTGAACGCCAGCTCGATATTTATGAAAAACTGATTCGCGAAAAGGGATTGGAGGCGCGGCGATGATCCTCGTGACCGGCGCCACAGGACATACGGGGAGCTATCTCGTCAGGCGTCTCGTGGAATCAGGTCGCCAGGTTCGGTGCCTTGTTCGGACGCCCGAACACGATAGATATCTCCCTCAAAGCGGGGTGGAGATTGTACGCGGGGATTTTGATCGCCCGGAAACAATCCGCGCCTCTCTGGATCATGCGGATGTGCTTGTAAACGTGGCCCATATCCGGTTTGCCCATGCGCTGATCCCCCTTTGCAAAATGGCGGGGGTCAGGCGCGCTCTTTTCATGAGCTCCACGCGTCGCTATACCCGATATCCCTGTAGAAGCGCGACCGAGGTGATCGAAGGGGAGGAGGCTGTCAGAAAGAGCGGGTTGGATTACACCATTCTTCGGCCTTCCATGATCTATGGCGGCCCCCGCGATAACAATATGACGAAACTCGTGGCACAGGTGAAGACCCGCCGTATCTTTCCCCTGTTCGGCAATGGGAAAAACCTCATCCAACCCGTGTTCGTACTGGATCTTGTGGAAGCCATGATCCATTGCCTGGAACATCCGGACACGATTGGCAGGGAATACATCCTCGCCGGGCCGGAACCCATGAGCTATCGCCAATGCCTCGATATTATTGCCACGCAGCTCAATAAAAAACCTCTTTTTATTCCCGTTCCCCTCTCGCTGTGCATGTTTGCGGCAAAGATGTATGAAAAGACGACGAAAAAACCACGCATCACTGCGGAGCAGGTGCAGCGCTTCGGGGAGGACAAGGCATTTGACATCGAACCTGCAAAAAGAGAAATCGGTTTTACGCCCCGGTCCTTTGAGGAAGGGATCCGGATGAAACTCGCGGGAGAGGTCTGATGGCACAAAAAAATATCACGGCCCTGATCACAGGTTATGACGGGTTTGTCGGTCCCTATCTGGCAGAACATCTCCTTGCCCGTGGACGACGTGTGTTTGGAACCATATATAAAGGTTTGCGGGAAATTCCTCCTCATCCCTGTAATGAAAAGCGTCGGCAAAAATGCGTTTCTCTATTCCCTGTCGATCTTGTGGATTATGAAGATGTGTTCAAGATCATTAACAAGGCGCGAGCTGATGAGGTGTATCACCTTGCAGGAATCAGCCATGTGCCCACGAGCTGGGATAATCCCTGCCTTACCTTTTCAACGAATGTGATGGGGACCTTGAATCTGCTGGAGGCAATCCGGCAGTCCGGAAGACCGGCCAGGATTCTCGTGGTCAGTTCCGCTGAGGTGTATGGAAAACCCGATCCTTTGGATCTCCCGACCAGGGAGTCCGCGCCCCTGAGGCCCGACAATCCCTATGCAGCGAGCAAGGCTGCGATCGACATCCTTGCCTTTCAGTGGTCCCGGTATCCTGGAATGCATGTGGTGCGCGTCAGGCCTTTTTCCCACACAGGACCAGGCCAGTCTCCCAATTTCGTCTGCCCGGGATTTGCCCGCCAGCTGGCTGCGATTTCACTTGGCATTGCCCCGCCGGTGATGAAAGTCGGGGATCTTACAGTGAGGCGGGATTTCACAGATGTGGGGGATGTGGTAAGGGCTTACTGTCTGGTTCTGGAAAAGGGAGTGAGCGGAGAGGTTTACAATGTGTGCAGCGGGAAAAGCCGCTCCATGAAGTCCATCCTTCAAATCCTGAAATCCTTTTCCGATAAGAAAGTCAAAGTGGAAACAGACCTGGCGAAACTGCGACTCTCGGATGTGCCCGAAACGCGCGGTTCCAATGCCCGCCTGAGGAAAGCCACAGGATGGAGACCCGAAATCCCCTTCTCGCAAACCCTTCGGGATTTGTACGACTACTGGATAACATATAGCAGATAGATGGAGGTGGTGTTGTCAAAAAACAAGAGAACCGAACCTGCTTCTCCGATAGATGCCGTGAAATCGAAGGGCGGAGATTGAAAAAGGAGGATTCCCGATGAAAAAAAGCATGATTCATGCGATTTCCTTGTTCGTTTTCATTCTGGCGATTCGCGCGATCTCGTGTTTCGCTGCTGAAAGGACTATTCCCGGCGGAACCGGTAACGCGCCGCAAGGAGGTACGTTTGAGAAGGGAATTGTGATCCTTGTGGAGTTTCCGGACGTTCAACAAAATGTTCCCCGGAATTTCATACAGTCGCGCTTCAAACAGCAGCTGCCGAACTACGTGAGAACCGTATCGTACAACAAGGTTTCCCTGGAGTTTGACATCACGAATCGGTGGTACACCCTGCCGAGCCCAATCAGCAATTACAAGATTTCTCCGCGGAACCTGGAAGTGGACAAGTCGCGCATAAAGAGAATCATTGACGATTCCCTTGCCGTTGCCGACGCGGATGTGGATTTCTCGAAATATTCCTTTGTGGTTCTTTTCTTGGGAGTCAAGATGCAGGATTATGGCATGGTTGGGCTGTGCGGATATCCGGGCATGCTCGGATGGGATTCAAAGGATGTTCTTACAACGAAGAGCGGCGAGCGGATCCAAAAAGGCGTGGCGATCTTCTGTTACCAGGCGCATGTCGGAACCCTGTTCCATGACGTTGCCCATATCCTGGGTGGGGTGAAGGATGGGAAACGAATGGCGCCGTGCCTGTATGACCATGACCTTCAGGCAAAACCAGGCCCCCTGCGCCAGACCTTCGAGGACTCCCTGATCAACATGGGATTCTGGGATCCCATGTCCTGCCATTATTATAAAATGGGCGTGCCCCCCCCGGAACCTTCCTCCTGGACCAGGATCCGGATGGGCTGGATTGATCCATCCAAAATCAAGGTTGTGACTCCAGGCAAGACCGAGGAAGTGATGTTGGGCCCTTTGGAAGATGGCGACTCAAGCGTTCTGGCGATCCGGATTCCCCTGTCGCCAACCTCTTATTACCTCATAGAAAACCGCCAGCCCATTGGATCCGACAAGGATCTTCCCGGAAGCGGCGTCCTGATTATGTATGCCGACGACACGATTCCCGAATGCCGGCAGGGCAGGGCGCCCGTCAGACTTGTTAATGCGGATCCTTCCGTTCCGCATCTGGAGGGCGCTGCCTTTGATATAGGAAAAAAGGATATTTTCCAGGATTCCGGGAATAAAATAAAAATTACGCTGAAGGAAAAGATCGGCAGATCCTACAAAATCCTCATCAGCCCGTAATAGGAAAAGAGAATTTACGTGTTGTTTAGACGACATTAACAAATTCATCTTTGGAAAGAACCTAAATCCAAAATCTATCAGGATCTAAAATGATGAACGAACAATATGATATTAAGGATTCATCATTAATTGAAGAAATAATTTCCCTTATGAATAATAGTGAATATCGCCTAGCATTAGATTTGATTCATAAGAGGCTTTTGAATACAATTGATATTAATCAAAGAAAGGGAACTTATCTTAAGGCTGATTTAGCCGGTTTTCTTA
>Ga0315287_10003376_pt1 | contig 15402 bp, 15 predicted proteins | sample YL17G11_0_MG_FD_205037 | JGI IMG/M metagenome (GOLD analysis project Ga0315287, IMG submission 205037) | Sediment microbial communities from Yellowstone Lake, YNP, Wyoming, USA - YL17G11_0 | ecosystem: Environmental > Aquatic > Freshwater > Lake > Sediment | place: USA: Wyoming | collected... | reverse complement strand
GAGAAGCCGGACGGCGAGAAGACGTCACCCGGCAAGGCGACCGTCATCCTCCCATCGCGGGGCTAATGCGGTCGACGGAACAGGCAGACACGGAGACCTCTTCGACCAGCACGCCGGCGGGCGCCTTAGAAGCGAAGGTGGCGGTTGTCACCGGCGCCGGCCGCGGCATTGGTCGCCGTGTCGCCCTCTACCTCGCTCAGCAGGGCGCTCGCGTCGTCGTCAATGACCCCGGTGTCTCTCCCGACGGCACGGGACAGGACCAGGCGCCCGCCGACCAGGTCGTGGCTGAGATCGTCGCGGCCGGCGGAGAAGCCGTCGCCAGCCACGACTCCGTAGCGAGCATGGAGGGAGGCTCTCGTATCGTCAGCGTCGCCCTCGACACCTGGGGGCGCGTCGATATCCTCTTCAACAACGCCGGCATCCTCCGCGACCGCATGTTCATAAAGATGAACGAGGCCGACTGGGACGCCGTCATGGCCGTTCATCTCAAGGGCGCTTTCGCCTGTACAAAGGCGGCGGCCGCCCACATGCAGCGACAGCGCTGCGGGCGAATCATCAACGCCTCATCATCGTCCGGGCTTGTAGGCAATGCCGCCCAGTCGAACTATGGCGCCGCGAAGTCGGCCATTGCCGGCTTCACGCGCGTACTGGCCCGCGACCTCGGCCGCTACGGCATCACCTGCAACGCCATCGCGCCGATGGCCGCGACTCGACTAACCGTGGGGATGGCGGATATGGCGGCGAAGTACGGCCTCGTCATTCCGGAGCCGGAGTACGTCGCGCCGCTCATTGCCTACCTGGCGAGCGACGCGGCCTGGAACGTGAACGGCCAGATATTCTACGTCTTCGGCGGCAGCGTTTGCCTGGCGCAACCGCCGGTGGCCCGTCGCACGATCTTCAAGCCCGGAGGCTGGACCGTCGAGGAGCTTATCGAAGCGGTGCCCACGCAGCTTACGCAGTTCACCGACAATCCGGGGCCGCCGGCGGAGCACCTTCGACCCGCCTTCGCGCGTCCACCTGCCGCCGAGGCGATGGCGGCACCCCACGAGGGAGCGGAATGAGGGGCTCACGTGGCAGATAAGCTGAAAGACCGAGTGGCCGCAGTCACAGGCGCCGGCCGGGGCATCGGCAGGGCGGTGGCCCTGGCGTTGGCTTCGGAAGGCGCCGCGGTGGTCGTGAACGACTACGGCGTCGCCGTCGACGGCAGCGGTCCCGGCGGTGGTCCGGCGCAAGAGGTCGTCGACGAGGTCGTCGCGAAGGGTGGGCGTGCCATCGCCAGCTTCGACAGCGTCGCTACGGTCGAAGGGGGCGAGAGCATCGTCAAGGCAGCGCTCGAAGGGTTCGGACGGCTCGATATCCTGGTCAACACGGCGGGCATTCTGCGCGACCGCGACTTCCTCGGCATGACGGAGGATGAGTGGGACCCGGTTGTCGCCGTTCACCTTAAGGGACACTACTGCACCTGCCACCCGGCCGCGATCCAGATGCGACACCAGCGCTACGGGCGCATCATCAACTTCTCGTCGCCATCGGGCCTGCTCGGCGCATACGGGCAGGCGAACTTCGCGGCGGCAAAAGCAGGCGTCGTCGGGCTCACGCGCGTGCTGGCGAGGGAGCTGGGACGGAACGCCATCACTGTCAACGCGATCGCGCCGATGGCGGAAACACGGCTGACCGAAGGACTCTCGCAGGCCGTATCGGTCGGCGGCAAGCCGTCACGATTGGGGACGCCTGAGCAGGTGGCGGCCATGGTCACGTACCTGGCGACGGAAGAGGCGTGGAACGTGAACGGCAAGGTCTTCTACGTCTCCGGCGGCGGCATCTCGCTGGCCTATGAAGAGGACATGGGGCGGGCCATCAACAAGGACGGCATGTGGAGCGTCGGAGAGCTGGCAGCCGTTTTGCCGAGGGCCCTCCTGGAGGGAGTCGCGAACCCAGCGCCGCCACCACCTGATCTGCCGATACCGGGTCGCGCGCAGTCGTAGAAGGCATTATCGCTCCTCTACGTCTCTGGCCCCCGGCGAGCGTCGGCGTCAGCGCGCTCCTCCCAATCGCTGCGGCGGAGCTCCATGAGAATAAAGGTGCCGTTGCTTCGACGCGAGGTGTTGTACTGCGCAAAGCCCGACTTCTGAAAACAGCGCTGGGCGCGTCGATTCCAGTCGAGAGTCTTCAGGTAGAGGCGCGTGACTCGAGTGTTGGTGAAGATGTACGCGACCAGGGTCTTCAGCGCGTCGGCACCGTAGCCGCGGCTCCAGTAGCGCCTGTCGCCGATGGTGATGCCGGTTTCCGCCTCTCCCTTGAGCACGTCGATGTTGTAGAACATGACGTTTCCTATGTGGCGGCCGTCCATGTCTTCGATGGCGAATGAGCGACGGAACGGCGTCGGCTCAGCCAGGTCGTCTTCGTAGAAAGCGACGTAGTCTACGAAGGCGGTTGTCATGGGCTTCGCGGCGTCGTAGGAGGCGAGCTCAGCGTCTTTGCGCCAGGCGTAATCGGCCTCGGCGTCTTGGCGTCGCTTGTTCCTGAGGACAACCATCTCGCCACGGGCGACTTCGCCTTCGACGCTTGTCTTCGTCATCCCCGCTCCTTCGCCGCCGCCATCTTCCGCCCGACCATCTCCGTCGCCTTGTGGACCATGTCCATCTCGTTTTGGTAGCTCAGGCGACGGCACGCTTCTTCGACTTCCGCCCACTCGACCCGGTCGTACTCGGCGTCGTGCGCCTCCAGGCTGCCGCCGATGGGGACGAAGAGGTAGTGGTGCACGGTTTTGTGGTAGCGGATGCCGTCGCGGACGAACCAGTAGCGGATTGAGCCTATCTTCTCCCCGACGGTTACCTCCAGGCCGGTCTCCTCGCGGACTTCGCGAGTCGCCGCGGCGATCAGGTCCTCGCCCGGCTCCGGCGTTCCCTTCGGCAGGTCCCAGATGCCTTCGCTGGTGCGGCCGCAGATGACGACTTCCAGTCCGCGCTCCGATACTCGATAGACGACGCCGCCGGCGGATGTCGCCGATTCCGTTCGCATGCCGTCGCCCTTCGCGTTCAATTGCTACGTCTCCTGGTGAACGTGGAGACCGAGGGGGTCTTCGTTGAACTCGATCTCTTCCAGGGCAGCGGTCACTGCTTCGCGCACCCGCGGCTCGGGGTGATCGTCGATCTCGGCGAGGGCGCGCTTTGCCTCGTCGCCGCCTATCTCCCCGAGCGCCGCTATGGCCGCCTCTTGCACCTCGGCGTCCTCGTCTTCGAGCAACGGCTTGAGGAAGGGCACGGCCGACTCGTCGCAGCAAGAGGCGCAGGCCGTCGCGGCTTCGAATCGCATCTCCGGCGCGTCGCTGGCCAGCTCTTCGGTGAGAACGACCAGCCAATAAGGGTCGCAGTTGCGGCCCATGGCATGGACGGCGCCTACGCGGAGCCGCCATTCACCGCTTCGGTAGGCGTTCTCGATGCTGCCGCGCACCCCGGACGTGCTGAGGGCGCCAATCGATTCGAGGGCGCGGCCGCGCACCTCCGGCGATTCTCCAGCGTCATCGATGGACGCCCGCAGCGCCTCTTCGATGCGTCGACTGTCCGTCGCGCCTAGTTGCTGGAATTCCGCCCGCAGGACGAACGACCCCAGCGCCACGGCGGCCTCAGCGCGAACCGTGGCCGACGGGTCTTTGCGCAGGATATCGATCAGGGGAGCGATGACGTCGCGGCCTTCGTGCTCCAATAGTCCCTGCACAGCGAGGGAACGGGCCTCAGCGTCGTCGTCCTTGAGAGCGATCATGAAGACAGCATCGAAGTCCATCTCGACGTTGTCTTCGGCAAGGTCGAGCAGCCATCGCAATACCTGGCGACGTCGCGCGACTTCGATCTGCGGCCATGCCTGTGAGAGCAGCGACGCTTCTTCTGGAAGCAACGCCGAGAGCTGGCCGAGACCCGACGTGAGGAGCGGCCGCGACGGGTCTTTGAACTCTTCCAGGTAGTCTTCGATGGGCATCTTTTCAGTCCTTCGAGTTCAGTCTAGGCACGCGCGAAACGGCTTGTCAATGACAGGAGCCGATGCGTTGACGCGGTTCGGCGGACGGCATTACAGTGATGCCATGAGCGTCAGAGCGATAAGGATTGACGCCGCAGACAATGTCGCCGTCGTCGTCGCGGACGTCGAAACGGGTGGGCGTGTGCGCCTTGACGATGGCAGTGAGTTGACGGCCGCCCAACCGGTGCCCCGCGGCAACAAGGTGGCACTGGCGGCGATCGCGGCGGGCGGTCCTGTAATTCGCTACGGCGAGGAGATAGGCGCGGCAACGACCGACATCGCCGTCGGCGACCACGTCCACACCCACAACCTGGGGGGCAGGAAATGAGCGACGACTTCACGTTCGAGGGATGGCGGCGTCCCGACGGGCGCATCGGCATCCGTAACCACTGCCTGGTGCTGGCGACGGTCGTCTGCGTCGCCGGCGTCGTGCGAGAGGTCGGACGACGGCTGCCCGAGGTGGTGGCGGTGGAGCACCCGCACGGCTGCGGCCGCGGCGGTCCGGACATCGGCCTCCAACTGAAGACGTTGGCGGGCCTCGTGCAGAACCCGAACATCGGCGGCGCGATACTTGTAGGACTGGGCTGCGAGCCGGTGTCGGTAGGATTGCTCAGCGCCGTCATCGGCGATAGCGGCAAGCCGCTGAAGGGAGTCGTCATTCAGGAGACGGGCGGCTCCGGCAAGGCGACTGAGCAGGTAGAGGCGATGGCGCGCGAGATGCTGGCCGAGCTCGCGGAGATGCCTCGCTCGCCGGGCACGGCCGCCGACCTGACGCTGGCGCTGGAGTGCGGCGGCTCCGACACCTTCTCCGGTATGACCGCGAACCCCGCTGTCGGGAAAGCAGTAGACCGGCTGGTCGCCATGGGCGGCACCGCCATCCTCTCCGAGACGACGGAGATGATCGGCGCCCTCGGTCCGCTGCTCAGACGCGCCGCGAATGACGAGATCGCTGCTCAGCTCAAGAAGATGGTCGACGGGCAGGAGGCGGTGACGCGAAAGATCCTCGGCGACTTCGCCGACCGTGCGCTGGCGCCGGGCAACGTCGAGTCGGGCCTGTCGACAATCGCCGAGAAGAGCCTGGGCTGCATCGCCAAGGGCGGGGGCACACCGATCCGCGAGGTGTTGGCATACGCGCAGCGCCCCGGCAAGCAGGGCCTGGTTGTGATGGACACCCCCGGCTACGACGCTGAAAGCATGACGGGCATGGCTGCCGCCGGCGCTCAGATGATTGCATTCACGACCGGTCGCGGCAGTCCCGCGGGCTTTCCGGGCGTGCCCGTTATCAAGGTCTCCTCCAACTCCAATGTCTATCAGCGCATGATGGACGACATCGACGTCGACGCCGGCAGGGTCCTTTCGGGGATGACGCTGGACGAGGTGGCCGAAGAGATACTCACGCTGCTTCTGCGGGTCTGTAGTGGCGAGAAGACGAAGGCGGAAGTCAACCGTCAGGACGTGTTTGCCATCGCCCAGACCCACCAGGCCCTCTAGCCGAATCCTACTCGGCCGGCCGACCCCCTCGCACACCGTGCAGCTCATGTTTGGGGCTGCGCAGCATCAGCTCGGCGATCGCGCGGCGCGGGTCCAGTCCCTCGAAGAGCACCTGGTACATCTTCTCCGTGATCGGCATCTCGACGCTGTGGCGACGCGAAAGCGCCATGGCTGCTCGCGTCGTCGGCACGCCTTCCGCCACTTGCCCCAGCGACGACAGAGCGTCATCCAGCGCTCGCCCATTCGCCAGCTCGATGCCCAGGCGGTGGTTGCGGCTGAGCGGGCTGTAGCAGGTCGCGATGAGGTCGCCGACGCCGGCGAGTCCGAGGAACGTCAGCGGCTGCGCGCCCGCCGCTATGCCGAGTCGCGCGATCTCCGCTAGCCCACGCGTGATGAATCCCGCCTTGGCGTTATCGCCGTAGCCGAAGCCGTCGCACATGCCGGCGCCGATGGCGATGACGTTCTTGAGCGCGCCCGCAAGCTCCACGCCGGCGACGTCGTTGTTCGTGTAGACGCGGAGCGAGGGGCTCATGAACGCGTCGCGGACATTCTCGGCGGTGGCCGCGTCCTCGCAGGCGATGATTGTTGCCGCCGGCAGGCCCTGAGCGATCTCTCGCGACAGGTTGGGCCCGGAGAGGACACACAGCGGCGATCGCGCTTCCGGCAGCTCCTCGCGAACGATCTCCGACATCCTCTGCCCCGTGTCACGCTCCAGTCCCTTTACGGCGCTGAGCACCAGAGTGTCGGGATTGAGATGCGGGCGGATCGCTCGCAGGTTGGCCCGCAACGTTGATGACGGCACGGCGACGACGAGGAGATCGACGTCTTCAAGGGCGGCCTTGTGGTCGTGAGTGATGGTGAGCGAGGGCGGGAATCGCAGGCCGGGCTGCAGGCGGGCGTTCTCGCCATCTCGGCGCAGAGCTTCGGCGTCGGCTTCGTCATAGGCGCAGAGACGTGCATCGAGGCCGTTGCGGGCCAGCAGCACCGCCAGCGCCGTGCCCCAGCTAGTCGAGCCGACGACCGCCACCGTCCTTATCGCGCTCATGCAGTCCTCTGCGGCTCCTTCTGGCCGATCTTCCGCTCCGTGCCGGAGAGGAGGCGCCGGATGTTGTCGTGGTGCAGGGCGACGATAAGAGCCGCGGCCACTGCGGCGAAGACGGCATAGGCGTAGGGCAACGGGCCGGCAATCGCCAGCGTCAGGAAAAGCGCCGCGGCTATCGGCGCCATCGACACCGACATCAACGACATGTAGCGGGTGACGACGATGATCGCCAGCGCAACCGGCAGCAGGGCAAGACCAGCCAGCGGGTTCATCGCCAGCAGTGATCCGTAGGCAGCGGAGACGCCTCGACCACCGCGAAAGCCTAACCACACCGGCCAGACATGTCCCGCCACGGCGCCCATTCCGGCCAGCGCCTGCGCCCAGGCGTCGTCGGAGAGGACGCGGGCAAGAGAGACCGCCGCCGCGCTCTTGCCGACATCGATGACGAGCACGCCAAGCACGGCCCACAGGCCAAGAGTGCGCAGGGCGTTCGTCGCGCCGGTCTTGCCGCTGCCGTAGTCGCGGACGTCAATGCCGCGGGTCAGGCGACCCATCAGGTAGCCGCCGGGAATCGCGCCCAGCAGGTAGCCGATGACGGCCGCGACGACGAGTTGCCACGCCATCTACCGCTCTCCCCTGCTCTTAAAGACGAGCTTGAGCGGCGTGCCCTCGAAGCCGTACGCCTTTCGCAACTGGTTTTCCAGATAGCGCTGGTATGAGAAATGGAGCAGGGAGGCATCATTGACGAAGAAGACGAAGGTGGGCGGCGCCGACTGCGCCTGAGTTACGTAAAGTACCTTCAGCTTCCGGCCTCGCGTCGAGGGCGGGCTGCGGTCGCCGATGGCCCTCTGCACGATAGCGTTGACTTCGGCCGTGGGCAGTCGCTTCCGGCGTTCCTCGCCGACGCGCAGCGCCACCGTGAGCATGGCGTCGATACCCGTGCCTTCCTTGGCCGAGACGAAGCAGAGCGGCGCCCAGGGGGCAAAGCGAAGCCTGTGCCGCAGTGTGCGGCTGAACTCCTTCCGGTATACAGGCTCCGGCGGCGAGAGGTCCCACTTGTTCGCGACGAGAACAATGCCGACGTGGCCATCAGCAACGAGGCCGGCGATGTGCGCGTCCTGCGCCGTCAGTCCTTCCGCGGCGTCGATTACCACCAGCGCCACGTCCGCCCGCTGCGCCGCCGCCTGCGCCCGCATGACGGAATGCCTCTCGACGCCAGCCTCGACGCGGCCCCTGCGTCGAATCCCAGCCGTGTCGACGAGGGTCAGCTTGTGGCCGCCGTACTCGAAGGGCGTGTCGATGCTGTCGCGGGTGGTGCCCGGCGTCTCACTGACGATGACCCGCTCTTCGCCGAGGACGGTGTTCGTGAGCATGGACTTGCCGACATTCGGCCGGCCGACGATCGCTATCGATAGCGCCGTAGGCGGCTCGACTTCGAGCGTCTCCGGCAGCATGTCCGTGAGCATATCCATCAGGTCGCCGACGCCCATGCCGTGCAGGGCGCTGACGGCTATCGGGTCGCCGAGGCCCAGCTCATAGAATTCGACGGCGGACTCGCGCCGGAACTCGCTCTCCGTCTTGTTCGCGACCAGGAGCACCGGCTTGGCGACACTCCGCAGCCTTTCGGCGACGTCACGGTCGGCCGCAGTCAGCCCATCTTTGCCGTCGACGACGAAGAGGATGACCTCCGCCTCCGCCGCTGCCGTCTCCACCTGGGCGCGGACCAGATCGCTATAGGGCAGCGAGCCGTCCATGAGCAGCCCGCCGGTGTCGATGATTCGAAAGCGCTTGCCGCGCCATTCGACGTCGGCGTAGACGCGATCGCGGGTCGTGCCGGCGGCCTCTTCGACGAGCGCCTTCCGCCCACCGAGCACGCGATTGAACAGCGCCGACTTTCCCACATTCGGCCGGCCGACGAGCGCGACCGCCGGTCGGTCAGCCGTCGGAGAAGCAGGGGGTTCAGAAGGTTGCGATTGCGCTGGATTGCGGCGGCTCATCGAGCGGAGACCGTCACTTCGACGTCTGTGGGAGAAACGCCCATCAACTGCACGTTGGCGGGAACCTCGATCCTGGGCGACAGGCGATACTTGCCGGCGGCCAGACCGGTGACATCGATCCTGGCGGATATCGCGTCGGCGAGGAGAGCGTCCAGGACGGGCAAAGGGCCAGCGATGGTCACGGTCACGGTGTCGGCGACCGGGTCGGCGACGAGGCCGTCTTCCAGGCCGGTGATCTGGACGGCGATCTCGAAGTTGCGCTGGCCGAGCGCCGGCTCGATGTTGATTTGCACGACGACTTCGCCGCTGCCGTCGACCGTCGCTCCTTCAGGAAGGCGTAGCTTGACGCTTCGCTGCACGACCGACGTGGCGCCGTCGACGGGGATCGTGTCGGTTGTGAGGACCGAGATCGATTGCAGCACGTCAGCCGGGCCGCGCACGTTGACGAACGGTGGGTCGGCCTCGACCGATTTCGCCCAGTATCCGGCCGCGACGTTGCCGCTGACGGAGGGATTGACAGGGAAGGTCAGTTGGGTCTCCGTCCCGACGATTGTCACGCTCACCTTCGCCGTATTCGGCGCGATGCGGACATCGACCGGCCGGCCGTCCTTGTCGCGCGCCGTAAGCTCGAAGTCGCGGTCGATGCTCATCTGCGCGCCCGTCAGGTTCAGGTCCGCCCACACCGCGTCTGTCTGCTCCACCAGGCTCTGCGGGCCCGATATCTGCACCGTCTCCGGCGAGACCTTCTGCTCGACGACGGAGAAGCCGGCAGGCGCCACGGCGACGGTGTTGATTTTGACCGGCCGGCTCAGGGTCATCACATGCTCCAGGCTGACATCGACGGACGGCGGCTTTGTCTCAACCAGGTCTACGTCGCTTCTGGAGACCGCAACGTTCACCGGCAAGTTGGCCTCTGTCTGCGTCATGCCTGAGAGGTCGACCGTGGCTTTGAAGTCGTCGATTGACAGCTCGTCCCAAACGCCATCGTCCGCCCTGATTCTAACTTCCACCTGTGGCATGGAGATAGGAGCCTTCCCTTGCGGCACATTCACCGCTTGCACCGGGATCATGCCGTAGAAGAACCCCGTCTTGGGAGGGTTCTCGGCGTCACTGACGATGAACCAGATAACCACCGCCAGGGCCAGCGAAAGGAACCCCAGCGTCATGGTGTGCCGGGCGACATCGAGAGCGTCGCGCAAGCCGGCGGCCATGGTTTTCACGAGGTCAGTCAGAGGGCGCACGCTGCCTCCCGTCTTCGCCGTCGGACCGCCTTGCGAAGGGACTGCCGAGGATGCTCTGGAGCGTTGCACGGAGACGCGCTTCATCGAGTCGTTGTGAGATGCGACCGTTCGATGCTACCGATACCTGGCCGGTCTCCTCGGAGACGACGACGGATACGGCGTCGGTGCGTTCGCTGATGCCGAGCGCCGCCAGGTGGCGCGTGCCGGTCATGCCGCGGGGCCGCTCTTCCGCAAGAGGCAGGGTGCAGGCGGCGGCGACGACGCGGTTCTCGCGAAGTATGACAGCGCCGTCATGGAGCGGCGAGTTGGGGAAGAAGATGCCCTGCAGAAGCTCGACCGAAGGCGCGGCGTCGACCCTGATTCCGGTATCGATGTAGTCCTCAAGGCCCGTCTCCCGCTCCAGCACCATGAGGGCGCCGTGCCGTTCACGCGCCAGGTTGCAGGCGGCTGCGGTGACGGCGTCTATGACGGCGTCGTAGTTTGGCCTGCCAAGCCAGGCGCGACGGGTCCTGCCCAGCCGTTCGAGGCCGCGTCGCAGCTCCGGCTGGAAGATGATTGGAATGGCGATGAGTATCGCGACGAAAGAGCGCGAGAGAAGGTACTTGAGCACGCGCAGGTCGAAGACGCGGGCGAATACGAAGACGCCGATGAAGACGAAGGCAATGCCGCGCAGAACAGACATCGCCGTCGTGCCGCGAAGGAGGAGGAGCACCCAGTAGATGACGGCGGCGATCAGCAGGACGTCGACGGCGGCCCGGGCGTCGAAACGGGAAAGGTTCCGGCTGATGTTGTCGAGGACGTCTTCCATTGCGGGGCAGTCCCTGGACGCGTCTAGCGCGAGTCTAGCTCTCCGCCAGCAGCAGCGCCAAGATTGCTCGCTGGGCGTGCAGGCGGTTTTCTGCCTGGTCGAACACTACCGATTGCGGGCCTTCGATCACCTCGTCTACTATCTCTTCGCCGCGATGGGCCGGCAGGTCATGCATCAGGATGATATCGCGCGAGGTGTGCGAAAGCAGTTCGCGGTTTACCTGATAACCTTCAAATGCCTTCAGACGGTCGTCGTAGCTGTCCTCTTGACCCATGCTGATCCACACGTCGGTATATACGACGTCGGCGCGGCTCACCGCCTCCTGCGGCGATCGGATGGCGCTTACCTGGGCGCCGCTCTTCGCCGCCGACTGCCGCGCGTGGGCGAGCGTCTCGTCCGATAGCTCATAGCCTTGGGGCGAAGCGATTATGAAGTTCATACCGACCATGGCCGCCGCCTGCGAAAGAGAAGTGGCGACATTGTTGCCGTCGCCGATGAAGGCGAGCGTCAGGCCGTGGAAGTGTCCCTTCCTCTCGTAAACTGTCACGAGGTCGGCGACCGCCTGGCAGGGGTGCTCTTCATCAGAGAGGGCGTTGACGATGGGGACGTTCGCGTACTTCGCGAGATCGACGAGCGTCTGCTGGGCGTAGGTGCGCGCCGCTATTCCGTCGACATACCGACCGAGCACACGCGCCACGTCGGCGACCGACTCCCGCTGGCCGAGACCGACTTCGCCCTGGCCGAGATAGATGGCCTGGCCACCGAGCTGCTGCATCGCTACGACGAAGCTGACGTTGGTCCGCAGCGACGCCTTCTCGAAGAGGAGCGCCAGCGTCTTGCCGGCGAGAAGGCTAGGGTAGCCGTTGCGCTTCATCTCGACGGCAAGGTCAACGATACGGCGCAACTCCTCCGGCGTCAGGTCGGCAATCGACAGCAGGTCACGGCCTTGCACGCGTTCCCCCTTTTTCGACAACTCAGAAGTATAGCATAGCGCTATTCGCGCAGACACGTAAGACGCATTGGGCGTGGTCCTCCCTGTAAGTAGGGTCGGGCCTCCGTGCCCGACCAGTCCTGATTCCCGTCGCGCGCTCTTTGACGAGCGGAGTGAAAAACGCGGTGTTGACCCAACGGGTGGCAGATAGTAAGCTCGCTTGCGCCTCGTCTGATAGCAGGGAAGGGATTTCCGTGAACTCCTGGCTGGAACGGAATCGCAGCGTCGTACTCACCGCGCTCACTGCCGTAGTCGTCGTCGGTCTCGTCATCCTCGTGCTGCAACATCGAAGCGGCCCGAAGCCGCTTGAGATACGCTTCGACGACCCCGCATTCGACGGCGCCGCGATCGAAGTCTACGTGACGGGCGCAGTCGGGAAGCCGGGCGTATACACGCTCCACGAGGGCGACCGCATCGAAGATGCCCTCACTGCCGCCGGCGGCACGACACAGGACGCCGACGCGGAGTCGCTCAACCTGGCGCTACGCATCCGCGACCAGGATCGGATCGACGTCCCGCGGCTCGGTGAGGTGGCGGGGGCTGCGATCACGTCTGTGCCCGGCGTCAACGGGAAGATCGACATCAACTCCGCGACGGCGCAGCAGCTCGACGCGCTTCCCGGCATCGGCGAAGTGTACTCGCAGAAGATCGTCGCTTCCCGCGAAGCAGAGGGGCCGTACCGCCGCATCGAAGAGCTGACCGAGCGAGAAGACGTGATCCCGCGCTCAGCGTATGACAAGATCAAAGACCTGATAACGGTCGCGCCTTGACGCTGGCATACTTCGCCGCTGCCTGGTTCGCCGGAACTGTGGCCGCCGCTCTTGGCTGGGACGGACACGTGGCGCTCCTCGCGGGAAGCGGCTCGCTGATCGCCGTCGCGGCCACTGCCTTCGTTCGACGACGACCCTCAACGGCGCTGCTCGGCTTCACTTGCGCCGCTCTCTTCACCGGCGCATTCCTCCGCTTCGACGCCGCCGAGCCGTTCCATGCGCCTTCGGGCATCGCTGGCCTCAACGACGGCCCGTCCGCCACCTTTCGCGCCCTGGTCGTCGACGAGCCCGACAGTAACGGTCGATATGTCTCTACGCGTGTCGAAGTGGAGTCGGTCAGTCAGAGCGACGGCGCGTGGCTACCCCTGAGCGGCGGCGTGCTGCTGCGTGAGCCGTCGACCGCCGGCCACCACTACGGCGACATGCTGGTAGTGACGGGCAAGCTGCAAACGCCGCCGGAGTCGCCGACCTTCGATTACCGGCAGTACCTGGCACGTCAGGGCGTGGAGTCCATCACTTACTATCCAGACGTGAGCGTGGAGAAGACAAGCCAGGGAAACGCCGCCTGGGCTGTCGTGCACCGGCTTCGACGCGACCTGTCGTCGGCGCTGGCGGGCGCGTTGCCGGAGCCGCATGCGTCGCTGGCCCAGGGCATCGTGCTGGGAGAGCGCTCCGCCCTGCCTCAAGACCTGAAAGACGACCTCAACGCGACGAGCACGTCGCACATCATCGCTCTCTCGGGCTACAACGTGACGCTGCTGGCGGGGCTGGTCATCGGCGCCTTCGCCTGGCTCATCGGACGGCGCAAGGCCGCTTTCGTGGCGCTTGGCGCCATCGCCGGCTACACGCTGCTCACCGGCGCCTCGCCCAGCCTGGTGCGGGCGGCGATCATGGGCACCCTCTACCTGACAGCGACGCTACTCGGCCGGCCGAACAGCGGCCTCGTGTCGCTCCTTGTTGCCGGCGCGGTGATGGCCGGGCTGCAGCCGGACGTCGTTCGCGACGTATCGTTTCAGCTCAGCTTTGCCGCGACCGCCGGCATCATCGTGCTCGATCCCCTCATGCGCCATCGCCTCAACGAAGCGTCGCAACATGCCGCATGGCTGCCGGGTCCCGCTCAGCGCGGCCCGACCAGGGCCATCTCCGATATCGCAATCGTAACCGCATCCGCATCTCTGTCGACTCTCCCGATAATCGCGCTGCACTTCCAGCGCATATCGCTCATCGCTCTGCCTGCGAACCTGCTGGTGCTGCCCGCGTTCCCGTTCATACTCCTTAGCTCGACCATCGTTGCGATTGCGGGGCTGGTGTCGCAGCCACTGGCGCAGGTGGCCGGCTGGTTCGCCTGGCTCGGTCTCAGCTACATGATCGCGACGGCCCGACTGCTCGCGGCCCTGCCGTTCGCCTCGCTGGAGGTGCGACGCTTCAACATGGAGATGTGCGCCGCCTCATACCTGCTGCTGGCGGCCCTGTGCTGGCTGGCGAGCGCACGGCGGCCCGGTGGCGAAGCGCTGCGCCGATTGTGGCGACCCCTCGAGCGCATCCTCGCCGTGCCGGCGCGACCCCTGCGCGGCGTCCCCGTCTCCTGGCTGGCGACGGGGCTGGCCCTGCCCGCGCTGGTGACATGGATGACGGTCCTCGCATCGCCGGACAGCCGCCTCGCGCCGGGCGTATTCGCCGCGCCGAACGGCCGCCTGACGGTCGAGGTGTTCGACGTAGGCCAGGGCGATTCCATCCTCATCCGCACGCCGGATGGGCAGAGACTGCTCGTCGACGGCGGGCCCGACGGAGCAGTCGTCGAACGGGAGCTGGGCGAGGCGCTGCCTTTCTGGGACCGCGGGCTGGACATGGTGCTACTCACGCATCCCGACAGCGACCACCTCACGGGCCTGCTGAGCGTCGTCGAGCGTCACCATGTCGGCCAGGTGGCCACGGCTCCCTTCGAGGCCGAGACGGAGCTGGCCCGGGCATGGCGGGAGATTATCGACGAGAAGGGCATGCCCTATCGCGCAGTCGAAGCGGGAGGGTGGATCGACCTGGGTCGCGGGGCGCGACTCGAAGTACTGGGGCCGTCCGACCAGGCGCCGACGGGCACGAGCGCCGATACTAACAACAACTCGCTGGTGCTCAAGCTCACTTGGGGCAACGTCAGCTTCCTCCTGACAGGCGACCTTGAAGCAGCGGGCGAAGCGGCCCTGATCGAAGAGGGCGCCGATCTGCGGGCGACGGTACTGAAGGTGGCGCACCACGGCTCCCCCTATTCGACCAGTGACGAGTTCGTCGAGGCCGTGCGGCCTGTGGTGTCGATCATCTCCGTCGGCGAAGACAACGACTTCGGGCATCCAGCGCCCTCGACGCTCGAACGCCTCGACGACACGATCGTCTACCGGACGGACAGGCAGGGCGACGTCACTTTCTCGACGGACGGCGAACGATTGTGGGTGAGCGTCGAAGACGAAACGCCGCTGTTGCCGTTGCGCTTCTCAAGCGGCGAGTAGAGGTGCTATACTCCCGATGCCCTCGAACTCATCGACGAAAGGCCCGGCAATGGAGAGACTAGACGGCCGCCGTCCTGACCAGTTGCGACCGGTGCGCATCGTGCCCGGCTATCTGCCGCACGCCGAGGGCTCCGCGCTCATCGAGCAGGGGGGTACGATCGTGCTATGCGCCGTCAGCGTCGAAGACCGACTGCCGCCGTTCCTGCGCGATAGGGGCGGCGGCTGGGTGACGGCGGAGTACGGCATGCTCCCGCGCTCGACGCATACGCGCTCGCCTCGCGAGGCGGCCAAGGGGCGCGTCGGCGGACGGACGCACGAGATCCAGCGGCTAATCGGCCGGGCGCTGCGGGCCGTGACGCGGCTCGATATCCTCGGCGAACGGACGTTCACGGTCGACTGCGACGTCATCCAGGCCGACGGGGGTACCCGCTGCGCCGCCATCACCGGCGCCTACGTCGCTCTGCGACAAGCCTGCGATCTGCTCCTCGCCCGTCACACCCTGTCGACGATGCCCCTTCGCGACGCTCTCGCCGCCGTGAGCGTCGGAATC
>Ga0315287_10003375_pt1 | contig 15403 bp, 7 predicted proteins | sample YL17G11_0_MG_FD_205037 | JGI IMG/M metagenome (GOLD analysis project Ga0315287, IMG submission 205037) | Sediment microbial communities from Yellowstone Lake, YNP, Wyoming, USA - YL17G11_0 | ecosystem: Environmental > Aquatic > Freshwater > Lake > Sediment | place: USA: Wyoming | collected... | reverse complement strand
CGGGCTGTATACCGGTGTGGTCGACGGGCTCTACGGCGGCGGGACCGAGCGGGCGGTGCGCGCGCATCAGGTGATCGCGACGCTGCCGCCAACCGGCGTGGCGGACGGCGTCACCTGGACTTCCGCAACGGGCTTGCCGGTTCCGCCGCTCGCGCAGCGATGCCTGCAGTTGACGACCGCCATCGAGGGGCACGGCTACGGCATGGTGGCGGGCAACTTCGATGGCGCCGGCCTCACGTGGGGCATCATCGGATTCACGCTGAAGCATGGTGACCTGCGCGACCTGATTCTGACCGTGCAGAGTCAATACCCGGAAGCCATCACCAACGCCTTCGGGCCCCTCGCCAACGAACTGCTCGACAAGATGGTGTTGGACTTTTCGAAGACGCAGGCGTGGGCCAACTCGATCAGCGAGGGCCCGAAGCGGTACGCCGTGCGCAAGGACTGGCGTGATGGCTTTGCCCGCCTTGGCGCGAGACAGGAGGTGCGGAGGCTCCAGGTCGAGCGGGCGATGCAGAAGTACTACGAGCCTGCCCTGGTGACTGCCGGGACAATCGGATTCTCGACCGAACTGGGTGTGGCCCTGGCCTTCGATATCCACGTTCAAAACGGCGGCGTGAAGGCTGCGGCGTTGAAGCAACTCGCGCGTGAACAGCAGGACGGCGCGCTGAAGTCGCAGCGCGCTCGCAGGCTGAGGACTGCCGAACTGGTGGCGCAATCGGCGAAGGGCGAATGGCGTGCCGACGTCTTAGCGCGCAAGACCGCGATCGCGAGCGGCGAAGGCACGGTGCACGAAGAACGGCTGGTGTTGGAGAACTGGGGCCTGGGCGAGTACGCGCTCTGACGAGCGCCACGACTCCGGGTGCGTCACGATCTCCACTTGAGGTACCCTTCTTCCCGGGGGAAGGCTCCACACGACCAGCACGTCGAAGGCGACGGCGGCGGGCGCCCCGGCCGTCTTCAGCGAGGCATCCATGCGACCTCTGTGTTTCGTCCTGATGCCCTTCGGCAAGAAGCCCGTCAGCTCCGGCCTTGTCGTGGACTTCGACGCCGTCTACGCCGATCTGATTGCGCCGGGCATCGAGGCCGCAGGCCTCGAGCCGCTTCGCGCCGATCAGGAACTCACCGGCGGCATCATCCACAAGCCGATGTTCGAGCGGCTGATCCTCTGCGAGTTCGCCGTGGCGGACCTCACCGCCGCCAACGCCAACGTCTTCTACGAGCTCGGGGTGCGCCATGCGGTTCGGCCGGCCAGCACGCTGCTCCTCTTCGCTGAGGGAACAGGGCAGCTGCCGTTCGATGTCGCGCTGCTGCGCGCCTTGCCGTACACACTGGGCGCCGACGGCCGGCCTGCCAATGTCGAGGCGGCGCGCGCCGCGCTGGCCGCTCGCTTCGAGGCGGCGCGCGAACTCGTGACCGACAGCCCGATTCATCAGCTCGTTGAGGGATTCCCGGACATCCAGCGCCTCAAGACGGACGTCTTTCGCGACCGCGTGAACTACCGCGAGACGGTCAAACGGCGGCTTGGCGTGGCGCGCAAGACCACCGCGGACGCCGTGCGAGCCGTCGAGCAGTCGCTCGGCGACATCACAGACGAGGAAGCCGGCGTCGTGGTCGACCTGTTCCTCTCGTACCGGGCTGTCAAGGCCTGGGACGACATGGTCGGCCTGGTATCGCGGATGTCGCTGCCGCTGGCGCGCAGCGTCCTCGTGCAGGAACAGCTGGGCCTCGCCCTCAATCGGGCGGGGAGGGGAGACGAGGCGGAGCGCGTCCTGCTCGACGTGATCGCCCGGCAGGGACCCAGCAGCGAAACCTACGGCATCCTCGGGCGCGTCCACAAGGACCGCTGGGAGGCGGCGCAGACGTCCGGAAACGCTCCGCTCGCGCGTGGCCTGCTCGCGAAGGCGATCGAGGCCTACCTGAAGGGCTACGAAGCCGACTGGCGCGACGCGTATCCGGGTGTCAACGCCGTCACGCTGATGGAGATCAGCGACCCGCCAGACCCGCGCCGCCACACGCTCCTGCCTGTGGTCGCCTACGCGGTGGCGCGGCGGCTGGCGACCGGCAAGCCGGACTACTGGGACCACGCCACGCGCCTGGAACTGGCGGTCCTGGGCCTGCAGCAAGCCGAGGCCGAGGCCGCCCTGGCCGACGCTCTCGCCAACGTGCGCGAGAAATGGGAACCCGAGACGACAGCACGAAACCTCAGGCTCATCCGCGACGCCCGAGAACGCCGCGGCGAGCCGGTCTCCTGGGCGCTGGCGATTGAACAGGCGCTCCTGGACCAGGCGAAGTAACCAGCCGCTCTCCCGCTGCCGTCCACCCCGGGCCGGGCCGATGGCCGCCCGGTGTCGTGGCCGGGCGCACGATCACACCGCACGCCGGCTATGCGGTTGCCAGGATCCCGTCCGGGTAATGCAGCTCAAGGTCGTGGGTGAGCGGCTTTCTCTTTCCATCCCTCATGAACATATCCGCCCTGACGATGAACGTGCCCCAGCCGGCGGTGTCGAGCCGGAAGTTCGTGCCGGCGTCAACCACTTCCCTTACCGGATCGGGAAAGGTGGGATGGAGCTTCCAGATCACCTTCTCGACCTGCGTCAGGTCCTCTCCCTCGATCCACACACTCCACTTCCACCAGTCCTCGCCCAGGTACTTCTCGTCCTGTCTGATCTTCAGATCGCCGCCCCGCACCGCTTTCAGGGCGGCTTCGCGATGCCGCAGCCCGCGCAATGTCGGACCGCGCGGCTAAGCCAGCAGCAGCCGGCTCACGTTCGCCGGCCGAACCGCCCGTGCGCGCGGCCTGCGCGCACCTCGGCTCGATCCCCGTGGGCCAGACGGCGGCAGCGGGAAGACCACCTGACCCACGTACGCAGTACGATAGGCGGCCAGCCGCGCGGCGATCGCCTCACGCTGGTCCTTCAGCGCCGCTTCGTAAATCGTCGCCTTGCCCGAGGCGAACTTGAGACTCGTCGAGCTCGATGAGAACTTGAAGAAGAGCACCTGGGTCAGCGTGGACGTCGCTTTCAGGTCGAAGGCGACCAGGGCGGTCTGCAGCAACCCGCTGGGGTCGAGTTGCGCCGTCGCGACCTGGAAGTGCGCCGACTTGCCAATCTTGCTCTGGCGATCGAACAGCGTAATCCACGGGCTGTTCTCGTTCATGGACTGCAGCGCCTCGATGGCCGTTTGCACGACCGCGAGCACCGCCGCCTGCGGCCCGAGCAGCACAGCCAGCACCTTCATGATGGCCTTGTGCGCCTCGGCGTTCTGGCTGCTGAACGCGTATTCCTCGAACTGGGTGTCGCTCTGTGCCCAACCGAGGGCCGTCAGGGTCCTGAAGTAGGCGTCGTACCACTTCGACACCTGCGTCGGATCGCTGACGGTGCCGCTGGCCGCGAGCTGCGCGAACAGCGTGCAGTTGATGAGATCCTCGCGGGTCTGCACCGGCACGTTCGCGGCGGCGACGATGAGACCCGAGCCGACCACCAGCGACTGGGCGTCGGTGGCCTTGAGCTCGACTGGCGGCGTATCGGCCAGCGCCCGCGTGCGGCGCGGGGCGGCGGGGAGCTTCACGCTCTGGACGAACGCACTGCTGATGGCGGGTGTGATGACGGCCATGTCGCCTCTCCTGGTTTGTGGTTCCCTGTGCGAACGCTGGATTGCCGACACCCGGTTGGTTCACGGCCTCCGCTTCCCATGACCGGTGGCTGCACGCCTGGACCGTACGCCGCCGGGCGAAGGCCGGCGGGATGGAACGCCCGGGAGCAGCGACACGACCGCTCCTTCCCGGTCGCCTTCCGGGTAGCGCGTGAGATATCGATACTGCTCCTGCAGGTCCGGCCGCTCCCAGATCTCGTTATAGCGGCTGCGGTAGTTGAAGAGGAGCGAGGGTCGATCTCCGCCGTACTTGACGATCCGCGCGATCGATTCGCGGTCCGGGTGACAGAAGTAATCGCCGTTGGTCGACACGAGGTACTGCCGGCAGTCCAGGAGCTGCAGGAGCTCGGTGCTCAGGTTGTTCTGGCTCGCGTGATGCGGCACTTTGAAGGCGTCGAGTTTCAGCCGGCCGGCTGGACCGACAAGCCTGCGGATCGACGCCGCGAGCGCCGGAGCGTGTGCATCCGCGCCCAGCAGCGCAGCCGCCCCTCCGTACTCGGCGAGCACGGCGATGCTCGTCCCGTTCGGCAGGGCGGCGTCGCCGGCAAACGGCGAGTCGGCCAGCTGGTCGACATCGGTGGACGTGGACGGCGTCCCCTTCAGGAGCCGGCCGTAGTCGACCCTCGATCCCGGCTCGAGGCCGTATCGTTTCATCTCGCGCGTCCACACCGGCGCGAGCTTCTTCAGCTGCGACGGCGTCGGCGACAGCAGGGTGAGCTTCATGCCGCCGGGCAACGTGTAGACCGGCAGCGCGTCGCCCTCCACCACGACCGCTTTCCCGCCGCGCCACTCGTTCCACGGCAGCTCGAGGTCCTGAATCGCCGTCGAAAACGCCTCGCCCTGTCTCGCTCCGAGCTGACCCGCAAGCTGACGCCAACCGTTGAACCACACGTCGCCGAACCTCAGACTGCGCTGCACGGACGTGAGAAACGGCAGCGCTCCCCCGATGTGGTCCGAGTCGATGTGGGACATCACGAACAACTCGAGCATCCGCTGGTTCTGGGGAACCGCCTCGACGCGACGCAGAAGCGCCTTGGCCGTCTGCTGTGTGCCGCAGTCGATCAGCCATCGGTGGGTCGTCGCGGCGTCGCCGTACTCGATCCACAGACAGTCGCCATGGCCGGCGGGCAGCATTTCGATGTCGAAGAACGGCGCGGCTCGGACGCGAGACTCCGCGCGAGCCGCCGTCGGCTCCTTCGCCGGCGACCCCAGGACGCCGGGAGGCGTCCCGGCGCCAGCGAATGCGAGCATCCCCGCGGAGGGGTGAGGCGTTGACCCGCGATCGGCCGAGGGTGTGCTGGAGGGTGGCGGTGCGCCCGGGCCGCGATCGTCGGTTGGGGCGGGCCTCTTGCGCTGAAGCGCCGCGACCACTCGCTTCGCCGTCTCGATCAGGCCGAACTCGCCGTCCCACGGCTCGCGGCGGCCGAGTTCACGACTCGCCAGCGCCTTGGCGAAGGGCTCGGTGCCCCACCAGTTGACGTAGCGTTCGAATTGACGGCGCGTGGATTTCACGGGGAAGTCGTCGCCCCCGGGGTAGAGGCGCGCGACCTGGCGGGCATGTTCGAGCGCACGCGCGCTCCAGGCCTCCTTCTGACCGGCGTCCAGCTCTCGATCCGCGAGGCGAACGAGACAGAGCTCGGCGAGGCTGCCGTGAGCCCACGCGCGTTCCTCGGTGCCCTGATGATCGCAGTAGAGATCGGCGCACAGTCTGGCCGCCTGCCATCGAGCCTCATCGCGATCTTTGCCCAGCACCGACGACAGCGACTCGACCTGGACCGCGACCCAGTGAAGCGTGGCGAATCGCTGCATCGCGCCCGCCTCGTTCACGAGCAGCCCGCGGACCGCCCGATCGTAGTCGAGCCACGCCTGGTCGAGCAGTTCGTACGGATCCCTCCATCGCTGGACGCCGGCGGGATCCGCCGATGCGGCCAGCGTGAACGCCGCCTGCGCCAGGCGCTTGCGCGAGCTGGCGCGCAGGCCGAGGCACTCGACGCGGTACTGTCCGTTCAGGGGCAATTGCTGGAGGGCGGTCTCGAGTTGCTCCTCGAGCGCCGCAAGCAACGCATGGTTCTCCCCCCCTTTTCGCACGGCGATATCGATGCGTTCGAGCACGCAGTCGACCGCCCGCCTGGACTGGAAGTACTGCAGCGCATCCAGTTGGCCGGGCAGCGCCTCGGGGAGGGCCTCGTAGACGACCAGGCTGGCCCAATCATGCCAGACGGCCGTGTAGCGCGCGTGAAGCCCCGCACGCACCTGCTGGAGCAGCACCAGCGGGTTCTCACCGCGCAGCAGCCCGGTGTAGAGTGCGGCGAGCAGGACAGACCCTTCCTTGCTGAGGGGAAACTGTGACGCCACGACAAGCGGCACGCCGGCCTGGTGCAGCGCGTGCGCAAAGCTCGCGCCGGGGATCAGGACCGTGCCGATGTTGCCGCTGTCACAGCTTGCCACCGTCACCACGGTCGGCCGGTGGATCAGGCCGTCCCCGACCGAGGTCAGCACGCTGGCAAATTGCTCTCCCGATACCACCTCGGTGGCGCCATCCGCGCCACAAAGGACCAGGCCGTACGAATCGCGGGACGTCTCGCTGAGGTCTCCGTGGGTGAGGATGTGGACGTGAGTGTACCGGTTGCGCTGGCACTCCAGCAGCACGTCTGCCGGCGTGGGATTGATCAGGATGGTCAGCAATTCGCCGAACTGTTCGCGATCGCCGTGTGGCGACTCCTTCCTGTCGTCGCGGCCCGGATACTGGTAGGGAGCAATCGCGTTCAGGAGAGCGGTGCGGTGCTCTTCATACGGCACATCGTCCTTGCCGCCCGAGACGAACAGGATGCGCGGTCGTGTCGGCCACACGACGCCTTCGGGCGACACGGTACGGATGTTCCTGGTCACGCACACTGGAGGGCGTGACTGAATCGACAGCCAGTTCTCGGCTGTGACCGTCGGCGAGATCGGGACCTTCGCGAGCTCGAACGGCAGCAGGGCCAGCTCGGAGGCCGACAGCGTCAGCCGGAGCTGGACGAGCGTGCCGCTCTGCCGCGGATCGATCGCGAGGGCGCCTGCGAGGCCCGGCACCGATCCGAGGATTTTCCCCATCTCGACGCCGGTCGTGTGCAGCATCGCCTGACGATCCCCGGCGTCTCCGGTCTCGTAGCGCAGTTCCCTCACGCGCCGCTCGAACTCCGCGTGCTCGTAGGGCACCGTGACGACACCGGCCCCGGCATCGCCGCCGATCGCCAGATACTGCGTGAGGGGCGACAGCAGCTGGTTGTGCGGCGGCCCCGCGCGGAGAAACTCGACGTGAACCAGCTTGATCTGAATACTTGCGGGCATGGGTGATTCCTGCGCGCGTGGGCGCGCAACCGCTCAGACGAGTGGAGGTTCTTGTCGATCGACGCGTATCGCGTCGGCCGGCAGCCGTGGCCTGTATTCGTCGCCGCGCTCGAACGCGGAGGCGTGCACGAGGGACTTCGGTGGAATCGTGCGACGACGACCGAGGTTCATGCGTCGTCCCGGTGTGCCTGTCGCGAAGTCGAAGTGCTTCTTGGGCACGTATTCGGCGAGCTTCCAGGGACCCTTCAGCGATTCGTGGGCGGCGGCCAGGGCGTTCGGAGCCACGTGCCGATCGCCGCCCGCCTGCCCGAGAACCTCGCGGCGCCGCGCCGCGTCGACCAGCAGGCCGGCCGCCTCCGCTTCGTCGAGCATCCACTCGAGCGCGATCTTCGAGAGCCCGCTCTCCGCTTCGGGGTATCCACCACCGACATCGCAATGGACGCCAGGAAACCACACCTGCTTCAGGTCCTTCGGTCCGCGAGGGAGAGACGGGTCGGCCGGGGCTCTCCAGAGATGATTCCGGAAGAACGTGCGGCGTTCGTCGATGGCGATGGCCTGCCGGCCGATCGCGATGTCGGCGTTGTTGGCGATGAACGGAAGCTTCAGCGGATTCTCGATCCAGCCGACGGAGCTGACGGTGTCCCAGACGCCGACAAACCACGGCTTGCACGCCGTGCGCGACATCGTGTCCTTGAACTCCCGCGCGAGGTTGAAGTAGTCGTCGCCGGCCTCCCGGGCGCCGGCTTTCCTGCCGCGCGCCCGCTCGATCCCCATCATCATGCGGATCGCGTACGGCACAAGGGCGTCGTTTCCCGGTTGGATGAGACCGTACATGTGGAGGAGCGACGCGACGGCCCGTGCCGTATACGCACCTCTGCTGAAGCCGAACAGGAAGACCTTGTCTTCGGGCTCGTAGTGCTGCATCAGAAACACGTACGCGTCGCGGACATCGTTCGACAGGCCGTACCCGAGGGCCATGCCCAGCAGTTTGGTCGCCTTCCGGGCCAGCGTGGTCAACGCGCCGCCAGGCTCCATGGTGCCGAGACCGGGATGATAGTACGTGACCTGCGTGGCGCGATCGTGTCGCAGCAAGGTATAGAGTTTCAGGACGTTGGTGTGGTGCTTCGCAAACTCGTTCGCGGTACCGTCACAACAGAGCACGACGTTCTTGGACATCATCTTCCTCCTGGCGAGGCGCTGTCAGAAGCGATCGATGCAGGCGTCGGCTCCGGTCCCGGTCAAGCTCTGGCTGGTCTAGGTTACTCCGGTCCACGCCGGCCGGCAACGGCGTGGACCCCGCGGCGCCATTGCGGTGGCCTTCGTCAAGGCATTGCCGGGCATCAATTGAGACCCGGGCGTGGACGGGCCGTCGACATCCACCGGATCCGGGTCGGGTCTCAGCATCTGGATCCGGGGTATGAACGCCTCCTGGATGCCTCCTATCGTCAGGCTCAGTCTAACCTCGCGTGCCGGACGCCTGGTTCCCGCCGTCCGCCACCTTCGCGAGCGGTCTCAGGCCATCGAGCACAGACTGCGCCGCTTTCCGCTCGGTCGCGCGGGTCGTGCGGCGGGCGTACCCGGACAGCACGAAATCCGCGGTGTCGTACACGGAGCCCCAGTGCCTGGGTCCCCTGACACTCTCCGACAATTTCTCGTAGCTCTTCTCGATCGCCTCTTTCACCTTGGCGAGCTTGCCTTTCGCGACGGCCTCGAAGAGCCGGAGGTTAATCTCATCCACCTCGCTCCAGGGCGTGGCGCCTTTCTGTTTTGCCGTCCTCAGGCCCTGGCCAATCTCGTCGATCAACGTCGGATCGAGTGTCTGTGAGCTTCGTCTGCCGGCATGCAACGCCAGATCGGCAGCGATGAGGTTGATCGCCGGGTTGACGGCGTCGCCGCCACCCTCGGCCCGGCTGAGGTCGCGCGCGCACTGGTAGTGCTTCCGCATCGCGGCGATCGCCGCACGTTCCCGGGCGGGACGTGCTGCCGCGGCCTCGACCATGGCCAGGCGCTTCATGGCCGAGCCCAGCAGGCACTCGCGCTCCGCCGTCGTGCGCGGTTTGCCTTTCGGGTTCTCGGTGACCGAGGACAGACGGGCCAGGCGCGCCGTCTCTGCTGAGATGACTTTCCGCGCCGACGCCAGCGCGTTCCGAAGGGTCTGCCTCGCCCTGGCCCGCTGGCGCCCCGCACGGCCGGACGCGGCTGTGCGCGCTCGCCCGGTCGCCGACGCCGGCGGCTCGAGCGCGCGACGGGCACGCTCGACGGCCCGCCACGCCTCGCGAACGAGCAGATTGCCGCGTTGTTCGACCGCCCTGAAGGACACGTCGCCGTCGGCGGCCTGGACGGCGGCGTCATACCAGCGACAGGCCGATTCGGAGTCCTCGGCTTCGAAGTACGCGTCCGCGAACCACTCGGCCACACGGTCAGAATCGGGCCACTTCATGGCCTCCCAGCGCTGCTCGAGGACCCGCAGCCGTTCGCGCTGGCGCTCCGGAGCAAAGCCCTGGTGGACGGACTGGACCCGGATCGTCTCCAGCGCCAGCTTCAAGCCCAGGACGGAGCCAACGCCGTCGAACTCTTCCGCAACCTGGGAGGCTGAGCGCCCCTGCGTACTGGCGTCTGCCACGAACTTCCAGTCGGGGTCTCCGTAGCACTGGTACGCGGCCCACGTATTGCCTTCGAACTCGAACGCCTTCGCGCGAGCCGCTGCGACGGCGTCGATGAAACACGACCCCTTGAGCAGGGCTGCATAGAACGTTGTCGCGAAGATCTTGGCCGCGCCGTCGTCCACGGCCCAGCCGGCGGCCACGACGCAACGAACGCCAATCTTGATGAGGGCTTCGGCCACGCCGGAGGCGAACTGCGCGCGATCGTACGCTCCGGCACGCGCGGTCCCGTCTGCGCTGAGCACCGTGTCTCGTGACACGGCGCCCAGGTGGCAGCAGTTGATGAACACCAGTTCCGGGACGACACGCATGGCCTTGATTTCGGCGGGACCGACGAACGTCCTGTTCGAGAGCACCACGCCGCCTGAGCCGCCTCGACCGGGCAACTCGCCATGCCCGGCCATATGGATGACACGCCACGGGCGCTCGAACAGGGCGTTCACGACGGCGCGGGCGTCCGGGCCCGCACTTCTGCTGTCGGCGGCGAACAGCCCGTTGAGCCGATCTGCGGCGATTGCGCCACTTGACATCAGACAGCCGTGCACGGCTTTCGCCTCTTCGAGGGCGCCAGGAAGCGGAGGGTAGCCCGGAGGGCAGAGCGGTTCGCCGACCACCAGAATGCCCGCCTCTTTGTCCGCGTCGGTCACCCGCTCGCGGAACGTCTCGGTCCTGAACTTGCGCAGGAGCTTGGATCGAATCGCCCACGGCTTCCGGTCCGCCGTGCCCTTGTCTCCATCGTCGAGCAGTTCCCACGGGATCCCGGCGGTGCCCGCGTCGACTTCGATCTGCGTGTTGGTCGAACCCGCCAGGAAGGCTTCGAGTTCGATGGGCACCAGCAGCTTGAACAGCGTGCGCCCAATCTGCTCGTCCACGTTCTGAGCGCTGGATGCCGTGGCGATCAGGTCGCGCAGGAGCCGGCCCTGGGCAGCCTGGGCCCGCACCTCGGTCCGGGCGCGCGTCGTATCGAGGGCGTACGCGATCAGCGCCTCGCCTTTTGCGTCGCGTCTGGTTTCGGCGGTGATGTAGTCGTAGTTCGCACCGCGGTATCCGGACTCGAGTGGCCGCGCCAGAGTCCCGCTGCCGATGACGATGGGTTCCTTGACCACGAACCGTCCAGGCGTCGCGTCGGCCTGCATTCTCAGGGCCCGCCACGCCTCGGTCGCGCGATCGAGATACAGTTCGACCAGGCGCAACTCGCGCACGAGCGGCAAGTGATGCCCGGGCGCCGAATCGCCGCGGATCAGATCGTTCGCCTCGTGAACCCCCTGCGCGATCAGACGCGCCGCCTGTCCGACGGTCACGCCGCTGCCGCCGCTGCCGATGAGCGTGGCCGCCAGACTCAGCGGTTTCGGGACCCTCTCGCGCTCTGCGACGCGTTGCGCCCAGGCGAGAATGCCCCTGCGGACCGTGCGCACCAGATCTCCGCCCTTCAGGCTGCCCTCCTGGCCGAGACCGACGACGATGACGGCCTCCGGATGGGGGGGCAGCCATGCGCGATCCTTCGCCCCGTATGTGTTCATGAACACCTGGGAGGTCCCGGGTTCCACAGGATAGACGCCCAGGTCGAGCGATTGCGTCATCACCCCGCCAGCGAGGCGATCGACGATCCCTTCCGTGCCCGTGAGGCGCGCCGCGTGATAGTGGCCGACCACGAGCGGCAGGTACTCAAACGACAGGTCGCCGTTGACCACGGTGACTTCGAACGGCCGCGCGGACACTCTGGCGGCCGCCGGCTGCGGGCGCCTCCCGCCAGTCATGCGATCGCGCCGTGCCGCCGCCTGGCGCATGCCCGCCGCCACGACCGGTGCCGCAACCCCTGGCGCACCGGCGCGCAGGAGCCGGCGATCGGGGAGGCGTTTGGCTGGATCCATGGGCACGATCCCGTGGGGCTCGTCGGCCAGCGCGTCGGCAAGGAAGGTCGCCGTTTCCGGGAGTGAGAAGAAGCCGACGTGCGTCACCGAGTCGCCGGGCAGATTGCCGCCCGGGCCGAAGCAGCCGATCCGGGCCCCAGGCACACACGTGGAGCCCGAACGGTCCACTCGCCAGCCCCCTTCCGAGGGCACGACGAGATCGTTGGCCGAGCCGAAGAACTGGTCGATGCCAAGATCGAGCAGCCGTCCCAGCGTGTTCTCGCCGGGGTGATAGTTGGCGACAAGCGCCGAGTAGCTGTCGGCCGGGGGGGCCGGCGCGGACTGGAGTGTCCTGATCACGTCTCCATCGCCGTCCATCGACCCGAGTCCGGGCAGATCGCCGGACGCGTGCCGGGCCATCCAGACCAGGCCGTTGGCGACGAACCCGGCGCCGGTCGTGAACGGGTTGTCCGGGAACATCTCGATCAGGTTCGCGATCCACCCGACCGTCTCTTCCCACCGTAGCGGCGTCGCCAGGGGCGTGCCTTCGTTTGGAGATGCCACGAGCACGGCGCGCCCCAGCGTGAAGCGCGAGGCCAGCGGACCGAACGCGTCCTCGCGCTCGACGAGCGTCCTCAGGACGAGGCCGCCGCGCGAGTGGGTGATGACGTCGAAGGTGAAGGGCTTGTCCGGAAGCCCTTCGAGCAGCATGCGCACGTTCTCTTCGGGAGTCCGGCTGATGGTGAAATGGTCGAAGGCAAAGATCCGGTCGCCGTACAGGGGCGCCACGCGATCGAAGAAGTCCGTCTTGACCAGCGCCTTGAACGCGGAGGCCGCATTCGAGAACGTGCCGTGGATGAAGAGGAGCGCACGATTCGTGGAACTCGGACGCCCGGTTCTGAGCGCGCCGTCATCCAGGGACTGGCGGGTCACCTTCAGCCAGCCTTCCTTGAGCCCCTTCTTCTTCCATGCGGCCGTTTCGAACGCCCGGGCGAGCGCGGGCAGCACGAGGCCGGCCAGCTTGTCCCCGGCAGCCTCGGCGAACTTGACGACCATCAGCGTGACGGCCTGGCTGACGACGCCCCGTGCCCCGCGCGTGGCAGTGCTCGTGCGGACCGGCACGATAAACCGCAGCTGCGCCGGGCCGCCGCGGGTGCCGCGAGTGGACTCGCGCGGCGAGTGAAACGTCAGGGCGCCGGAGGGATGCCGCGCGGCAACCACTGCCGATTCCCCTGGCCCGACATCGGCCGAGAAATCCAGCGCACCCGGCGAGACGGCCTCTCCGCGCGCCGGTGGCTTGGGCAGCGCCTGGAACTCAGCGGAGATCACGGCGTCATCGGTCAGGAACTCGGATGGAAGCTCGACCGACGCCGCCGCCGTGCCTCTCGACCTCCCGCGGGATGCGTCCATCCCCTGCAGTTCCCAACCAGGTGTATTGAGCGTGATGCCGGCCATGGGCCCCTCCTGGTACGTCGGTACAGCGAAGCCGATTCCATTGTGGTGGCAGAGTCCACGCACGTGAACCGCCCCAGCGCCTCTCACTCACACCCTCTCGGCCATAGTCCTTTCGTGGGACGACCTGCCCGCCGCGGCCAACGGGCGGGATCGTCCCGCCCGCAGTATACGCTCGCAGCCGGGCTGATGGGTCTCTCCTACGCGTCCACACGGGCGGATTCTGGCGGGGACGAAATTTCGCGCGCCACTCGTGCGCCCATCGCCCGCACGACGACGACGGACGCGTTCGCGACGAGTGCCTGGTTGTCGTTTCAATGCGCCCCTCTTCTTTCGGGTCCAAGACCGGGCCGAAAGCGTCTGGGCCCATGAGGGGTTGCCTGAGACACGGGGTCGCACGCTGCGCCTGGTGTCCTGGCGGCTGTCGGGTAGCGCTCCGAATTCACTCCTAGCGAACCGCTTCCCACTCGCCCGGGAACCCCGGCTCGTTCTGCGCGGTCGATCCCCACCGGCCCTGAACCAGCGCACGTTCATCGGCCCTCAGCACAGCGGAGTACGACCCAGCGGCCAGCCGCTCGGGGCCCTCGTGAGGGGCGTCACTGACGGTGCTCCCCTCCAGGATGACCTGCCGCGTGCGCTCGACGTAGCGACCCGAGATCTCCTCGGTCCCCATCAACACGTTGTTCAGCCGCCACGTAAACCGCCCGCGCAGGTTCAATCCGTCGGGTGTCTCCTCCTGCGACGTGAACTGCAGAACCGAGTTGCTCCAGTTCTTGCCCTCCTCGTCTCGGGCGTTGCGCAGGGTCCACGTACCGTACGACAGGCTCGGCAACACGCGCGCCGGGGCGGCGGATGGCTCGACTGCCACGCTGATCGCGGGTTCGGGCGCAGATCCCGGCCACACCATCCACCCGCCGACCAGCGCCAGCGCCACCGCAGGCAGCGACCAGGCGAGCGCCCGCCGCGTCACGCGCCGCCCAAAGAGACGGGGCCCGGCGGCGCCAGACCCGCCGGCCAGGAAACCCACGAGGCGCGCCGCGTCTTCGTCGAAGCAGTCGTCGCGAATCTCCGCGGCCTGGCAGCGACTGAAGGCGGCAAGCTCCGCCGGCAGCTCGTCGCCTGCCGGCATCTTCGCGCCGCCGACGAGCACCGGGATGACGGCCATCCCTCGCGAGAGCGCCGTGCCGATTTCGCTGCGGACGAAGTCTTCGCGGCTCGCCGCGCGAGCCTGCAGGTCTGCGAGCCACCGCGGTCCGATCACGGCCAGCATGTGGTCGCAGCGCGCGAGGGTCTGCTCGATGGCCTGCTCGAAATTCTGGCCGGGCTGGATATCCTGCACGTCCATGAAGACGCGCTCGGCGCCGAAGCGCGCGATCAGCCGGTCGGACAGGCGGCCGGCGTGGCCACCCGCGTCGTCGCGCCGATAGCTGATGAAGACGTTCGTCATGGGCCGGCACGAGTTAGGGTAGCAGAAGAAGTGTCATAGATCACCGGTCTTCGCGAGAAGAACCCATGGATAGAGTGCCTGACGACAGGCGGCACTCTCGCGTACATGGCGTCGCCACCCGTTGGTTCCATACAAGCCTCAACGGTGGCAGCGGCCACCCGGGTTCTCCTCCCCCGGGTGTCCCTGCAACCGCGCGGGGTGGCCCGATGGTCAATGCGGTAGCCGATTGGCTACTCACCGTGTGGGCGAGCGTAATCGTCGGGCTGAATCGCCACAACGAACTCGCTGCCAGGGATCTGAGCCGGCCGTTTGGCGGAATCGTACGGCATCCGGTTACACAGCAGACAAGCCGGCTTTGGAGTGCAGCTTCTGAGCGCTACTTGTAGTTAGACCTCGCGACCGTGATTCTGGAGAGGATCCAAGGGAATCCTGGTTGAGCGAATCTCAGCCCTGCGATCGGGTGTTCGTGTCCCAATCATCCATCGACACCGGGGTTGCGACACAGCTGTCGGCTCACGCTGAGCGCGAGGGGTTCTCGATCAGTCAGCTGTTCCCATCCGCACTCCATGACAGTCGTCCCCTGGAATGCCAGGCAACAGTCGAGACTCGGCCCAGACACCGATGCCCGTCGCCGGCCACGCTCAGCCTACACAGCACGGCAGCCGACGCGGGCGCATCCGCGAGACCGCCAAGGGTGTCGTACTGGAGCTCCCGGCGCGGATTACATCAGTCGCCGGCAGCCGTGCTCGAAGCGCGCGTTCTTGCGCCTATCTCTGTCCAGGTCCGGGCCTGCTGCTCATGCTGCTATCTGCCCAGACCGATGGGCCTAAGCTTCTTTGCGCTCATGGTGAGGATCGGCGGTACCGGGATCCCAGGGAGCGGTCCCGCCAGCAGCGACGTCATGATTCCGCGCATCTCCGTCGCGTTGTCGACGAGCACGATCTCCCAGATCGACGTGCGGAGCAATACTCCTGACGGGTTGAAGACCTGTAGCCTCAACGTGGCGG
>Ga0315287_10003374_pt1 | contig 15405 bp, 10 predicted proteins | sample YL17G11_0_MG_FD_205037 | JGI IMG/M metagenome (GOLD analysis project Ga0315287, IMG submission 205037) | Sediment microbial communities from Yellowstone Lake, YNP, Wyoming, USA - YL17G11_0 | ecosystem: Environmental > Aquatic > Freshwater > Lake > Sediment | place: USA: Wyoming | collected... | reverse complement strand
GGGTGGAGATGGTGATGCCGGGGGACAATGTGAGCGTCACGGGGGAGCTGATTAGCCCGATCGCGATGGATCAAGGGTTGCGGTTCGCGGTGCGCGAGGGCGGCAAGACCGTCGGCTCCGGTGTCGTGACCGAAATTCTGGCGTAGTGAGTCGTGAGGAGTTAGGCGTAAGGGGTAAGGGGACAGTGTCAAGAGCTGGTTCTTACGCCTCACGTTTCACGCCTCACGCCTAACGAGGAGAGAGAGATGCGAGAGATCATTGATTTGGCATGCACGATCTGCAAGCAGCGGAACTATTCCACCATGAAGAATAAGAAGAACGATCCGGATCGGTTGGAACGGAATAAGTTCTGCAAGTTCTGCCGGAAACACAATGCCCATAAGGAAGTGAAGTAAGCTGGGCTGCCGGCTCAATGGCTGGGTTGCCGCCGTCGTAGGGGCATGGTGTCAATGGTAGCACATCGGTCTCCAAAACCGAGAGTCTAGGTTCAAATCCTAGTGCCCCTGCCAAGCGCTTCGTAGTGGCTGGGTCAGGCTCAAAGTAGACGGTTGGAGTAGTAGCAGGTCGGTAGCAGAGCAGGGACGTAGGACGTGGTGAGTGAGAGGGCGCGTGTGCTCTCTATAAAAGCGAAGGTGAGGTGCGCATGTTTAAAAAGTTTACAGATTCTATTCGAGAGTTCTTCAATGATGTGCGCGGGGAGTTGAAGAAAGTGTCGTTTCCGACTCGGGCTGAAACGATCGGATCCACGACGGTGGTCATTGTTTTTTGCATCATCATGTCCCTGTATCTGTCGTTCGTCGACTCGGTTCTCGTATGGGCGGTGAGCAAGATTCTGTGAGTCGAGTATCTGGAAGTGAGAGCCGCCGCATGGCACATAGTCAACCAATGATCCGAGGGTAGGGCATGGCAAAGAATTGGTACGTCATTCATACCTACGCAGGCTTTGAGGGGCGGGTGAAGACCAGCTTACTCGAACGGGCCAATCAAATGGGATTGGTCGAAAAGCTGGGACAGGTACTCGTGCCGACGGAGGATGTGATTGAGATCAAGGATGGCAAGCGCCGAACGTCTCGACGGAAGTTTTTCCCCGGGTATGTGATTGTGGAGTTGGAGTCCCCGCTCATCGATGAAACCTTGCAGATGATCAAGGAGACGCCGAAGGTTACAGGATTTGTCGGCGCTGGTGCGCAGCCGACACCCTTGTCGATGGACGAGGTAGAGTCGCTCTTGAAGCAAGTTGATGCGGGAGCATCCGGGCCACGCGAGCAGGTCAAATTTATCAAGACGGATAATGTGCGGATTATCGATGGTCCGTTTCTCGGATTTAATGGTGTGGTGGACGAGGTGAACCAGGAGCATGGGCGGCTTAAAGTCCTGGTCAGTATTTTTGGGCGCTCCACTCCTGTGGAGCTTGGGTTTTTGCAAGTTGAGCGGATTTAACCTCCGAAATGGTCGAACCGGCGTAGGAGTGTAGGACATGGCCAAGGAAGTATCGGCACAGATTAAGTTGCAGATTCCGGCTGGGAAAGCGAACCCTGCTCCCCCGGTCGGGCCGTCGCTGGGTCAGCACGGTGTCAACATCATGGAATTTTGCAAGCAGTTCAACGCGAAAACCCAAAAAGAGGGCGATAGCATCATCCCGGTGGTCATCACGGTCTACAAGGACCGGTCGTTTACCTTTGTGATGAAAACTCCGCCGGCATCTGACCTCTTGAAGAAGGCGGCTGGAGTGATAAAAGGATCCGGCGTTCCCCAGAAAGACAAGGTCGGGAAGATCACGAAGGCGCAGTTGCGCGAAATCGCGCAAAAGAAAATGACGGATCTCAATGCCGTCGATCTCGAGGGGGCGATCAAGATCATTGAAGGGACGGCGCGTAGTATGGGAGTCGTGGTTCAGGGGTAATCGAGGCGGACTGGATGGGCATCTGTGCTCGCAGAACGCGGACGATTAAGACGATTAAATAAGAGCGCGTCCAGGCGTGCTCAGGGCGGGCGGGTGAAAACAGTACGCGCAGTTGAGGCCAGTCCGGCCCCGCATTCTGTGCCGAGAGTTGAGGAAAGAGAGGGGTAGCAATGGGTAAGAAGATGAGAGCAGCGGTAGAAAAGCTTGAGCCTCGGGCGTATGCCTTGCGTGAGGCGGTCGATGCGGTGAAGCGGTCGGCCTACACCAAGTTCGATGAATCCGTCGATCTGGCGCTTCGACTGGGCGTCGATCCGAAGCGGGCTGACCAAATGGTGCGTGGCACGACCTCGCTGCCGCATGGCACGGGGAAGAAGGTTCGCGTGTTGGTCTTTGCCAAGGGAGAGAAGGAGCAGGAGGCGCGGCAAGCCGGCGCTGATTATGTCGGGTCTGATGACCTGATGGAGAAGATCAAGGGCGGATGGATGGACTTTGATTGCGCCATCTCGACGCCGGATCTCATGGCGGCTGTCGGGAAGCTCGGAAAGGCGCTGGGGCCTCGCGGGCTCATGCCTAATCCAAAGAGCGGGACCGTCACCTTTGATGTCGGCAAGGCCGTATCAGACATTCGAAAAGGCCGTGTGGAATATAAGGTCGAAAAAGCCGGGATTGTTCAGGTGCCTGTCGGGAAGGTGTCGTTTAAGCCCGAGCAGCTCTACGACAATGCGGCGGCGGTTCTTGAGGCGGTAATCAAGGCAAAGCCAGCCTCATGCAAAGGACGCTATCTGATGAGTGCGACTATTTCGAGCACGATGGGGCCTGGCGTGAAGCTCGATGCCATCGCGCTAGCCAAGGAATGGAGTTAGTCGGGGTACTGCCGCGCGGAAGGGGAAGGGTTCGACTATGAATAAGGACGAGAAAGCGACAGCGGTTGCGGAGTTGACGGAGACATTTGGCCGCGCACGGCTTGCGATTGTCACCGAAAGTGCCGGGCTCTCCGTCAACCAGGTCACGGAACTTCGCAAACAATTGCGTGGTGCCAAAGCCGAATACATGGTCGTCAAGAATACGTTGGCTGTCCGTGCTGCGGGGGGCACGATCCTTTCTGGGGTGACGACGTACCTAAAGGGACCAACGGGGTTGGTGATCGGCTATGACGATCCGGTGCTCCCGGCCAAGATCCTACGGGATTTTATTCTGGCGGAGAAGCGTGAACAGAAGATAAAGATCACCATCGGTGTCTTAGAGGGCAAGGTGGTGCAGCCTGCTGAACTGGCGGCTGTTGCGAAGTTGCCGAAGAAGGAAGTCCTCATTGCGATGTTGTTGTCGGCCATGCAGGGACCGGCGCGTGGCCTTGTGTATACGCTCAGTGCAGTCTTGTCGAAATTTGTGAGAGTCATTGCGGCCATTCAGGACAAACGAAAAGGAGAAGGGGATATGTCAACGACAACGGCAAAATTGTCACAGGAAGAATTGATCAAGGCCATCGAGACGATGAGTGTGCTCGACCTGGCGGAACTCGTGAAGGGGTTAGAAACCCGATTCGGCGTCACTGCGGCCGCACCGGTCGCCGCCGCTCCTGCTGCAGGTGGTGGTGCCGCAGCGGCAGTCGAGGAGAAGACCTCGTTTGATGTTGTGCTCGTGTCTGCTCCGGCGGACAAGAAGATTCAAGTCATTAAGGTCGTCAGGGAACTCACGAGCCTCGGTTTGAAGGAAGCAAAAGATCTGGTCGAAGGCGCGCCTAAGCCCGTGAAGACTGGTGTCACGAAGGAAGAATGCGACACCATGAAGAAAAAGCTCGAAGAGAGCGGAGCCAAGGTCGAGATCAAGTAGCCTTGATTTGATCAGCCTCTAGTGTCTGTGGGTGCCTGCCATGTGTGGGCACCCAAGCCTAACCATTTGTAGTGGAGGACTGGGGAATGTCCGAAACGACTCTACAAGAGTTCGTCGAGCGGAAAGACTACTCTCGTATTCATAGTAGCATTGAGATTCCTGATCTTATTGAGATTCAGAAGCGCTCCTATGAAGAATTCCTTCAGCGGGAGGTCGAGCCGGAACGTCGCAAAGATCATGGGCTCCAGGCAGCCCTGGCGAGTGTCTTTCCGATTCCGGATTACAACAATACCGCCGTATTGGAGTTTACGAGCTACACGCTCGGCACCCCCAAGTACGATGAGCGGGAATGCCTTGAGCAGGGGATGACCTATGCCGTTCCGCTGAAACTCCGGGTACGCCTGGTCGTGTTCGACAAGGAAGACAAGGGCTCCAAGAAAAAAGTGCTCGACGTTCGAGAGCAGGAAGTCTACGTCGGCGAGCTGCCGCTCATGACGGAGCGGGGAACCTTCATTGTCAACGGCACGGAACGTGTGGTGGTGAGCCAGTTGCATCGGTCTCCTGGTGCGTCCTTCACGCACGATAAAGGCCGGACGCACTCCAGCGGCAAGGTGTTGTATTCCGCCAGGATCATTCCCTATCGCGGATCGTGGCTCGACTTCGAGTTCGATGCACGCGACATTCTCTATGTGCGCATCGATCGTCGGCGGAAAATGCCGACGACTATTCTGTTGAAGGCCTTTGGCTTTTCGAGCGACGATTTGCTCAAGATGTATTATCCGGTTGAGGAAATTCGGGTCGTTAAGGGCAAGATGCTGCGAAAGCTCGACCCCGAGATCCATCAGGGGCTGCGCTGCTCGGCGGAAGTCCTTGAAAAGGGCGGCAAGGAGCCGCTGGTGAGGGAAGGCGCCAAGCTCACGAAGGGGCTCATCGCAAAACTCAAGGCGGCTGGCGTGAAGGAAATCCCGCTTGCGCCGAGCGAGTTGGTCGGGCGTGCGGTCCTGACCGAACTAGTGGATTCAAAGAAGAACAAGATAGCCGAAAGAAATCAGCGGCTCACCGCTGAGATCGTCGAGGCGCTGCTTGAGAGCGACATCGAAGAATTCAAGGCGATCTATTTTGATACGGTCACGTCTACGCCGGTGATCCTGGATACGCTGGAGATGGATAAGACCGCCTCGAAAGAGGAGGCGATGGTCGAGATCTATCGTCGTTTACGGCCGGGAGAAACGCCCTCAGTCGACACAGCGCGAGCCCTTTTCGACAATCTATTCTCGAACTCCAAGCGGTACGATCTCTCGCCGGTCGGGCGCCTGAAGTTGAATAAGAAACTGGGCCTCGATCTTCCGTTGGAGCAGCGGACGCTGACGGCGCAGGACATGGTCGAGGTGATCCGCTATCTCGTGAACTTGAAGCTGGGCAAGGGGGAAATCGACGACATCGACCACTTGGGCAATCGTCGCGTCCGTTCGGTCGGCGAGTTGTTGGAGAACCAATTCCGACTCGGGCTGGTTCGCATGGAGCGCAGTATCAAGGAGCGGATGAACCTGCTGGATATGGAAACGGTGCTGCCGCACGATTTGATCAATGCGAAGCCCGTCGTCGCCGCCGTGAAAGAGTTTTTCAGCAGCAGCCAGTTGTCTCAATTCATGGACCAAACGAATCCGCTCGCAGAAATTACGCACAAGCGGCGGCTTTCCGCGCTCGGTCCTGGCGGGTTGACCAGGGAGCGGGCGGGGTTCGAAGTTCGCGACGTCCATCCTTCGCACTACAGCCGTATTTGCCCGATCGAAACGCCGGAAGGCCCGAACATCGGCTTGATCACGTCACTGGCGACCTATGCGCGCATCAATAAGTTCGGGTTTATCGAAGCGCCCTATCGCAAAGTGGTGAAGGGGCGGGTCACTGACGAGATCGAGTTTCTTTCTGCGATCGAAGGGGACAAGTACATCATCGCGCAGGCGAACTCGCCGGTGGATGCGTCTGGTCGCCTGATGTCCGAAACCATCTCGGCGCGATCCGCCGGAGATTTCGTGACGGCCACCTCGGACAAGATCGATTACATGGACGTGTCACCGAAGCAGGTGGTGAGCGTGGCCACAGCCTTGGTGCCGTTCTTGGAGCACGACGATGCCAACCGTGCCTTGATGGGATCAAACATGCAGCGTCAGGCGGTGCCGCTGCTTGTATCCGAATCCCCGTTAGTCGGTACGGGTATGGAAGCCGTGGTCGCGCGTGACTCGGGGTATGTGGTACAGGCCAAGCGTGCCGGTGTCGTGGAAAGCGTGGATGCCACGAGGATCGTCGTGCGTACCGATTCGAAAGAAGGTCGGAAAAGGAATGATGCCGGTTTGGATGTGTACGATCTGATTAAGTTCCAGCGATCGAATCAGAGTACGACCATCACGCAGACGCCAGTGGTGCGGCTTGGGCAGCCAGTGAAAGTTGGACAGGTCTTGGCGGACGGTCCCGCCATTGATCACGGCGAGCTGGCATTAGGTAAGAATATTCTCGTCGCCTTCATGCCCTGGGGCGGATACAACTTCGAAGACGCCATTCTGCTGAGCGAAAAACTCGTGCGGGAGGATGCGTTCACCTCGATTCACATTGAGGAATTCGAGGTGGAGGCCCGCGACACCAAGTTGGGGAAGGAAGACATCACTCGGGACATTCCGAACGTCGGAGAAGAAGCGCTTCGCGATCTTGATGAGAGCGGGATCATCCGTATTGGAGCCGAGGTGAAGCCTGGAAATATTCTGGTCGGGAAGGTGACGCCGAAAGGCGAGACTCAGCTCACGCCGGAAGAAAAACTGCTGCGGGCCATCTTCGGTGAAAAAGCCGGAGATGTGAAGGATACGTCGCTCACGGTGCCGCCGGGCGTCGAGGGCATCGTCGTCGATGTGAAAATTTTCTCGCGCAAGGGGCTCGATAAGGACGAGCGATCCAAGAGTATCGAAAGCGAAGATGCGATGAAGCTCCAGCGTGATCACCACGAGGAACTCCGTATCATTGATGAAGAAAAAACGAAGAAGATCAGAAAACTGCTGCTCGGGAAGGTGGTTGGTCGTGACTTGATGGATCCTGAGAGCGGCGATGTCATTCTGAAGAAGAAGGGCAAGCTGACCGCAGAAATTCTCAAACGGTTGCCGGATGAGACCGTCCGGTACATCATCCTGAGCGATCCTGACGAGCAGAAAGAGCTGGAAGATGTCGAGCGGCGGGCGAAGGAGCAGATCGAAATCCTTCAGACGCTGTACGACGAGAAGGTCGGGCGTCTGAAACGGGGCGATGAGCTCCCGCCTGGCGTGATCAAGCTCGTCAAGGTCTATGTCTCGATGAAGCGCAAGATTCAGGTCGGCGACAAGATGGCCGGGCGGCATGGAAATAAAGGCGTGGTCTCTCGGGTCTTGCCCGAGGAAGACATGCCGTGTTTGCCGGATGGGACGCCCGTGGAAATTGTGCTGAATCCGCTCGGTGTGCCGTCACGTATGAACGTCGGTCAGATTCTGGAAACTCACCTGGGCTGGGCGGCCAAGGCACTGGGGATCAAGGTGGCGAGCCCAGTGTTCGACGGGGCGTCAGAAACGGAAATTAAGGAGTTGCTCAAGAAGGCAAACTTGCCGACCAGCGGGCAAACTATGCTGATGGACGGCCGGACCGGCGAAATGTTCGGCAGTCCCGTCACGGTCGGGTACATGTATGTCTTAAAGCTCCACCACTTGGTCGACGACAAGATCCACGCACGGTCGATCGGTCCCTATTCGCTTGTCACGCAGCAGCCGCTCGGTGGCAAGGCCCAATTCGGCGGCCAGCGGTTGGGAGAAATGGAAGTGTGGGCGTTGCAGGCCTATGGCGCTGCTTCCACACTGCAAGAGTTTTTGACGGTGAAGTCGGACGACGTGCCAGGCCGATCGCGGATGTACGAAGCGATCGTCAAGGGTGAGCCGTTCCTGGAACCTGGATTGCCGGAGTCTTTTAACGTCTTGGTCAAAGAGCTCCAGAGTTTGGGGCTCGACGTCGAACTGATCAAGTCGCAAGACTAACCCATTTGTGTGCCGGCCTTAGCGGTCGGCAGCATCAGAGGAGGTCACTACTTTGGAAGGCGTCTATACATTGTTTGAGAAGCCGCGCGATGCGGTTTCCTTTGATTCGATGCGGATCAGGATCGCGTCACCAGAAAAAATTCGGTCGTGGTCCTACGGCGAAGTGAAGAAGCCGGAGACCATCAATTACCGGTCGTTTAAACCGGAAAAAGACGGACTGTTTTGCGCGAAGATTTTCGGTCCAATCAAGGACTGGGAGTGCAACTGCGGTAAGTACAAGCGCATGAAGCACCGCGGGATTGTCTGCGACAAGTGCGGTGTTGAGGTCATTCAGTCCAAAGTCCGCCGAGAGCGCATGGGCCATATCGAGCTCGCGGCACCGGTCGCGCATATTTGGTTCCTCAAGGGCGTGCCGAGCCGGATCGGTACCTTGCTCGACATGAGCCTCAAAGGGCTGGAGCGGATTCTCTATTTCGAGAGCTATGTCTGTGTCGATCCAGGATCGACAGATTTGACGGAGAAAGAGCTGGTCTCGGAGGAAAAGCTTCGCGAGCTCCAAGGTGCTGGATACAGCCCCGGTTCCTATAAAGTCGGTATCGGTGCCGATGCCATTCGGGAGTTGCTCCGCAAGATCGACATCAATGCCAAGTGGGATGAGATCAAGGCTAAGGCTAAGACGTCGGCCTCCGCAGCGCTGAAGAAGAAATACGCGAAGCAACTGAAAGTCATCGAGGCCTTCCGCAAGTCTGGAAACATGCCTGAGTGGATGATCATGGATGTGATCCCGGTGCTACCACCGGAATTGCGCCCACTCGTGCCGCTGGACGGCGGACGTTTTGCGACATCGGATCTGAACGATCTGTACCGCCGCGTCATCAATCGGAACAATCGCCTGAAGCGGCTGATCGAGTTGAAGGCGCCAGGCGTGATTATCCGAAACGAAATGCGGATGTTGCAGGAAGCGGTTGATGCTCTCTTCGATAACGGCCGTCGCGGTCGCGCGATTCGTGGCCCCAACAAGCGCCCGCTCAAATCGTTGAGCGACATGCTGAAGGGGAAGCAGGGGCGTTTCCGTCAAAACCTGCTCGGTAAACGGGTCGATTATTCTGGGCGAACCGTCATCGTCGTGGGACCAGAGCTTCGGCTGCATCAATGCGGGTTGCCCAAGAAGATGGCACTCGAGCTCTTCAAGCCCTTTATTTTCCACAAGCTGGAGGAACGAGGCGCGGCGACTACGATCAAGAGTGCCAAACGCTTGGTCGAAAAAGAACGGCCGGAAGTGTGGGACGTGCTTGACGAGGTGATTCGCGAACATCCTGTGCTGCTGAACCGTGCACCGACGTTGCACCGTCTCGGTATCCAGGCGTTTGATCCCGTGTTGGTTGAAGGCAAGGCCATCCGGCTGCATCCGCTGGTCTGCGCCGCATTCAACGCTGACTTCGATGGTGACCAGATGGCGGTCCACGTTCCGCTGTCGGTCGAAGCGCAGGTCGAGGCACGCGTGCTGCTGATGTCGATCAATAACATTCTCTCGCCCGCCAACGGCAAGCCGATTGCGGTCCCGTCGCAGGACATGGTGCTCGGCTGTTATTGGCTGACCAAAGAGCGTGCAGGATGCAAGGGAGAGGGGAAAGTGTTCGGCTCGCCGGAGGAAGTGCGCATTGCGTTTGATTCGCGAGAATTGGAAGAGCATGCGCGGATCAAGGTGCGGATCGAGGGAAACCTCGTTCAGACCACCGTCGGGCGAGTCATCCTGTCGGACGTGCTCCCTCCGGGACTGCCGTTTGCCAACGCGAATAAGCTCATGACCAAGAAGGAAATGACCAAGCTCATCGATACCGTCTATCGCCAGTGCGGTCACCGTGAGACCGTCACGTTCCTCGATAAGGTCAAGGACACGGGATTCGAGTATGCCACGCGTGCCGGCATCTCGATCTGCATCGACAACATGCATATTCCGACCAAGAAGCAAGAATTGCTGGGAAAGGCTCAGCATGAGGTCACGGAGATCGAACGGCAGTATGCCGAGGGGTTGATCACCAATGGCGAACGCTATAACAAGGTGATCGACATCTGGGCTCATGTGACTGAACAGATTGCCAATGAAATGATGAAGGAATTGGGCGCGGGTGGCGATCCGACCAAGGCCGAGTCCTTCAACCCAATCTTCATGATGGCGGATTCCGGTGCTCGGGGAAGCTCGCAGCAGATCCGCCAGTTGGGTGGTATGCGCGGATTGATGGCGAAGCCGTCCGGTGAAATCATCGAGACTCCGATTACCGCCAACTTCCGCGAAGGATTAACGGTGTTGCAGTACTTCATTTCGACGCACGGTGCCCGTAAAGGGTTGGCCGACACGGCGTTGAAGACTGCCAACTCCGGTTATCTCACGCGTCGCTTGGTGGATATCGCGCAGGATGTGATTATCAACGAAATCGATTGCGGCACTACCGATGGCATCACAGTGAGCGCATTGGTCGAGGGGGGCGAAATCATTCAGCCGATCGAAGAGCGGGTGTTGGGACGGTTGGCCGCCGAGGATATTCGTGACCCGGTGACAGGTGAGATCATTGTGTCGTTCAATGAAGAGATTGACGAGGACCGGACAAAGGCGATCGTGGAAGCTGCGGTTGACCACGTCAAGATTCGTTCGGTGCTGACCTGTCAGTCACGCCGTGGAGTCTGTCGTTCCTGTTATGGGCGCGATTTGGCCCGCGGGCGGTTGGTCGAAAAAGGCGAGCCCGTTGGTGTCATTGCCGCACAGTCAATCGGTGAGCCTGGAACGCAGTTGACCATGCGGACGTTCCACATCGGTGGAACGGCGAGCAAAGTGGTTGAGCAGACGGTAACCGAAGCAAAGCATGCCGGCACCATCAAGTTCATGAGCTTCGATGCCAAAAAGAATGCCGACTTCAATAACGCCGGGATTGCGGTTCAGAATAAAGATGGCGAATGGGTCGTCATGAATCGGAACGCCAAGATTGCCATTGTCGATGAGACCGGGCGTGAGCGCGAGAAGTACGGCGTCGTCTACGGTGCCAAGATCAAGATTAAAAATGGTGGTCGCGTTGAGGTGGGACAGAAATTAGTCGAATGGGATCCGTACTCACTGACTATCCTCACTGAGGTCGGCGGTAAGGTGGCGTATGGAGACATTATCGAAGGTGTCTCCATGAAGGAAGAATTTGATGAAGTCACCGGTCTCTCCCGCAAAGTCATCGTCGAGCATAGCGGGGCAACATTGCGTCCACGCGTGTCGATCAAAGATACCAGCGGGAAAACCGCCAAGGTTGCAGCGGTGGCAAACGTGGCTCGGTATCTGCTTCCGGTCGGCGCGCATATCTTCGTCGAAAAGGGCGCGGAGGTTCATCCTGGTGATGTGTTGGCCAAGATTCCGCGGGAGACGACCAAGACGAAAGACATCACGGGTGGTCTGCCTCGCGTGGCCGAGTTGTTTGAGGCCAGAAAGCCGAAGGAGACGGCCGTCATCAGCGAGATCGATGGCGAAGTCTCGTACGATGGTTTCGTGAAGGGCATGCGCAAAGTGCTGGTCAATAATAAGATGGGCGATGTGAAAGAATACTTCATACCCAAGGGCAAGCACGTCAACGTGCATGAGGGTGATTGGGTCAGGGCCGGTGAGCCGTTGATGGATGGATCGGCCAATCCGCACGACATCCTTGATGTGCTGGGCCCGAACGAGTTGCAAAAGTATCTCGTCGATGAAGTGCAGGATGTCTACCGGCTGCAAGGTGTGACGATCAACGACAAGCACATCGAGATCATTGTGCGGCAGATGTTGCGCAAGGTCAGAATTGAAGATCCTGGCGATACGGAATTCTTGCCCGGCAGTCAAGTCAGCAAGATGTTATTCGATGAAGAGAATCAGCGAGTGTTAGCTAAGGGTGGGCAGCCGGGTCTTGGGAAGCCGGTATTACTTGGTATTACCAAGGCAGCGTTGACTACCGATAGCTTTATTTCGGCAGCCTCATTCCAGGAGACCACACGTGTCTTGACGGAAGCCGCGATCAACGGGCGCGTTGATAATCTGTTGGGCCTGAAAGAAAATGTCATCGTCGGTCGCTTGATTCCAGCTGGAACCGGCTTCGAAGAGTATCGGGACACCTTTGTCATTAGTCCCAAGCCTGAGCCCGTGATTGTCGGTCAGGGAGATGCTGCGGCGCTTACGCACGAGGGCGTAGCGACGGGATCGGGAGAGCCTGCTCGATCATAATGCATGCGGTGCTGGAGACGGCTTGACACCGCGATCAATGCTCACTACAATCCTACGGCTCTGCCCTTGAAGGGTTGAGTAAAGCGGTCAAACTGTGCCGAAGATGAGAGTGAAGTACTAATGCCAACGATTAATCAGTTAGTCAGAAAAGGTCGCCAGCTGGCGCACGCGAAGACGAAGAGCCCCGCACTCAAGTCCTGTCCGCAGAAGCGTGGCGTATGTCTCCGTGTCTATACCTCAACGCCAAAGAAGCCGAACTCGGCGCTGCGTAAAGTTGCGCGTGTCCGGTTGACGAACGGGATGGAAGTCACGACGTACATCCCTGGTGTCGGCCACAATCTTCAGGAGCACTCCATTGTGCTCGTGCGCGGTGGCCGTGTGAAGGACTTGCCGGGTGTGCGCTATCACATCATCAGAGGTGCCCTTGATGCCGTCGGTGTGGCGGATCGAAAGCAGAGTCGTTCGAAGTATGGAGCGAAGCGTCCGAAGTAAGAATTGACGATTTACGGATTGCATCATTGATTCAATCGTCAATGATGCAATGAGGAAATGACGAAGTAGGAAGAAGATGCCAAGAACTAAATTTTTAGACCACCGCGATCCTCTCCCTGATGTGCGATATCGAGATAAGCTCGTCGGGAAGTTCTTGAATATCCTGATGTCGGGTGGAAAGAAGAGTACGGCCGAGCGCATTTGCTACGGAGCCTTCGATGTCATTCAGGAGAAGACCGGCAACGATCCGCTTAAAGTATTCCGGACGGCGATTGATAATGTGAAGCCGGTCGTTGAGGTAAAGTCCCGTCGGGTGGGCGGTGCCTCTTATCAGGTGCCGGTAGAAATTCGTCCGGCTCGCCGGATGTCGCTGGCTCTCCGATGGTTGGCGGAGTATTCGCGTTCTCGCGGCGGTAAGAGCATGCGAGAGAAGCTCGCGGCTGAGTTGCTGGACGCGTCGAACAATACGGGGGCGGCGGTGAAGAAGCGGGAAGACGTGCATCGGATGGCGGAAGCCAATAAGGCGTTCGCGCACTATCGCTGGTAGCGTCGTTCTGTGCTGCAGCGGGGCCCTGCTGTGATCCGTTCACGCGGGTGGATGTAAGTCGCAGCGTTTCACTGGCTCGGGCTGCAGCATATATATTTTTAGGGGAAAGTACGTGGCTCGTCAATCACCATTAGAGCAAACTCGGAACATCGGCATCATGGCCCATATTGATGCCGGTAAGACGACGACAACCGAGCGTATCCTCTACTACACCGGAATCTCCCACAAGATGGGTGAGGTTCACGAAGGCGCGGCGACGATGGATTGGATGGAGCAGGAGAGGGAGCGCGGCATTACAATTACGGCTGCTGCGACGACCTGTTTCTGGCGAGACCATCGCATCAATATCATCGATACTCCAGGGCACGTCGATTTTACGATTGAGGTCGAGCGGTCGCTTCGGGTGCTCGACGGGGCTGTGGCGGTGTTTGACTCTGTGCAGGGAGTTGAGCCGCAATCTGAGACGGTCTGGCGGCAGGCGGATAAGTATAGTGTGCCTAGGCTCGCGTTCATGAACAAGATGGACCGAATCGGCGCAGATTTTTATGCCAGCGTCCAGACGATGATTGATCGGTTAGGGGCAAACCCTATTCCGATTCAGATCCCTATCGGTAAAGAGTCTGAGTATCGTGGATCGATCGATCTCATCACGATGAAGGCGTACGTCTATGACGATGAAACGCTCGGCGCTAAATATAAGATCGATGAGATTCCGGCTGATCTGCTTGATCGAGCCAAGGAGTACCGCACCAAGATGGTGGATGCGGTCGCTGAATTCGATGAGCAGGCCATGGATAAGTATCTAAATGGTCAGCCATTGACGGAGGAAGAGATTCGTCGGGCAATTCGAGCGGGTGTGCTTTCGATGAAGATGACTCCTGTTCTCTGTGGAACTGCTTTTAAGAATAAGGGTGTTCAGCAGTTGTTGGACGCGGTTGTGGATTTTCTTCCATCCCCGCTTGATGTCGAATCGGTGACCGGGATAGATCCGAACACCGAACAGGAAGTGAAGCGACGTCCGTCAGATAGTGAGCCATTTGCCGCTTTAGCCTTCAAGATTATGACAGATCCGTTTGCGGGTCAGCTCACCTTTTTACGAGTATACTCGGGCACGCTGAAGACGGGAACGTCCATCGCGAATGTGACGAAGGGAACGAGGGATCGCGTCGGACGTTTGCTGAAGATGCATGCGAACAAGCGTGAAGACATTGATATGGCCTATGCGGGTGATATTGTTGCGGCCGTCGGACTAAAAGGGGCGACGACCGGAGACACCTTGGCGGATGAAAAACAGCCAGTCCTGCTCGAGGTCATGAAGTTTCCTGAGCCGGTTATCGCAATGGCGATTGAGCCAAAAACCAAACAAGATCAAGAGAAGATGGGGTTCGCGCTCCAGAAATTGGCGCAGGAAGATCCATCCTTCCGGGTGAAAACGGATGAAGAGACCGCTCAGACTATCATTGCCGGGATGGGAGAGTTGCATCTGGAAATTATCGTCGATCGCATGCTGCGTGAATTCAAGGTGGAAGCCAATGTCGGAAAGCCGGAGGTGGCCTTCAGGGAAACAATTCGCAAGAAGGCTGAAGCTGAGGCGAAGTACATTAAGCAGACCGGTGGTCGTGGTCAGTATGGACATGTCGTGTTGACGGTCGAGCCCGCTGAATCAGGCAAAGGCTTGGAGTTCATCAATAAAACCGTCGGTGGCTCTATCCCAAGGGAGTTCATTCCAGCGATCGAAAAGGGTGTGAAGGAACGCCTTGACTCCGGCGTGCTCGCAGGATATCCGCTTCGCGATGTTCGGGTCACGGTGATCGATGGGTCGTTTCACGACGTCGACTCCAATGAAATGGCATTTAAAATCGCCGGTTCGATGGCATTTATCGATGCCTGTAAGAAAGCCAATCCCGTGTTGCTTGAACCGATCATGAAGGTGGAGGTTGTGGTTCCTCAGGATTTTATGGGCGATGTGATCGGTAATTTGAATGGTCGTCGTGGCAAGATTCAGGGAATGAAGGCGCGGGCTGCTGCGCAGATCATTGATGCGTCGGTGCCACTCAGTGAAATGTTCGGGTATGCGACCGATCTTCGGTCTCGAACGCAGGGCCGCGCCACCTATAGTATGGAGTTTGACCGGTACGAGCCGGTGCCTCGGCAGATTTCCGAGGCCATCATTGCCAAGTATCGTGGTGAGTAGTCGAATTGATTCTTGAGTGAGGACGGAAGGAAGCGGGTATGGCGAAGGCGAAATATGAGCGGCGGAAGCCGCACGTGAATATCGGGACGATCGGGCACGTGGACCACGGCAAGACGACGTTGACCGCAGCGTTGACCAAGGTCAGTGCGGAGAAGGGGATGG
>Ga0315287_10003373_pt1 | contig 15406 bp, 15 predicted proteins | sample YL17G11_0_MG_FD_205037 | JGI IMG/M metagenome (GOLD analysis project Ga0315287, IMG submission 205037) | Sediment microbial communities from Yellowstone Lake, YNP, Wyoming, USA - YL17G11_0 | ecosystem: Environmental > Aquatic > Freshwater > Lake > Sediment | place: USA: Wyoming | collected... | reverse complement strand
ACCCGAGGCCGAGGGATACGCCATCAACCTGGGCAACGACCACGAGACGACGATCCTCGAGCTGGCCGAGCTGATCCGCGACACCCTGGGGTCGTCCTCGGAGATCCGGGCCGAGTCCTACGAGAGTTACTACGGGCCAGGGTTCGAGGACACACGCCGTCGCGTGCCCGACATCACCAGAGCTCGCGAGCTGCTGGGGTGGCAGCCGACCGTCGACCTCGAAGAAGGCCTGGCCCGCACGCTCGAATGGTGGAAGGCAACCTATGGTTGATCACCCGTCGGCGGCTCGAGGGGTCCCTGGATCAGCCTACGGTGGCTGATGCTCGCTCGATAGTGGTCCGCAGACTCGCAGGCGTCGTCCGAGCCGCCAAGCCCCCGGTGCGCTCGGCTTGGCGGTCCGCCCTTGTCCGGCGAGGCTCCGACGTCACGGCCTCGAGCGCCACTCGGACGGCTCTCGTGCTGGCTCCGCACCCCGATGACGAGACCATCGGATGCGGTGCCACCATCGCCCGCAAGCGTGCCGCCGGCGCACGTGTACGCGTCGTGATCGTCTGTGACGGGCGTAGCTCGCACCCGTGGTCGGAGGTCATCGGCCCTGACGAACTGGTCGACATGCGAGCTGCCGAGGTCGAGGAGGCGTGCGCCCGGCTGGGTGTGGCCAGCGACGATCTCGTGCTCCTCGGCCACCCGGACGAGTCGACGCGCGACGACCTCGAGCAACTCGCGGACGAGATCGAACAGCAGCTCGACCTGGTCCAGCCGGAGGAGGTCTACCTGCCATCCCCCCTGGACTGGCATGTCGACCACGTCGCCGTGAACCGGGCGGCCCGTATCGCGCTCCAGCGCCGGCCGAGGCCATGTCGTGTGCTCGAGTTCCCTGTCTGGTACTGGGCTGACGGTCCATGGATGTCGCCCTCGCCGCAGGGTTGGGTCCGAAAGGCAGTGGCCCTCGTGGTCGATCCGGTGAGCTGGACCTGGCGACTCCACCCCGATCTCGTGTCGACCGCTGGCTTCCTCGACCACAAGCGAGCCGCGCTCGGTGCCTACGCGACCCAGACGCGCAACCTGACCGGCGAGGCCACGTGGGCCACGCTCCCAAACTCGTGGTTCGAACCCTTCCTCGGCAGCTGCGAGGTCTTCCTGCCGGTCGCCCACCTCACACTCGTCGGGGGGCTCCGGCCCGAGCGGCGCACCGATTAGGTCGAGCGCGCCCCCAAACCGCTCGACCGCATGCCGGCGGTCGAGCAGGTCTCTGATCGCTTCGTCGGCGTGGTCCCGGGCGGCAAGGTCCTGGGTTCGGTTGGTCCGGCCGGCGCCCTGCGGATCGGCCGCGACGCCGAGAGACGCATCGCCATCGATCACGGAGCGCTGCGGCTGCCCCCGATGATCACACCTGGGTGGGGTCGGGAGAGCAACCCTACGGCCCCATCTCCGCCCGGCCCGGCCCGCCCGGGCCTTGGCCGCCTTCGTCCTGAACGGCCACAACGCCTCGGCGTCCGACACGCGCCTGGAGGGGTGCCGGCGCCAGGCCGAGCGCATGCTCAGGGAGGCTCCGCAGCTTCACATCCATCCCGAGTAGCTGGTCCTGGCCGACAACCTGGCCGTCGACTGGTTCACCGACGAGGCGCCGGCCGACCTGCTCTCGACTCACACGCGTTCGTCATGCACGTGGCGACCGTGCTGAGCGGTGAGCTCCGCGTGGCGGCGGACGGGGAGCCGCTCCAGGTGCATCGAGGCGTGCAGAACCTGCCGATGTACTACGTCGTGGTCCTGCGCGAGCAAGGAGCGATCTACTATGCCGCCTCGGTCGAGGCCGCGGCCGGCGTCGGGTCGTAGCCCGACCTCCGTCCCGTGGGGATCGATTCCGAGGGACCCCGGGCCGACGAGCTCCTCGTCGGTATCCACCGGTGCGCGCTGGGCGAGGTCGGCTACCGGGCCGCCGCTCGGGTGTACGGGGTCGAGGTAGCCGACGTCCCCCACCTCGAGGCCTGGTACACCAGCGCCATGTTGGCCGATCGGTTCACCGGGCGGTCGTCGATCGACGGTGCCCGGCTCGAGCAGGGAGCTTCCTGGTTCGTCGTCAGCGGCGACCCGGAGTGCACCAAGGACGGTCTCGGGGAGTCGGCCGCGAGCCATCCTCGTTTCCCCTACCGAGGCGTCGGTTGGGCTGATCCAGCTCCGCGTCGACGCCGGTGCGTTGTCGGGAACGATCCGGCTGGTGTCACTCGCCGATCGTGATGGAAGCGGCTGGGGAATCACGTTGGGGCCCGAAGGAGCCTCGGCCATGGCCGCCGACGCTCCGGACCCCAGGTGGCGTCTCGAGTCGAACCAGTCCCATTCGGTCCAGGCGCTCGGCGATGGACGACTTATCAGCGTGCACCTCGACGGCACGCTCCTGTTCGACTACTGGTTCGACGTCGACGACCGTGACGGTCACCAGTCGGGGTCCATGTCGGGGGAGGCGCGACCGGCTCCGGGACCTCGAAGCGCACCCGCGGGCGGTGCCGCTGCCACCCGCTCTCGACCTCGGGCGGCCGTGGCTGGCACAGGGCGAGGACGAGATCCTCGGCGACGACTTCGTGCCGACGACGGAGCGACCGATATGGATCTGGCGGTCACACCGACATCGGTCGGTCGGGGCCGATCTGGCCCACCCCTGCCCCGGGCGGACCCTCTACGCCGTCGGGTGGCCGCGCCCGAGCTTCGCCGACCTGGAGATCGAGGCAGTCCCGCCGGGGAGCGGGCGCGGCGAGGGTCGCGGCGGTCGGGGCGGGGTCGTGTTCTGGCAGGACCCGGGCAACCACCTGGTCGTCTATCCCTGGCTCGATGACTATCCGGGTCACGACGGCTCCTCCGGTTCGGCGTTCCTGATGTCGCGGGACCACGAGGACATGTTCGACGCGGTGTGGTCGAACCTGGGTCGGGAGATCCACTGGGGTCGGCCCTATCGCCGTCGCGTCGCCTGCGCTGGGGTCCGCCTGCTGGCGTGGATCAACGATCAGCAAGTCTCTCACCGGGAGATCACCGACATCGACCCCGGTGCGACCGGCTCAAGATCCGGCGGGTGCGGATCGGCACCAACTGGGAGCGGGGCGATGATACCGGCCCACGCTTCGACTGCTTCGTCGCCCGGGCCTGAGCCCGCCTCGGCTGCAGCCAGGGAGGCTACGCCGTGTTTGCGGGCGGGAGATCGAGTTCGGCCTCGGGTTCGCTAGGTCGAACCTCGACGATGGATTGGGCGAACGCCGGAAGCCAATCGGGCTCGCCATCGTGGTCGGCGGCCGACGCGGCGTGATGAGCCTCGCCGCCGACCCGCCGCCGCCGCAGCCGGTCGAGGATGGGGTGGAATTCGCCGTAGCTGACATCAGCGAGGCGGCTCAAGGCGTAGCTGGCCACCGCCCCGAGCGCCACGACGATGAGGAGCACGCGGGCCTTGCTCCCGGTGAGCTTCGTGGCCGCGGTCGATGCCGTGAGCGTCTGGACCCCGATCTGCTTGTTGGGATCGGGCACGTCCTCCTGTTGGATCCGCGTCAGCTCGATTCGCATCTGATCCATGACCAGTTGAAGGTCGGACAGTGCGGCCTCGGGCAGGGCGTTCACCGTGCGAATCGACAGGAGACCCCCCGAACCGCCAGGATTGGTCTCGATCACGAAGTCGCCGGCCAGACCCTTGGCATTCAGGTCCTCGACGAACTGCGGCGTGTTTATGACCGCGAGCAGGGAGGGGGCGATCACCTGGACGCTGGCCGGGTCCCGATAGGGGTTGATCTCGATCGGCTGCCCGTTTTGGTCGAGCGTCGTCGCCGGCGGCAGGAGGAGCACCGAGGCCCTTGCCTCGTACTCGGGCGTGGCCCGCGTGATCAGGAGCACTGCCAGGAATCCGGACAACAGCAGTGTGACCGCGACCACGATCGGGTGGCGGAGCAAGACGCGAAGAGCACTGATGACGTCCATCCGATCACCTCCTCACTCGATGCGCAGGTCAGCTTTTCTGCGTGGCGGGACGAACACAGACCGTGGGCCACGGCGACCCACTCTAGACGCTACTCAGTCATGAGCGCCATCGGTCTTCACCTCGGGTCGGTTGCCCGCCCTGGGGCGCTCGATCCCGCAGGGGAGCGAGGACGTGGCGGAACTGGTCATACCAGACTTCCAAGCTGAGAAGCGTCCAGATCCGGATCTCCTCGTTGCGGCGACCGTCAGAGTGTGACCGCAGCAGATCGGCCACCTTCCGCCGGTCGAACCACTGACCGACGACCGAGCCCGGGTCCAGCAGGCGGTCATGGGCCAGAGCCGCGAGCGAACCACGGAACCACGATTCCAAGGGGACCCGGAACCCCGCTTTGGGCCGATCGATGATGCCATCAGGCAGCAGTCCTCGCGCCACCTGCTTCACCACCCACTTCGTCTCCCCATGACGCAGCTTCACGCTCGAGGGGAGCGAGAAGGCGAGCTCGACCAGCTGGTGGTCGAGGAAGGGTGGGCGCAGCTCGAGCGATGCCGCCATCGACATGCGATCGCCTCGCTCGAGCAGGTTGTCCGCGAGCCAGGCGTGGCAATCGGCGTAGAGCATCCGGCGCACCGCGTCGCCTCTGCCGAGGGCGATGTCGGCGCCGGGTCGGCGATCGGCCGAGCGGTACAGGGCGGCGCGCTCCTGGACCGTGAACGGCGAGAACCAGCCTTCGATGCGAGATGCCTCGTCGGGGGCGCCGAGGGCGCGCACCGCCACCCGAGCCCGGGCGAGCCGTCCGGGGAGATGGCGCTGCACCTGGTCGGTCACCGCCGTTCGAAAGTGCTCGGGGAGCAAGCCCGCTACGGCGCCAGCCCGGGCGAACCGGTACTTGGGGTAGCCCGCGAACAGCTCGTCGCTCCCTTCCCCCGACAGCACGACCTTGACCTCGCTCCGGGCCAGCTCGGCCAGACGGAACACGGCGACGTCTGCCGGTTCGCTCACCGGGGAGTCCCGATGCCAGCTGAGGGTGGGCCACAGTCGCTCGAGGTCATGGGCAGTCACCGTCACCTCATGGTGGTTGGTCCCGAGGTGACGGCTTACCCGCCGGGCATGGGTCAACTCGTCGACCTTCGGGTCGCCGAAGCCGGCCGAGAACGTGTGGACGCTGCCGGCCGGCGCCTGACGGGTCATCAGCGCCACGATCAGGCTGCTGTCGACGCCGCCGCTGAGGTACGCGCCCACCGGAACGTCGGCGACGAGGTTGCGTTCGACCGAGGCACCGAGCGCGTCACGGACGAGCGCCACCGCGTCGTCGGGAGCGACCGATTGGGTGGTGTCGACGTCAGGGATGGACCACCACTGCTCGACGTGGACCGAACCGTCCCGCCTGACCTGGAGCCGGTGGCCAGGAGGGAGCTTGCGGATGCCCGAGAAGAGCGTGGCCGGCGACGGGACCGAACGATGGGCGAGGTACGCGGCCAGCCCTTGCTCGTCGATGCTGGGCCGCTCGGGCAGGGCGGGCAGGATGCCCTTGATCTCGCTGGCGAAGGCGAGCTGTGACCCGTCGACCGCGTAGTAGAGCGGGAGGATCCCGAGCCGGTCGCGGAACAACCACACCGACCCGTCGGCCGCATCGTGGACGGCATAGGCGAACTGACCGGTGAGCCGCGACACCGAATCGGCGCCGTGCTCGCCGTAGAGGGCGAGCAGCACCTCGGTGTCGCCGTTCGTCCGGTAGGGGTACTCGGTGCGCCGACGAAGGTCCTGGTAGTTCAGGATCTCGCCATTGAAGGTCACGTGCAGCCGTCCATCGACTGATGTCATCGGCTGGGGCGATCCGGCGAGGTCGATGATCGACAGCCGTCGATGGGCGAACCCCACCCCGCCCTCGGTCCAGGTGCCGTGGCCGTCGGGGCCCCGATGGACCATCTGGTCGGCCATGGCCGACAGCAGTGCCGACTCGACCGGACTCCCGTCGAAGCGGATGACCCCCGCGATCCCGCACATCAGCGCACGATCCCTTCGCCCAAGGCGAGCAGTTCGTCGGCGCGACGATCCCAGCTGGCGTCGGCCACCCGCGCCCGTCGACTGGTGGGTGTGCCGACCGGGCGGCTGTCGAGCGCCTCACCGACCAGGCGGATGAAGTCGTCCGTGTCGGTCGCGATGGCCACCACGTCGTCGTAGTGGTGCACCTCGGGGAAGTCCGTGCTCACGATCGGCAGGCCCAGCGCGAGGTACTCCTTGAGCTTGATCGGGTTCGAGTGCTTGATCCAGTCGTTGCGCAACCACGGCATCAGCGCCACGTCGAACCCCGCGCCGTAGGCAGGGATCTCCACGTAGGGTCGAAACCCGAGCCAGTGCACGTTGGGCATCGCTTCGAGGCGGTCCATCGCACACGTGGCGTCGCCGATCAGGACGAGGGACGCGTCGGGATGGGACTCGGCGACCTGCGCGAGCAGCTCGACGTCGACGGTGTAGTCGTCGATGGCCCCAAAGAAGCCGATGCGCGGGTGCGGAATGCCAGCGAGATCCGCCGGCTCGGTCAGCGACTCGGCGCCGAACCGCTCGAGGTCGACACCGTGGTCGAGGAAGCGGGCGCGTGCTCCCACCTGGTCCCGCTCGGCGTCCATCAGCGCACGGCTGACGTAGAGCACTGCGTCACTTCCGGCGAAGAGCTGGCGCTCGAGGCTCGCGATGTACTGCTGATCGGCTTCCTCGAACGCCGAGTGGAGGTCGGACCGGTTGTAGAGCACGGCGCGGGCATCGATCGAGCAGGCGATGTCCCACGCGGTGGGAATGGCCAGGAACACCACGGCGTCGGCCGGATCGATGCCGATCCGCCTGGCGAGCAGGCAGACCTGGGCGCGGACGAGCCGGGTGTTCAGCGCCCGCAGCGTGGCCGATCCGTAGAACGGCAGCATCAGGGGCGTCACCACGTGGAAGTTGGGCAGGTCGGGCACCGGCTGCTGCACGAGCCGCAACACGCTCTTGACCTTGCGCAGGACCCGACGGCTGAACTCGGTGCTTCGACCAGGTAACGGCATTCGCATACCGATGCTGTTGACGAACAGGACGGGCCGATCGCGGGCGATCCGGCGCATGAGCTGGATGTCGGAGTGAGCCCGGTTGAAGTACCACCAGTCCACCGACGAGAAGCAGATCCAGCCCGGCGTGGACGCAGCGACGGGTCGGTGCGCTGCCGGACGTCCGGGCGCGCGGCCCCGCAGCGCGGCGAGGCCGGCGCGATGGGTTGGACTGCCGGATGCCGCCCGCAGCACCTCGTTGAGTATGACCGCGAGCCGGAACGCCGACGTGGCGAGGGGGCCGTGGCGCTTGGCGTACAGACCGACACGGTTCACGGTGAGCACGCTCCACAGCCATGGCGAGGTGTTCGACTCGCCGCCGAGGTGCACGGCCTCGGCCGCGGGTGTGTACCACGTGAGCATCCCAGCGTCCCGGCTCCGGAGAGCGAAGTCGGTCTCCTCGGAATAGAGGAAGAACGACTCGTCCCAGGGGCCCACGGTGTCAAGGCAGCGCCGGGAGATGAGCATCGTGGCTCCGGTGGCCCAGTCCACCGGACGCTCGAACTCGTAGTCCCGGGGGTCGCCGATAACTTCGCCGAGCCGCCGGTGACTCGACGCCCAGGATCCACCCAGCACGGCCTCCACGAATGCTCGGACCACCGTCGGCTCGCGACGGAGCGAGTGCTGGAGCGCACCTCGCTCATCGACCAGCCTGGGCACGGCGATCCCAACGCCCGGCCGGTGGACGGCGTCGATCAGGCGGACGACCGAGTCGGGCCCGAGCCGCACGTCCGGGTTCAGCACCAGCACGTTCTCGGCGTGGGGCGAACCCGCCACTGCCGCGTTGATTGCCGCGGCGTAGCCGGCGTTGGTTCCGCTCTCGAGCACGGTGGCGTCCGGGGCGAGCCGCCGGGTCAGGGCCGGTGTCCCGTCGTCGGAAGCGTTGTCGACCACGACCAGGTTCCAGTTCCCGACGCCCCTGAGCGCATCCGGGAGGGCGCCCAGACACTCGGGGATCACGGTGCCGCTGTTGTGGGTGACGAGCACGACGGTCACCTCGAACTCGGGATCACCCGCGTCGGCCAGGTGGGTCGGCTGCGGTCGGTCGGTCATCGGTTCGCCTCGTTTGCCGTGGGTGTCGGTGACCCCGACCTCTGCTCCGACCGGGCGGCCCACCATCGGCGGACGTCTGCATAGGGCCTGACCGGCGGCAGGTAGACGACACCAGTGTGGGCGCCTATGGCCAGTTCGATGATCGGGCGGTCGAAGACCCGACGTCCGAGGATCATGACCACGGCGGCGAGGCAACCAGCGGCACCACGACGCCGTAGCCGATGATCGCGTGAGGGGTCGCCGGACCTCGAATCGTCCCCGTCCAGCGGACCCCGAGGCATGGCGCTGGTGCCAGCATGAGCAACCAGGTGAACTGGAGCGCGAAGGTGATCTTCGACCGTCCGAGCGCCACCAGGAGGTCGAAGAACAGTCCCACCGTCACCCGGGCGAGGCCGAGGAAGTACAGCACGCCGAGTGCAGTGGCCGAGTCGCTCCACTTCGGGCTGTACACGACCTGGAGAAGGGGCGCGCCAAGGATCGACAGGCCGAGGCACATGGGGAGAGCACGGGTCACGAGAAGGGTGACGGCCTTCGTGGACTGGTCCTTGAGCCGCTCCCGCTCGACCGCCAGTCGCGCAATACCGGCAATCGACACCCGACGGATGCCTTCCTTCATGATCCTGATGGGCCAGTTCACAAAATTGTGCACCCGCACGTAGAGCCCCAGCATCTCGACACCCAGGACAGCACCCACGATGAAGCAGTCAGGTCGAGGAGCACCTCCTCTACGAGCGTCGTGCCGGCCAGCGGCAGGCCGAAACCGCGGAGCAGCCTGGCCACGGAGGTGTCCCAGCCGAACCGCAGCCGGAGCGGTGAGCCGAGGAGGAGGGATGCGTCGGCGACCAGCGCCCCGGCGCCGCGCCCGACCGCCAGACTCCACTCCCCGGCACCCATCATGGCGAGCCCGACCGAGACGGCGACGCCGACCGGGATCGCTGCGAGCTCCGACCGCGCCACGAGTTCCCGGCGGAAGTCCCGGATGAGTCCATCCATCGGCACCGCCGCGCTCCCGTCGATCACGATTGTCAGACTCATCAGGCGGATCAACCCGGCTGCTTCTGAGTTGCCCAGGAGCGAGGCGATCGGCCCGGCCGCGATGACCGCGGCGGCCAGGCTGGAGCAAAGCGCGAGGGTGAGCGCCGTCGGCGCGGCTTCCTCCGGATCGCCGCATCAACGGACGATGCCTAGGATCACGCCCATGTCGTTGACCGACACCAAGATCGTCATCGCTGCGAGGGCGAGGGCGAGGGCGAGGGCGACGCTGAAGAGCCCGCAGTCGCCGGGAACCAGAAAACGTGCCAACACGACACCCGAGAGGAAGGACGCCGAGCGGAGCGCGATCTGGTTGCCGACTCTCCACGCCATGGCGGTGCGGACCTTCGCGCCGGGGCCCGGTCGCCATCGGTACCCGCAGACTGCGCATTGCCGCTGATCCTTCGATGTGATCGTCCGAACCGCCTGTCGCCATTCTGGTACACGACCGTGCCTTCGTCCCGCCGGCTGCGAGGACGTCTTGGGGGGGGGTGGCTGACGTCCGTGGTCAGCACCACGCAGCGTGGCATCTGGTCCTGCTCGGCGCAAGGGTGTCATCCCCCGTGGTGGGCTGGCGCCCGACTGCATCGTGGGCGAACATGAGGTCATCCTCCGACCGCGGGGCGCAGTCGGCGAGCGCCCGCCGGATCAAGGTTCGGCCGAGATGAGGTCGACGTGTGGACGGGCCGGAGAGATCACATCGAGATGAGTCGAGCGTCGAGGGAAGTAGGGACCCCAGAGCCAAACGGTGCGGGCCGCAGGTGGGGTCGCGCCGTGCCGGCGAACCCCCTGGCACGGTACGTAGCGGTCGTTGCGCTCGTCGCCGTCGCCGTCGCTGTCGACCTGATCAAGCCGTGGGAGGGCCCGATCCTGCTGACGATCCTGCCGTCCCACGGCATCGACGCGGCCGACTTGCTGGCTCTGCCTTTCCTGCTGCTCGCGGCGCGAGTGCTCGGCGGTGACCGCTCCAGCGGTTCGCGCCGGTGGAGCGCCGTGTCGGCCATGGTGCTCGGCGGGCTGCTGTTTGCGGTGGGCGGCGCACGGCTGGCGGGCGTCGACGAGGAACTAGGACGCGGGCTCGACCTGGTGGCCTTAGTGCTGCTCGGCGCGGTGGTCTGGAATCTCTTGGCCTGGACCGCGTGCCCGCCGCCGAGGTTCGGAGAAAGGAGCGGTCGGGGGTGGGTCCTGATCGGGATGCTCGGGGCGGGTCTCGTGGTCGATGTGCTCGTGCGCCCGTCGGGGACCGTCTTCGGCGTGATCCTGCTGCTCGTGGGCTTGGCCCTGGTGGTTCGATCACGGGTGACGGTAGGCGTAGCGCTCGTGCTGGCCTCCGGGTTCCTCGTCGCCAACGCGTTCTCACTCACCGACATCGCCGGCGTCGACGTCACGATGTCCAAGGACCAGGGTGGGGCGGCGAGGTCGGCGGCCCTCGGTCTGGCGCTCGTCGTCGCGGGCATCGACGCCTGGTGGTCGAGCCGGACCGCTCCCGCCTCGGACCCACCTGTGTCGCTAGCATGACGGCGATGAGGGTGGTCGAGGCGGGGCGAGATCGGGCGGTGGTGGTCGGAGCGGCGCTCCTGGCAGCCGGCTTCATCGTGCTGGCGTTCGCCTGGGTGGGCGCCAACCCCCCGGGAGCGTCTCCCGACGAGAACGCCCACGTCGTCAAGGCGTACGCAACGGGCGAGGGCGACATGGACGGCCAGCCCTACGACGCCGACCTCTCGGGCGTCGACAGCCGCAGTGCCGCGTGGTTCCGGGAGGTCGGGCGCTCCTACCCCGTGCCGGCCGCCGTGGTGCCGCCGCAATCGATCCGGTGCTTCGCCTTCGACCGCAATCTCACCGCCGACTGCCAGCACTTCGATGACTCGGTCGATCAAGGCGGTGACGTGCTCGCCGCGACCCACTTCGGCACCTACAGCCCCGCGCTCTACGTGCCCATCGGCCTGGCCATGCGCGACTCGCGGGACTACCAAACGGCCGAGTGGCGAGGACGGCTCATGGTCGTCGCGCTCTGCGCGATCTTTGTCAGCTGGTCGGCCCTGCTGCTCAGTCGCCGTGGCACCGGCTGGCTACCACTGGCCGGCCTGGCGATGGCCATGACGCCTCTGGTCGTGTTCGCATCCGCGAGCGTGACCACATCGGGCATCGAGATCACCTCGGCGATATGCCTTTGGTCGGCGCTGCTGCGCATCACCCGACAGCCGGGATCGAGTCGCGGCGCGCCCTGGGTCGCGGCTGCCGTGAGCGGCGGGGTCATGGCCCTCAGCCGCCCCGTCGATGCCGTGCTTATCGCGGTCGTGGTGCTGACGATCGCCGTGTTGGCCGGCTGGGGGACGTTCCGCTCGGTGATCGCCTCGTCCCGGCGACCTGCCCTCGTGCTGGGCGGCGTGCTCGTCGGCACCGCAGGGCTCTCGGCGCTCTGGTCGATCTTCGTCACGCCCCATCCCCCCCTCGACCTCGGCGTGGCGGCGCGATCGCTCGGCGAGATCGTCCGTGACCTGCCGAACCAGGTTCGTCAGGCCATCGGCATCTTCGGTTGGAACGACACGCCGATGCCCCAAGCCACCTACGTCGTCGTGCTACTGGTGCTCGCCGCCCTGCTCGTTGTCGCCCTGCGAGTGGCGGCGCGCCGTGAGCGCCTCGCTCTCGGTGGGTTGGCGCTCGCCATCTTGACCATCCACCTCGGGCTCGGGGCCCTCGTCGAGGCGCAGATCGGCTTCGGGATGCAGGCCCGCTACGTGCTCCCGCTGGTCGTCGGGGTGCCGCTCATCGCCGCTGACCTGATCGAGACACACCGAGCCGCCCTGTCGCCTCGCCTGATCCGCTTCGGGACCATCGTGATGTTCGTCACCGCGGCCGCCGTCCAGTCGATCGCCTTCACCGCCAACGTGCATCGATACGCCGTCGGGGCCAACTCGGGTTGGATTGTGCCCTGGGATTCCCGCTGGGCGCCGGACGGCGGGTTCACCCGGTGGTTTTCCCTCGCCGCGATCGGCGTGGTCCTCATGCTGACCCCCGCCATCGCCATGATCCTCGGCGGCCGGACGGGTCCAGGGCAACGGGATCTTCAGCGCGTGAGCAGCTAGACGCCGGGCCCCCGTCGGGGCCGCGGTGCGCACGGCCGGCGTCGCGACTTGGAGCGAACCGGTCCGGGAAGGAGCGATCCGGTCGCGTATCCGCAGCATCGGTTGTTCGACGGCCAGGGCCATTGCCGTCCCGAAGGCCAGGATGCCGAGGCACACGATGGTCGCGCTGACCAGCCACACGAGCTGACCATCGCCGAAGTGGGCGGTGATGGTGCGGTTCGTGAGCTTGGTCAGGAATCCCTCGACGGTCACGTGCCAGAGGTAGATGGCATAGGAGAAGACTCCTACCGCGCAGAGGGCACGGATCGCCGGTTCGGCGACGAACCGGGTTCGGCCGAGGTCGGTCGCCGAGGAGTGATAGGTGGCGACGAGGAATGCCCCGGCGCCCAGCAGCGTGAGGGTGAGCCCGATCGTTCGCGTCCACGCGGTATCGGCCGGCACGAACAGATTCGGAGCCCACGCGGCGATGCCGAAGACGACGAGTGGAACTCGCCAACGCCGGAGCCCGGCGAACCAGTTCGGGTGGTACTCGACGATGGCGCGGAGGGCGACGCCGAAGAGCAGCGCGTCCAGCCGCAGATGCGTCGCCGTCACCGAGGTCGAGAACGGATCATCGGTGACCACCGATATGATCCGGAGCCCGAGCACGACCCCGACGCTGGCGAGCCCGATGGGGATCAGCAGCTTCGTGTGGCGGAACCCGAGGGCGGCCACCACGAGGGGAAGGGCGAGGTAGAAGTGTTCCTCGACCCCGATCGACCACAGGTGCTGGGCGGTGGAGACCTCGATGTAGTTCTGCAGGAACACGTAGTGAGGCCAGTGGGTCGACCACTGATCACCGAGCTCCGAGACGGCCGATCCGCCGTGGACGACGGCACGCGCCACGGGGAGGAAGAGCAGGTAGGCGAGGAACACGAAGTAGGCGGGGTAGATCTTGAAGCCGCGGCGCACCAGGAACCGCCGGATCCCGAGTGACTGCGAGTGGCGGGTCTCGGTGATCAGCAACCCGCCGATGAGGAACCCGCTGAGCACGAAGAACAGGTCCACGCCGATCCATCCGATCCGGTACCAGCCCTCGGCGAGAACGCCGATGGGTCCGCCGGGTCGGGTGATCTCGAGATGGCGCCCGATCACGAGGATGATGGCCACGGCCCGGAGGAAGTCGAGCTGAGGGAGCCGCCTCATCACGGGCCCCCGTCATAGGTCCGGCCGTCGACGCTCGTGGCCGAGGCGGCGCGCGGTCGAGGTTCCCGACCGGCGGCGCGCCTCTGACTCTCTTCCGCCCGCAATTGCGTAGAGGCCATGCTGAACCCCATCGTCGCCCACAAGAATCGTGCCGAAGCGCACCCCGCCATCCTCACCGATGGTGGTGGCCCGCGTCCACCCTCACGCTCGATCGCCACCGAGAATCTCGGCTCACCGCCGTCTCGCACTAGGGCCGAGAAGGTTCCTTCCGAGCGCACCAGGCCAGGTTTCGTCGGATCAGCGCCGCTGTTGACCGACCACGGGGAGTGCTCTTTTCACCTCTCCTCCAATGTGTCGCCAGTGAGGCGCGGCCCAATGGCGCATCACCACCCCTGATGCGCGGAGGCGGTCCACCGGGGGAAGAGCGGCCGTCGCGGTACGCCGCAGGAGCTCGCGGACCAAGGACAGGTTCGGGAAGACCGCCTTCTGAGCTGAGCGCGACGGGTCATACCACGCAGCGTGCTCCTCGAAGCTGGGGTTGGCGACGAGCGAGCGCCCATCGTGATAGCGGCGCAGAAAGAGGTCGGCCTGCACCTGATGGAACCCGCCCAGCATGGCCAGCTCGGCCAGCAGAGCGATGTCCGCGTAGACGAAGGCACCGATGCCCGCGGTGCGCCTAAGGATGTGGGTGCGGATCACGCCGAAGACGGGATGCCACTCGACGCGGTGGTCGAGGACTCCAGCGAGCCGGGCGACCGGGTCGGGGTCGCGGAGGTCGAGATCGGCGTCGTCGAACTGGCCGAAGGGCTGATCGTTCTCGTCGATAAGCACTGTTCGTGGCCAAGCCAAGACCGCCTCGGGACATCGCTCAAGCTCGGCGACGCAGCTCGAAAGGAAGTTCGGTAGGCAGATGTCGTCGTCGGCCGCCCACTTGAAGTATCGGCCTCGGGCCACCTCCAGCACCTGGTTGTAGTTCCATGCCGCGCCACGGTTGGCATACGATCGCTCGTATCGCACACGAGGGTCGCTCTCGTAGCGACGGCAGATCCGCTCGGTGTCGTCGGTCGACCCATTGTCGGAGATCACGATCTCGTGGTCGTCGAGGTCCTGCGCCACCAACGCTTCGAGGGTGCTCTCGAGGAACCGCGCCCCGTTGTAGGTGGGGACGCCGATGGTGACCATCGGGGCGCTGGTCGATGTCACGCCTGATCCGACTCCTCAGGGGGGCGAACGAGCGAGGGTCGCACCGACGAGCGTCGGACCGGAGCGAGGGAGGTGTCTGCGGTGCCCTGGCTGGTGGTCTTCTCCGCGCGCGCCATCCGCGCGCCGAGGTCAGCCAACTCGGTCAGCTCCGCCAAGTCTTCGGCCTTCGTCGCCGTCAGCTTCCACAGTCCGCCGCTGCAACCGACGAGGAGGAAGGCGATGCCGGCCACCATCGAGAAGCCGAGCAGGTCGAAGGTGCCGGCGCTGACGAGCACGGCGATGGCCGAAGCGATCAGGGCCTGCCCGAGCGAACGGGTCTCGTCGTCGGCGCCACGACGGGCGGTCCGCGCCGTGCCGATCGACACGACGAAGAGCATGACGAAAGCGAAGGTGCCGATGAATCCCGTCTCTATCAGGAGCCCGAGGTACTGGTTGTCGAGGATGATGTAACGATCGCTCATGAAGGTCGCGAACCCCCGGCCGATCAGCGGACGCTGGCCGAAGAACCGCTCCACCGTGCCGTAGTCGTTCAGGCGACCCTGCGTGCTCGGGTCGTAGAGCAGGTTGGTGAACAGCGACTTGATGGTGCCGAGCAGACCGGGGACGACGGCACGCATCGCCACCGCCCCCACAGCGGCGATCACGGCCGACCGGAAGCGAAGCCGACTCGGCCAGGTCACCCACAAGACCAGGAAGGTGATGCCGATGGCGAGGCTACCCGAGCGCGATACGCTGAGTGGTACGGCGATCGCGATCAGCGCGACTCGGAGCCAGGCGAACCTCGGGTTGCCCTTTGGGTGAAGCGCGTAGTG